>Ga0214544_1002882_pt1 | contig 35896 bp, 22 predicted proteins | sample CNSS3metaG_FD_160074 | JGI IMG/M metagenome (GOLD analysis project Ga0214544, IMG submission 160074) | Root nodule microbial communities from cowpea collected in UCLA plant growth center, Los Angeles, California, USA - CNSS3 | ecosystem: Host-associated > Plants > Roots > Nodule | place: USA...
TATTTACTCAATAATAAAATTAATTAAAATTTAAATTATTCAAAATCGTAAATAACTAAAATTTTAATTATTAAAAATTATAATTATTTAAAATTATATTTACTCAATAATAAAATTAATTAAAATTTAAATTATTCAAAATCGTAAATAACTAAAATTTTAATTATTAAAAATTATAATTATTTAAAATTATATTTACTCAATAATAAAATTAATTAAAATTAAAATTATTCAATATCGTAAATAACTAAAATTTTAATTATTCAAAATTATAATTATTTAAATTTATATTTACTCAATAATAAAATTAATTAAAATTAAAATTTATCAAAATCATAAATAACTAAAATTTTAATTATTCTAAATTATAATTATTTAAATTTATATTTGCTAAATAATAAAATTAATTAAAATTAAAATTATTCAAAATCGTTAATAACTAAAATTATAATTATTCTAAATTATAATTATTTAAAATTATAATTATTTAAAATTATATTTACTCAATAATAAAATTAATTAAAATTTAAATTATTCAAAATCGTAAATAACTATAATTTTAATTATTTTAAATTCTAATTATTTAAAATTATAATTTTTTAAAATTATATTTACTTAATAATAAAATTAAAGAAAATTAAAATTATTCAAAATCGTAAATAACTAAAATTTTAATTATTCTAAATTTTACTTATTTAAAATTATAATTAATTAAAATTAATTAATATCAAAATTATTTACATTAAAATTAAAATTAAGTAAAAAAAATTACGAAACACGTCGTTACGAAAGTGGAAGTCGCCTACGGAAATCGCGTATGAAAGTCACGCCACACCCTATGGAAGTCATACGCTCTTACGTAAGTCAATAATGTTTACGGAAGTCACTTCACGGAACTCAGTTTTAACTACAGAAGTCGACTTCCGGTATTGATAGCTTACGGAAGTCGACTTCCGTAAGTGCCATTTTTTTTTTTGTTTTTGCGTGGTCAACACTTCCGAAACTGGTTCTATGGAAGTCCACTTCCGTAATCGACTTCTGGGTTTGTGTTTTCACAAATCTATATTCAAATAAAAAAAATAACTACATACGATGTAGCAAACATGGCAGAAACAATCAAAAAATTAAAAAATTAAAATATAGAACAGAAATACTTATCTGTTATTGGTGTTAATGGAGAGGAATGGTGAAGGGGAGAGGGAGAGCGGACAAAAAATAAACAGGAGTGGGGCACGACTAAACAGGAGTGGGGCACGTTAGAGAGGAGAGTGGGGCAGATGAGAGATTGGGGGGTGTGCGACACCTAGGGTTGAGTAAAAACAAAGTGAGACATTAAATAGGAGAGAGAAATAGAGATGGATTGATTTAAAATTTTAAAATACTAAAAAAGTAGTTTTGGAATTTATGAAAAGTTTGAAGGTGCAGAAGAAATATTGGGGCTGAAGGAAGAAAACCCCTCTAAAATTTAAGTTTTCAAATTCATATCCGACCGTTTAATTGTTTGGGTTAGTCAGATTCGAATTTTTGAATATGGTTGACTATGGATGGATGATGGGTTATCTGGATACGTCCTTTGATACGTTCACAACCACCACCATAACCAACGCGAGCATAGCTGCGTGCATGTAACTACAAAATGCAAGCTTCATCATCGGAGTACATCGCGAGTTCATATCTTCACCTTGGCAACAAAGGGTGTCGGAACAAGAGATTGCAGGAGATTCCACCACCATAACTTCTTCCATGGCAACCTCACCAGAGCTTCACGTGTGCAACACACATTGTTTCGCAAACAACAATTGCAAAAATGCAAAAACGCAAATGCAAATCAGAAGCTTTGCCATCACCTACCTTACCACGCATATTGGAGCCACTACTATGCCAGAACATCGTCGACAACACACATTTTGCCTTCGCCAGAGCCACATGAGCAACCACGAACGACAAGCGCGAACCAGAACCACCACGCATCGGAATAAATTCGTTCGCACCTCATTAGCCTTCTACCTATGACCACTACTGAATAGGAATGTATAAGAAGAAAAAGAAAAATGAAAAAGTTGGCAACGACAGCTAGGTTTATTACTTTAGAGAGTGTTTTCACTCTTGAAATATTATAATAATTAAATAATACTCACGGGTTAGGTCGGGTATATGTGAATATTTTTTTCCTGGATTTGTATGATACCATTTAAACCCACTTTATCCAGTTTTATCTATATCCATGCAAAACTGACCCATCACTTATTTTCTCCCTCGGTTTGGTCGGATGCGATCATATCTACACATTTTTCTCACCCGTACTAGTACGTTGAACCACCTAACACACAAAAAACAAGGTAAAATTAAAATTCATACAATTATAATATTTCCTTCTTTTATAAATAGTATAGGAATCTCACGTGATAAGATAAAAAATATTAAAAATCGAACTAAGTTTTGTACATTCCCTTAAAATAATTTAGCTACTGCAATATAGATAAAATATATCATTAATGTAAGATAAACAATTGAAAATTTACTCATGACAATTTTGTGCTTTCCACTTATTTAGTGTCATTGTACATTAGTGAATGACTAAAAATTGACTACTAGTTTATGTCATCCTTAAGAGAGAAGAGAATTCAAAAAAGTAATTTTAAATAGATTATATAAATTTACGAAGATGTTGATAGAGTTTTTTATTCTGCAAATGTTCTGTTTGAATTGAAATAATGTCTTGATTTAATGAACATAGTCATAGGAAGTTTTACTATTTCTCTCTTTCTGTTACCACTAGCCGTTAATTTTGCTAAGTGGGTTGTTTCATAGTTGCATTGTATTAATTGGATATTTAAAGCTAATATTGCAGTTAATAAAATCAAGTCATTTTCACTCCAGGTTGTTGTGATATTTTCAGTTTTATTCTCAACAATCTAGTATCAGAGCCCCTACTGGGTCTAATACAAAGTCGTAGTCACTGTCGTTTTGCAGCATCAAACAAAATACTACAAAAGGGAGTTTTGTTCAACAAGCTATTCCACGCATTGATGGTCATTGTGACCATTAGAGCATGCTAATGGAAAAAAAATTATATCTGAGGAATATTTGGAGTTGAGTGATCTTGGATATGTAACATCAACAAGCGGAGCAATACTAACAGAATAACAACAAAAGAACATTGATGAGATGAATTTGAAAGATCTAAAAGTAAAGAATTATCTCTTTCAATCAATTGATGGAACTATCCTTGACACTATTATGAAGAAGGACACATCTAAATAAATATGGGATGTTATGAAGAAAAAGTTTGAAGGGAATGCAAGAGTGAAACAGTCACATCTTCAAGCTCTTCGTAGAGAATTTGAAGTTCTTGAGATGAAGTCTAGTGAAGGAGTGACATAGTATTTCTCTAGACTCATGACTATTGTCAATAAAATGAGAATTTACGGAGAGGAGATGCCAGATGTTAAAGTGGCGAAAAAAATTATGCACTCATTAACAGAAAAGTTTAACTATATTTTCAAAGGAACAATGGTCCAAATTCATATTACAAAAGAAAAGACTTTTTTCCTGTTATTATTTTTAAGAATTTTAATCGACAGGTAATTCCTTCGTGGGTAATTATTTCTTACAAAATTATAAAATTACCAAGTATTTCTTACAAAATTTGTTGCGAAAAGTGTTTTATATAAAATATTTTGCAAAAAAATTGATAGAAATTTCCTGCAAATTTCTTTTTCATAACAAAATTTATAAGTATTTCCTACAAAAAAAAATTTCAAAACAAAATTGGCAGGAAATATGAGTTTTTTTAGTAGTGTTTGAGGATGACCTTTGAAGGAGGAAGAGGTCGTGGTCGAAGCACTTATAGAGAAAGAGGAAGAGGTAGAGGTCAAACATACTTTAACAAGGCAACCATATATTGTTATCAATGTCATCAACTTGGGCATTTTCGCTACGAAGATTGATGATGAAGAAGAAATGCTTTAGATGTCCTATGTGGATATGTATGAGGCTAAAAGAGAATATGCTTGGTTTCTAGACTCAGGTTGTTCCAATCACATGTGTGGTAATCTATCTCTATTTAATGAAATTGATGAAAAATTTCACCACTTTGTAAAGTTAGGGAAAAACTCCAAGATGAATGTAATGGGAAAAGGAAATGTGAAGTTGGCGCTCATGGAGTCAATTTTACTGTTACTGATGTTTATTATATTCCTGAGTTGAGCAATAACTTATTGAGTAGTGGACAATCATAAGAAAAAGGTTTGGCCATTCTGATTAAGGGGGGAATTTGTAAGATATTTTATCCAGATAAAGGTTTAGTAATTCAAGCAAACATGAGTGCCAATAGGATGTTTGTATTATTGCCTCAATCGCAACTACATTTCACACACAATCTAATCAGTGTTTTCAAATGCAAAGTCAAAGTTTATCTCAAATTTGGCATCAGCGGTACGGGCATTTGAGTTATAAGGGCCTGCAAATATTACTGTCTAAAGAAATGGTATGTGGACTTCCTAAACTTTCCATTTCAACTCTGACATGTACTGATTGCATCAATTGAAAACAACATCGTGATTTCATTCCAAAGAAGAGTGATTGGAAAGCAGCACAACATTTGATACTTGTTCATGCAGATGTATGTAGTCCTATCAATCCAACACCCAATAGTAATAAGAGGTACATTTTACTATTTATTGATGCTTATAGTAGAAAAGCATGGGTATATTTTTTGGCAAAGAAGAAAGAAACTTTATATTCTTTTAAATGCTTTTAGAATAGCATTGAGAAGGAAGTTGAAATGTCTATTAAGTGCCTACAAAGTGATAGAGGAGGACAATTCAATTCAAATGAGTTCAGTGACTTTTGCAAGCACAATGGGATTAAGAGGTAATTAACCACTGCTTATACTCTACAACATAACGGTGTTGCTAAAAGGGAAAATCGAATTGTAATGAACATGGTTCGATCCATGCTGTTTGAGAAAAATAATCCCAAGACTTTCTGGCCAGAGGTAGTGAATTGGACAATATATGTCTTGAATAGTTGTCCTACATTGGTCATTAAGGATGTAACACCATAAGAGGCATGGAGTGGCATAAAACCTGTAGTGGATCACTTTCGAGTTTTTGGCTGCATAACTCATGTTCATGTTCCAGAAGCAAGGAGGACTAAACTTAATAGAAGTATTACTTGTGTATTGTTGGGTGGTAGTGAGGAATCCAAGGGTCACAAACTATTTAATCCAATTGCTAAGAATGTTGTTAGTAAAGATGTGATTTTTGAAAAAGAGAAGTAATAGAATTGGGAAGAAAAATAGACTGTGTCGGATTTGGCGTGGGACGATGGTGAGTATAAAGAGGGTTGATGAAAATGAATAAAATATTGATGTTAAGATAAGACGAATTCGTGAAGAAGGACCTGATGAAAAAATGGACAATTTTAACGAGGATGAAGAAAGAGTAAAGGGATTAAGGCCATCCAGAGAGAAGAAAACTCCTGTATGGATGAATGAGTATGTAAGTGGCGAAGGCATATCTGAAGATAAGGGACATATGGCTCTAATGGTCTCAACTGATCCACTAAGCTATGAGGAAGTTGTAAAGAGTGAAAATTGGAGATTGGCCATGGATGATGAGATTAAATCCATTCAAAAGAATCAAACATGGAGAAGTACTAAACTGCTTGATGGAGTTAAAAGTATTGGAGTGAAATGGGTTTACAAAACTAAATACAATAAAAATGGAAACATTGATATACAAGGCCCAATTGGTTGCTAAAGGATATTCTCAAAAGCATGGAGTTGACTACATGGAAGTTTATGCACCAGTGGCAAGAATGGATACAATAAGAATGATCCTATCTCTAGCTGCACATAAAAGTTGGCAGATTTTTCAGTTGGATGTTAAGTCAACATTTCTTCATGGTGAGTTGGGTGAAGATGTTTATGTGAAGCAACAAAGAGGATATGAAATAAAGGGTAGTGAAGATCTTGTTTATAAATTGCACAAGTTTTGTACAGATTAAAACAAGCCCCAAGCATGGTTTAGTCGAATTGAAGCACATTTCATTAGTGAAGGATTTAAAAAGTGTGACAATGAGCAAAATTTATTCACTAAGAGAAGCAAAGAAGGAAATACCATCGTAAATTGATGATTTAATTTATATCGACAATGATGATGATGGCTGAATTTAAAAATTCTATGTTGAGAGAGTTTGATATGTCTAACTTTGGAAAGATGAGGTTTTCTCTTTGGATTGAAGTCCTACAAAGATCAGGTGGTATGTATATATGCCAAAATAAAAATATGCCTTGGATGTAGTCTATGAAGTTTCAATGCTTCTCTTTAGCCGTTAATTTTGCTAAGTTTTGTTTCACGCGAGGCTGCTCAAGGTAAAGCAAGTAAAGCAACTTGCTTTAAGCCTCTAGCAAAATAAGGCCTAAAAAATAAACTTTTACTATTAATATTTTCGTATTAACTAATTCATATAAAACTATGTTTGAGATAAAAAAAAGCTTCAAAAGAATATTTTGTTACTAATATAGTTCTATTACATTAATTATAAGTTTATGTTTGAGAATAAAATTTAATTTAATTATTATTATTAGTTTATGCTAATTTTTATTGGTATTAAAAATTATAATTAATGAGTTAAAACATTTATTTAGTAAATTATAATTTTGTTTACGAAGAAGAGAATGATTAGTTATTTTTATTCTCTTATAATTTTAGTTTTGTTATGAATTAATGGTTGCCCATTGATTTGATACAATTACTCATATGATTGATATGATTGATACTGATATGATTCATTACTCTCTATGTAAATATTTGTATTAACTATTTGATTTGTATCCTTTATGGGTTATATGTTGTATCTATAAATAAGACTCTTCCTAACAGTAATAATACACACAAAAAAGTTGTTCCATATTCTCTCATTCTCAATTCTTCCTTCTATTCTTCTATATGTTATTAGTTTTATTTCATAACACGTTTCCTACCAATTGAGCGCTAGTGGAAGCATTTTATTCTCTAGCGACAGTGCTATGTGTGTCTCAATCTAGGCTCTTCCTAATCTTGACTTCATTTACACTTTTATCTTATATTTTTATTATTGTGATAATAATTGTTTGACTTTATCAATTTTCATCTTCGTCTTATTACTTTTATTACGATGGTGATTATTATTATTATTATTATTATTATTATTATTATTATTATCTTATGTGTTAGTTCTAAACATGCCAAACATTGCAAAATTTGAATTTGTCACCCTTGATATTACAATGAAGAATTACTTATATTGGATATTAAATGTTGAAATACATTTAGATGTAATTAATTACTATTTTTTATAATTTACATTTGGGAGACATTTCTAGGGTTGTGGGTGAGTAAAATTGCGACTTTCTTTGTTGGAGCACCATTGATCAATCTGCACCAGGTAGGGCTCGCACCAGCTTCAGGCCGTAGAGCAACTTTGAAAATCATACGTGAAAGTCGATCTGAACTTGGAGTGTGGTTTCGTTGAAGAACAGGTAAGTGGTTTTGATTTGAGGTTCGTGTAGGGTTCGTAAACACTAAATAGGGTAAAGTTCTTTTTATTTTGTTAAAGTTAGGTTGTTGGTGATGAAATTTCATGGTGAGAGCTCTGCATACATTCACAGAAGTTCTAGAATGAAGAGAGTTGGTGCATCAAGCTCGTTCTCGGATCTAAGAGGCAAATTATGTGGTTGTGCGGAAAGAGTAGTGCTTATGCAAGCAAACAAGACGAAGAACAAAGGAAGGTTTTTTGGAGATGTAGGAATTGGAGAGTAAGTTCTTCTAATTCTATTTTTGTTAGAGAAATTATTAATGATTGGTTTTGTTAATGTGTTTTTGTTTTGAGTGTAGAGTGATGATAACTGTAAGTACTTTGAATGGGTTCATGATGGTGAAGAAACTATGGTTCAAGACAAACCAGAAATAGAGGAAGAAGATGATGAATTAGTAGTTGTTAACGACAAATATGTGATACAACTGATTAGGAAAAATACCAAGTTGAAGTTGAAATTAGAGGTAGAGATGGCAGCAAGTAAGATACAATTTTATTTTTTCGTTGTGGCTTGGGTTTTGACATTAATGTTTTGTGTAGTTTTGTGTTTAAAGAGAAATTGTTCGGTCAATTGAAACGGGTTGTGTTTTAATAGCTTGTTGTCATTTGTATTTGACTATGTATCAGACCCTTGTATTAGTGTTTAAGTTCTATTTTTTGACATCCAGTTTCACCTTCTTCTTTACTTTAACAATGTCTTTGGAAATAAATACTGAGCAACGTATAATTAGTTTACAAAAGATTTGAATGCAACGCTGGAAACCTGAGTTGATTTAGTACCCATTATCTACCACTACTTCAGATGCAACATCTTCCTCACCCTCACCACCCTCCTTTTCCAGTACTTCACATGCACCATGCTCATGACCCTCATTCACACAGTTAACTACATCATTAACCTCAAAAGGACCAACCTCCCCCATACCAATACCCTCTATCATGTTGATTATTTCAAGTTCTATCATTTCGTGAACCACATACAAATGAATTGCACCATTTAATCTTGTTAAGTTTGCCATATGAGTGGCCCTTTTATCATCACAAAGAAGCTCCAATCTATCTTCTAACACAGTCCCACCTCCTAAACAATACCACAACTCCTTCAGAGATACACGTCCTATCTCTTTTAATCCAGCAATAACCTCATAATATCCCCACGTATCAAGATCACAGAACAACGTGGTTATTTCCCCATCATATTCCAATTTCCCATTACTAATAAAGTGGCCACTATGGTGGACCACCACTTCAAAACGGTCAACAAACATTCTATATCTAAACCTGTATACATTGCCCCCAAACGAATTCAAATATTACAATTCATACCAACACAAACAACACAGAACCAAGCATTCAAATAGGGGACCACAACATTAAAAAGCACATACTACAATGCATATACGATCACCGATTGAAAAAGACATTCGAATAGGGGACCACCAATAAAAAATGATTTCAATGTCGAAAATGGGGGGACAAGCAACATTAAGTAACAAAATAAAAGCAATACAACATCATACCTAACCAAACATCACAACCCCTATACAAACCCAAAACCCATAAACGCGAAAAAACCTTACACCTATTCAACTACAATAACCAGTTATCAACTCGTACTTACCTTCAGGACTAGTGCTCAAGCACGACCATGACGAACCAGAGTAACAATCTAAAATCCCTTTATGAAATGCTTGATCTCACCTCCGACCACACTCGACCTCACCTCTGACCACGCTCGATCTCACCTTCGACCACACTCATGGTATTCGCATTCGCTCACTTCCACTGAGTTTCCCATTTCCAATCTCTAATTACTTAATTTAGGGTTTCAAGCACATACGATTTTTTAATTCTCCAATACTGAAAATAATACACAAAGTCATGTCAGAAATTCAAAACAAAGTTAACGTTAATAAATTTAACATTGTTAACGATTGAGCTGATTTGATACACATTTACAAAAATGAGGACGAAATTGAGATCAATAAAAATACGATGACCAATTTGACATTTCTGAACCAAAACGAGGACCAACAGAGTATTTTAACCAATAACAAAAGTTGTTCAAAGTGGTGACATAAAGTATTGTATCAAAAGTTGGACCACAATATTTAAAAGCAAAAAATACAATAATACATCAAAAGCGGTGGACCACAATTCTGGAACACTTCACCCAATAATAGTGTAGACCACTTCATATTACAAAAGTGTGGTCCACTTCACATTACAATACAAAGTCTTTAAACATTCACATGCTCTAGGCAGTGGGGTTGTTGGAGCTAGGTTGAGAACCTAAAGTTGGTGTCATTCCTCTCGTCCCTACTGTCGCAACCTAGGTCACAACGGGACGATGAAAAAATTTATTTTAAAATAATAGAGGAGTCGCCACCATAATTTTTTAAGGAAAACTATAGAAAAACCTTAAAAAGAAATAGTCTTCGAAACCAAGTTTGGGTTCGGGAGTTGGTTATGTGTGGAGAAGGTATTAGCACTCCACAATGCCCATCCAAAGACGTTTCCTTTTAATTAAGTGTGCAAAATTAATGCAATTTTTTAAAATATTTGGTTTCCTGCAAAAAATAAAATAAAATAAAATATAAATAAACAAATAAATCAAACAAATAAAAAAGCCAAATATTAAAGAAAATAATATTGAAATTTTTATTTGGGCCCGACAAGGATTTACCTTGCTCCTACGTATCTCCATTTGCAATAGAGAATCAGGGTTACGTAGTTCTTTATAAACTATTTTAAAAAAAAGGATTTTAAATTTTTGGGAGGTGAACCTGACAAGAACTTAGCCTTGCTCCTACGTATTTCCATTCAGAATGGAAAATCAGGGATCACGTAGTTCTAAATAAAAGACTATAGAAAATGATTTTGAAAATATTTTAATTTTTTTAAGGCAAACCCGACAAATACTTGGTCTTACTCCTACATATTTCCATTTAGAATGGAAAATCAGGGATCACATAGTTCTATATAAAAGACTACGAAAAATGATTTTGAAAATATTTTAATTTTTTTAAAGGCGAGCATGACAAAGACTTGGCCTTGCTCCTACGTATTTCCATTTAGAATGAAAAATCAGGGATCACGTAGTTCTAAAATAGAATAAAAAAATTGTTTGAAAAAGATGGAAGGGTTTGTAAACTCAAATTCTATTAGAGAAGTTTTGTATGTTGTAAAAAGTAGGTATCAAGCTAGTCAGGGACCCAAAAAGATAATTAAAAAGTATAAAAACTAATAATTATCAAGCGAGTACGAGACTCGACATGATAATTAATGTTATGAAAACAATGGTTATCAAACAAGTCCGGGACTCGACATGATAATTAAAAAGTATAAAAACTAATGATTATCAAGCGAGTACGAGACTCAACATGATAATTAATGTTATGAAAATAATGGTTATCAAGCAAGTCCGGGACTCGACATGATAATTAAAATTATGAAAAATAATGATTATCAAGCGAGTCCAAAACTTGACGTGATAATTTAAGTTATGAAAAATGATTATCAAGCAAGTCCGGGACTTGATATGATAATTTAAATTATGAAAAATAATTATTATCAAGCGAGTCTAGGACTCGACATGATAATTAAAGTTATGAAAAATGATTATCAAGCAAATCTGGGACTCGACATGATAATTAAAATTATGAAAAATAATTATTATCAAGCGAGTCTATGACTCGACATGATAATTAAAGTTATGAAAAATGATTATCATGCAAGTCCGGTGTAAGACCCGAGGAATTTAAATGATTAAATAAATAATTATTTAATAAATGCGGGTAGTGGAAGCCTTTATGGAAATTAATGTTAACCTTTATGATGTGGAAAAGTACTAGCTCAAGTGGTTGAGAGTACTTTAATTATTTTAAGAGGACTTGGGTTCGAGTCCTATGTATGATAATTGTGTAAATTAATTAGTTTTTATTATTTTTATGATATGAGCGTAATAAGAAAGTATACATTTATAGATTTATAGAAATTGGTTGTGCATTACCTTGATACTTGAATGGTTGTGCATTACCTTGATATTTGAATGGTTGTGTGTTTGAACCTTGTCTAGAAGGCTGGATGAAGGTCTTAAGGGCAGAGATTAAAGTTGGCGCAAAGAGGAGTGTTCGTGGATTAATTTTTAGCAGGAATTACAGATTAGGGGAGCTAACATTCCTTCTATTATGTGAATTCTATGTAGAGAAACGTGTTTGCAGTTTTTGTGGAATAGAAAAATGAACTCGTTGTTTTGGTTGTGCTTGAAGATGATTATTTATTTAATGGATAAATTCATGGAGAAAGTGGAGAAATACATTTTTGTTTGAGATTAAATTTATGGTGTATTGGAAGTTAACTCCTATTTCTTTTCAAATTTTGTGTGGAATAACGATTGCGTGAGAGACGCGATTTGTTTTCCGATAGTGCAGAGTTTATTTGATCGTTTTGAAGTCACTGCTTATGTGATCTTTTGTTTGAAAATAGCACCAGAATGCTTAAGAATGCTAGGACTTAATTACTTCTTCTTAATTGATTTGGATGGTTAAAATTTCTTGTGTATTAGGAACTAGTTTTATTAGGTAGAGGGTTGGGTGATTATTTTGGAACCATAATGGAAATAACTGGGTTTTTTTCTAGGTTTGGAATTTGTTTTTAATTATAATATGAACAAAAAAATAATAGAAAAATTCTGATTTCATTTGAGAACGTGAAATCGTAGTTTTAATATCCATTGGGTTGGTTATAGTAATATTATATATATATATATATATATATATATATATATGTATATATATATATATATATATATAATATAGTGTAAATCAATTGCTATTTGGTTTAGATAATTGTGATGGTTAAGTCTTTGCAGGATTGGTTTTTTCTTCTTTTTAGTAACAGGCGTTGGAATTTGTATCAGTGCATATATACAATGGTTGCTACGACGTGGGTGCATAATCAAGCATGAAAATGGTCCTATTTTATATTTCATGAAATTGAGATATTTGTATTAAATAGTATATATGTTTTATATGTACGTATCCTATATATGTGTTAAGCATGATAAATGGAAAATTATTTAAGCCATGATTTTAATATAATAAGATGTATTGGTGTATAGGTTCTTTTATTGTTAACAATAAATAAATAAATAAATAAAAAGAATTAAATTGCTGTTGGAATTTAATTCTTTTGTTTTACTGTTTAATTTTAGTTGTGTTGACTGTCTATTTTATGTTGCTGCTGTTGTTTTTTTTTTCTGCTGCTGCTATTTTTCTTTATGATGCTATTGTTGTTTCCTATTATGTTTTTGTTTTCTTTATGCTGATGCTGCTACTGTTTCTATTATGTTGCTGTTTTTCTGTACGCTGATGCTACTGTTGTTTCCTATTATGTGGTTGTTTTTCGTTATGCTGATGTTGTTGTTGTTTCCTATTTTGCTGCTGTTTTCTATTATACTGCTGTGTTTTTTTTTTCTATATGTTGTTGTTGTTGATGATTTGTTGTCGTTGTTGTTTTTCTTTTACTGTTGTGGTTGCTATTTATAGTTGCAATGCTGTTGTCTGTATTATTTGATACAGAATTTGTGGCATGTTTTAATACGTAAAAGAACAAGTTGATAGTGAATGGCATCGATAGTGAATAAAGACATGATCTCAAACTATGAAACCATTGTTTATATAAATGTGTGAATTGTGATTCAGTCATATGACTATGACTGGATATGTATCTTTGTCATTATGAATTGTGTGTTAGGTATTGGAGTTATCTAGAACCTGCCCAACATGTCAAAAAAAAAATAATCGGTAGCATTGGCGCTACTAGTATGGTGCCTAGTGATGCGGGACCAGCCGCTAGGCGATATCAACCGAAAACAGTGGCAGTGGTCCCTGTACGAGCGAGGCGCCTGGCGACAGTGTTGGTTCCGCCAGGCGAAAGAGGTGCAGCAGAAGCTTTGGAGGCTGCGTGACGCTTGGCGGTGTGAGATGCCCGTCAGGCGGTCTGGAACCAGGTTCTGCCTAGCAACGCGAAAGGCGCGCCAGGCGGTTTTGGTGCAGAGTTAGTGCCCGAGGAAGGGTTTCTACATGGCTTTGGGTGATGTTCATGATGTGAGGCTTTGGCTGGGGGCCTAGTTACGAGTGCATCTCGTATCGGGGTAACACGTGACCACTCTAGGTTGTAGCCTGGTGGTTTAGGAAGTCCAGTGGAGTGTGCGAGTTGTGGCTCATACGGCGAGGTTTCAAATGATTGCCCTCTTCAGTGCACCTGATAGAGTTTTGGTAGTCTGGGAACAACTACAAACTTATGTTTGTTTTGGGGAACTCCACTTGGTGTCACGGTGAGATGTTGTGGCAAAGTTATTCTCACGTGTGGACTATCATGTGGTGGCCTGTAGTCGGAGGGGCGAGTAGACACTCGTGCAGCAAAGATCGATCATTGATCTCACCTAAAGGGTATAGAAATGATAGACGTCTAATGCAAGTTTTAGAGATGGAGATCTAAGGAAAAAGGAAAGGATTATACTAACCCGGGTTATGATATGAAGATGATGTAATTTATATTTATTATGATATGTGTTTGATTTATTTAAATGAGCTCACCCTATCTGTGTGTGTTTGGCGATGATCATGTAACTCGTTACATGGGAGCAGATGTTGATGCAGGTGAGCATGCAGATGCATAGAGACGGAGTGGGGATCACTATGGGACAATTTTCTTAGTTTTCATTATGGATTTTTCTTTTGTAACTTTTATTTTGGAGGAATTGGTTTTGTAATAATTGAATACTGCGGTTTTAATTACTACTTATGTGACATTCGAAGATTTAATTTTCCTGCGTTTTTGGGAAATTGCGATAATAAATGTGATGTTTTATAAATCTTATTACTTATTTTTTTTAATAAGTAATTTCCGACTAGGACGTTACATCCGGGACTCGACATGATAATTAAAATTATGAAAAATGATTATTATCAAGCGAGTTTGAGACTCGACATGATAATTAAAGTTATGAAAAATAATATGATAATTAAAGTTATGAAAAATAATGATTATCAAGCGAGTCCGAGACTCAACATGATAATTAAAGTTAGAAAAAAATGATTATCAAGCAAGTCCGGGACCTGACATGATAATTAAAGTTTATTCAAATCGAATGAAAATTATAATCATCAAGTAAGTTTGAGACTTAAAATGATAATAAATAAACTTCAATTTTTAAAAATTTTGACGTGAATCATCAAGTAACATGAAAGTACAGGCATGAATACCATAACATGGGTGTGAAAAACCTAAATTTTTTATGATTATTAGAGGAGTGCAAATACTAAAATAGAGGGTGTACAAAGTAAAAGAACCGGAGGTGCAAAACATAAGAAATAGGGGTGTGCAAAGTAGTCTGGTCATATGAAACTTAAAGCAGCAACTATCAGAAAAGGGATTCAAAAATAGTAATGCATACAGAAACAAACATGAATCTTTTTTCTTTCACCTAACCTTTTTTTCTTTATTTCATTTTATATATTACTAGTTTGACTTAATCAATTATTAGTTCCTTTATATTATTTTTTTATTCACTTGACTCGACATGATAATTAATGAAAATTTTGAAATTTTAATTATCAAGCAAATTCGAGGCTCAACATGATAATTAATGTTATGCGATATATACATAAAAAAATAATTAAATAATTTTTTGTAAAATATTATATATCTCTTTTAGAAAAGAATGTCACCAAAAAAAAAAAAAAATTTCTCAGTTAATGCCTAGACATATTTATTATTCAATAGCTATCTCAAAATTCTTTATTTCAATATTCATGTTTAGTGTGTATCTTGTGCGTTATTTTGAAACATCCAATATAAGAACATATTATATTAGCCATTAAAATCAACACACGCATTCCGATATAAGAAATTAAGGAAAAAGTATAAAAGATTTTAATTAATAAACTAACATACCAAAAGAAGCTTCCAAATGCATAGATACATATGAGGTTTATGTTTCTTTGACGCCTTTTATGCCCACACACATGCATCTTTCATTTAATATTAATGGCAATAAAGTTCATCCCAGATTTTGTATATTACACAACCAACCATCTCTTTTGACATAACAAAACCACATTACACAAGACAATTTCATAAAAGAAATGATAATTAGAACATATGCATACGATGCCATGATGAGTTCAAGCTTCAGTGTAAGAGAAGAAAAAGAGAGAAAAAAAAATCAATATGTTTGGTGCTATGATCTCATAATAAATATCACAAGTAAATATAAAAGGAGAAAGAAAAACCTGAATTTTTTCACACCTGTTTGAAGATTTTTGCTTTTCAAAATCAAAACAATGTTTGCAAGTGTATTTCTCTTATCTTCTCAAAGCTCCATGTTTGGTGGCTTTGCCCCTCCAAGAAGTATTTTTCAGGACCTTTTTCTTTGTGTTTGGTATCATGGTGTGTGATCTCTTAGTGTGAGTTGTTCTAGAATGATCGTTAATGAAGGTTGATGAGAGTGAGACCCAAAAATAATATTTTTGACCTTGGGAAGAAGATGACAGTGGATAAAGGAGCAAAAATATATCTTATGTGTTGTGTGAAAAAACCTTTCTTTTATGAAGCGGAGAAAAGAAAAAGAACTCAAGGAACGAGCGTAAAAAAAAAACTATGAGATCATGAGACCTTTTTCGATTTTTTTAGCATAGTCTAAGATATTAACTGTGTGCAGAGGTTGAGAGAAAATGGAGAGAGAATCTAGATTTTGAAAGTATAAAGAGGATACAGTTGAGTAACTGTAACATATAACCACTGATTTTGAAAATCCTTACTTTTTTCTAATTTTAATTTTATTTTTTTCTTTAGTAAAAACTATATATATCCTTTTATTTTTATTACTTTGTTTTATATACTTATTAGCCTAATACATATATATATATATATATATATATATATATATATATATATATATATATATATATTAAACAGTATTTTTATAGTTCTTTTACCGTTATTTTTTTTCATTTGTTTATAAATTGAAATATATTTTATAAAACTATTTTGATTATTTAAAAATTATTATTCTATTTTCATTTTATTATTAATTTTTTTATTATAAAACTCTTTTTTATTTTATTCTTATTCTTAATCATTATTTTATGTTTTTTTTGTGTTTATATTTTAAAAACTTATTTTCACTATAAAAATATTTTTCTTAACTTTTTCTATTTCGTTTACTTTTCTATTTTAAAAAAAAAAGTTTAGTTATGTTATATTTTATATTTAAATTAATTGTCTAGGAAATAAGAAAAAAGGTTATTATTAAAAATAAAATATTTTTAATTAATTTTATTTATTATTTAGTCATCCGGACGAAATTGAGTGTTGACACCTACTCTTGGAGTGTTGCTGGTGTATCTTTCTTGCTGGTATCCATGGGTGGAGCAATTCTAGTGTTGGTTGTACTTGTACCTACAAGTCCTTTTCTTCTTGAAGATTACTTCATGATCATTTTCACCTGTTTTTCAAGAACACCAAATATGTATTAAATGAAGGTCAAATCTAGTATAAAATAGCATTACCCTTGTGGTTTTTTTTGGTTGATTTTTGCATCCTCTTATGTTGTGACCGAATTGATCATATCTGGGGCACTTCATCTTCAAATTTCTTCTGTTGACTTTTGAGTGACTGACAATTTCATCTGCTTCCCTCCTTAATTTCCTTGGCCTTCCAATAGGTGTCTTGTATGATGGAGGTAAAATTTGTTGTGAATTGGTTTTTGGCCACAAAGGTTGACCATTAATTGGGAAAATTTGTTATCCATAACAACATTGGTATGCTTCCTTTTTGTAAAATTTGTGAACATAGTTTTCTGGTTGTTCTAGTCTATAATTTATAGCAGGGACATCATGTCTACAGGGGATACCAACTAACTCCCAAAACCAGCATGTACATAAAGTTGTTTTAAGTCAACTACAAACTTTTCCATGGCAAAACCTTGTGTGACCTCAAACTTATCACCACCAGCCCAAACAACTATCCAATTTTCATTCCTATCAATTTCCCTATTCAATCTATTTCTCGATTTAGGCATGAAATCACCTGGATATTTTGATACTTTTTCTCTTAAATTTGCAAATCTTCTCATCAAATAAGTTCTAATCCACTCTACCATCCTTAAAATGGGTTTGTCTCTAGCTAATAAAATGGTGTTATTAAAGGATTTAGACAGATTATTCATAACTACATCACACTTAGGATAAGAGCTAAATGCATGTTTTCACCAACATTTGGTGGGAATCTTTACTAACCAGTTATGAGCTTCTTGATTAATCTTTTTCAGTTCTTCCATTTTAGCCTCCCACGCTTGGTAATAGGTAGCTTTAGCAGCTGCCATCATCAAATCCCAAATTAAAACCCCGCCTCCAAACTTTTTTTTGTAGTTGTTGTACAAATGATGAAGACAAAATCTATGCTCAACACCTTCCAAGATTTCGTCAAAAATAGGCAACAGTACCTGCCAGTTATTTTAATCAGATTATTTACAATTCATACATAAAACATATAGTAAACGAATAAGAGAATAAATATAAGAAGTTGTACCTTTTGCTGATCGGATATGAACACCCATCTATTTGTCTGCATATCACCAATGTCATCCAATAGGAGTGTTAGAAACCACCTCCAAGTTTCTTTACATTCATTTTCAACCACAGCAAAAGCAAAGGGAAAGTATTGATCATTAGGATCTCAGCCTACAACAACCAACAATTGACCACCATATTCAGTCTTGAGATGACACCCATCAACGGCAATAAAAGGCCTACAACCACCTAAGAATCCCTTCTTGCAACCATAAAGGCACATGTAAAAACTTTCAAATCTTGGCTGAAAATTAGGAATAGGCACTAAATTTAAATCTTACAAGTTGTTCCACTCCCAATTTTCCTCAATTATGTCATGTAATCAAATCACAATGAATATTGTTTAGCAGCATCCCCCTCTAGTACATCCAGTGCTCTGTGCTTAGCTTGCAAAGTTGTCCATGAACTAATTCCAATGCTGTGTGATTTCTTAATGTCATCCATAATTTGATTTGCTGACATATTACCTGTTGACATGAGAAGCCAAGGTGGTTTGCTTCTTGAAGATTTGATGAAGATTGAATAAAGCTCTTTTGAACTATCTTGAAGCCATTACCATTGGAATGAAGTCTACATTGATGAAGGAAAGGAGATTTGATGATATTCATATTGATCAAGGATGGAACGTGTGCTCTCCGTGTAGTTGCATCATTAAGAAAGTGTATTTGAAGTTTGTAATTCATATTTTAGACCTTGTAGCATTAATTAGATGTATTTGGTCTTAGGTGTGTCTTTTAATTCGTTGAATGGTTTTTCAACAGGTTAAAAGGTTGACTGCACTAGTCTTAAACTGCAACAAATTCAATCAGTTGATTTAGTTTTTAATCGACTGATTTCACTTAAGTCAAGTGAAATCAACCAATTGATTTGGAAATCAACCTGTTGAATTTCGTAATAGTTTGACTATAAAAGTTGTGCTTTTCGAAAAAGAGGTCAGTTGATCAGTTTTGAACGTGAAATTGCTCTAGAAACTCGTGGAAACTCTCTCATTCGTGATAATACAGCTTACAGCCGTTGAAGATTGATCTTGGATCAATTCTTAGAGCTTTTGGCTTGGTTTGAAGCTTTCAGATAGTGGTTTGTGGTAGGTTGGGTTGTGCTACCACTGAAGTTTGATCTTACTCAAGCTTTGTGTGTGTGCCTGGTGGTTTTCCAGGTCTGCATGAGGGTTCTTGCTGTGTTGGTGTGATTCTTGTGTGATTCAAGAGTCTTTTGTGGTGTTTTGCATATTTTGAAAGTGTAAGGGTGGATACTTTGTAAATCTTTTGAAATAGTGCAAAGTCAAGCTCAGGTTGTCTTGACAAACTAGATGTAGCTCAGGTTTGAGGGAACCAGTATAAAAATTCTCGTGGTCTCCCCTCTTCTCTAACCTTTCTCTCTTGTATTTTCATTTTAAAGTTTCAAGAACTTGTGTTTTAATCATCTTTTTCATGTTCTTTCATGTTTTCATGACATTTGCAGTATTGAGCATGTTTGTATAATCATTTAGAACTGGTCTTGATCATTCTTGTGCATTGTTCCTAGTTTAAAACTTGAATTTGCATTTCTGCATTTTTCCCAGTATTTCAGTCGACTGTTCTCCTGTTTCAATCGATTGATTATACCAGAACAGAATTTGTTTAGTAAAATCAATTTGTTAACTCTGTTTTTGATCGACTGAAAGTATACTGTCCAACACCTTTTGCATACTAACTTGGTGATCTAATTGATTCAATAAAAGGTAGTTTTTAGCTAGCAAAGATAGCCTAAATTTTTAACTAGCCAATTCCACCCCCACCCCATCTTCTTGGCTTTTCAACAATTTCAAAACTAACATTACCAATATTTCTAAACTTATCCATAACAACTTTCGATACCCACTCTATATTCGCATTTTTGTTGTTAAAAACTCTTACACATTGATGTACATCAACTAATGTTTTAACTCTAAAGCTATGACATGAGCCAACTTTGCTGACCAAAATTATAAAGCCACATCTTTTTTTGCAGACAACTCTAACTCTTACTTTGTCCATTTTCACAAATTCAACCTGCCTCCTATTCAAAACCGCATGCTCTCTAATTGCTTGTATGACCTCTTTTAATGAACAAAATTTCATTCCAAGCTTGAACCTGAAGTTCTTACACATATCATCACTTTTGAACTTTGAGAACTTGTCATTCCCTTCAATATCACTTCCTAAATCTTCGTTGTTATATTCTTCATCTATTTCATGGTCTTCAACATTTTTATTTGCCTCAAAATTGCCAGGTCCAATGTATTCAGCCCCTGTTTTAGAACTTAGCTTAAATCTTTCAGCAAATTGTCTTCATCTATTAAGAACCTCCTCAATGTTTCTTCGTGGTCCATCATCCATCCCAAAACCATGATCTCTATCTTCACATAATTATGCATCACTACCATCCAAAACCACATCTTGAACTGGCCCTTCTTCATCAATATCATCTCCCTCACTAACCTTTCCATTATGGTCTTCACCCTCACCAACCTCTCCATTATGCTCATGACCCTCACCAACCTCTCCATTATGCTTCTGACCACGACCTTCATTACCAAATCCAACCTCTCCATGAAATTCAACACCAACCTCCTTATCAATACCCTCACATTCAGCCTCACTACTTGGACAACCTTCAATTAACTTCACAATCTCAACATTTTGTGTTTCAGTAATTGTATGTTCGACATAAATATCTACTTCATCTCTACTTTGCTCTGCATAAGTGGCCAACTCTATGGCATCCTTGTCCAACACAAGAAGTTGCAAATCTTTATCTATGCTTCCCTTATTGGGCTTCCACCATAACTTGAATTCACCAACATATTTAAATTCCTTTACTATATTCACAACTTTAAAATACGACCAGATATCATGATCAACATTATGTATCCTATGTTTCTCCCCACCAACGTAAACCAACTTCTTTTTCGCCCTCACAAATTTCCCCATGTGGTGAATTGTTAAATTGAACCTAATTTCCCCCATTTCATTCAATTTCTAACACTGATTCAAACAGATAACCCCACATTATAATGTGTTTCAAAACAATGAATTCATATGCGATTGAAAAATAAAAACTTAATCAAATTAACTACAATAACATCAATTACTAACCCAATTTATCATTTGCAAAATCAAAAAATCATAAAACATACCTTTACTATCACGGACGAAAACCCTAGGATTCACTTTCTCTAACCTCGCACTCGTTACACTCACTCTTCTACACTGCTACAGTAGACGAAAACCCTATTAGGTTCTTGATCAAAATTCGTACACTAGATTTACCTCTCTCAAGAGCACACCATCTTCAGAGCACTCACACACCACTTTCGCATATTCTTTCTAACTCACGGATTTACCTAAAAAGTTAATAACACCTTTTCATTCATTTATGCAAACAAAAATAAAATTAAAAGTATTTACTTTATTTAATATACCTAGGCGGACCAAGGTAACTACACAACCAAGACCGCCTAGGTATAGCCCCACAAATAAAATCAGTGCATGAGCAACCAGTTAAGCATGATCACATAGCGGCCCAAGCCGCCCACTGTAAAGGATAATACATAATAACAAGTTGCTAACTTCAAACTTAGAATATCATAAACAAGGCCCCTAGTAACAACAACCTTAACATAGGACTTGGGCTTGGCCCAGACCCATCTAGGCTCCAAACGTTGGCCCAGCATAGCTAGGAGAGCCCAGGCCATAAGGATAGCATACATAATTAATAACTCTATAAATATGTGTGGACCCCAACAATTAGGAGGTACACTTTCATTAATTCCCTGATCCAAGATTTGACTTTTGAGAATTCTTGCTGACTTGATTGTCGGAGCCCTCTATGTAGGTAACCTCTTAAGGGTCCAGGCCGCTTACATTAGGAAACGACATGTACAAGTCAAGAAGGAGCCAGCTTGAGAGATTAAGGATTGAGGTAAGACATTATTTGTGTTTCCTAATATCCCTTATTTTTTCTCTACAAGAACACTTTCAAACGTAAATTACAAAAAATTGTAATTAAATAAATGTTTTAATTACAGTAACAATTGTTAAGGTAAAAAAATGCCACGTCATCTACATCGTTTGCCAAGTCATTACATATTTAACACTATTTAAAATGGAGGATACTTTTCACTCATTATAAAAGTAAAAGGATCATTTTTATATAAACTTTGGCAGAGGGACGATTTCCAATTTAGCATGTTAGTACAGGGATAAAAAACATACTTATCTCAAAAAAGAAATAAAGCATCTGAGCAAGTAATTTGCTCCAACGACAACAATATTGTGAAAGGAGATTTCACAAATATTCTGAATTTATTTCATGCCTTTGTATGGCTGAACAAAGCAATAAGCTTTTGATCGAAAATCATGAAACTTGTCCAACGGTTCTACTCCATTCCCAGAAGTAAATGCAACAAAATTTGATTTATATTTTCATGGTTGTGATAATGATTATGGACATGGTTATAAAGGAAATTTCAAAGACACATTTTGTCACAAGAAGTAGCATAATAATGTGAAAAAGGAAAAGAGAAATGTGGTGCAAAACTCACCTTACAAGCCAATTTTGTGAGGTTGAGTTAGGCTTAAAGTCCACTTCTTAACATGGTATCAGAGTCATTGTTTAAAGCCTATCCTAGCGAGATTTGTGTTTGTTGGGAATATAATTCCATCCACTATCAGGCCGCTATCGGTCCATCCATTAATGTCTAGTCTCACGCACGACATGTGTATACCTCGACATGAGGGACATGTGTTGGAAGTCCCAGATCGACTAGAGATAAGGTAATTTCATAATATAAAAGTGGGTGCAAGATGAGAATATAAGTTATCATTACGGTGGTAAATGCCATTTGAGTTGTACTTATCGTACATCAAAGCATCTTAAAAATTAATGTAAAGAACATAAAAACACACTTTGCGTATGAAGATGATGATTCTGATTATGGCCATATGGATGCTACTCATATCGATATTGTTATTTTCTTTGCTTAACCAAATGGAAGCATTGATCACCTCATTGGTGATGAGAGTGTTAAAAAATGAAATTTTCTCATATTGATATTTGTGTTTATATGAATAATAAATGTTGGCACTGACACCAATGATGAGGATATGTGTCTTATGATAGTGCAACAACTCATACAATTCTCAAGAGTAATAAATTTTTCTCTTGTTTGGTAATGCCAGAAGTTAATGTTAATATTATTTCTGGTACTACAAATATAATTGAAGGCATTGAAAAAGCTATTGTACTTCTACCAAGAGGTACAACATTGCATATTAAAAATGAATTTTATTCTCCTAAGTCCTATAGAAACTTATTAAGTTTCAAGGATATTCGTCTAAATGAATATCATATTGAGACAAATAATGAAAGAGATATTGAATATCTTTATATCACTCGAATTGAGTCGAATAAAAACTTTGTATTGGAGAAATTATCACCCTTCTCTTATGGCTTGTACTATACATATAGTAATGTTATTGAGATGCATGTCATTATAAGCTAAAAGCTTACAAATAGAAATAAATTTCTTGTTTGGCATGATCGATTGGGTCATCCTAAATATACCATGATGTGAAAAATAGTTTAAAACTCATATGGACATCCACTTAAAAGTCAAAAACTTCTTCAGTCCAATGATTTCTCAAGTACTGCATGTTTGTAGGGAAAGTTGATAATAAGACCATCACCAGAAAAAATTATAAATGAGTCAATCATATTTTTAGAACGAATACAGGGTGATAATTGTGGCCCAATACACTCATCATATGGATCATTTATATATTTCATGGATGCATCCACTAGATGGTCACATATTTTGTTTACTATCAACTCAAAATCAGGTATTTGCTAAGTTATTAGCACAATTGATCAAGTTAAGAGCCCACTTCCTAGATTATCCAATTAAGAAAATTTGTCTTGATAATGCTTGTGAATTTACATCTCATGCCTTTAATGAGTATTGTATGTCAATTGGAATTGAAGTTGAACATCCAGTAGCACATGTTTATACTCAAAATGGACTTGTAGAGTCATAGATAAAACGTATAAAATTGATTGCAAGACCATTACTTATGAAAGCTAATCTTCCAAGGACTACTTGGGGATATACAATTCTGCATGTTGCAGTATTGATTCGCATCATACCAACAAGTTATCATAAATACTCTTTTCTGTAGTTGGTTTTTGATCAGCAACCTAATATTTCTCATTTAAGAATTTTTTTGGTGTGTTGTATATGTCCCAAATCCTCCACAAAAAGGACTATGATGGGTACTCAAAGACTTTTGGGAATATATGTTGGATATGACTCGTTGTCGATAATAAAATATCTTGAACCATCAACAGGTGACTTCTTTACAGCTCGATCTAGTGATAGTCATTTTGATGAATCGATTTTTCCAACGTTAGGGGGAGAAAGAAAGAAATTGGAAAAGGATATTGGTTGGAATGAATTATCATTATCTCATCTTGATCCTCATACAAAAGAATGTGAACTAGAAGTTCAACGGATAATTCATTTAAAAAATTAGCCAACCAAGTACCAAATGCTTTTACTGACACAAAAAGGGTAACTATGTCGCATATACTCGTTGCTAATGCTCCAATCATAATTGATATTCCTATTGGACAATCTAATATAGCAAATGAATCTCAAACACGCCTAAAGCGTGGTAGGCCTGTCAATTCCAAAGATAAAAAATCCTCATATGAGAAAAGGGGGCAAAAAGGAAAGATGACCTAATCGAAGGGGTAAAAGTCCCAAAAGATTCTTTTGACATAATTAATGATTCGGTTCTAGAAGAATCTCAGGTACCTGAAATTTTTGAAAATGATGAGATCTCAATAAATTATGTCATGAATCATATAATATATAACCGAAATAAAGTCAACATTGACAAGTCTTTTGCATATAATGTAGTAATGGATGTTAGAAGTGAAAATAAGGATCAAGAACCAATGACAATTAAAGATTGTCAACAGAGAAATGATTGGCCAAAATGGAAAGATAAAATCCAAGCAAAATTAGATTCGCTTGCTAAACAAAAGGTTTTTGAACTTGTAGTTCACACACCTGAGAGTGTAAAATTTAGTAGGTACAAATGAGATTTTTTACAAAAATGAAATGAGAATGATGAAATTCTTAGATACAAAGCACGATTTGATGCTCAAGGTTTGTCACAAAGACCTGGTATTGATTTTGAAGAGACATATTCTCCAGTATTGAATGCAACAACATTTAGATATTTAATTAGCCTTGTTGCACCAGAAGTTCTGAATTTACAGCTCATGGATATAGTTACAGCCTATTTGTATGGTTCTCTTGAGAATGATATTTATATGGAACTCTACGAAGGATTTAGCTTGCCCAACAAAGCAAATTCTAAAGAGGATTATTCAACAAAGTTGAATAAGTCCCTTTATGGATTGAAACAATCAGGACGTATGTGGTACAATCGTCTTAGTGAGTACTTGTTAAAGGAAGAGTATAAAAATGACCCTATTTGTCCTTGTATTTATACGAAAAGATCTGAGAATGAATTTGTCATAATTATTGTTTATGTAGATGGCATAAACATCGTTGGAACTCCTAATAAGCTCACAAAGGCAATTGATTGTTTAAAGAAAGAATTTGAGATGATGGATCTTAGAAGGACAAAGTTTTGTTTGAGATTACAAATTGAGTATTTACACAAAGGTGTTTTTGTATATCAAGAAACTTATATAATGAAAGTGCTTAAAAAGTTCTATATGGACAAATCACATTCATTATGCACTCCAATGGTGGCGAGGTCGTTAGATTTTGATAAAGACTCTTTTTAAAACTCAAGAAAAAAGATGAAGAACTTTTTGGTCCTGAAATACCATATCTTAGTGCTATAGGAGCATTAATGTATCTTGCTAGTAATACTCGACCTGATACATCATTTGCTATAAATTTGTGAGCAAGATATAATTCTTCACCTACAAGAAGACATTGGATTGGAGTAAAACATATACTTTGTTACCTTAAGGGTACTGTGAATATGAGCTTATTTTATCCAAATGATTCAAAATAAGATCTAATGGGTCATGCAGATGCATGTTATTTATCATATCCTCACAATGCCACAATGATTGATCACAAACAGGATATTTGTTCACATGTGGTAGCACAATGATTTCATAATGGTATATGAAACAAACCATAGTAGCAACATCGTCTAATCATACAAAATTTTTATTATTACATGGAGAAAGTTGTGAATGTGTTTGATTAAGGTCTATAATTCAACATGTGCAAGAAACATGTGGCTATCCCTGACAAAGATGGAATCAATAACATGAAGACAATAGTATATTATTCAATTGAAAGAATGATATAGATATCCAAAAGACTCATTCCTGTAAAAATCTGGTAGGTCTATTTATAAAGTTTTTGCCAAGAAGAACTTTTGAGCAAATGATTCACAAGTTTGGACTTCTTTCTATTTGTGTTGCTATAGTTTATATTCTATTTTGGATTTGTATTAAAATTAGAAATGCTTTTCTTTTGCCCAATTTTGTTTTTATGTACTTTTCGATTTATAGGTTTCAAGCGTTTTTTTGCATATATTTTGACGAGGAACTGTAATTTTTTTACAAAATTATTAATTAGATTAGGGGTTAGTCTGTTGGTGGATAATAGATTAATTGGAGCACAATTCAAAGTTGAATTTTCTACAGAAAGATAATTCAAGTTTAGGGGGAAAAAGACTTATTAACGATTTGAAAAGAACCTAAGTTTTGTGAAAAACATATTAGACGCAAAAAGAAACAATTTGATGAAAACATTAAAAATGAAATTGTAAAATCTCTTCAAAAATTATTTAGAATTGATTACTTTTTGTATATTGTAGATAAAAAAATTATCATATTTCAAAGTAGATTTGAACAATTTAAAATATATGAAGATATTTTTTGTTTTTTTATGTAATGTTAACAAAATTGAAGTCATTAGATTGTGCATTTTTTATAGAAAAATGCTTAAACCTTAAAAAATCTTTATAACGTGATAATTTGTTGGATAATGATAAATTTGATTAATTTTTATATTTAAATATTTTAAGAGAAATTATAGGTATGGAAAATGATAAACCAATTTTAATTATTAATTATATAAAAAGATTAAATTATTTTTCAAATACATATAACTTATAAAATAATATTAACAATTTCAGTATCAACAATGTTACAAGAAATGTCAACAATGTCACAATATTGTTGACAACAATGTCAATATTTAATCTCACAAGATTAAATGAATTAATCTTGTTATCAATCTAGGAAAAAATATCAAATGAAATTAATTATTTCTTACATAAAAAAATTCAAAAAATAAATTTTAAATAAAAAGCCTAATTTTTTTATTTGCCATACACCTTCCAAAAGTCTTGAGCTACCCATGATCTCACATATACATTGTATTCATTTGACCGTTTAAAGCCATATTGGTGTTAATAAAATCAGGTCGTTTTCAACAAACTAACCCTTTTTAAAAAATCTAATAAACTAAGATACGATCCCTAAACTTTATGCTACCACTTCAAATTGTTTTAAAAGGTCACTTTATCTGATAGTGTGTCTGTACGAGACAATATGAAATTGTGATTTATTTATTTAGTAAAATTAAATAACTAAAAAAATAAATAAAATGACCAAAAAAGGAAATTAAAATTTTACGACTAAGTATTTTCTTTTTATACACATTATACAAATATACATATTAAAAAATTAATTATTAAATATTATTTAAATTTGATTAATATTTATTTCGTAAATTTTAATTTTAAAATACGGTTTTTATAATAAAATTGTATTTTAAAAGATAAATTCAATTACTTTATAACCAAAATTAAAATATAAAATATTTTAAATACTCTATTCAAATAAAATATTTTAAAAAAATAATTACAGATAATTTAAATATAATGTATTCTAATCGTTCAGAATTATTGAAACCAGTCGTACAAACAGAACATGAATGTAGACAGGATTTTGATTCAGATTCTAACCAATGAAAATTTTTCATTTTTATCAATTGGTTTGTGATCTTATGTATGAACACGTTCCTCTTCTGTGAAAGCTAACGCATTGTATGTTGACTTTGTCTCATCTTGAAGACTTAACTTGTTGACTTACTGTCATGTAAATTTATAATATATAGAGGTTAAAATTAATAAAAAAATGATTCTCAAATACTTTTGTACACAATTTTTATATAATAAACTAATCAAAATGATTTTTTTTCCAGAATAAATTCAATTTAAGAAAAAAAAAATATCCCTCAATGAACTTATTTACAATAATAAAATTTGATTTCGGAACTGTATTGCTGAATTTCATTTTGAATTCTCCATAAACCCATTTCCGGGTAGGGTTTCTAATTTTCTTTTGTTTTATAAATTAATATAATAATGTATAAATATAAAACTTAAATATTTAACTAATAAAATTTTAAGATTAGTAAAATATTTTAATATAATATAATAATATATAAGTAATATTAAAATAAGCTTTAAATCACGTTAATATAAAACTAATGAAAATTCATATATCTGCCTACGCGGACGTGTATTTACTTTTCTTTTACTAGCGAATATTTGATACTATATCTAGATTTTTTAATTTTTATAAAATCAATAATATTTATTTTTAAAATATATATAATTAATTTTAAAATAGTTATTAAATAAAATAACTGTTTAAAAAAGTTTTTAGAATAACGGTCAAAATAAAAAAAAGGTTACAAAAAAATAATTATAAAATAATTAATTTTTAAAATAATAATTAAAGATAAAATTAAAAAATAAAAAGTGGAAAAAAAAGAGAAATCCCTTTTATATATTGTTATAGATTATGATAACAAAAAAAACTATTTTTATTATAATTATTAAAAATAAATTATATACAATAAATATTTTTTTAATTTTATTATAGATAATTAATTAAATTTAAAATATCAATATGCATTAACTAAATTCAAAATATTTTATATAAAAAATTAATATTTTAACATCATGAAGCAGTTATCTCCTAAATAGTTCTCCCTTCTCTTCTCCCATCTACTTGCGTTTCCCTTTTTGGATCATGAAATGGACAAATGCAAAAGGCAGAAACTAAGCCAACATGAAATGGGTAATTGTAAGATGAAAATTGATTCATGGACATCAAAAGATGAATTATCATTTAATATACATTTAGAGAGAGAATAAAAATGATATTTAATAAATTTATAGGTTATACAAACAAGTATATAACAAGTACATATAAAATAAAACATAAATATGAGTATCATTATCCTTATAAGTTTAGGAATTCAAGTTGAAATTTTCATCCTTGTCAAAAATAAGTAAAATAACATTATTTTATTGTATTTTTAATTAAAAATAAAAATAATAAAGTAATTTAATAAGTTTAGGAATTCAAATTGAATTTTTCATCCTTGCCAAAAATAAGTAAAATAACATTATTTTATAATACTTTTAATTAAAAATAAGAATAATAAAGTGAATCAAATGGATTAAAAAATTGGATTCTATTATAAATTAAATTGAAAATAAGTTGATTTAATTTAATTCATAATTTGGTGAGTCAAAAAGTTTCTAATTCAACTCAATCCACTATAGGTTTATGAACTAGGTGAGGTGACTTACAGAAAAATATTTTATTTTTACAATTTATGTTATATATTTATTATAATGTTATCAATTTTTTTTATAATTTATTTTATATATTTATCACAGTATAATCAACTTATTTTTTTATAACAGTTTAAAAAAAATATTTCTTTATTTTATTGGTTAAAACTTAAATGGTAAAAAATAAATTGAACATTCAAATTATCTAATTATTATTAAATAACATTTTAATTTTGAAAGAACTAAATTGATAGTCTAAATAACTAAAAGTAATAAATAATTATACTTAAAAAAATCAAATTATAAATCTATATAATTAAAAATAATAAATAATTATAATAAAAAAATTATGAAAAAGTTGTAAAAAATAATAATAAAGAGTGTTGTTCATGACTTTGAGATTACCTCATCTTTAATCACATTCAAATCTATTTAATCTGCAAATTAAATAAATCAGATTTAATTTGATTAATAATTAAAAAGTTAATTTTTTTAGTCCAACCTTAATAAAACAGACTCCTACTAACTTAGGAGTTTAAATACTTTTTGAACTTTTAACTATACTGTATTTTGTTGTCGGTAGCTTCTTCTTGGTGTTGAATATTTATAAAATGACAAAAACAAGTAAACTTACAAATTACATGTAAAAGTGTGACTCCTATTAACGTAGGAGTTTAAATACATTTTGATATTCTTAACTATATTTTGTTTTGTTATTGGTATAAAAGAAAAGAAAAAACATATAAATTATATATAAATATATAAAAGAAAAATAATTATTTTTTATAATTAAATTTTAATAATTTTTTCTTATAATTTGAAATAATATTTTTGATGTAACTTTCTATTCTTTTTATTTTTTATATTCTGAAACCACTTAAAAAACATATTACCCTAAGTTAAATTTAAAAAAAATGTTAAATTTTAATTGTGAAAATATCGTTCCCTTTTGGTGTAAAATGTATAAAATGATGATTGTTCTCCATAAGATTAGGTTAGATTAGGGGATGAATCCCGGAACTACTTTGAAGAAAAATAAAAAAATCAGCTGGTGGGACCCATAGGAAAGGCAACAGCATAAAAGGACCAAACTCGCTTGAACTCAGACACCATTCTGGTTTTGTCCACTCAATCCTTGAGATTTTCTGTGAAGAGCAACATCAATGGCTACTTTGTAAGAAAGTTCTCCCTTCTCTACATTCTGCAACCTTCTTATTCCAAAACTACCCTCTTTTCTAATGCGCTCTCTGTCTCTCTCTGTGACTTTCACAGTGTTCGTCCTCCTCCATTGACATCCACCTCCGATCAACCTCCTCTTTTTGATGGCACCACCAGGTTCTCCAGAATTCACTTTCTTTTCATGGTTTTGCTTCAATTTTCAGATGTCAAGTCCTCACCTTTTTACCATTTCCTTAGGTTGTACACCAGTTATGGTTGCCCCTATGCACAACGTGTTTGGATCACTAGGAACTACAAGGTTCTTTCTTCAAATTTCCTCTGTCTTGTCTACAATATTCTACTCATATGTTTAATTCTCATGCTGCTAACTCACACCATAGGGGCTACAAGACAAGATCAAATTGGTCCCTATTGATCTTCAAGATAGGCCAGCTTGGTATAAGGAGAAAGTCTACCCTGAAAATAAGGTGAGTTAGTAACTTAGACAAATGAGGGTAACTAAAGGGGTTCATTTTGCTATGTTGATTTGATTTGGTTTGGTTTGGTTTAGCAAGTTGAATTTGTTTCCCTAAAATGTAATTTATTTGTAGGTGCCAGCATTGGAGCACAACGGCAAAATTTTGGGAGAAAGTCTTGATTTGATCAAATATGTAGATGCCAGCTTTGAAGGGACACCTTTGTTTCCCACTGTAAGAACTAAGCACTGCACATTACTTCTGTTTTTTTCACTTCATACCTTTTCTTATCATCTTTTTTTCAGTTGTTGGAGTAGATTAATAATGTGAAGTTGAAATTATTTTAGGATCCTGCGAAGAAAGAGTTTGGTGAGCAATTGATATCCCATGTTAATACATTCACCAGAGACCTGTTCCTTTCATTGAAAGGAGATGCTGTACAAGAAGCCAGTAAGCGCCATATTCAAGTTTGTAAATAGAGGAAAGTTTTCTTTTTCTTCATTTTTTGGTTCTTATAATGGTGATTTAAACCAGGTTCTGCTTTTGAATACTTGGAGAATGCTCTTGGTAAATTTGATGATGGCCCATTCTTGCTTGGTGAACTCAGTTTTGTAAGTTGAAATCAACTCAGTGATCCTCATTTTTCATCTTCCTTGTAAAGTTGTTGTTTTCTGACCAATTACCGATCCTCGTCGTGGTGCATGTGAAACACAACATTTTCAATATGATGAAAGGAAGAACTCATGATTTAATCCAAAAGTAGCATATTGGTGTAGTATTTGATAATATCAATGTATGCAGCTTTTCTTTCTTATAATTTTTAAATGATTGTATGATCAGGTGGACATAGCATATATTCCATTTGTTGAAAGATTTCAGATTGTCTTTGCTGAGTTATTCAAACATGACATCATAGAAGGAAGGCCTAAACTTGCAACATGGATTAAGGTACCCATAATTAGTTCTGTGTAAAATTTCTTCCATTCTTTGTGGAAATGGCACTTTGTTTATGTAATGAAGTTTGCAATTTGCTGCATGAGTCCTCAATTTCATGATTTTGACAAGAAGAACCCTTATGAAAGAAAATGTTTCTTTTACAGGAGCTGAACAAGATTGACGCTTATACAGAGACAAAAGTTGATCCACAGGAAGTCATTGATCTTTTCAAGGAACGTTTTCTGGTACAAAAATATATTTCTAATCTTTTAACTACTGATTTTGAAGAACTGTGATTGGTTTTTCATTGTTTACTTTGCTACTTCCCCTGCAGCCTAAACAGTGAATGCTTGATGCTTCAGGCTTCCTCTAAGATTTAGACTCTGCCAATAAAGCGTTCTCTGCATTGATGGGAGCACAGGATGCATCTTTAATCAAATTATCTGTGTTTAGACTCTGCCAATAAAGCGTCCTCTGCATTCATGGCAGCACAGGATGCCTCTTCAGTCAAATATCTTTGTGTTTATTTGCTAGGGTTGCAGGAGTGTTTGATGTGATAATTATGTTAATTTTTCAGCTTGTTTGTTTGATGTCATAATAAGGTTTATGTTAGAGCTTATATCACATACAAAGCTTTGATATCACGTACTATGTTCTTAATTATACATTGTTGTTTCAAATCGTTGTGCTGATTTCATTTCTAATTTTACGATCCATTTAATAAGTGTCATGAAAATTAGTTCCGTCGTTGGTTTAATTAAACCAGTAATTTGTAACCGTTAGCGTTAACTTAAGTGTACGTTTAAATTTTATATTGAAAAAAAAAAGTAAAAAAGTTGAAAAAATTAAAAAAAAAAATTAAACTCACATTCATAATTTTAAATTTTAGATTACATTCATTTGGTTTAAAGTTTTGTAGGTTAATATCTTATGTCGGTTTGATTCACGGTCTTTAATGGTGGTAAAGGATTGTTCTATTTAGAGTTTAGGTTTAGGAGCGAATATTTATTGATATAAATTTTATTTAATATTATTTTTTTAATGTCTTGTGTTTGCGAATAAGTTTGACGAGATCGTCGTTACATTGATACTAGTGTAAACACAGGCGCTATCGCGCCTGTGTGTACACATTTTTTTGAATTATATTAATAATTGATGACACATTTTTTTGAATTATATTAATAATTGATGATGTTGTAATGTTATTAAGTTAATAAATAAAATAAAAGTATATTTATAAAAAATAAAATAAAATGTACGGAGAAAATAAGAGAAAAATAACTGTTGATGAATAGTAGGAGAAAAAAAGAAAAAGGAGATAAGTAAATAATTTTATAAAAACTTATACAAATAACCATTAATTTTTAAAAATTTAATAAATAATTAAATTATAAAGGGTAAAGTTGGAATTATGAAATGTGGACACAAAAGAGGGAATCCCCTTTATATATAGTTATAGATTAAGAAAATAACTACTTTCAAATAATTTATTTTCATTAGCAAGAGGTCAGATTTTACTAAGTTATATAAGTTTAATTGATTTAACAGGTTTGGAGCATATGTTAAAATATATAAGTAAAAAATTGCCCTTTTATGAATTTTAAACCTTAATCTTATTTGCTGTACTAAAAAAACATATAATTTAAGGGTATTTTATGCTATATTGTTTAAGATTAGACCATTCAAATTTTCGCAAGATAAACAAACTTTATTCATTTTATTCTTATTTTATTTTTGTAAGATCAATAGAGTTATGATAGGTTAATAAAGTTTTTAACAAAGTTTTTGACAGTTTCCTATTCAGGTAAAAAAACATTATTTTATTATTTTATTTTAATTAAAAAATAAAAATTTAATTTGTTTTAATTCTATTTTTAGAAACTTTTTTAATTTTGTCAAAAGTTTTTTTGTCAAGTGGTAATTTTCCTAAAACAATATGGATATTATGTATATCAGTGAATGTTAAATGTTGAATTTTTTGAAATTTGTGTTTTTTTCTTTATGTTTATGCATGCAAGTTATGATGAAGAAAATAAATTGTGTTATGTTATTGTTATTGAAAAATGATAATATGTTTGAACCCGTTTTGTACTTCTCATTTTAAGGCCATGTCAAAGAGAAATAGATGATACATGAAAAGAATTATGTTGATTGAATGATACATGACCGATATGACTCTTATGATTTATGTATCTTTAATTATGAATAATAATAGAACCAATTTATGTAAGGTTCTTTAATGCACATTATGTTTTTGTATGAAATCATATAATGTTATGTTATGACATCATAGGCATCAAGTAGAAGAATGTTAGAATTAATTGACGAATTAATTCTATTACCTGACTCATTTGGAATATTATGATGGACCTAATTATGATTTAATAAAATATAAAAATATATTGGTTATTATGGAAAGTGATAATAAAATAAAATAAAAACCAATTTGGTGAATGTTGGTTTATAGAAGAGATTAATGTTATGTCTCTAGTTATAAAGGTTCTTTCAAGGTAATCAAGAATGTCTAATGTCTGAGAGGAGAGAAAAAGACAAAGAAATAGATTGGGAAAGGTGATTGAAGAACAGACAAATTAAACAATGCATTCTCATAGGATCTATTATAGATAAGTTAGTGCTCTATTAAACAAATGTCACTTTGTAGGGTTTTATTTTGTGAGAATCTTAGATCTTAAAGATCTTAATTATTTTACGTCAACACACATAATTCCAGTAAGCAAAAAAAAAGACCAACTTCCTTTACCTTATTGTTGTTACTTCCTCCTTCTCCAATTGACACCAAAACTCACAGTCCTATAAGGGTTCTAGAATCAAAACCCTAGAAAGGCTTGAATGACACATGCAAAAAGGAAAAAGACTTACATGTGAACTCAAGAATTGGTTCAAGGAGGAAAAGTATAAAGTTTTACTTACTCTAATGCAATTCTTGATTGGGTTAGTTTGGAGAGTTCTCCACAACTATCTCAGAACAACTACTCATTAAGAAGAGAAAAGAGAAGTGAGGGCTTGAAGGAGGAACGGAGATGGAGGTTGAGAGAAAACGTGAGAAAGGAGGATTTTTGAGTTGTATAAAATGAAAGGTTTTGCTCCTTATGACTTTCTAAGGTTTCACAATTCTAATCAATATCAAATACTTTATGGAAATATTTATATATCTATCTATTCTATTACATAAAGAGTTTTTTTTTTTTTGTCAACATTTTGTTTTTTAATTTTTCCCTTTATTATCCATTTTTCAAAATTTAAATATCTATTCATAATAAAAAATTATTTTCTAATTTTATCCTTTTAATAACTACTTTTTTTTAATTCAAATACTTATCTATACTATTTATACTATTATATAAAGACGATTATTTTTGTTTTGTGAGTTTTTTTTTTTTTTTAATTTTATTTTTTTTTATTT
>Ga0214544_1002886_pt1 | contig 35855 bp, 27 predicted proteins | sample CNSS3metaG_FD_160074 | JGI IMG/M metagenome (GOLD analysis project Ga0214544, IMG submission 160074) | Root nodule microbial communities from cowpea collected in UCLA plant growth center, Los Angeles, California, USA - CNSS3 | ecosystem: Host-associated > Plants > Roots > Nodule | place: USA...
ATATATATATATATATACGATATGTTTCACAATTTCATCTTTAGACTATTGTTCTGGTAAAAAAAGGTGTAAAATAACCTTAGACCGAAGACAAAAAGAAAGAAGTATTTTACCCTTAGCTAATAACTCACTTAGGCCAAAATAATCCCCCCCTTGACCGTGGAAATAACACTCTTATTTATAAGCAAGTCGGGTACAATTTTTGTTGATATACATAATGAAATATTCTCAAATAATCTAATCAAAAGATAATTAGTAAATAACAACAATAATATCTCCTAATCTGGTTTATATTCATCAAATGTAGATGAGATTTTTCTCCAAGATTTTGCTTTATATTCTCGAATATTCTCCTCTCAATCTTAGCTTCCTACAGTGAGGTCGGCCCTAGGGTGACATCCTCACAAATCTTGAATCATCAACCAGCTACCCTTAGTGGCGTTAGTCCTAGGGAGACATCCTTCTGGATTCTTGCAATGACCTCGAATATATGGAGACATCCTTCTGGATTCTTGCAATGACTCCGGCTATATGGAGACATCCTTCTGGATTCCTACAATGAACTCGGCTTTGTGGAGACATCCTTTTGGATTCTTGCAATGACCTCGGCTCTATGGAGACGTGTTTTCTGACTTGAATTTTCGCTTGATTCCTTGGCCTATTAAATACATTAGTTTATTAGAGATCTTTTTCATTCGGGAGGGCACAACTATATTTACATAAATGTTTTTCAATATAATACAATGTGTTGATAATGTTATTACATCACAAAGATTCAATGTAAATAATACAAATTAGTAAATGAAAAGATAAATTATAACTAAGGAGAATGAAGTCTCAATTCACATTTGAGGAGGTTGAAATTTTATCTCTCCATTAAGAGCTGCAACATTTAATTATTTTGCTGAATTTATCTCTCATTGTTGAATATTCTATCACAAAAATCATCCCTCTCAGTTTGAACTTCGAACAACATATTTTTTTAACTGATCAATCTCGTCTGTCATACCTTGTACATATGAAAATGTAGAATCATGATAGGATTGTCTCCCAATTGTTTGGTTGACTCAAATCCAAGCCTATACACCTTACCTTTGTTAATTCCAACAACTTTACACCAAATTTGTAATTCACCAGGTGGAGATACTCCTATAATAAATGTTGATTGAGATGCTTCTATAAATACATGGCAATCATGACATTTCATTCCAATCGTTCTTCCTTGTTCTATTTTCACCCATCTACACAAATTTGAGGCATAACCATCAGGCATTTTTAACTTAGTAATCCATTTATACACAAAAATTTTTAGTTCCTTATATAACACAAACTTTGCTTTAGGCTTCACAACTTTTCCATTTGGTATTTGGTGTAATTCTTAGACTATCTTTTTAAATCCATTCTTACCTTCATATCACCGTTGGTCTTATCTTTGATATCCATCATTGTATTAAAGACATTGTCAACCAGTTTTTTTTTCAATATGCACCACATCAAGATTAGGCCTTAGGTTGGAATTCCAATATGGCAATTCCCAGAAAATGTTTTGTTTTATCCAATTGTGAGCTATACCACAACCATAACAGGAAAATTGTCCTTAGTTACTCTGGGAAAACAATCAACTTGTTTCCACACATCAACCCCATACAACATCAAAGGAGGTTGAGAATATTCAACTCAATTCTTCAAAAATGCCTTCTTATTTCTTCTACATGCTTGATCCATTAGAAAAAATTAATGATGACAATCAAACCAAGAAATATTTACAACCATTGTCCAACTAAAAACTTTGTGATTCATGCAATATGGACATGCCAATCTTCCTAATGTATACTCCAACCTGGCAACATATCATATGTAGGGAAATCATTCCTAGTCCATATTAATGCATTTTCATGGTAAAGTTTTGTTTGCTTGATATGTCATATGTTAACACACCTTCATTCCATAATAGTTTTAACTCATTTATCAATGGTTGCAAATATAAATCTATTTCTTCCTTTGGATTTTTTGGCCTAGGGATAATCAAATTTAAAAGACTATAATATGGAATAGTCATGGACAATTCTGGTGGTAAAGTATAAGGAGTTACAATCACTGGCCAACAAGAATATGGGTTTCCTAATTGAACATATGGTGTGATACAGTCATCGCATAACCCCAATCTTACATTTCCTAGTTCAAGTGAAAAATCAAGAAATGTTTCATCATACTATTTCCATGCTGCTCCATTTGATGGATGACACAAACATCCTTCCTTTTTTCTATTTTCATAATGTCACCTCATAGATGGAGCAAAACTCATTTATGCATATAATCCCCTAAGCCTAAGAATGAGTGGTAAATAATGCATTATTTTCATAGGAACATGTTTATGTTTACCCTACCCACTTTTTTTTTTCTTGTAACGAGGTTTGTGACAAAACTTGCATTATGTTAATTATTTATCCCCATTTGAGTAGAATAAGATACACTCATCAATACAACAATCAATCTTTCTTTGCAAACAAACCAAAATTGTGTAGTGCTTGTTACACAAATAGAAATGGGAAAAAGTTTTACGATAGGAAACGAAAATGAGAAAAAATTTTACAATGAGAAATTTTGGGGGGAGTTTGATAAATAAAAGTAAAAATATAGTCAACAATTTAGTGACAAAATTTAGTCACCAATAGTGACTATGGATGGCAACGGGGCGGGGACGGGTTTCGCTATCCCATACCCATCCCTGCAGAAAAAATTCATCCCCATCCCCATACCCATACCCAAACCCAATGGGTATCAAACTTTTGTTCCATCCCCATCCCCACCAAGTAATGGGTATAATCTCGTACCCATACCCGTACCCGTGTTCTAACTACTTCAATATTAATTTTTATAAAAGAAAAAAAATTACAGTAAAGAAAAAATAATATTATCAAATATTCAATATCAGGAGGATGATTGTTTCTTCCATATCAAATACTTTGAAATAAATTATAATTGTTTACATTTTAGATTAGAATACTAAATAAAATTTCATGAGAACCAAAACATTTATTAAATTTGCAAACTACAAACATTAATGAAACTTAGTTGATAAAATAAAAAAATATTTAAAAAATAATAAAAGGAAAACAAATATTCAAATTAAAATATATTTTAAATGTTTGTTTACTTCAATTTTTTAAATTTTAATTAATCTCTTTTTTGTACACTAATAAAAGTTATAATACATCACTTGATCAAAATGACACAAAGAACAAATAATAAACATAATAAAATTTTAACATAGATTTTGTATCTTTTGAACTCCAATATATGTTGGATAGTGACAAAAAAATATTCATAGCAATTACATTAAATTTTTATATTGTAGTAAATAAAAGTTATTTATACAATTAAAGTGAAAAACTTACAGTATGATTAATAATGAGTTAGAAAATAAAAAATAATTGGATAGAATATATCGAAATATTATTTAGCATGATGAAAATAAACAATAAATAATAGTATTAAAAAATTAGCAAATGTGTGTCTTAGAAATAATTTGAGAAACTATTGAAAGAAATCACACAAAGGAAATCAAATGTATAATTAAGGGTATGATAAGATGAAAAATACCTTAGAGATCTAAGAAAAAAATTCAAATATTATCATATATACTCAATGGTTGAAAAATAACAAAAATTATTTTAACGAAACAAAAAATTTCTTCAAATTAAACAAAAATTAATAATAATAAGTAAAGAATTGTTTTTATATTACCTTAAATTGAGAGTATAAACATTCTCATGTGAAAGGAAAATATATAATAAATAAAAATATTAAAAATAATAGAAACATTCAAATGTGAGGCATAAAAGTTTTTTAATTAACATACATCTTTTTAACATAATTACATAAAGGTTATAAAAAGATAAAAAATATATTGGAGATACGAATGAGTTTCATGACAAACCAAATAATTAGAAGAAATAAAAAATAGAAAATATATATATATATATATATATATATATATATATATATATAGGGTTAATTAATTGTGAATATTTTAATAATTTAAACGGAGACGGAGATATGGCGGGGACGGGTATTATGGCGGGGATATGTACATCCCCATACCCAATTGAAAAAGTCGGGAATTCCCCGTACCCATACCCATACCCAGTCAATGCGGGGATTCCCCGTCAAAACGGGGACGGGTTCGGGCAATACCCACGGGGGCGGGTTTATTTGCCATCTCTAATAGTGACCGCATTTTTCAATTACTGATTTCATTCACTATTCCACAAATTTCTAGACCTAACTTAAAGTGTTAGAGTGCGTTTACAAGTACTTGACCCCGTAAGGACTAAATAGACTCATCAAGAGTGTAGGACCCAGAAAAATTAAATAAATAAATATTTATTTAGTATAAATGTAATTAAAGTGATCTTTATAGTAATTAATGCGGAGATTTATAATAAGGAACAATACTAGCTGAAGTCGTTGAGAGACTTGTTTACATTGAAGGGATTTGGGTTTAAGTCTTGTGTATGCCATTAGTGTGTTAATTTTATTATTTAATTGTTTTGCATACATGCATAGTTTTTGGATACGAAATGATAAAGCCTTGTGTATATGAAATGCCAAGAAACATGAATTGGCTTGTTGGTTATTCATTTGCTTGGTAAACATGTGGTTGAGGGTTCGAACTTGGTTAGTGCTAAATAATTACTTTTACGTTGGACTTATTTTTGCTATGTTGGAAGAGGGCTCAAAAAATGATGAGCTAAAAACCACCATATAATGCCTATTAATGGCAATTTATTTTTATTTTAATAAATTATTTTAAGGCTAAAAAATGAAATGTAGAAGGAGAGTTAGTGGGAATAACCCTAGTCGTCTTCAGAGAAGCTAGAGAGGTAGAGGTTAGGATTCTGATGAGCTAAAAACCACCATGTAATGCCTATAAATGGCAATTTATTTTTATTTTCATAACTTTATTTTAATAAATTATTTTAAGGCTAAAAATGATATGTAGAAGAAGAGTTAGTGGGAATGGGAAAGGTTTCGTACAATTGCAAAAGGAAAGTGTGAGAGAATTGAAAATTAATCCAAAGAGACAGTGAGGACGTTAGAAAGAGTGCCAAGTGGGAAAAGCAAAGGGTAGATCGACTTCTGGGCAAAAAGGATGTTAGGAGCGCTATTGGAGTAGGAATTCCATGTAAAAGGAGTTGCACAAAAATGTTTAAAATTATAAATTATGTGTTGTCTTAATGATATTGGAATATGGGTGCCTATCACTTCTGTTTTGGATTGAAATTTGTGTTTATTGGGTTTTTGCCTAGAAACCGCATGGCGGTGTTCTTGGCCCGCCAGGCGACACATACAAATTGCACTAATTTCTGTGTTTCGCCCAAAAATCGTCTGACAGTAGTTATGAACCGCTAGGCGGCACGACTTGCATTAAGCCATTTATGCATTTTTTTGGGGGAGGTTAGGACCATTTATGAGCTTAAAACCACAATGTAATGCCTATCAATGGCAATTTATTTTTATTTTCGTATTTCTATTTTAATAAATTATTTTAGGGCTGAAAAATGAAATGTAGAAGGAAGGGTTTCCTACAACTGCAAAAGGAAAGTGTGAAAGCATTGAAAACTAAGCCAAAGAGAGAGTGAAGAGGTTAGAAAGAGTGTCAAGTGGGAAAAGCAAAGGGTAGATCGACTTTGGGCAAGGAGGATCGTTATGAGTGCAATTGAAGCAGGAATTCCAGGTAAGGGAAATTGCACCAACATGCTTAAAATTATAAATTATTTGTTGTCTTAATGATATTGGAATATGGATGCCTACCACTTCTGTTTTGGATTGAAATTTGCGTTTACTAGGTTTCTGCCTAGAAATTGCCTGGCGGTGTTCTTGGCCCGTCAGGCGACACATACAAATTGCATTAATTTCTAGGTTTCGCCCATAAATTTCCTGGCGACAGTTATGAACTGCCAGGCGGCGCGACCTGCATTCAACCATTTCTGCGTTTTGTGCGGTTCAGAGGCATCCAGGGTTGGTTCTGTTGATTCGTTTTTCTCGAATTGAATGTTTCTCGCTACAAATGGTTAGGATATGCAACTAATCAGTTATGCCTTGGTTATTTGATGAGTAAAAAGGAGTAGTGGGGTTATTTTGGGTTGAAAATGGGAATATATATTGATTGTCGATTGTTTGATGTCCAGTTGTGCAATGTGTGATATTATGATGGTTTGGATTAAATGGGAATATGATTGGATGATTATGCATGAAATTATGGCTAAAAGATTATGTTAAATTTTGGGTGAACATGAATAATTGGATAAAAGGGATTTTTGTAGGTGTTGGCTAATATGAGTTTTAGATCTGGTATGAGTGCATGCAATATTGGGTTACTATGTTTCAATTTTATGGACAAGAAATATGATTGATGAATTCAAATGGTGGCTTGTCTAAATTTTGAATATGCATGAATATACATATGTGATTGGGAAGTATGATGTGTGCGAGTACATTGTATGTCATGCTATGTAATTAGTATTCTAGTTTTGGGTTTAACTCTAATGCATAAAATATCAAGATAAAATGGACCTAAGTAAACTACCATGAGACTAATGCCTTGTGTTGATGTTAAAGCTTGGGTTGGCATGAGAGATTGGGTTAAAGGGAATAATTCTGGGATTTTTTTGAGATACTCTTATGACCTTGCATGAGTTGAATGGCATTATTGGTTCTTGGTTTATGTTCCTAAAAAGCATGATTAATATTGTATGGTTTAAGCATTAGTATGGTCGTAATTGGTGAATACATGTGAGTGTAAAAATATGTTTAATGCGTAGGAGGTGCAATATATAGCATTTGGGTCATGTTGAGATAAATGAATATGTATCTAAATGAACTAGAATGGTATGTTTTTGGGTGTTAGGTTCATTAGGACATGTTCCAAGGTGCAAAACCAATGTTTTCTCGCCACTTATATAGCGCCTGGCGGCACGGGGAAAATCGCCAGGCAATAAGGGTCAACCAGGGAAGTTGTTAAGGGAGTGGCACCTGATGACACATCTGTACCGTCAGGCAAATGCCAAACCTGAGAGTTGCTGCCTAGTGATACTAAATAACCGCTAGGTAGTCTACAACGTGACTTTGCCTAGCGGCACTTAGGCTACGCCATGCGATAATACAGGGTCAGTGGACTTTTGTGGTGCATTTTGCATGAATTGGTGTGATGGTCTTGGTCTGGAATTATGCTTGGATCCTTTTACAAGTGGGAGGTTCGTAATGGAGTTGGAAACACATGATTAATACGGACGGGAAGGTTCATATTTGATCTACTCCTATGTGGGGATACGAGCGGGGATGTTCATGTGTTTTGTGCTCACACTTGAGGTTGTTATGAGCGGGGAGGTTTATTGTAGGTGGTCACGCGTGTTGGACTATGAGCGGGGCAGTTCGTAGAGTTGGACTACGAGCAGGGAGGTTCTTAGAGTTGAATCACGAGTGGGCAGGTTTGTGGAAGCATTGGAATCCCTAAGACCAAGATTGAGTATGTACTGATCTTATATAGGTCAAGTTGATGATATTGATAGTTTTACACGACTTAATGATATTGACTTTGTGTATAAGACATGTTGAGACCCATTTACGAGTGGTGGCTCATAATGGATTATAAACAGGCGGCGATCATGGCTGGTAGGCTAATGATGCTAGAAATCATGTGTGAGCATACAAGTGAGAGGCTCATATTGGCTAGCTCCACTTGATTGTCACTCACGGGTGGTAGGCCGGTGATGTTGGGAATCATGTGCGAATACGAACAGTGGTTCATATTGTTTAGCTCCACCTGGTTGTTACAGATAGTGGTTCGTAACATTATATTTCCACGCATGTTGGTCTGCGAGTGGGAAGCTGGTAGAGGTTGGACCACGAGTGGTAGGCTCGTGGCAGCATGTGTCGTCTTAAGGTTATTGTCAAAGTGTGTAGAATGTGGATGAAGATGGTGGAGGCCATGATTGTTTGTGCATAAGGATAAAAGTTCTCATAAGGGGTTTTTGGAATAGTTCAAATGCTTTGGGTGAAGGTTCTATGATATAATTATTTATGCAAGTTAATTATATTGAGTTCACTCTTTCAGCTTGTGTTTGGCGATGATCGTGTAACTTGCTACACGGGAGCAAATGATGTTGCAGGTGACGGTGTTAATTGATGGAGGCGTGGTTCATGATCGTCATAAGGATTTCAGAGCAGTTGATGGAATCATGCCCAAGACCTTCAAAGAGATCTCGGATTAGCTTCAGATCGTAGAATAGGAACTCTTTTATAATTTCTATAATGTTTTTGTTTGGGCTTTATCGGACATTTTGTTGTGTTGGGCCTTTTGGTGTTTTGGCCCATAGTATATAAGCCATTGTGAGGAACATTTGTATTAAGATTTGAGTCATATGAAAATTTAAGTTTTCTCTCAAGTCTCGAGGTTTTCCTCAGAACCACCGATCCTTATCTTTGAATCTCCGATTCAAAGTGGCGGATCTTCCTCACTTATCTTGGAACCTCCTCCAAGGGGCGTGATTTCCTCCCGTTCCGCAAAAATCCCCAATCGACGTCCTCTATTTCCCCCTTTTCGTTTTAGGGTTCGTACCCAAATTCGTTCGAGATGTTTTTCACAATAAATCCGACACGATCCTTCATCATTTGGTAATCAGAGCTAAGTTAATTGTTCTTCTGAGATTGGTCTCAGATTTTTTTTGTTCTCTTATTTGTTTCGCGTGTTGGGTTCTGGTGTTATCTTGCATTCAACGTGTGCAGTGGCGGATCTTGACGAGAATTGTTGGGGGAGCCAAAATAATACATCAAAAATTTATATATTTAATTATTGTCACTAATAAAATAAAATTAAATACATAATTTAGTATAATAATAACTAAAAAAAATCACACATATCTAAAAAATTGTCAAAAGAAAATTCAATAATAATCAAACCACACTTAAAATCCAGTTATTAAAAACACAAAGTACAATATTTTTTTTCTATTTTCATAAAATAAAAAATTAATATACAAGAAGCTGATTAAACTAATATTTTACTATCAAGTGAGACAAGAGAGAATTACCTTCTTCTTGATTTCTTCAAGAATGGAAGAAAACCACTGAAAGATGAGAGCAAAAATAATAGATCTTTTTCTCTTCGGAAACAAAAGAAGATAGGTGAGAACAATTTGTGAGAAATTCAAGACATATAATGGAACTACAACTAAAATTCAGTTATAAAAAAACACACAGTATACTATTTTTTCTTCTATGTTCATAAAATAAAAAAATAATATAAAACATACTCATTAAATAAATTATTAAACTAATATTTCACTATCAATTGAGACCAAAGAATTACCTTCTTTTTTTTCCCTCAAGTATGGAAGAGAGCAGAGGAGAAATAAGAGAAAAAATGATAGATCTTTTTCTCTTCAAAAACAAAAGAAAACAACTGAGAATGAGATATGAGAACAATTTGTGAGAAACTCAAAACATATAATGGAACCACAATTAAGATTCGGTTATAAAAAAAAAACACAGTACAACTTTTTTTCTATATTCATGAAATAAACAATTAATATAAAAGAGAATCATTAAATAAATTATTAAACTAATATTTCACTATCAATTGAGACCAAAGAATTACCTTCTTCTTTAGTTCCATGAGAATGGAAGGAAAAGGACAGAGGATAAATAAGAGCAAAAATAATAGATCTTTTTCTCTTCGAAAACAAGAAAAAACATGTGAGAATGGAATATGAGAACAATTTATGAGAAACTCAAATCATAATAAATAGAAAAATAAAAAAATATCTTGATAAATCTTTTTATTCTTTATTTTTTATTGTGTTTAATTTTATATTTTATTATTTTTTAACATTAATTATTATGTTTATAAAAGAAATAAAATATTTGATTTAATTATAATATATTTTTTAATATATATAATATATAAAAAATTAAAATATATATAATATTAAAAAAAATATTAAAACTTTAGGGGGGCCATGGCCTCTCCCTGCACCAACAGTGCTCCGCCACTGAACGTGTGCGCTCTTTCTCATTCACTGAAGCACCTGGGCGCTTGAATTTACCTTTGGTGTTTTCGTCCACTTGCTTAGTCTTTTCTTCTACTCACGATGGTTGTGTGGACGACTTTGAGCACTTGAGGTTGCATTTGAGTTGTTCAATTGGTGGTGGGTTGCGTTGTTTCTGTTAGCGTACGTGGTGGTTGCTATCTAGATTCATTTGGATGTTGATCATTTTTTGGTGCCGCTACAAAATTACCTTTGGAGTGGTTGCATACCACTTGATTGAGAAATTTCCCCAATGGAAAATTATAACCGTGAAAGTGTAGTTTGAGGAGGGTGATTGAGGTGCGAATATAATTAACTACTTAATGCTAGTTGGTGTTTGTTTTGTGTAGAATTGGAAGCCACTTCACGCTTAAGGTGTTTTGTCTAAATATGTGGCGATTGGAGACAAATTAGTTAGTGGAATTCGATGCATACCAAGTGTTTGTGAAATTGATTCAGTGAAGATAAATTGTAAATTTGAGGTTGGTTGTGACAAGCGTTGTGGAGATTGGCCAAGGTTGAGGTATTAGCTCAAGAGGTTGGCCAAGTGGAGAGATGCATTTTGGTTTTCAAAGAAAAGAATTGAGTGAACATCAATACACCAAATTTAGCTGAGAGAAACACGTGGAGAAGATGTGCTAAGCTTCTTCTTGTATCAAATCAGTTTATTGAGGTGGTTGTTTGTAGTGAAGATGTGTTAAGCATCTGGCTTTTCTTAAACGTTAGTTTGTTTAAGTGGCAAAGCTGCAATAGGAGTTGCTTCAAGCGATGCAGCAGTGTTTGTTCATCAGCTTTCTTTCATCGGTGGCAGCACACTCAAATTGGCTAGTGCTTTGCGGGTTCAATATAGCAGGCCAGGTTTGAATCTTGGACATGGTGGAAGCAGTTGAGTTTTTCAAGTGGAACGTGTTGGAGCTAAACTGACACGTCGCAAAAGCACCTAATCTTTGGTGGAAATGCCACACTACCACAACCATTCAATGCAAGGAAACTTTTGACCACAACAATGCCAACCATTGCAAGTCTCGTGGTGCAAGCGGTGGCAATTCAATAAAGCAAAAAAATCGGTGGCAACTTTGGTGAAGTAGCTTGGACTTCTTTCAGTGCACAATTTAGAGTGTTCCAAGCGGTGCATATTGGGAAATGGATGCTGCTTTCATTGGTGCAGAATAAAGTAGGTGTGACAGCCAACTAAATAGGTGAATGAGCAGTGTGCTTGCTAAAAAAAAATTCAGTAACTTTTCTTTTCATTCAGTGCAATTAGCTTTCGATGCAGCAAAAATTGGTAGCCATATTTAAATTCATTTGGTGGAACGTGTTAGTGCAGCAACGAATATTGATTTATTTGAGTGTTGTAGCTTGCTTAGTACATTCAGTGCAGTTAAAATTTTGCTGGAAGAATTTCATTTGGCAGCAATATCTATTTATTTCAAGCGGTGGTATGCAAAATTTTGGGTCGCTGTAGTAGACAATCCAACCTTTTAAGTTTGGTGGACAGCAAGATATTGATCCATGCGTGGCAGTTAAAGAAGTTCACCATAGCAGCAACTCTTCAAGGCTGGTGGAGCATTGAATTTGTGGTGCAGAAAGTTGGCTCAAGTGCAAATTAATTTTAGTCCAAGCGGTGGTAGCAGTCCACAAATCAATCTAGAAGCTGGTTCAAAGTCAAATTCTTCAATTCATTATTGGCACAAATGGAGCAGCTGGTCAATGAACATGGATGTATGAAATTGACAGCATTCAATTGGAATTTCCATGTGGTGTGGCTTATGCAATTGAAGATATCCATTGTGTTTAGGTGATTTGGTTTGGCGACAGACATTGGTTGCAGTGTTTTATTTCTTTGCTTTTGGAAATGTGTTGGTGCAGTAGAATTTTGAGTGGCACGTGGTGTTATGACTCTATAGCAACATATACACAGCTAGAGCGGTAAATGGTGTTGGTTCGGTGAATGCTACATGTTTGTATTGGTGATCCCGAAGTGAAATTGGGCAAGACTTTTATTGCAACAGAGTTATGTTTTACGAAAGCCTCCCATCCCGCAAGCCTCCTTCGCTTAAGCCATGCCTCACTCGCTTAAGCCATGCCAGTTACAACCCGTAGTGATTGACAACAACGTACTTGGTGAACTTTGGTGCCAACCATTGAAGATTGTGGTCCAACTGAACGTCCTGTGCAATAGCCAATTCATTAACTTAAAACATTTCTAAACGGTCCAAGTGGCAGCCTTGTCGTTATTTAATTGGTGTTGTCTTTGGAGATATTAAAGGTGGTTTGATGACTATTTTTGGCATGAAACTCTCTTATTTGGACAACAGGTGTGGGCGTGAATTGAGGTGATATTTGGTGTTGTTTTGGGTGTTACTCGGTGCAAAATTGTGGTGCTTTAGTCATGTCTCTGGTTGATTTTTTGATATGATTTTGCATTTAGCTTTGCCTATTCTTACCATTTAGAGTCATTATTTGTTCACCTTTGCTTTGCTTGAGTCTTTTGTCTATCATATTCCTTTGAGTTTGATATTTCCTTATATTCTCGTGTTGTGGAACAATGTACCTTGAGCTTAATTGTTGGAAGTATTGCTTGTGGGAGTTTGAATTAATCGTCACAATTTAACTTAAGTATTTTGTTTCACATTTCCAGTGGTAATTCTAAACACAATGTTTAGATTACTCTTGTCTTTAAAAGTGCTTTTCTCGTTGTCATAGTCCTAGTTTTGTCCCATATTTACTCCTTTTTGGTTTAGCCATTTCTTGATTTTGGTGCTTTTTAGTTTGTTTTCAAATTTCCTTGGTTTTGTCTTAGAGTTTCTTTCCTTGGCCTCCGGAGTTGAGCTTAGATCCGTTACATCTTTCACTTTGATGTTAAATTCTTGATGGGATGATTGGAGGTTCTTTGAAGAACTGAACAGGAACTTGAGAGTGAGTGAATACACTTTGAGAGTGAAACACGAGTGGAATTGAGTGTAAACACGTAAGGAATGGTGAGGCCCATTTGATAACTTTATCTACATTTATTTTGCTAACCATTTACTGTGTTTTGTGTTAGTTCTTGTTCCCTCTCTTTCACTGTAGGAATTAGGAATTTTGAGCACTCCAGAATGTTCCATACACTTTCGACCTTGATAGAAGATATCAACTTCATTATGTCCAGAATTATCAGGTTGAATAGCAAACTTGGGAATCTTAGAAGGGAGCAACATGAAGATAGACGATCATTGCCAAAAGACAAAATAAGTGCTATTAGGTACACCAAGTGTGAAGGTTATGGACATGAAAATTATCAATGTCCTAATTGGAATGCCAAGTACATGACTCTTCAGGAACTCCAAGATTACATTGTATACTTGAAAGAGATGAAGAGGAGTGTTAGAAAAAAGCTCGAAGTCAAACAAGGACAACAAGCACAAAGGGAGAGAGAGAGAGAGAGAGAGAGAGAGAGAGAGAATGCGGAAAGAACACTAAAGGAAATGTTGGAAAAAGCAAGACAAGTAGAAAATTTGGAGAGGGAACAAAGGAAGAAATCGCTAATAGAAATAAAAGAGAACGAGCTAAGAGATAAAAAGAAGAAAGAGTGACAAGAAAAGGAAGAAGAAGAACAAAGTGAGAAACACGAGAAGGAGTCTCTCCTCATACCCCTGACATGCATGGTTGAGATGAAATCCTTAAAGGGGGATGATAATGCATTAAATTGTTGTTCCCGTTCACATCATCATTTTGTATTTTCATTGGGAACACTTACTAACCCCTCCCCTTTTGTCTTAATGCCTACGGAAGACTTATACATTAAGAAGCAATGGCATAAGCAGTAGGGTGAAGAAAAGATGATAGAAAAGGCAGCAACAACATGGGCAAAACATGAACCCGACTTTAATCATCTGCTTGTGTGTTTGTCCTATCATGAAAATCCTAAGGGATTTCAGGGACACTCTTTTTCTATTCTAATTACTAGGGGTTGTTTTCCTTTTTGTTTCACTATGGATAGTATAGTTGTGTTGAAACTCTTTGATGTGTTCTGCAAGTTTATCTTTGATCTTGGAGGACAATCTCCAAGTACCTTGATAATAAGAGATTGACTTCTCCCATGATTCCAATTTCATTTTTTTATATAGCATTTTATTTCTGTCTTTAGACTATTCTGGTTTTGTGTGCTTTCAGCACTTATGTTTATGTGTTTGGTTGTAGGTAATAAAGAACTAAAATTCTAGGTCAAATTTTCTCTAACCTGGAGGCAATGATGGAGGCGTGGTTCAAGATCGTCATAGGGATTTCAGAGCAGTTGAGGGAATCATGCCCAAGACCTTCAAAGAGATCTCGGATTAGCTTCAGATCGTAGAATATTAACTCTTTTATAATTTCTATAATGTTTTTGTTTGGGCTTTATCGAACCTTTTGTTGTGTTGGGCCTTTTGGTGTTTCGGCCCATAATATATAAGCCCTTGTGAGACACATTTGTATTGAGATTTGAGTTATATGAAAATTTGAGTTTTCTCTCAAGTCTCGAGGTTCTCCTCAGAACCACCGATCCTTATCTTTGAATCTCCGATTCAAAGTGGCGGATCTTCCTCACTTATCTTGGAATCTCCTCCAAGTCGCGTGATTTCCTCCCGTTCCGCAAAAATCTCCAATTGACGTCCTCCATTTCCCCCTTTTTGTTTTAGGGTTCGTACCCAAATTCATTCGAGATGTTTTTCACCCTAAATCCGACACGATCCTTCATCATTAATACATAGAGCCGGAGTGAGGGCTAGCTGCGGGGAATGATTTAAAGAAAAATTATTTCTTTTATCATGTATTGGTCATAATTCCGGTTCAACTTTGGAATTTGTAATAATTAAGTTGAATTATAGATTTTTAAATTTACGCGTGTTTAATAAATGTTCAAATTTCTCACGCTTTTGAAAAAGAATATTAAAGGATAATTTAATTTAAATTATTTTTTATTAAGTAATATTCGTCCAAGATGTTATAAGGAGAAGTAAAAGCAATCCTTGAACATCCATTTGAATCGTATTGCAGGGTAGATAGCAAGTCCATATTGCGAGATAGTCTAGTCCCAATTAACAAGAACACTTTGCAATGAGCAGTCAAGACAGATGGCAGTAATCTTTGCAAAGATTCCTTTCATGTAGACTCGCGTATTAAATGCATGCCATAGTGAAAGCAAAAGGTGAATGTGAGTGCACAACAGAATGAAAGAAAAAGGTGAAAATATAGAGTTAAAAAAGAGAGTTATGGTGTTATTCCGTAGTTGTTGACGTGTCTTTCTCAGCTTCTACCTTCAATGTAGCGAGGACCATACTCATATCCTCTTTGCAAATCATTGCTCCCAAATCCACTTTCATTATTGGAAATAAACATAATCAGCATTCACTTTTCTTTTTCATGAATAGTAAAAACCTCGAAAAAAACACAAGCACAATGAGTTAAAAAGATAAAACATATGAGTTAAACTTGGTCCAACGCAACATTCATAAATTGGACTCTCTAAACAAGAAATCAAATCCAACTTAACTTGGATATATGGGTAAAATTAAAATATTTGTCCCTCAATGTTTTAAAACAAGGTTATAATAATCTTTTTATCTAGACTAAATTTATGTTAGGTCCATATGTTAATGGATATTTTTGTGTTAAAAAAAATCATAATGTATTGTTGTTGTTCAAATAGTCCAAAGTTTAATATTTAATAACAGGATATATTATATAAAACATTTACCTTTTACTTGAAACTATTTTATTTATATTTTCCACATTTGTAAGATGTGTAATTAAAGCAAGTAAAGATCCTTAAAATATAGATAAGGGTGGATATCAATGTGACATTGATCACCTCAATGAAAGCACCACAAAATAACAACTAAACATTTTCAATAAAACTAAACATTTACAATGCTTTAGCATGTGTTTACTACAAAAGATAACACCTATTAGTTAATATGTTTATGTAATATACATAAAAAATTATCATATAATTAATCTTCATTATTAACCTCTTTAGATACTCATTAACTAGTTTTCTATATAAACAATAGTACTTCTTTAATTTCTTTACATTCCTAATTTGTGATAAATATATTATTAAAATTCACCTGAATTTATTACAAAAAAATTACCTTAATTTTGTCATTTGATAAGAGGATTTCATGTCTTATGCAATAGTTACTGTAGATGAAGTTGATGTAATGGTTTGGCTTAGATATTCAATAAAGAGATTGTACATTTGGTTTACCTCCTAAGTTTTCCTGTACTCAACATATCTAAATCGAAGATCATGTTTAATAATACATTTAGGAAGTGCATCTTAGTATATCTTAGAATCAAATTTCCATTACTTTAACAAGTTTGTTTTATTATCCAACATAATTTTCGTATGATAATACTTAGAAAATCCATAAATACTACAAATTAAAGAAACATAAAATGAAAGATTTTACACATGTCCAAACCAGAAAATTTCTTAAAAAAATTAAACAAAATAAAACTTAGCTAAAAGAGGAAGAAAAGAAAGAGAAGATTGAAAAACTTTTACAGCAAGAAACGAAGATGGGAAATAGTTTTACATTGAGAAATTTTGGGGAAGTTTGAAAAAATGAGAGGAACATTGAAAAGTAAAATTACAACATAAAATAAAATAAAATATAATAATAATTAAATAATATTTGGTGACAAAATTTAGTCACTAATAATGACCACATTTTTCATTCATTGATTTCATTCACCATTCCACAATTTGCTAGACCTAACTTAAGTGTCAAAGTGCTTTTGCAAGTACTCGACCCTATAAGGACTAAACAAACACATATGGACGAGAAAAAACAATCCTTAAAGATCCAATTGAATTGTATTGCATGGTATATATTGCGAGATATTCCAGTTCCAGTTAGTAAGAACACTTTGCAATAAGAACTCAAGACATATGGTAGTAATCTATGCTAAGATTCCTTTCATGCATACTTGCGTAATGAATGCATGCAAAAGGGGATGGTTAGTGCACGACATAGTGAAAGTAAAAGGTGAAAATATAGAGTTAAAAATGAGGGTTGGGGTGTTATTTCGTAGTTGTTGACGTATCTTTCTTAGCATCTCTCTTCAATGTAGTGAGGACCATACTTATATCCTCACTGCAAATCATCGCTCGCAAATTCACTCTCACTATTACAAATAAACATAATCAACATTCACTTTTCTTTTTGAATGAATAGTAAAACCCTAAAACAAGCACAAGCTCAATGAGTTTAAAAGATAAAAGCAATGAGTTAAACTTGGTTCAAGGCAACATTCATAAATATTTGTCCCTTAGAACTATGTTTTAAAACTAGGTTATAATAATTTTTTTTTATCTAGTCTAAATTTATGATAGGTCAACAAGTTAATGGATTTTTTTTATTAATTAAGAAGTAAAAAGAATTACAATTTTTTTTGTTAAAAGAAATCATAATGTATTATTGTTGTTTAAATAGTTCAAAGCTTAATGTTTAACAAGATATCTTATTTAAAACATTTACATCTTACTTGACACAACTTGATTGATACTTTCCACATTTATGGGATATGTAATTAAACAAAGTAAAGATCCATAAAATGTAGAGAAGAGTAGATATCAATGTGACATTGACCACCTTAATTAAATCACCACAAAATAACACCTAAACACTTTCAAGACAACTAAACATTTACAATACTTCAGCATGTGTTTACTAGAAAAGATACCACCTAATTAGTTAAATGTTTTATGTAATATATATATATATATATATATATATATATATATATATATATATATATATATATATATATATATATATATATAATTAACATATAATTAATCTTTATTATTGACCACTTCAGATATATTATCTCATTAACTAGTTTTCTAAATAAAAAAATTGTACTTATTTAATTTTTTTGCATTTATAATTTGTGATAAATATATTATTAAAATTCAATTACCTTTTTGTCATTTGATAAGAGGATTTCATGTCTTATGCAATAGTTACTACAAATGAAGTTGATGTAATGGTTTGGATTAGATATTCAATATAGAGAATATAGAGATTGTAAATTTGGTTTACCTCCTTACCCTTATCGTTCTCAACATATAACGAAGATCATGTTTAATAATACATTTAACAAGTTCATCTTAGTGTACCTTAGAGTCAAATTTCCATTATTTTAACAAGTTTGTTTTATTATCCAACATAATTCTTGTACGATGATACTTAGAAAATCTATAAATACTACAAATTAAAGAAACACCCAAATGAAATTTTTTACACATGTTCAAACTAGAAAATTTCTTAAAAAATAAAAATAAAAAAAAATAAAACTTAGCTAATAGAGGAAGAAAAAAAAGGCCTATGTGGATTCACAAAAGTCGAATGTGTGGTTTGCTTTAGTGTAAACTAGTATCTACACGGGTCTTTTTTTTCTTAAGAAAAATAATTAATTTTTACTATATTTTAAAAAAATAATTTATATAATCTTAATAAGTACTATAATTATATTTGATTATAAATATAATATTTTGAATTTTGTGTATATTTTTATAATAATAAAAATTTAATTATAAATAAGTAGTATTATCTTAATATCTATTTCTTAAAATTAGTATAATAGATCATACATACCTTAATTATAACATGAAATTTGTATATAGCTAAAACAAAATTAGTTATATTATGGGTTAGAGATCCCGTACAAAACAATAATAATAATATTAATAATAATTTTATTATTATTATTATTATTTCTACTAAGAATAATAATAATGATAAATATTCATTAATAATAATAATAATATAAATAATAGTATATTTATTCCAACAACAATAATAATAATAATAATAATAATAGTAATAATAATAATAATAATAATAATAATAATAATAATAATAGTAGTAGTAGAATAGTCAAGACATTGTGGATCATGAATTCCATACACAATGATCAAAATAACAATACTAATAATAGTAATAATAATGATGATGAAAATAATAATAATAATAATAATTCTTAATACTAATCATATTAATAATAATAATAATATATTTTTAGTTAGGTGTAGTAAAGAAAGATCGTTGTATAATTAAAATTTATAATTAAATTTTTGAGTTATATATTAAATTAAAAGAAAATGTGTATAGACATGTTATTACTAAAATAAAATGTAGATTATAGGATACATTATGGATCCGTTCAAACCAATAATAATAATAATAATAATAATAATAATAATATTATTATTATTATTATTATTATTATTATTATGAATACTAATCTTCATTAATAACAATCATATTAATAATAATAATAATAATAATAATAAAAATAATAATAATAATAATAGTAATATAATATTAGTTATGTGAAGTAAAACAATATTTTTGTATAATTAAAATTTATACCATCTAAATGAAATGCTTATGTAGATACATGATACATTATGAATCCCTAAAAAATAAATATAATGTGGAGTTTGAACTTAAGATTTATGAATAGAAACACATATAGATACTATAACATCCTAGATAGATATTACTAGATACAACATAAATCATGAATTTTCTTTTGGAAATCCAACATTATATAAAGTTCCCAAGCGCGGGAAAATTATAAACTTTTATCGCGATAACCATATCATAGTACTTCATCTTTATTACAAGTTCATAATAAAGAAAACATCATAAAATCTATTGCAAAATGCATGAAATAAAGATATGGAAAAATCTCCCATCGTAAGCCCCCGCTCCGTCTCTATGCTTCAGCATTCTCACCTGAAGCCACATCTGCTCCCACGTAACAAGTCACGTGATCATCGCCAAACACAAACACACAAACAAAAAAGGGTGAACTGAAAAAGAAAAACAATATAAACAATAAGATAATAAGAATTGGCCCTCGCCTAATCTAACTTAGTTAATTTTAGTTAAGTGATCTTGTTATCACAATATACTTCCAATCTCATAACCTATATGAGAAAGATTCAACTACAACCTTGGTCCTTAGGGATTATAATGCTCCCACGAACCTACCCGCTCATGGTCCAACTCTACGGACCTCCCCGCCCGTAGTCCAACTCTACGAACTTGCCCGCTCGTAGCCCAACATGCGTGAACACCTACTATGAACCTCCCCGCTTATAGTAGCCTCAAGTGTGAGCACGGAACATACGAACCTACCCGCTCGTATCCCCACATAAGAGTACAAAAGTTGCGGACCTCCCCGCCCGCATCAATGACGCATCTCACAACTCCGTTACAAACCTCTCCGCTCGTAACCAATCCAGCATATCCTTGACCAAGCTATCAAGAAAAGAAAATGCCCATGCAAATCCATCTGCAAAGGACCCCTGTCACTGCGCTCCCGCCTGGCACTGCCCTATGAATTGCTAGGCGAACAGCTCCAGACCGCCTGACAGTGTTCCCCTTGCCGTCGGGCGCCATTCCTCACGATGCTCTCTGTTTCGTGGCTCATCGGCTGGCGGAGCTTCTCCTACCGCCAGGCGCCACACCAGTAAAGACACTCCTCTACTGGTTTAAAAACTTTCAAGGATTTTCATACACATTCAACCATTTAATCTCACATCCAGATCACTAATTACAAGCATTTACAATACTACAGTCATCAAATCATCAAGTTAACAAGCATCGACCCATTTAAGTACTCATTCGTGTATATTGGAAGTTAAACATACAAGGATCAGTCCCCAAACTTGCACATGCGATACTACGATCTGAATGTCATTATTATCATTACCTCACCTCTTTATGTAAGACCCGTAGGATTTAATTAATTAAATAAATAATTAATTGATAAATGCGGGAGGGGAAATAATTATGACATTAAATTATGGTTGGTATGATGTGGAAAAGTACTAGCTCAAGTGGTTGAGAGTACTTTAATTGTGTGTGAGGACTTGGGTTCGAGTCCTATGTTTGCTAATTTTTGTGCTATTGTTTTATTTTTTAATTTATGAAATCATGTTCTGGTATGATATGATGTCTGAATTGGATTTGTTAAGCATGAAACATGAATTGGCATGATGGTGTGATATTAATTTGGTAAGTGCACGGTTATGGGTTCAAACCTTGGAGAATCATACTAAAAACTTTATTTTTAGCATTTTTGGCTTTGAATTGAATATGAAAGGTTGGGAAAAACCCTAGATAGTTGAGAGGCAGCCTTGGGTAGCTAAAAAACAGATCATAAAGGTCAATTAAAAGGTAATTAACAGTACCAATAGGTAAATTTTCGTTTTGGGTAATTAAACTCTACTAAAAGCCAAGTTTAAAAGGGTAAAAAGTGGTCATAGTGAAGGTTTTGGCAAGCTAGAATAGTAACCTGAGTTAGGGCACGAGAATCAGAGAGATTAGTGAGGATTGAGTGAGGTTCTGGTGAAGTTGAGTGAGCACACCAAGAAGGGGGAGACGTGGTGATCGTTGGAGTATCTCATACAAGTCAATTTAAGCAAAGGAATTCCAGGTTAGGGGAGCTGGACTCCGCTGTTTTTGCTTCAAACAATATTATGATGTGATGTATGATAATTTGTGGTGCCTATATACTGTTGTAATCTTGAAATACTGCGTTTCTGGGAAATTTCCAGAAACTGCCTGGCGGGTGATGAACCACCGCCAGGCAACTCATATGTTATGTGCTGTTTTGGAGTTCTGGGAAGGGAACCGCCTGGCGGCACACTCCCGGCCGCAAGGTGACGCTTGGGATTTACACTAATTTTTGGGTTTGCGGATGAAGCGCCTGGCGGGGCTGGGTGAACCGCCAGGCGGCGCGGGGCCATTTTTCCTGTTTTGGGGTTTTCTAGAATTCTGGGCTACATCTGATCGGTGGGAAAGCTATTTATGGTTAATAATAGATGAATTCGATATTGTATGGTGTGCATTTTACGCATTAGTAGGTACAAGTGAATGAAACAGTGATTTAACGTCAAGGGATGAAAGCGGGTTACTCTTGGGGTGTAATAGTTGTGATCCTTGTGGGGTACAATGGTAGTGAATTGGAGGGCTAAAATTATTGGATTTGTTGTGCCGAAATGGGAGAGATTGTATTGAGATGGATGATAGGTAGTGGTTGGGAAGGTTAGCAGGGGCAAAAGAAAGCATAATGGTTATCTAGTCTGATACACCGCCTGGCAGGGGGACCAGTTACCGCCAGGCGGCAACGTTACAACAGGTGCAGGCTGGAGTTCTTGGTGGGACTGGTTCAGACTGGATGTGGGGAAATTCGTGCAGTGGGTGTAATAGGCTTGGGCGTGAAGAAATTTGGTTACGAGATGGATTGCATAATTAGGAGAGTGGAGACTCAAGTATGGTTAATGAAATGGGGTAATTATAGGGTGGACCGTGAGAAGAGAACTTTGACAGATGAGTTTTAGGACTGAAATATACCTGTAGTGGGTTGAGTGCTTTTTGGTCAGATTGGGTACCAAAAATAAGGGGGGCGTTCTGTGAGCTTAATGGGAGAATTAACCATGTTGTGGTCAGACTGCGGAAATAAATGTATATGTGTGATATTTGGTTGTTGGCGGATTTCTAAATAATCTTAGTTATTGTAATACACAGGCAAGATAGGATGAGATGGCTCATACTGATATAAACCAATTTTGGTGTTTTCATATTCAATTAAAATGAGTGTTTTGGATAGTATAAATGCAAGTATGGAGACTAACAACAGAGTGAAGTGTAGATAAATCAGTACATGACGAGGTTCTGATATGGCGCCTGGCGGTGGGGTCCAACCCGCTAGGCGGTAGCAGTAGTATAGGGGATCTGTATAGCGGGAGGCGCTTGGCGGTGAGAGGTATTCTGCCAGACGGTAGTGAAAACAGTGGTAGGGTCTGAAGAGGTAGCGCCTGGGGGTGGGGGGCTGGACCGCCAAGCGGTAGCGGAATCACAGAGGGATCTCGAGGCTTGGTCGCCTGGCGGCAGAGGCAGTTCCGCCAGGCAGTCGCTGTTGCGAGAGAAATTTAAAGGTGTTGTGCGCCTGGCGGTACGCGACACCCGCAAGGCGGTCTGGAAGTTGGCAGCGCCTGGCGGCACGTGTCCCCCGCCAGGCGAATAGCACTACTGCAGCTTTGAAACTTTGATTGTGTATTTGTGATCTACAAGGCGTCTAATGGTGCTTTACAGGTGGGGTTGCTGGTGTTTCTTGAGTTGTGGCTCAGAACTTATCCCTTGAGTTGTGGCTCGAGATAGGGGTTAAGCACGTGGTATTCCTTGAGTTGTGGCTCGGAATAGCATTTCTTGAGTTGTGGCTTGGGATGGCGGATGAACACGAAGAACCCTTGAGTTGTGGCTCGGGTTGGTGAGTGTTACCGGTGTGAGTGTGCTGGTTGTGGCCAGTACGGATGGGTCTAGATAGATTGCCCTCCTCAATTGTTGGCTGACGAGTTTGGTAGTCTTGGGACGGTACAGACTATGTTCATATATGGGAACTCTACCTGGCGTTACGATGTATGATCCGTAGTATGGTTTCCCGCACGTGCTCTATCGGTTGTGGCCGATAGGTATGGCAGCAAGTCACCTTGAAAGTAATCCTTAGATGATGTAGAACACGAATAAACCGACTGGGGTCAGATAGTAGGAATAAAAGTATAGGGCAATGTGGGATGTTAAGTTAAGTACTATGATACGTATGCATGTTGATATATATATATATATATATATGTTTGTAGCATTATATATATGATTTATCTACTAAGCTCACCCTATCTGCGTGTGTTTGGCGATGATCGTGTACGCGGTACACCGGAGCAGATGTTGATGATGCAGATGGCTTAGGTGCAGCTTAGTCGCGGAGAGGGGTTCGACTTGGGAAACTCTTATGTTTTATTTATTGCTCTTGAAAACAGTTGTAAACCTTGATGGGTGATTTTATAACATTGGTATTTTGGTTTTTTGTAATGGAGGTTTATAAACTTTATTCGATCATTTAATAAATTTTAAATTTTCCCTCGCTTTGGGAAAATGAGGTATTATTAAATGCGCTGATTATTTTATTTTATTTATTTTCTTTCATAAATTCGTAATATCCTGACGGGATGTTACATTTGGTATCAGAGCAATGGTTTTCAAAATGATTTTTGGGGTCTATGGGGAGTGAGCATACCGTGTTACACTTGCGTGACTTACTGTCTGTGTTATTATTTTATTTTTGGATATGAAATCCTAATTTGAGCTGTGTGTGTGAACAAGCTATGGCTAACAGGAGGAGGAGGAACACCGCTGGAGCTGACGACATAGCTCAGGCGATCCATCGTATGGTGGACACGATGCAGCCAATAGCAGCGCTACCCAAAGCTGTAGTGGCACCTACCAGGCCGGTATCTATGGAGGATTTCATGAAACACCGGCCGACCAAGTTCTCTGGCAAGGCCACTCTTGATGAGGCAGATGCCTGGATGTGGGAGTGTGAGAAGATCTGTCGGGTGCTGGAATGCATGGATGAGCAGAAGCTGTTGTTTGTCACATTTCTCCTGGTGGCAGACGCGAAGCACTGGTGGCAAGGGATGCAGTAGTTGATGCAGACCCGTGAGGAGCAGGTGACCTGGGCTACCTTCAGGACGAGGTTCCTGGAGAAATATTTCCCAGACAGTGCGAGGCATGAGCGGGAAGCAGAGTTCCTCACGTTGCAACAGGGAACCATGACTGTGGAGGCATACATTGAGAGGTTCGAGTATCTTGCACGTTTCTACACTCCAGTGGTCATTGAGGAGTGGAGGTGTAGGAAGTTCGAGGGGGGACTAAAACATGAGCTGCGCAGATTCTTGGTACCTCTCAGAATCAGAGAGTTCCCGGTTTTGGTCGAGCAGGCCAAAACAGTTGAGCAGCTGGAGATGGGGCCCAACCGAGCAGCACGGTCACAAAAGGTTGTGACAGACACTCATCAGCAGAAGAAACCTTATAGCAGGCCACTGACTACCTCCAGGAGGTTACAGTGCTATAATTGTGGCGGAGAGCACTTGAGGAGAGATTGTACTAGACCTGCCAGCAGTACAGGTGGAGGCAGTGGCACTGGTAAGTGCTACGTGTGTGAGCAGAGATGGCACTTTGCACGTTAGTGTCCTAACAGAAAACCAGTTGGAGGCGCGCCAGCCAAGAAACCTGTAGGAGATCGGCCTAGAGCACCAGGGCGTGTGTTCGCCTTGACGACTACAGAGGCAACACAGTCAGGTAATTTATTGTAGTTCATGTGTTTGTTGTGTGACCACGAGGTGGTGGTGTTATTTGACTCAGGGGCCACCCATTCATTCGTGTCTAATGAATGCGTGGGGAGGCTCGGACTTGATATGCGAGAGCTGGAGTGCGAATTGATAGTCGCGACACCAACATCTGGAGAGGTATCCACCACTTCTGTATATGTGGGATGCCCCATGGAGGTGGCAGGCCATAGGTTCAAGCTGAATTTCATTTGTCTGCCGATGGAGGGTCTGGATGTGATTCTGGGCATGGACTGGTTGTCGAGCAACCATGTTGTCATTGATTGCGGACAGCGCAGGATAGTGTTTCCAGATACGGCGGGGTTGGAGCTTATCTCGTCTAATCAAGCGGTGAGGGAAATTGAGGCTGGAGCTACATGTTACATGATTGTGGCTCAGGCGGAGAAGATGAGCACGGCCAAGAACACTATTTTCATATCATAATATTTCCAACACATAGTTTATAACGGCACTCACCACCAACCTTCATATGCTCCATCTCAAACTAATTTAACACCTTAACAATTATGTATATCAGACATTTCATATAAGCACGATTTAATACCAGCAATCTGAACACGCATATAATCGTACCGAAGCTGTCCTGCTAGAATACTCGTTCAATTTTCTCAAGTCCACCTAATATAGCTCATGCATCAACCCAACCCATTTGATAACTCTTACATCACACAAGTACCCACATTTTATACTAACAATCATTCCCCAACACCCATACTTTAATCTTTGATTCCCCACTACGCACCCCAACCCGCTGAACGTGCCAAATCGCTGCTGGCAGCTCGGGATCGCCTGGCGGTATATCAGATACCGTCGGGCAGCGCACCAATGATTCCAGAACCATTCAGGTTCCCTCACCTCTGCAGAAATCTATTATCCCTAAATTTTTCCCAATTCAATTTCTCATCACAATTCGACCACATGTATTCATACATTAACAAACACTGTTCAATTTTATACAAACTAATTGAGGCTTCTTATTAACATATTGCCGATTCTCATACATCACAGATAGCAATTGCACATAACCCATAGAGATCATCCGTTTGTACCCAACCCCATATCTATAAGATTCCCATACACCAGTTCATCATCACCCAAACACATCAATGAACATATCATCTATATTATATAAACACAGTAGTCCAACCATATCCCAAAAATATCAAAACGCAACAAAATCGCACAACTCGAGTGCACATCGCTTGGCGGTTCGTCACAGAGCCCAGAAAATGGATCAGAGATGGATGTGTCGCCTGGCAGAGCATTCTTAGCCGCCAGGCGATTTCTGGGCAGATGTCCAGAATTTACAAAATTCACGTGAAACTTGGCTATCACACTCCCTTCTCTTTCACCAGTTCAGCCCAAATTAAATAAAAAAATATAGAGGGTCCATTTTCTCCAACCCAAGGCTCGAACCCACATGCTTCCAACCTCTCAATCACATGCAAACCAAGAAACAAATCACATTATTCATTTCAATTTACCCATTCGTATGAACCTAAATCATGCTTTCATATTCACAATATAATTGCAAAATAAAACAAAATTAAATAAATCTACTAATGACATACTCGGGACTTGAACCCAAGTCTCTTCAACATAATTAAGTGCTCTAAACCACTTAGATTCCCATTGTTTCTTGTTTAGGATTTATCAAAGAACTCTCCTAAGGTAGTCTCAACCCCTCATTCCTTATATTCTATTAATTATTAATTTTATGAATTTCCTGGATCTCACAGATACAAACAACTTAAAATAATATTTAAAAAAACATATAAAATTAAAAAGAAAATTAAACTTTAAATATTATAAACAAAGGTAATATTATATATATATATATATATATATATATATATATATATATATATATATAAAATATGAAATATATTGTGATTTGACATTTTTATTAAAACCATATTCATTAATAATAATATTGACAATACTACTATTAATAATAATATTTGGATAATGGTAATACAAATACTAATAATAATAATAATAGTAGTAGTAATATAGTATTTGTTATATGAAGTAAAAAAATATTATTGTATAATGTTTGGTCCCTACTTGTTTTTTTCAATTTGGTCATCATTTTCTTTTTATGTTCAATTAATTTTTATCAATTTTGGTCAATTTGACCTTTTTGGCCAGCTGTATTTAAATACTTAACATCGAAGAACGGTAGATGTCACATGTCAGATTTTTTTTTTTTTTGAATCATTGGGATATATTTTATGTGAAATTATAAAATTGACATAATAGTAAATTAGTGATGTATAATAAAATAATATTAAAATTTATAATAAAACTTTTGAATTATATGTCATATTAAAATAAAATATTTGTGCGTAGATTATTGGTAAAGTAAAATATACATAATTTACATTATGATCTCGTACAAAATAATAATAATAATAATAATAATAATAATAATAATAATAATAATAATAATAATAGAAGAATAATAGTACTAATAATAATAATACAAAATAATAAATATAGTAATAATATAGAATAATAATAATTATTATTATATAGAATAATAATCATAATGATAAAATAATAAAAATAATACTAAATAATCATTAATACTAATATTAATTCAAATAATAATAATAATATTACTATAAATTAATACTACTAATACTAATTATTCATTAACAATAATAACAATAATAAATATTCATTAATACTCATAATATTAATAATAACAATAATATATAATAATACTAAAAATTTATTAAAACAAATAATATTACTACTAATATTAATTCAGATAATAATAACAATAATAATTATAATATTATTTCAAATAGTAGTAATGATAATAATATTAATATTAATTAATGCTACTAATACTAAATATTTAATAATAATAATAATAACAATAATAATTCACTTTTTATATGCACGGTTATTTTTTTTATTAATTTCATTTATAATTTTATTAATTGAATAATATATTAACTATTATATTTATCTGAAAAAGTTTTATATATATATATATATATATATAAAATATTTTTATAGTTATATATAATTAATAGATGTCATTTTAAAAAATTATAATCTAAAGAAATAATTAAATAATTATATTAATATATATTAAATTATTTTTATGTAAATATTTGAATATTAAAATATATAATAATTATTAGGTTTAATTATGCTTTGGTCCCCATTGTGGAGTCAAAATCTCAATTCGGTATCCATATTTTTAAAACTCTCAATTTGATCTCCTTTTTTTGTTAAAAAGTCTCAAATGTGTCCTTTCTGTTAAGTCTGGTTAGATGCCGTTAGAGGGAGTGTCACATGTCAGTTCTTGGATTTTTTGACTTATTTTTATTTTATTTATTTTTTTTAAAAACATAAAAAAAATGTCACGTGTCAAGTTGTCATCGTGCCACGTGACAGTGAGAGAGTGATGTGGCAGTGACAATGACACGTGTCACTTATGTCATTTCCAATTTCTCAATTTGGTTCATTTATTTTAATTTTTGTCTCAATTTAGTCCATTTTTTTGTAAAAATTAGCTATTTTGTCCCTCTCCAAATTGAAATCAAATTTAATTTCTATATAAAATATACACAAATATTTCTATCAAAATTGATATTTCAAGTAAATATTTTTAACCAAATTAAGTTCCTTTAATTAATATTTTACATTGAACTTTATTTAAAATTGTTTTAAAGTTGTTAATAGAAAATAATGTTAATAGAAAAAAATTCATAAATTAACTAGTTCATGTAACAATAAAAAATATATAAATTTAAAATTTGAAAACAATTTTAAGTAAAGTTGAATGTGAAACACAATTTTAAATAAACTTAGCTATGTTAAAAATATATAATAAAAACCTAATTATTATGTTGATACATAATTATAAGTTTAAAAAACTATTCTAGATGATGTTTACATAAATGAATGTTTGTTGTGATTATAAATTAAATATTGTTGAAATGTAATAATTAGTATAGGGCAACTAGGTTAATCAAGGATGCACTTCAATCAACCGTAGAAAAACAAGTTGTTGAATTTTTACACATCATTGGACACAACATCAAGAATTGAAGTGTATCATTTTTTTTCATCGGTTCGGATAAACTGTCAGTAGAAACTTTTACAATGTGTTGAACACAATTTTAATGTTGGAGTCTGAGTTTTTAGTTCAACCATCAAGGATGGAGGCTGATCCATATATCCTAAATAATAGTCGATTTTAACCATACTTGAAGGTAACAGTTTAAAAAATTTACTATAAGTTTAGAACACATAACTACTATACAATTTTCATTTACACGATTGTTTTGTATGAAATATGATTGTTTAGGAGTCATTGATGGAACTCATGTATGAGTAAACGTCCCTAGATTGATGCACCCTGATTTTGAGGTAGAAAAGATTGGCCAACTCAAAATGTATTTGGATGTGATTTTAACATGAAATTCACATACATACTAGGTGGGTGTAACATCCTTACTGGAAATTACTTAATTAAACAAACAAATAATAATTGAAATCAATACGACGTAGTTTCATTATTCCCAAAACGCGGGAAATTTAAGACATTATACAACGTGCCAAAAACTATTTAATAATAGTAATAAAGCATTACAATTTCCAAAATCCAATAAAGATAGCACTAAGCATAAATAAATCCCTAGTTCAAACCTTAAGCTAGCCCCTCCCTTCGTCTCTAAGTCTCAACTGCATCACCTGTAGTATCATCTGCTCCCGTGTAAAGAATTACATGATCATCGCCAAGCACAAGCAGAAAGGGTGAGCTTATAAATAATTAATAAAACAAGTTAATAAAATTAACAATACACCCAACTATTTAATTCTAGTTAGTTCTTGGCCAAGACCTTAATCCCCAAGGCTTTTCAACCTTCACAACACACAAACAGTTAGTCTTGGATTCAGGATTTATGATGCTCACATGAACCTGCCCGCTCGTGGTCCTGCCTCCACGAACCTGCCCGCTCGTAGTCCTACTCTATGGACCTACCCGTTCGTAGTCCAACACACGTGATCCCACCAGCTACGTACCTCCCCGCACATAGCATCTATCAATTGTGAGCACGGAACATATGAACCTACCTCGCTCGTATTCCCAGATGAGAGTAACTAGATATGAACCTCTCTGCTCATATCATCACGTGTTCATCACCATCCATGAACCTACCCACTCATGACACAACATCTCTTGGTTCAAGTATGCATCAATGCGTACAAACAACACACATAAAACCCACGCCTGCAACAATATCGCCTGGCATAGCCTAAGCGCTGCCAAGTGACTTTTCTTGTGCAAACCGCCTGGCTTTAAAACACAAAACTACACTATGCTCGCTTAGGCTAGAAGCCTTCGCCAAAGCGATCAAGCCTGTCTCGCTTAAGCTAGGCTCTCTCGCCTGAGCGAGCGCGTTACAGTGGCACTCTGCGAATTCTCGCTTAGGCGAGGCCTTCTCGCTTGGGCGAGATAACGCTTCGCCCAGTACCAAAGTCTCTTGCTTGGGCGGTGAGTCAAACAGAACATACAATTTCCCCACGATTTCTCGCTTAGGCGAGGAACTCTCGCCTGAGCGAGATGATCTATCGCTCAAAACATGGGCTCTCAACTTGAGTGAGATGCTCGAGCTGAACTATGCCCGAGTTTCTGCTACTTTCGCCTAGGCGAGACTTGCTCGCTTGAGCAAAAATAGCAGATGTCTTCCCTGTTCACGCACGAAAACACCAGAAAATAATGCCAAAACCACAATTCAAACATTACCAAGCAATCTATAACATCGGCAATTCTCATGGACATGTTTCAAACCTAGTTGAACCACCAAAACTCTAGATTGAATCATAAACAACCATATAGTACACAACCCTCATCATATTCATACAGAGGCATAAAAAAAGGTTCATAAACTTTTATTTGATTGCCTCCCAGCCACTAGGCTGCCTCTCTTGGCAGCTAGGGTTTTCTCTACCCTTTCATATTCAAGTTAAGGTAAAATTTGGCAAAAAGAGAGTTTTAATTTTGTTCTTAACAAGGTTTGAACCCACAACCACTCCATTACAAAGTCAATGCACAACCAAATCAACCAATTCATGTTTTGTGATAATTGTTATAATTTTAGGATTACATTATCACTACTCACGTTCAAGTATAACCTTAAATAAATACACATATTAAAATAACATATAATTGGCATATATAAGACTCGAACCCAAGTCTCACACAACCAAGTAGTTTTAACCATTTGAGCTAATACTTTGTCATATCAAATTGCATTAAATGCCATAAAGGCTCCTACTTCCCGCATTTATTAAATAATTATTTAAATTTCTCAGGTCTTATAGTGGGTGGGAACAACTTTCGATTCAAGAATTTTAAAGGATGGACTAATTAGGGAGGATTCATTGATCATACCACCAGGTTTGGGTTTCATTTTTTGGTAGTATGTTTGTTGGTATGAACTTAGGTTTAATGGCTATAACATTCGATCATTGTATGAAAGTACACCATATAGAGGCATTAGATACCACTTGAAAGAGTAATCAAGAAGAGCTCAATATATAGCGATTATGTTCTTTAATCATTGTCATTCATCAATTGGAAATATCATTGACACGACATTTGGTGTGTTGAAAAAATATTTGTCATTATAGCCAATGGAACAAAACCTCGTTACTCTTTGAGACAATGACAAAAATAGTTATTAAAGACTTGGTCACTAAAACTTTATTTTATTTCCGTTGCCGGGAATTGAACCCGGGTCTCCTGGGTGAAAGCCAGATATCCTAACCACTAGACGACAACGGATTTGTTAATAAAATAAAAAGTAACAACTCAAACATTGTTACTATTATTGTATAATATAAATAGTAGAAGCATGCTTTAAAAAAAGTTGATTTAAATTGTGAAAAAAATATATAAAACTCATTAATTTGAGAAAAAAAAAAGAATTATAACATGTAAGAATAAAATAAACAGTAACCACTTTAAAAATTTATAATATCATAGTTATATATTTCTTTAAACTCCTTTAATTTGCATAACACTTTATTCATTGGCTAAAGCAAGTACTCATTATATTTCTGTAACTTGTCATATTATTTATACTTCATGTTATACTTGTCTTTCTTCCTTGTCGTTTCTTTTTTTATAAGAATGCAAGTGATATTTTGTCCATTTAAGATGGAACTAAGTTATTATTTTTGGGGTGGTCACGACCAAAATAGGACAGGTCGGTTGAAATATTCAACCTTTAAGTCTGTTTTGGTCAAACCTATCTAATTAGCCAAACTAGCGAGCCAAAGACAAGACAGTTCGCTCCAGCTCACTGTCTCATTTTATATTTTATTTTTTAAAATAAAAACTAAAATAAAAATAATTTAAAAATTAATTTTTTATATTATATTTCTATAAAGATGTAAATATGCAATACTATTAATATGTGTATTAATATGCGTAAGAGCATTAAAACTTGATATTGAATCATAAAAAACCATATAGTACACAACCCTCATCATATTCATACATAGGCATAAGAGATTGTTCAAACAACATCAAAAAAACAAACCTCTAAATCACATCACATAGAGCACGTAAATTCATTGCACGCAAGAATCAAATGATAACAACAGGACTCAAAATCATAACACATAAGGACAACCCCCCTAACCTAGAAATCATTGCTCTAGGATTTTCTCTACCCTTTCATATTCAAGTCAAGGTAAAATTTGGCAAAAAGAGAGTTTTAATTTCATTCTTAACAAGGTTTGAACCCACAACCACTCCATTACAAAGTTAATGCACAACCAAATCAACCAATTCATGTTTCATGATAATTTCTATAATTTTAGGATTACATTATCACTACTCACGTTCAAGCATAACCTTAAAATACACATATTAAAATAACATATAATTGGCATATATAAGACTAAATCCAAGTTCTTTTTCATGTCATATCACATAATTACACCATATAGAGGCATCATATATAGCAATTAAAGACTTGGCCACTAAAACTTTATTTATTTCCGTTGCCAGGAATTGAACCCGGGTCTCCTGGGTGAAAGCCAGATATCCTAACCACTGGACGACAACGGATTTGTTGATAAAATAAAAAGTAACCACTCAAACATTGTTACTATTATTGTATAATATAAATAGTTGAAGCATGCTTTAAAAAAAGTTGATTTAAATTGTGAAAAAAAATATATAAAACTCATTAATTTGAGAAAAAAGAGTTATAACATGTAAAAATAAAATAAATAGTAACCACTTTAAAAAGTTATATATTTTAAAATAAAAATAATTTAAAAGATTAAATTTTTTATATTATATTTCTATAAAGATGTAAATATGCAATACTATTGTAATTTAAATCATTAACACTTACAAACTAAGTTGAAATTATTAGTTATAATAGAATAATTTAACATGTAAATTTAATAATTATTTTAGTTTATCCAATTAAAAATACTAATTAATAAATTAAAAAATAATAAATATTTATATGATTAAATATGTTTTTAATATTTATTTATAAAATATATAAAAAAATTTGAAAATAAAAATAAAAAATAAAAAATATTAAAAAAAAATGGTGTGTTAGTCCACCAACCCGCCTTGTGTCAAGACGAGTTACAATTTGTCACCCGTTTTTTGATAGCAGTCCAATCCTACCGAACCTATTTTTGATGGACTAAGAGCATGAGTCAAAATGACAAGGTTAATCAACTTAATGTTCATCCTTTTGAAAAAAAGGGTTATACTTAAATATTTAAGTAACATTGAAAGGTAATGACTAGGGATAATAATGGGGTGGGAGCAGGAATGAGTTTCACTATCTCACACCCATATCCAAAAAACTTTTTATCACCGTCCACATACTCAAACACAATGGGTATCAAAGTTTTATCTCATCCTCATCCCCTCACGTAATGGGTATATACTTGTACCCGTACTCGTACTCGCTTTCTTATTATTTCAATGTCAATTAATTAGTTTTTTATAAAATAATAAAAAATTACAGTAAAGGAAATATAATATTAAATATTTCATATTAAAAAGACGATATTCTTGTTTCTTCTATCAAATATTTATAAAGAAGTAATAATTGAATACATTTTAAATTAAAATATCAAATAAAATTTCATAAGAACCAATACCTAGTTGATAAAATTTAAAAATATTTTAAAAAAATAATAAAAGGAAAATAAATATTTAAATTACAAAATATTTTAAATATATGTTTACTTCAATTTTTTAAATTATTGAAATCTTTTTTTTACACTAATAACAAATTATAATACATCAGTTCATCAGAATCACACAAAGAATAAATATTAAACTAATAATAATTGAAATTTAACATAAATATTTCATTTTTTGAACTTTAATATATGTTGGATAGTGATAAAAAAAATTCATATCAATTACTTTAAATTATTCTATTATAGTAAATAAAATTATAGTGATAAAATTACATGTATGATAACGAGTTAAAAAATAAAAATAATGATATAAAAATATCAAAATAGTATTGTACATGATAAAAATAAACAACAAATATAAATATTAAAAAAAATGATCAAATCAAACATATTTGATAGACCGTTGAATGAAATCGCACAAAAGAAAACAAATGTATAGTTAATGGTATGATAAGATGAAAAAGACCTTTTAGAGAAACAAAAAAGTTATTCAAATGAAACAAAAAATAATAATAATAGAATAAAGAAAATAAGTTTTTCATATTACCTAATAAATAAAAGATTTATGTCATTGAACACTTAAATTAACAATGTTAAACACTCTCATGTAAAAAGATAATATACAATAAATAAAAATAGTAAAAAAGAGTAAAAATATTTAAATGCAAAAAATAAAAAATATTTAATCGACAAACATCATTTGAACATAATTGCACAAAGGTTGTGATAAGAGAAAAAATATCTTGAAAATGCAAATAAATTTCATTACAAGCCAAACAATTAGAAGAAATAGAAAATAAGGTTAAATATGTTTTTTATCCCTTAACTTTTAGTGAAAATTGGAATTAGGTCTTCTTCAAAACTTTGGACCAAATTAGTCCATTTATTCAAATTTGTCAACTTTATTTAACATTTCAAACCCATTTCTCAATTAACATTGAAGTGGAAATATGTCAAAAGGTGCAAACAACTCAAATACTATCATGAAACCTATTTGAAGCGTTAAATAAACTTAACAAAATTTGGTTAAAAGGACTAAATCTACATATTTCAGAATTTGGAGAACTAAATTGGATCAAAGTGTTGAAGAGGGACTAATTTTAATTTTCATTAAAAGTTAAGAGACAAAAAATATATTTAAACCTAAAAAATATAAAGTGTGTAGTATATATATATATATATATATATACATATATATATATATATATATATATATATATGTATATATATATATATTATATATATATATATATATATATATATATATATATATATATATATATTTTTTTTTTCTCAAAAAATAAAAAAAAAATATA
>Ga0214544_1002887_pt1 | contig 35850 bp, 15 predicted proteins | sample CNSS3metaG_FD_160074 | JGI IMG/M metagenome (GOLD analysis project Ga0214544, IMG submission 160074) | Root nodule microbial communities from cowpea collected in UCLA plant growth center, Los Angeles, California, USA - CNSS3 | ecosystem: Host-associated > Plants > Roots > Nodule | place: USA...
TACTCTTCCTCTTTTTTTTTTTTTTTTATTAAAAACTAATAAGACTTATTTATTAAATTACAATAAATAGTATGATATTTGATTATATATATATATATAATTCAAATTATCTTTATTTCTCAATTGAAAAAGATTCTATAAAATAATTTTATTTTGCTCAGTTCCACAATTGTTAGTATTGTTTTATAACTTATCTTTTATTTTTATATTTTATTTATACATATGTTTGATTTATATACTATACGTTCACAAGCATCATGCCAATAAATACATTGAAAAAAATAATAAATTTATAAATATTTTACTATATTAAAAAGTAATTTAATATAAATTTTAACTTCAACAATGTTAACAAATAATTAGTAACATATAAAAAATTATATATATATATATATATATGATTTTTATTATAATTACTATTTTTAATTTTTTTTTTGTAATTTTTATGATAAAATTGTTAAATATTTTCAAAAAGTTATAACAATTTTTTTTAAAATATTTTTTGATACTAAAAATTTTTCAATTAGAGATATATGTTCACAATCTTAACTTTATCTTCTATCAATAAATAAATTACAAAAAAATTATAGCACAATCTTATTATTATGTTTGATTTATATACTATACGTTCACAAGTATCATGCCAATAAAAACATTGAAAAAATAATAAATTTATAAATATTTTACTATATTAAAAAGTAATTTAATATACATTATAACTTCAACAATGTTAACAAATAATTAGTAACATATAAAAAATTATATATATATATATATATATATATATATGATTTTTATTATAATTACTATTTTTGAATTTTTTTTGTAATTTTTATGATAAAATTGATAAATATTTTCAAAAAAGTATAACAATTTTTTTTAAAATATTTTTTGATACTGAAAATTTTTCAACTAGAGATATATGTTCACAATCTTAACTTTATCTTCTATCAATAAATAAATTACATAAAAATTATAGCACAATCTTATTATTATGTTTGATATGTATAAATATAAATATATTAAATTATACAATAAAACTACATTAAAAGAACTACTAACATATATTTATTACCAATTAACTGATTTCTCATCATATAATATTATACTTAAATATAATAAATGTTTTAGTTTAGATTTTTCATATTAGTTTGAACCATGTAAAAAGAATCTTGATTTTGTATTTTTTTTGTTTGATAGGTTATTTGAAGAGGGTCCCACCTTTTTTATCCACATTGGGAAGTTCAACTTCTGAGTTGGCATTGTTATCCAAACATTGTGGACACCTCAGAACCACACACGTGCCAATATTAAAATTCACTATGACAAACTTATTTGTCCTTTTTTTTTTGTGGTCAACATGGCTTTCACTTTACTGCTCCCCTTCACAACACTTTTTTCCGCCCATGAGTGGGGGCTTGTAATAAAAATAAGTTATAAATTTTATTATTATGTAAGAATTTTAAAGTTCACTAAGTTTGGCATATAAGATAATAAAATTTAAATTTAATATATTTTACAGAATAATTCAATCAAGTGAAGTGTTAAAGAATTTAAGTATGATGACTAGATATGATAATATTAAGTAACATATAAAAAAGTAATCTAAAGAAAAAAAAATTAACGAATTTATTATTTTAAAATTTTGGATAAGAATTGATATGAATTTTTTATACGTGTTTGAATCAAATTTTGTTATTATTGAATCTTATTGAATTTCTCCTTCAGAAAACTTTATCAGTAATATCTTGGAGTCAATAATTTATTTATGTAAATATAAATGAAATTTGAAAGATTCATCAAATTTAATTGAAAAACTTTGTTCTAAAAAATATAATATCAACTACTATATTTTTAGTTTAAAATGAGATTCCTAAACTATAAATATATACTACAAATGATGATTGAGTAAAATGCATAATTAAAAAGAATAAGTATAATGGATAATTGCCTCTACGCCATCAATTAGTTTTATAATCCTTGCTCCACAATATATATATATATATATATATATATATATATATATAAAGATAATATAAAAACTAAAATCAAGATATATTTTACATTATATATTCTTAAATAACACAGTAGGACATTTTCTGTTTAATTAATGATTTAAAAGAAAAAATGAGTACATGATTGAAAACTACACTTAAAATAAAATATAAAAAACTGGTACCATACGGATAGTGTGCATTACACTATTGTAATATTAAAACACATGAAAAAAAAAACAATAATATAACTTATCACTAGTATATTGTTAAAAAAAAAGTCAATATAATTAAAAAAATACTTAAAAAACCTTTCTATAAAAGTTAAAAATATATAGAAATTACAAAAAAAAAAAAACACTTTACTTTTTAAGAAATGAATATTTGTTTGTAAAGTAATTAGATTGATATTTCATTAGCAAAAGTAAAAATAAAGAGATTCACGAGCACTAGAAAGAAACATTATAAAAATATTGCCAAAAAGGAAAGAATAGTCAAAAAGACAAAAATCACATAAAAAAGAAATGATGTTTTAGCTCTAAAAATGATAACAAAACTTATCACTATTAATTCTAAATTGTTTGGAGTAACAGATATAAAATAATTTTAAACACTTTATTAGTGTCCATCATTTTTCCTTATTGCACCATATTCCAGCAGTTACATTTATCTCTAATTTCATATAATTTAAATGAAAACCGACTAAAATAACTATAAACTAGTTACTTTTCCATCAGAGAATGAGTGAGAATCAGAATCAAGGAAAAGTTTTCTTTTTTTCTGAGAGAATCGGTTCTAACTACTTACTAGTTTTGGTGCGACCTAAAGAGGAAATAGTAAACATATACGAAAAGAGAAAGTACAAAGAAAGATGCAATTGGTTCAGTTTCAGATTCATTCGGTGATTGATGAAGTAACACGTGTAAAGGTGATACGGTGATGCACATAGACATAACCAAAATAGTGGCACAACCAAAAAGCACAAGAAAGAGAGAGGTATAAAGGGTCCAAGAGCAACACATACAACAACTTTCCAATTCCCAAACCTCTTTATCCATATCACACCAAAACCAACACAAGACATACCCATCCCTTTTCTTCTACACATCGGTTAATCCATTCCCATCCACACACACAACAATAACTTTCAAACACACTTTTCTTTTCTTTTTTTTGCTTTTGTAGAATCATCAAAGGAGAATTCTCGCAGAGATATGGGAACGGGGACATCGAAGGACGAGGAGGAAGGGGGCAAGGAAGAGAGTGACAGGCTCGACCATGCGGGTGGCCAACTCTACGTCTCTCTAAAGATGGAGAATCACAAGCTCACTGGGGACCTTGTTCCTCACGTTTATGGCTCTCTTCCTCTCGTCGGCTCTTGGGATCCTTCCAAAGCTGTAATTTTTGTCCCTTCCCTCGTCTCATTTCCATTCATCTTCTTCTGGGTATGTCTTATTTTTCCTTGTTTCTCGTTCTTTTGTCGCTTTTGGTGTTAGCTTTTCATGGAGCGGGAATCGGTGTCAATGTGGGAGCTTAGCTTTGTTGTCCCTCCTAATCACGGTAATACCTTTTGCTCTGTCTTTTCTTTCTGTCTCAGTTTAGTTTAGTGGTCAATCAGTAAAATCAATTTTATACCATAAACCAATCACAATTACGTTATCTGATACTTCTAAGTAGATTTTGTAGAAGTTGACAAAGAGCAATTTAGTATGACCTCATGGGAAATCCCACGATTTCAAATTTTCTTAAAATCTGCTTGGTAGTCAGTTACTGAACCGTATTGGCAGAGCTTGAAGAGCTCAGTTTGGTAGTTTACGTAGGTGGAGGGGCCAAAACGATTTTAAAAGAGATTTAGTGAAAATATCTTAAGTTGTAAACTTAGAACTGTGATCATCCGTTTAAGCCAGCGGAGAGCATCGCCATTCATGTACAGGAAAGCCATATGTAGGCGTTGTTTAAGAGGAACCTGGTAAAGGGAAAAAAACTCTTCAGCATGAAATAAGGTGTCAAGAAGTTCTGAGCCACCAAAAGTCACTAGTTGCAGTTTTGGGGGGTGGAGTGAAGGAGGAAGGTTGTGTGTGTGAAGAGGGTTGAATGGGACAGTGGTCATGAGGAAAATGTGTTGTTACTGTTGATCAGGAAGGAGGAGGGGAAAGGATGCATGGGGGTAGTGGTGAAACGGGGAAATGGTAGTATTAACATTGTAGGAAGGAGGTGGATGAGGTAGGGGTTGAGTAAGCATGAGGGGATATGGCATATAAATGGGGTTGGTGGTGAGAGGTAACGGTAGGCCATTGTTTGGGAGAGAACATAATGATAAAGTGTTTGTAGTGACGATGGTGAAGTGGGGGTCATAGCACGGTAGTAGAGAGGGCAGAAACATTGTTGGTGAGGGAGGTAATGGAAGCTTGGAGTAAAATTGGCCAACAAATATAGCCCATTAAGGATGTTTCCATTACTGGGTAGGATTGCAGTTAAAATGTTTGGCTTTGAGCATTGACTTTGTTTCCATCACCATGAGGAGGGAATCTGGTATTAAGGTGTCTTAGCAATATTGGGAAATGAATTGATTTTGGTTATGAAAGTGTGTTGTGCTTGATTATGTCAATAGTGAAATTAAAGGGGTGTTGGTTTTTGAGTTATGTGTGGGTTTCAGAGTTTAGCTTGGTTGTTCTACATAATCAGGATAATGCTTTTTTCCTTTCCTTGCTTTGTTTGCTTTGAGTTACATATGCAGTTCTGAGTTTTTTTTTTTTTTTCAATCAAAGTAATTTGTCTCTTTCTTTATGAATATGTCTGTGTACATGGATCTGGGATGTAGGAAGGTGCTGGAAATTGCAGGGAGAAGGGAAAAGTTAGACAGTGAGGGACTAAAAAACTTAAGTGTCTTTAGGGTTTGTTTAAACAAACTTCTTCATAAGCACTTTTAGGAGAGAAAAGTAAGAGGAAAAATTGAAATGAACTTCTCCATAAGTTAAGCTTATGTATATTTCTACAAACTCTGTCATGTAATTTCTCTGAATTTTTATTTTAAATTTATGTAACCAGTTTTAACTTATGGAGAACTTTATTTTACTTTTTTCTTATTTTTCTCTTATACAAGTACTTGTGGAAAAACTACTGCAAACATATCTTTTAAAATATTAAAATAAAAATTGTGTGTGTGCAATGAGATGCCATGTAGTCACCTCACCATTATTGGCAACTAGGAAGCAACAAAGACTAATGCAAAAAAATGAATATAAAGACTATTTTAAAGTAAAAAATAAAAGGTAACAAAAAAATGAGTATATTATGTGGACTAAAATTTAAAAATGTAATTAAACCTTTGTCTCTTTCTTTTCCTTATCTCATTCACTTAAAAGAAATATGTTTAATAAAATAGTACATAGTGTCTTAAGATTCAGAGGTTATAGGGAAGAAAAAAGAGAGCATAATGTGACTCTTAGCAATGGCTTTGTTGCCTTTACCATAAGAAGGAATCCAGTATTAAGGTGTCCTAGCTATTCTGTGGAATGAAAGGAGTTAGGTTATGGAAATTGTGTTGTGCATGATTGTGACATTACTGAAATCGAAGGGATCTTTAGAATTTTGAATTATATGTGGGTTTCAGAAACCTTGGATTTCAAATTCCTGTTGAAGCCTAAGGACAGCAATGCACCTTGCTTTGTTGAGGAGGGTCCAAGCCACCTGCTTGTGGGGGGAGCATTGCAAGAGGATGCCAGGCTTGCACTGTTTAGGCTTGATAGCGGTGAGGTTCTTGAGTATCAAGTGTTTGTCAAAGCAGACAGGGTTTCTCCATTTGATCTTGCTGCTAGTTGGAGGGCTTATCAGGATAATTTCCGTCCTTCATCTGTGAGATGGATTCCTGATATCAGCATAAATTCAGCACCTCAAACAGGTGGTGAGGTAAGATGAAAAAAGAAAAATCCTTCTTGGCACCTTCATTTTACTTTGTAATCCACTGTTCCACATAATGTTAACCTTGTTCTGAGGTTTGAGATAGTACGCACATGTGGGATGTCTCGCACTTAAAACCTCACCTTTTTCTAAACAATGTTTTTCAAATAGTGCCAAAATATTGGTCAATTTTATATTCCAGTTCATTTTTCCTTTGTTTGTTCTATATGTGATGTAATGTAATAAGGAGATTTCTTTAATTGCAATTTTGTTTGTAGTATTTTTCAAGTCTGAAGGGGATTCTACGTGCAATGTTTATTGTCAAGCTTCAAGTGAATTAGGCTTACTTTATTTTCTTTGTCCAGAATGGTTCTTCTGTGGGTTTGGAACTTGATCTTGAGCATTATGTTGTCCCAACTCCAGCAACTTCTGCAGATACAGCCCATGTATATGCAGCTAACTTGACAGAGAATCCAAGGTCACTGGTTAGTGGGTCTGGCAGCAATTCATATCCCATCAAGGTTTTTCTTTCAAAACTGCATTCTTTTTGGTTATGTTATACTTTCTAAATGGACTTCTAGTTTTTACAGCTTACTCTTTTGAGGATAATCGACAAATAAAAAACTTTAATCAGTCCATTCATTGTTATCCCTTTAACAAGTTTTAAGTGCTTATTTTCAACCTCTTCATTTTTTTGACCATGAATCTTCACTCTTTTTTTGTAATGCAATGCAATTGGATGTACACAAGAATTTAATTGGTTCAAGATTGAACATACGTTCTGTGCTCCTTAAATTTGATTATCAGATAGATGCTTGACATTATAATAATTTGCAAATTTGGTTCTTTCTCATGAACCTTTGTTCTGTATTTGTAGTGAATATGTAACTGTATTTCTGTAAGACTAATTCTTTTAAGTTTGAAAATGAAATCTCTTCTGTTTGTCGACATCTATGGCTAGCAGGCAGATGATCAGCTCTATAGAGTGTTAATGACTCTCTCTCTCTCTCCATATATATATATATATATATATATATATGTACACACACATACCTTTTTATCCTTATAAGTAAGAAATAACTTCAAATCTTAGAGGAAATACACAATGAAGTAAGCTACTGGTTACTGTTAAACTCTAGGGAAGAGAGAAACATTTAAGTTGAAAGAGTGTGTTTATGAGATAACATGGGTTCTTTATTTATGTTACACATAAAAGGAATTAATACAATATATAGAGGTGATTTGATATCCTCAAATAATAAAGATATAAAATGGAAATAAATAAAAATGTTCCTAATAATATATATATATATATATATATATATGTATATAGATAATACACATATATATAGTTTAGATATTCCTAATTATATAGAAGAATCATCTTCTTGTTTACGTAATTATGACATTTACGTTGACTCTTGCTCCTGCCAACACGTAATTCATTACATCTAATAGGTTATGCTGATGTTCCAATCAGGAGATGGAGGTTATCGTTCCTGATTCATCTAAGACGTTTCAAAGTTCTGGAATGGTTGAATCCAAGTCAGTTGGAACAGTTTCGCCTCTGCAAAAGCAAGAGAGTCAAAGAGGACTTTTTGTTGATAGAGGTGTTGGATCTCCTAGACTTGTAAAATCTTCTAGTTCAAATATTTTCTCTGCTGATACTAAGGTTTGTATAAATGATTTCCATTTCTTGTTTATTGTTCAAATTTATTGCATGTCAAGTAACTTATCATGTTGTGAGGTTGTTCACAAATAATCGTTTCGGCTCCTTTGCCTTTTTATTGATAGAATTCAATGCCAGCCGCTGCTGGAGCTGTTGCTGCTGCAGCTGTTGCTGATCAGATGATGGGTCCCAAGGAAGATAGACATTTGGCAATTATCCTGGTATTATTCTGGCATGATGAGTATTTAGTTACATATTCAACTCTTGGTAATTAGTTTCTCTTTTTTCATGGGACGATTTGTTTCCTGGTTTCTATTTATGTTACGAGATAGTTAGTTTCCTATGATTATTTCTATCTTGTATAGTTCCTTATAGTAGTTTCTATCTTGTTTACCTTCCCTTTATAATTTATTTTCCCCATTATCCTTTTCATTATGCATTCTATTTAAGCATTTGACTTGTAAATGTTTAGGAGCAATCTGAATAATATTTCTTTGTTTTATATCAAAGTTTTTCTTGAATTCTTCATTACTCTGCTGCACTAATTTCTCATGAATATCCATAGTTTTAGTAATTCTAGGTCACTGTTTTTTATTGTGCAATGTGGAGTTCTAGTTGTATGTTACTTTAGAACATATGCCAAAAGCTTGAATTTAGAAATTACTTTTATGTAGGTGGGTCTGCCCGCCCGAGGTAAAACTTTCACAGCAGCTAAACTTACAAGATATCTTCGTTGGTTAGGTCATAATACAAAACACTTCAATGTTGGGAAGGTTGTTTACATTCTTAACACCATTCATTTATTTGATCAATATACTTTGACCTAGTAATAAACTGGAAATACATTAGTTGTCATGTATGAACTTTAGAGATTAACACTTGTTTTTTGATGTCACAGTATCGTCGCCTTAAGCATGGAGTTAATCAGGTAATGTTTATCTGTGAAATAATTTTTTCCTTCTCATTTAATGATTATCTGCATAGCTACATATATTGAATAGCACAAAAGTTATCATGATTGCAGGAAAATGTTGTCTCACTTATATAGTTGTTGCTGTATTTTTCGCTTTTATTTGTATCCCTCATTGCATGTAGTACTATATACTGATGCGTGATACTGATCGTCATATGAATATCTGGTTCATGGTAATGCAGAAAGTATACGGTGAAGAAAGTGTGGTAGAAAGTTCTTATACCATTTCATAAGAACCTTAGTAGAATTGCACCATATAAGCTAGTCATTGTAGTTGGAGAGCTCAAGGCACTATAAACCTCATACAAGAATCTCTTGTGGGACTCAAGTCACTTGACCTAAAAGCTTACCTATTAAGCTGTGGGAGACAAAAAAAAAAGGTTTTTATAACACACCCTTTCAAATGAAATCCCTCTGGGATTGAAATGTGGACCTAGTATATTGTTACAGTTTCCTTGTGCTGAACTTGACTTTTTGTATAATGAAATTCGTACAGAAGATGGAAGGTTGAAAATAAAATATTCTAAACAGTTAAAGAATTTGTTATAGTGAGTTAACACTCCAAGAATGAATTTTATAATCCTATCATCATCGATGGTTCAAATATAATGTGTTGTAGTTGAAAAGTTTCCACATAATGAGGCAATAGAATAAGATACTATTCTATTGATTATAGCTCATCCTAATCAATGTGGGTCTCCTAACGTGATTCCCTTTCTAAATGATATGTTCTGGAAATTAAAATGTTGCACCACTGGCCTCAGATATCCTTGGACTATCTTAATCATGTCATTCTTCTATGCAGTCTGCTGATTTCTTTCGAGCTGATAATCCTGAAGGCATGGAGGCACGCAATGAGGTAGTTTTTATCTATTTGTTATAAAATATTAGTAGATTAGCTGCAGGTCTATGATAACTGGCCTAATAAAACCTATAGTTTGCATGCTAGGCCAGAATTGTTTATTATTACTAATTATTTAGTATTCTATGATGAATTTGCTGCTATATTTTGTTGAACCTTTCCATGGGACTATATTATTTCTTGAATCTTGTTCATTTGACTAACTTTTGTTATTGGGTCTTCCTCGGAAACCAAATTGACTGTCTTTGTTTCCTGAATCATCCATGACACTGTTTCTTGAATAAAAGTAATATATATCTTGTTCGAATACACTACATGATTACTAAGTACAGCATTGTACAATGCCTCAAAAAGGACGGGAAACTTCGTATTTTGTTTGTGTTCCCTTGTTAAAACAGTGTTACTCTGCAAAAAATGCTAATGCTGTTGTCTGATTTATTTTACCGAGTCTGTAAATATAAAGTAATCTAGAATAAATTAAACAAAAGAAAAATTCATACTATCAGGCAACAACATTTTAGACCGTGTTAACTTTCAATATAGTGTTACTTCAAATATTTGATTTATAATGTTTCTCATAAAGTTGACACCACGTTGACCCTTTCTCTGTGTACATAGTTTTAATATATCACGTGCCATTAGGTAGCAGCACTGGCATTTGAAGATATGTTCTCTTGGATGCAAGAAGGCGGCCAGGTAAGTTCATTTTTGTTATTTTAATGAGTTATTATTATTATTCTTTTTTAAGTTTTAATCTTGATTTAGGTTGGGATATTTGATGCTACAAACAGTAGCAAGGAACGAAGAGATATGCTGATGAAATTGGCTAAAGGAAGATGCAAGGTAGTCAAAGATGGAACTGAAATAAGCATACGATATGAATAATATATTTAATTTTGAACTGTTCTGATCATAGCTGTGTTTTCATTGTAGATAATCTTCCTTGAAACAATATGCAATGATGTAAATATAATTGAAAGGAATATCCGTCTGAAAATTCAGCAAAGTCCTGATTATGCAGAAGAGTAATAATGTTCATTTAAAACCAGTGATATTTTGATGGCTATATGGATACATATGCAATTAACTTTCTTATGCAGGCCAGACTTTCAGGCTGGATTGCAAGACTTTAAAAATCGTCTTGCCAATTATGAAAAGGTATGTGTATATCATACCATGTTCTTTTAATGACTGTTCAAGCTAAAGCTTTTTCCTTAAATAATGTTGATTCCATGCACCAGGCATATGAACCTGTAAATGAAGGATCTTACATAAAAATGATTGATATGGTCAGTGGACATGGTGGACAAATACAAGTAAGCTCAATGTTTATTCCATTGTTTCATTGAACATAATCCTCTTACGTAGTTGATTGTTAAGTTGGCTAGTCAGAGATTGTATTTAAAAGTTTATTGTCCGTATAGTAGCTGTTATTTGATAGTTGAAGGCGATAGAAGGAAGTAATATCATACAAGAAATCTGTGATGGGATTGGCATAAGTGTTGATAATAGTAGAAGATGCAAAAATGTTAAAAAATGTGTAGTTCAGCAGCATATTGAATGTGTTCTTTCCCTTTCCTTCATGGTGTTCCATCTACAATTGGACATAACTGGTTTGGAAACCGGCTCTCTTCAATTAGTGAATTAGGTCATGTTAGTAATTTTACCAGACTCTAATAGAAACTAGGTGTAAATTGTAGTTGCAGTGACATCTTAATTACAGTATCTTGGAAATTGAAATGGCTTAGTTTCACACATAACTTTAAATCATTATAGCATTTTTTATTTCTCTTTGTCTTCTTTGTTTATTCCATGGTAGACTGAAAGCACAAATTTCAAGATGTGTCTGTGCTGTGAAGAATTAGTATTTGAAAGGAGTATTGCTATCGTATGAAAGTGTTATGGTGTACAACCTGTGTGCATGTCCTTGAGTTTTGCTCTACCAATTTAGTAGTTTCAAGTGTGGTTTTAATTTGTTAATTGTTAATAACTTCTGTCTTTTGGTCTAGGTGAACAATATCAGTGGTTACCTTCCTGGACGAATTGTCTTTTTCTTGGTAAGCTTTGTTAAATGTAGTTAAATACCAAAATTACTGTCAAATATTTGCATACATGCACAAACAAAATAAACAATTAAGTTGATTAATATACTTACCTTGCCCAATATTGGCTGAATGAATTTGATCCTTTGAAGGTACAAAGTTTCTTAAAATTAACCCACATTATGTGATTTAAAGAATTTGGTTGACTCATGTGATTAAATGCATAATTGAGCTTTCACAATTGCTCTTGTGAAAAGTCAGTGTTCTTGTAGGGTACAATGCTTTTTTTTAGTGGCCAGGGTTGTACTTTATTTATAGGTCATATGCAAGAACAAAATCTTCTAAAAATCAAGAGAACATTTTTATGATACTTTCATTAAAAGTCCTCAAATGCAAAGTTTTTTTAGCTGAATTCAAATCCTGAGGAATCTTCTACTCTATCTGAAAGACCATAGTGTCTTGTAGACTGTGGACAATAATTATGGGTAAAATATTATCGAGTTGAACCATTCTATTGTATGCTTACACAAGAGAGGTTTACAATAATTAATAGGTAGCTAATATAATGTCAAAGTTGACTCATGTTAACTTTATGGAACATGAAATACGCAAGGAACTGAGCTATTTATATTCAATCATAAATACATGTCATTATCCGTGGCAAATGTTACTGAGGATATTGCACTGCTCAGTCAAAATTTGACTTAAAAGGACATGCTTGTCTTGGTGTCATAGTTATGAAATGAAAATGGTTTGTATAGAAGATTAATGATAGTTGGAAAAGTTATATATTTTATAAAACTAGTATCTACAAAATAATGCATAGACTCTGTATCAATGGTAATTTCTTATGAATAACCAGAACTTTTCTTCTATTTAATTTTCATACATTTTTATGAACCTCAATTTATGTGAGGCAGGTAAATACGCATCTTACTCCTCGCCCAATATTACTTACTCGACATGGGGAAAGTCAGGATAATGTGAGAGGCAGAATTGGAGGAGATACTGCAATAAGGTATTTTCTTAGTTTTGGTCTTTAAGTTGCTATTCAATGTAAATTTAAAATTGAGGGTGATATTAGATGTAGAAAAGGAAGAGAGATGAATATAAATCAGTACAAGAACAACCTGACCACTGTTTTGATTAACAAATACATTTAAGATTTCCCTGTTTTCTTTTTCTTCAATCTCCCCCTCACCCCTTTCAATTGTAGAAATAAGGCTTGTTGACTTCTAGTATAATGTCACATTGGTTTCTGAGGGAAGCAAAGGGTTGTTAGATAATAAATTCAAGGACTTCCATACAAGTTTGAAATGGTAAAATATTTCTCATGTTTGAATGTTGGCTCAGTGCTCTCTTTTTTATGTGATATCTGGCATTTCTTAGAATCATTTTTAATATTTGGCTGAATTCCTAGAGCTCTGCAATTTGTTGTTACAGTGAGGCTGGGGAACTTTATTCAAAGAAACTTGCCAAGTTTGTTGGAAAGCGTCTCAAATCAGAACGGGCTGCTTCTGTAAGCTTTATCTACTGTATAGATTCAATCTTAAATTTTCCTTGAAATTCAAGCTTATATGGCTAAGTCCTTGTCTGCTAAATCTGCATATAGCATTTTTGTTGAACTGTGTTCAAGGATTATACATCATCTATGCGAATCTGCTAAACAGCATCTATAAATATAAGCGAGTGTTAAAGTGATGGATGGTTTATGATTTTTGTAACTGGTTGTCTAGATATGGACTAGTACACTACAACGAACAATTCTAACAGCAAGTCCAATTGTTGGGTTTCCCAAGGTAAAGTGTCAATCTCAAGCTTATTGTTGTGTACTGCAATGTTTTTTATATTTCACAAGAAATAAGTTCACAAATTTACACAGTATGACCTACTATCTATATGTTAGATACAATGGCGTGCACTTGATGAGATAAATGCAGGGGTGTGTGATGGTATGACATACGCTGAAATCAAGAAAAACATGCCAGAGGAATATGAGTACGTTGCAAACTTGGACTTTCTTTCTTCTTTGCAAGTGAATGCAGCTAAATATATCAGATATCAAATAAGCACTATGAGAAACTTCTTTTTGGTTTTGGGGTTAGAAGATAATCAAGTCACGGTTATATCCCACCCCTCTTCTTTTTCATATTTCAGGTCTCGCAAGATGGACAAGCTTAGGTATCGTTATCCTCGTGGCGAGTCTTACTTGGATGTTATTCAAAGGTTCATTTTATGTTATGAACATTATTTAGCTCCTTGCTTAAACTTTCTTGATACAAATTACTCCAGTTTTACTAATAATACAGGTTAGAACCTGTAATTATAGAGCTTGAGCGACAACGAGCACCAGTTGTTGTGGTATCTCACCAGGTTGGTTGTACGTAAGACATTAAGCTTAGGATTGTCTTATTCTATGGTTGTCTTGTTCTAATCAGTGAGGTTTTCCCATACTCTTTTCATTGCAGGCAGTTTTGAGGGCACTATATGCATATTTTGCTGACAGGCCTTTGAATGAAATTCCGCATATTGAGGTTAGCTGAACTTCTGTCATATATGTTTTACCAGATTCTTGCATATGAAACATGGAGTCCAATGATGCTTTGGTCTAATTGTCTTGGATGCAAATATTTAAAGAACAACGAATAAGGCCTCACAATTCTTGATAAGAAAATGAGAAAACCTGAACACAGTATCATCAGTCTTGATGTTATTACTGTTCTCCAATCAGATTTGGAGTTTAATCTTGGTAATACTTGAAATATTTAATGAAATTATCTATCATGTGTGTATTGTGGAAGTGAAACTTCAAATTTGATTGGAGAACAATGGCATATATTGCATCTAAGTTTTCTTTATACAAAATGTCCGGAGGAGAGTCGATCATTTCGGTTGGAAGTCTTATAAATAATGTCAATTTAAATAAGTAGGTGCAAATGTCATTTTACAAGTCGATTTTGTAAGATTGAGTTAGACTTAAAGTTCACTTTTTAACATGATAAGACTTAAAGTCTACTTACAATCTCAAGTATTAAACCGAAGAAGAATTTAGAAAGCATAAACTACAGATTCTGGTTAATTAATGGAATGAATACTGGCTTACTTTCTTACACTTGTATTTACTTTTTGTTTACAAATTTTGGTGGTGTTCATCATGTCAGTTGGTGAGTGATGATGAAAATGGAGAAGATATCTAACGTGAGATTTGTGATTTCCAGGTTCCTCTTCATACCATAATTGAGATACAAATGGGAGTGACGGGTGTCCAAGAAAAAAGATACAAACTAATGGACTGAAATGAATTGAAGAAGAGTTTCTTTCTTTTACTATACTTTAACTATGTCCTTAGAACCAATTATCCATTCTTCTCATTTCAATTTATTGGCAAAATGTAATATTGCCCCGAATGGACTACATTGTTCAAAATTACCATATTGAAGGCAAGTTATGCTCTTCAACTTCAATATTGTTTCACTATACAACTGTAAATGACATATCTTTATATTCAGTTAATACACACGCCATACCATTGTAAGTGTTGTGTGATAATTCTTTTATTTTTTGTAAATACCAAAAATGAAATGAATTTTGGTAAGTTTTACAACAAGATAACTGGTTATCTCTTTACTCATCAAATGAATACATATTACAGGATTCTGTTATTCAAAATCAGGTAAAATTACAGTCACTAAAAGTACTCATCAAATAATATTTATGAATATAACCATAATTATATCAATAAATAAGTTAAGAATATATCTATAAATCAATAATAAAATAAAATAAGATGATAATATCTTAATAAATTTCTTTACAAGTTAAAAATAATGTATATATAAATTAAGAATAATAATTAAAAAATATTATGTAAAATTAGTTTATAAGTGTAGAAGTTTATTTCATTTTTCTTAATTTCTTATTCTAAAAGTGCTCTCGTTTCGAACTTCTCCATCTTAACCTTTGGTCCTTTTAATACAGTATCGTTCCCAGTTTTGCATATCATTCACTATTCTTTTAATATGAATTTGTCTCCTGTAAACTATGTAAATGAAGTAAATGTAAAGTGAACAACATGATTTTGTTGTTAATTTTAATTAAAGTACTTTGCAATTTTTAAATGGTTTTAAATCAGTGGTTGATTAGACTTTATTTTTATATATTTAGTCGCTTATCATGGATTAAATATAGTAGAAATATGGATTACGTTATTTTATCATAAGTTTGTTTCAGCATATAGATTTGTGCATATATACTCTTTCAAGATAAAGTTATCATAAGAAGACAAAAATTTTGCAAAAATTGATTTTTTTTTTAACTTTCTTTATTTGCAAAGTGGATAAATTTAATTTTTAAATAAATTTAATTTTTAATAATAATAATAATAATAATATAATAATAATAATAATGAAGATTATAATTTTTCATTTTTTTAATTAAAATATTTTTAATCTATCACATCCTTTCTTTTTTACTATATTTTCTTTAATTCAAACAATTTCACGTTTCCTTCTTCTTCTTTTTTTTTTCTTTAAATTTATTTAAATTTAATCTCTCAAATTCATCTTGACGTATAAAGACAGCCTAAATAATACTTTTAGGATATTTTTGAGGTTAACATATGTTGTATTTTGTTAATGTAGATGTTTTTATGGACCTATTTATCTTTTTGTTATTTATAGCATTGTCATCAATTGCTACTTTTAAGTCTTTAGTAATATATATATATATATATATATATATATATATATATATATATATATATATATATATATATATATATATATATAAATATATATATAAAATGTGTGGTCTTTGGCGTCATATATATCTTTTTTAAGAGTTTAATATTTTAGTTTCATTGTGATTATAATAATTTTATTAGGGAAGACGTATGAACTTGTATTTAAAGACGTTTGTATATATAGGTGTTATATATAATAATTTTTCATATTTTAAGTTTATTTAGAATTTCAAGATATATTTTTATTATTATTACATATTAATTATATTTACTTTCATTTGTGTGGTTTTATTTAAATGGCGTATTATTTATGGTAGAAATGTAAACTTTAATTTCCATGAATTAATTTTATAAAATACATATTTGATTATTTATATTAATTTAATATTTATATTTGTTATTTATTTTATATTTGGCGTTAAAAATGTAGAATTCTCAATTTTGATTATTCATTTGATAGTGACCTAAAAATATTAATTTTATTTTTTATTTAATTAAAAAAAACTTTTTTATTGTATAATTTTTTATTTTCTCTCAATAATTTTTATACTCACTAACATTTTCAAATGCGCTTTCTCTTTCAATATTAGAAAAAAAAATGATGTAATTGTCATAAAATAACATATATTGTATTTAATAGCGGTGACTCAATTGAAAAATATAAATTTATTAAATACTAAATATATCACAAAAGTTTAGTACGGATTCAATTGAGTATTCTCATATCTATTAAGGACTTAAAATACAATTAAACTTTTTATTTATATTTCATTTTAAAAATCTATAAATATTTTTTTTTCAGATTGCTATTTTTTATATGGGTTTTATGATGCACAAGATATGACATATATCTGTTAAATATACATGCATATCGAAAAGTATACAATAATTATTAAAAACATGATAAATATATTATTGTTATTGTGTGAATCCAAATTAAAATCACATGTATTGAAATTTTTAATATAAAAAATTATAAATCATTATCATCATAAAAGTGTTACTCATTTATAGATTAAATATTTTATTTTATTTATAACTATCGGTAAAATATCCTAAAGTATTGGACACATATACGTGACTAAAATTGAAGTATCAGTGCATCATAATCAACTAGTAACTAGGGATGGCATCGGGGTGGGGATGAGTACAATTCTTAGAGAAAAAAATTCATCATCGTCCCCATACCCAAACCCAATATTTGTCTCATTTTCACCCCTGTGGAGTATTCATAGAAAATTTGAATCAGACTATTCAGAAATCTAAAAAAGGATAAGAATTGAGGCATTAATTGTATAACAAAAACGAGCTATGAATAAATTTATAAAAATAGTTAAGAAAAATGAATTAGAAAATACATGTGGGTGCTCTTTGAATCAACAAGATAATAACAATATAGATATAGGTGAGAGCAACAATAGAGAAAGAGAAGTAATTAGTGATTAGGATAATGTTAACAAGTTCAGTGAACCGAAAGATAATAAAAATTTATTTAAGATAAACCATTATCTATTGAAAAAGAAATGTTAAATAAAATTAATTATGACTATTTAATAAATAATTTTGCATAAAAAAAAGTTCAAAAAATAAATTTTAAATAAAAGGCCTCATTTTTTAAGTTTACTTTAGACCTCCCAAACTCTTAAGCCGTCCTTATTTGCCAACACACAAGTTTTAAAACTAAAATCTAAAATATTGCATTGATGAAAAATAATGATGAAAATAATTTCTTTAGATAACTAAAGGATGAATGTCCCAACTTTATGTGCCATAGTCAAATTTTCTTTTTGTTTTTATCTTGTATATTTCACTTGCAAGGTGAGTCAATGCAATTTGATGGGTTTATTGTGAAACATTTTCAAGATCTTCAATGTGTTTACCATACCACTATCAATCTTCTCCTTGGTAATATGTTTTAAAAAACACAATGGGTGAGATAAAAGTAGCAACACAAGAGTGTGACTTAGTTAATTTACTGGCATATAGAAGGTTACAATTTCAAGTAGGAACAAATAAGACATCAAGTATTGATAAAAAGGTGAAAGTGACATGATACTAACACCTTCAATAGGAGACGAGACTCCAATGACATTAATAATAACAATTTTAGAACTTCTAAGAGAAAAGAAAAGTAATCATGTGGGGATCACAAGTCATATGACCAGTAGCAGCTGTATTGATTATCTAATCATTATTCTTAGTAACAATAAAAAGATTAAAAACAAATTAGATATACTTGACTTGGTCACAAATCTAATAACAATAAATGTATGACTCTTCATATTTTTTGTTTTGGTATTTGGAGCAATTTTACCTTTTGAATGTTGTATCGATTATTTAATCACTATCCCTAGTAACAATAAAAAGATTAAGAGCAAATTTAGATATACTTGATTTGGTCACAAATCTAATAACAAAATGACTCTTCATATTTTTTGTTTTGGTATTTGAAGCGGTTTTACCTGTTGGATGCTACTATGAATATCCATGAGTCATAACAACACAAGTTATAGAGTAAGGTTTCTCCAATTTATTTTGATTATGAAATACCATCAAAATTTAGTCAATAAAACCAATAATATACTAATTCCTATATTGTAGAGAAAGTCGGTGTTGACTCTTGATTATTCTAATGTATTTTCATTCATAAAACAATATTATATATATAAAAGAAAATTTATATAAACCATAATTGTATTTGCATAAGTCTCTTATTTCTAACGGTCGTAATATTTAATTGTCTAATTAATCAAATATTTGATTTACCTAACACTCTCATCATTACGAGTTTTGTTAAATCTAATCTATCAAACATTATTTTAACTTATGTCTTATCTATTTTTATTTAATTAAATGTCGCTAATTTTACTCATTATATTTTATTTCGCACCTATCATATTTCTCTTCTCTCCAACTTTGGCACCTCTGTTATGTAAGAAGATCCTGTGGAGAGAGACAAAGACATGATTATTACCTACATCTTGACTTCTCTGTTGCCTCCTCCCATCAATGAATTCTTCAACTCATTCCCATCCCACTGTCAGAACACAACCTCACACCTAACCCATTTTGAATTAAATTTTTAATAATTACTTTACAAATCATTATGTGTTTTTTTATTGGAGCTTAACTTCTTTAGCTACTTTTCTCTATCTCTCTTGGTGGATTTTTTAGTTTTCTTTTTTTTAACAACAATTTTTCCACACATTCAATAATCTTATGTTATTTAGAAATAGAGTTCAAATCACATTTTTAACTGAGTGTATTCAGATAGAAATCAAGAACTCATTAATACTAACAATGCAGTATACGTATAAAAACTAAATGAAAAGCACGTATGATCGTAGAGTGATGATGAAATAAGAAAAAAGAAGTGAAGTTAAAGAGGAAAAGGTGCAATAATTTTGAAGTGCATGGGAAGAGGCCATAGGTCCCTCTTTACATGATACAATAATTACATGGTGGCAGTTTGGGGTACGTCAGAGTTCACGAGCCCTTGTGAATGAATATGAACATTCACACACACAGCATATGGCATGTCTAAAACGGTGGTCGGAAGCATGGTGGAATCTATGCAAAGATATCCACTGTTGTTGTTTTTGTCATTTAGTTTTGGTTGCAAAGTGTAGAAAAAAAATACTTCTCAATTCCGTTCATATTGGATCATTTGACATCAATGAAACATGAATTCAACCTATACATAAATTATTAATATCATTCTTAACCCAAAATCTTAAAACAGTAAATTTACGAATCTTCTTTTTCATTGTAAAATCTAAACTCACACTTAAATTTCCAAGGCACCTAAACCCCAATTCTAATAAAAAAACACGTCCCCTTATGTTTCCATCAAATTTTCCCTATTACATGAGGATTCATGTATTCCAAATAATTCAAGACGAGTTCATTCATTTTGTTTGTAAGAAAATAATGGTTGAAGCAATGTTACCGTTCCTTGGTGTACTTCGGGTTTGGTGCAACATTTTGCAAGAACCTCAAGAATCATGACTCGGAATTATATGCCCCGGGTCTGCCTTGGGATCCCCTAAATTCGCCACATTAGTGAAATTACGTACGGTCCATTCTATCACACCAAAAACTCATTAAAATACTTACAAATTTTCATCACCAATAGATGACTTTTTGCAAGGATAATTAAAAAAATGGCTCCACCGAAACCATAGTCTACAAAAACCTGTGCTGCATAAACTATTCAGAAGAGTACACTGCTCCACATGAATATAATAAACTTCAACCACCTTCTTTCTGCTGCCGTCGCCTTCACGAGTCCTTCATTTCTGCACCTTTTTCTCATCACATCACTCTCTCATCCTCGGATATAGGGATTCTTCTTTGACTTCAACAACACCCCTTTCGAGTTCAATCTATACAACAATCTAATGCATCACTACACACAAATTTGTTGCTAACCACTACACGCAAGTGTATCATATGCAAGAGGCAACACCCCTAATTTATTCCATCACACAAAACTAACTTCACTCTCACGTAATCACTTTCACATGACACAAACAAAACACACCAACTACGCCCCCAATCTACTCTATTATGCACATTTTTCTATCTAGAACTGTCATATTAATTAAGGTTGCATCAACTTTATTCTGCAGATTGAGTTTGTAAAATTAGTTTAGTGCTTTTTCAAAATCTGAATGGTCTCATCTCAGTAATTACATTATAATTAACATATCCTCAAAATTATCTGAGATAGTTTTTGAACAAAAATATGTTACAGGATGTATCTGAAATAAATGCGCAGAAAAAACAAACACCCACCAGGAATCTAAGGCACCCACACCCTACTAATAAAACCCTTCAAGTCCAAACCTTTGAGCCAAAACCAAACACCCTTTTGGCCACTCTTCACAATGCCAACCCAACCTGAGTCACCCAACACGTTGACCCAAATGTTTCAGAACATCTTCTCAGACAACAGTAACATCATGCTTGCAGCCATCATTTCCCTTCTCCTTGTCATCCTCTTTGTCCTCCTTCTCCACCTCTATGCCAGATGGTTCCTTGCTCAGGCACAGGCTCAGGCACACGCCCGCCGTCGACGCCGCCGCCGCCGAACGACGGTCACCGTCTCCGACGTCCTTGGCCCGGCAAGGTTCCACCAGTTCCACAGCTTCAACATAGAAGACCCCTCCCCCCTCTCAACCAAAGGCCTGGATTCTTCCACCATTAGAGCAATTCCTCTCTTCATCTATGAGCACAACAACAAGGCCAAAGAAGATGAAGAACTTGAATGTGTGATTTGTTTGAGTGCCTTTGAGGGTGGTGAAGTGGGAAGGTGCTTGCCAAAGTGTGGCCATGGTTTTCATGTGGAGTGCATCGACATGTGGTTGAGTTCGCACTCTAATTGTCCCATTTGTAGAGCCCCCATTGTAGCAAATGTTGTTGAGAGCGATTCTTCTCAGGTTGTGTCTTCAAGAGATCATGGTGGTTCTGATTTTGAGATTGTGGTTGATGCTGGTTCTGATGAGACTAGAGAAAGTGAGCACGGCAATGGAGGAGCAAGAACAAGTGTTTCTGTGTCAGAAACTTCTTCCTCGTTTTTTGGATGCTCTTTGGAGAGAATGCTCGGCAAGGTTTTCCCATCGGCAAATTAATGTAAATTAACTAATCACATGCTTGATGAGATGTATATTCTACACGATTTACCATGAAATGAGCATCATCAACTACGCTTCTGTACAGGTTTCTCTGTTTCATCCCTCTCAGAAATTATTCTAAAGCCTTGAAGCTGTCAAAAGTTTCTTTTTCCTGCATTTCACTGTGTTATACTATTAGATAGGTTATTGAATGCCATTAAGAGCATGTTAGGAACATTGTCCTCATATCATATTGATAACTAAGTTATTTAGAGCTTTCAATTTTAATTTTCATTGGGTTAAGTTGAGTGGGTTGGTAGTACCTGCATGCTTACATCACAGGCCAGTTAACTTTCACTGCTTAAGAAATCTTTTTGCTTAGACCAAATCCATGACAATCTATGAGCATGACTTTATGCAGGATTGTATTTAAAGAGCAATGCAGCTAGAAAGTAGCAACCACACTCTATTGCTTCTTTTGAACATAGTAGAGTAGGAAAGTAACAAGGGTTAGCACTAGGGTAGGTGCATAATCCAAAGGAAAAAGACAAAAACACAGTACTTAATAACTAAGCACTTAACTCTGTTGAATTGGGCAGTCACACTTCATGATATATATACCTTTTATCAGCATTTGATTGTCCTCAAAACTTTAGATGTGTTGTTTTCTGTCCAGAAAATGTGGCTCTCGGTTGCAGAAAACCAATACGGTGTGGGTCCATCACACAGTCTTATATTCAACAATTTAAACCAAATTAGTTCAGATAATTTCGTCTTGGATTTAATTATGAGTAATTAGTCATAATAGTAACCTTGTCATTGTGTGTTAAGCAAAGGGATTGATGAATAATGTAAAAAAATGTACTCTCATTTCTATCCAGACAACTGTGTGCACTGTACAAGTTTTTTCATGATTTGTTATGAATGTTTGATTTGTTTGAATAGTTGTGCATGAAGGGAAGGGTGGAGTGGGTCAAAGAAACTGTAGAAGTGAACCCATTAAAAATGATGTCTGGTTGAAGCTATTTAATGCAGACCTTGGCCTGACCCAGAGAAAAAATGTTTAGTCAATACTGCGTACAGAGAACAGAATTTGCTGTATAGATTCATAGTTGGCTTGTTGTGCCCATGCTTTTCCCCTTTGATAGCTACGTGTTTTAAATATTGAAATATAGGTTTTAATATACTTTTAATTTTGTAACGTGTTGAATTTGAGTTTTTTGCTTGTTTTTTTTTTTTTTTTTTTTTTTTATTTCTCGACTGTACTTTCATAATACACTAATTATCACTAATTTCTAATATTTTAAAATATATTAAAAAAATATTTAAAATATTAGTACAGTGTATTTTTAAAAAAATATTTAAAATATTAGTACGGTGTATTTTTATTATCTAGTAGAGGGGATAGGACAAAATCTTTACTCAACATGGTTGTGTTTTAATTTGAACTCTTCTTTTTGTTTTTATATATCTTTAACTTCTTTTGCTTAAATAAATAAATTTTATTTTGGGATAAATACTTTTCTTTGATTTCATTCTTCCATAATATGAAGTTGTTATTTATTTTTTACATCGATATGTAACATTTATTTTCATAATCTAAACTTGTATTGTGTCCCTAATAATTGTTATTTGATGTTGTCACTTAACCTATGTTAAACACCTAATTAAGTAATGAGTTATACGATAAGATTTAATACAAATTGGGTTTAAAATAAGGTATTTTATAATTTGATCCAATTCACAAGTTCGAGTTAGATAAGTTTACTCATTTAAAGATATTTCATTTTTTTTAATTTATTTTATATATTGTAGTATAATCTAAATAAATCGACATGATATATCTCACTAGGATACAATATTTCTTTAAAGACTCTTATAATAAAAAAAAAATTAAATAAAAAAAGAAAATATATATGTTTCTCTGAAATCTAAAATTAACATATCATTAATTTGAAAATAAGCTTTTAAAGAAACTGATATAAGAAAATTTTCTTATAATTAATAGATTTATAAATTACTTCCTGTATAACTTATTTCATGTCATAAATTAGGTAAATGGTGCATGACAAGTCATACATGTGCTTACATAACCTTTTACACAAATTTAAAACATTCAGACTTTCTCTTTCTCTTGTGACCTTTGTCTCCAAACTTTGCAAAAGAAAGAGAAATGATAACCCTAACACATCAGTTGTTAGCTAAAGAGATAAATAAAATAAAAGACATCGTTTTGAAAAAGTTGTCCCTTTTTGTGACACAACCTACATTTTAGTTTTATTTTTTAATGTTACATCCAAGCATGATAAGCAACTTTGGGCTGGGCCTAACATTTTGTTTCACTATAACTATTAATTAACCTAATTAATGCTTCACGCAGTCCCATAATTATTAACTGCACTCCACACTAGTGAAAATAACTAAATTACCCTTCATCATTGCATCAAGCAACTGTTGTTGTCGTCATTACCGTGGTTGCTTCCATCATCATCTCTGCCAAAGATGAAACAGAGAGGAAGAACGTTGCAGAAGAGAGAAAACACAAAAAATAGCTGATTCTCAAAAAAGCTCATTCCATGCATTCCAGAAAACTCATAGCATTATATGCGTTTCAAAAAGTTTATTATGGAAATCCTATTCCAAAATGCTTTTCTTAAAATATATTTCATGCATTCTTCTGAAAATTTTGTTTTGAAAATTTTATTTCAAAAATCTTATTCTGGAAATTCAAGAAAGCTTGTTCCCAAATTTTTTGAAAATTTGAGGGTGCACGAAGAAATTATAAGAATGAGCCTTAATCTTGAAATTATAAAGAGAAATGATGAAGTTGTATAAGTAAAAATAAAATTAAGTGTTTGAAGAGAGATAATGCTAACCTCTACAAAAGAGTGTAAAAGATTCATCTGTTAATTACTTTTAGTTCCATTATCAAATACTCACTCTTTACAGTTTTTTCACATGTTTCTTTTAATATACTTTTTATTTTTTTCAAAAAAACTTAAAAAAAAATTTAATAGGCTTCTCAAAAAGTTAAAATCAACTTATATAAAGATAATTTCTACAAATTATCTTATAAATTTTCTCAAATTTTATTTTATAATTTGTTTATGAACTAATTTTAATTGTGATAAAAGTCGTTCTTTTTTAAAAATTTGTAAACTACTTATTTTTATAAAAACGAGTTTATCTAAATATTCTAATTATAAAATTTAGCAGTGGATTTTTCATTCAAACCAAAAAAATGAAGGAAACAATAACATTACAAATTCTAACAATAACATACAATTAGACATGAAAACATGTTTTATGGATAAGAGAAATTGAAGAAATGGGTATGTTTCAAATGTTTGTATCACCACACTATTATAAAATATGCATATTGTTACTACATACTTTTCTTCAAAATTGTGAATCAAAATGATCATCACGAACCGAACCAAACACTATTTAATTATTAATTGAGAATTAGGACCACCATTTATTGGTAGATGAGTACAATAAGTAAAATCATATCAGGTAGTTGTTTTCTAATATTGTTTATTTGATGTCATTATTAATGCTATGTAAACAAAATAAAGGATTCTGACACCTTTTTTTCTATCTTAATAATGTTAACACATGGAAACAAAATAAGTAAATTGGGTAATATGTTATTGTTAGTTAAGGTCTAAGGTTCTAATAGTTGTACTTGATAAATTTATACGTTTTAGATTTTACAATTATGCATATGTGATGATCAAATTGATAATAATAAACGGTTTAAATGTGAGAAATATGATATATGGATTGTATTAATGAATAATAAAAAAAATATAATTAACTAAGTTTAAAATATCTTAATCTTGTGTTTGGGTGAATGATTTCAAAAATTTCAAGAATTGAAATACATAATATTTGAATTATTTATAATTGAATTTATTTCATTTCTTAAAAAGTTTGTTTGGATTGAGTGATGAACATATTTTATATTTCAATTTTTTTTATTTGGACAAAATAATTTAATTTATATTTTAAGACAAACTCAATTCTATCTTTGAGTCTTAGGTGAGTTGGATCGACCTTCGATTCGTGGGGACTGAGCTCGACTTCGATCCAGGTTGACACAACTGGACTTTGGGCCAGGCCAACACAACTCGACTTCGGCCCAAGCTTATTTGGCTAAACCTTCGACCTAGGACGACTTGACTCGACTCGACCTTCAGCCCGAGTCGGCTTGACCTTCGGCTCAGGCTGGCTAGGCTCGACCTTCGGCCTAGACCAGCTAGACTCGACCTTTAGCTTGAACCGACTTCGCTCGATCATCAGCTCGAGCCCTTCTCGATTTTTGGGTCATCGTTTGACTCGAGCAGACTTGTCTCAACCTTTTGTCTAAATCGTGTAATCTCGACCTTCTATCTGACCTAACTTGATTTTATGGACGTAAATATTTTTTGTCCTCAACAATGAATAATTTTACTAACTTGAAAAATTCAATTTTTAGTTATTTGAAATAACTTCTTAAAATTATTCAATAGTTTTAGCGTGTAAATTTATTTATTTAGTAGAAAAATTAAAAAATAGTAAGTTTTATGATTATTCTTTTATTTTATCTTTTTTAGTTTACTTCTTACTTTTTAGTATTGATTCTTTATTTTATCCATTCTGTCTTTTCTACCAAACACTAGGCTTTAGTAGGTCCATATATTTTAAGTTAGTCTTTCATAAAGAGGGATTTCATTAAGAAAAAAAAAAAGAGAGCATTTCCTCGTGCACTTCACAGCTAGTCACGATAAATATATAAATGCAGACTAAGAAAATATATAAATCGTGTCCCTACTACCTCACATAAGATACGGGGTTTCTTTAATGAGAAAAAAAGGGTTAGGTTTGAACAGATATTTATCCAAAGAACAGAAAGAGAACTAATTCTTTATAATTTAGTTAAAATGATTTCGGTAACAATTTTATTTTATAGTTTCCTTTTACTTTTATTTTTAATTTACGAGTATAAATTAATTTTAATTTGTTAAAAAACTAATTTATATTATGAAACTTCATATGAAACAAGTCCTATAGTTCAATTAAACTACCTCACTGTCATATTTTTATCACCTTACATACTATTCTCTCTACACTTCTATCATTACTAAAAAATCTCATATTACATAAGAATTATCTTGCAAATCTCATATTACATAAGAATTATCTTGCAAATTTATTAAAAAAATTTACAAGAAAAACTTTTTCCTAGTACTTTTTCTAATAATTTTAATTGACAAGTAATTTTTTCTGTATAATTATTTTCTACAAAATTATAAAATTCGCAAGTATTTTCTATAAAATTTGTAACGAAAAATATTTTATATAAAATATTTTGCAAAAAAATTGACAGCAATCTCCTGCAATTTTTTTTTCACAACAAAACTTATAAATATTTTCTACGAATAAAAAATTTAAAACAAAATTAACAGAAAATATGAATTTTTTTTAGCAGTATCTCTTCTTCTGTTACTAAGTGTTAGTTAAGTAGGCTTAAAACATAAGTAAATAAACATCATTTTATGTTCTACCAACTCTATGTTTTTGTAATATCAACTAATCTCTACATTATATATTGATTAAAAAAATTAATAGCCTTTCATTATATATCATATATAAATTAATAAAAATAATAATAATAACATTAGAAGCATGAATGTAAGAAAGAAGTGAGAGGAGATATTATTATTTGGTAAGATTTTGTCTAAGATGCAGAGAGGCCCTGCAGAGAGGGCAACTAGGGTGTGTAGTGAGCCACAAGTCCAAGCAATGAGAATGAAAGACATGTTCACATTGAATCAGCACCTTCAACTTTTCATTACCTTGGAAAAGACTCAAACATATGCAACATTCTTCCTTCTCAAAACCAACCATGATGTTGTTTGTTAGCTCAATTCCAACACACTGAAGATCAGGCAGGGGAGAGACCACTGTGGTTGCCGTGGACCTTCCATGACGTGAGAAACAGCGGCGACAGAGGTGGATGCAGAAGAAGAGCGAAGGAACAAAGATGAGAACAGCGAAGAAGAGGAGCAACAAGAAGAAGCTTTGGCCATAGGAGTGAACAAATGTTGAAGCATTGTCGTCAAAGTGCAATTGGATTAAGTGTTGTTGCTGAGAGGCCATGTTTGGTCAGAGAAAGAGAAAGAGAGAGAACAGTGAAATAAGATGAAGGGTGAGAGAGTTTGGTTAGAAAGTTAGATTGGAAATTAATAGTGTAAGATGAAAGGAGGAGGTAGTGGTTGGCCTGAGAAAATGGGACATGAACACCCGACCCGACCCGACCGACCCGTGAGTCCCGTGTGAGGTGGTTGTGAGCATTTACCAGGTAGAAAAAAATACTATCTTCTATTCTGCCTTGAAAAAAATGAAATATAAGTAAAGAGTTAAATATGTTTTTAGTTTCTTCATTTTCAGTAAATTTTAGGATTAGTCTATTTTGAGATTTTGAACCAATTTAATTTTTTATTATCAAAATACGTAAATTTAGTCTTTTTAATCATATTTTGTTAAGTTTATTTGATATTTCAAGCACGTTTTATAATAATAATTGACTTAACATTAAAGCAAAAATACAAAAATGTGTCAAACCGTATAAACAACTTAAATAAAATCTTAAATGCGTACGAAACATAAAATAAACCTAATAAAAATTAATTAAAAGTACTAAATTCACGAATTTCGAAAGATGAAAGACTAAATTTATTCAAAGTTTTGAAATAAAATAATTCCAAAATTCACTTAACGTTAAGAGACAAAATGCATATTTAATCCCATAATTAAACAACAACTCTTTTTTTAGGTTTTCGCCACTTCAATATATATTACATAAAGTAAATTTTTATAGAAAATAAACTCTTATCTCCTTCGCCACTCCTTTATATCTGTGTAGCCATTCTCAGCTCTTTCAAATTCACATGTGACATGGATTTAATTGAATAAAATTAGATGTAGTTTATTTAAAAACGAGCTGGTTTATTTAATAATTGGGTTTTAAATAACGTACAATTCAACTTATTTTCACTGCAATTGAACATTAATATCAAATAACAATTTTTGTTTTTTAGCAATGTATGTTTTATGAAAGATTTAAATGCAGTTGATGATTTTTACATTATCATGGAATATTATATGAATGCATCATTTAAATATTAAACATTTTCAAGGCTTGATGATTTAATGTAAATTAAAAATAAAATAAATATATCATCAGATAAAATTATAAAAAAGACGCATTGGTGAGAAAATTATCCAGTGTTATATATTATATATGGGCATGTGGGGCTATTTAGAAATTTGGTGAATGGATGCGGCATGGCATGACATGGGGATTAATTAATTTGTTGTAGTTGAGGAACTACTAATACTAATGTTCATTGACTACATATTTATTCATCAACATTTCTTTCTTTTTTAATACAATTTTATAATATTTTTTTCTGGAAACAAAATTATTATCACAGTGATTAAATAGAAATATAGATTTTTTTTAATGTTATTATTATTATTATTATTATTATTATTATTATTATTATTATTATTATTATTATTATTATTATTTTATTATGTTTGTTCGATTGATCATGTAAGTGTTAGGATCGAGTACTTACCATAGGAGAATTGTACAAACAATATCCCCTTAAAAATTACTCTAGAAATTGAACTCATGATCTTGGTTCTAATATCAATTATTAGGATTGAACTTTTACCACTAGGTCAAAAGGTATAACCATTAGTCAAGATGCAACTCTTTTTACTTAAGAGTGTAACACAAGCCCAAACACTAAGATTCAATTGTGACTCAGCCCACTTAATCTCTGCCATGAAACAATTTGATGCCACCTGCAACAGTAAGATGTTTTTGCACCAAATTTGTTTCAAGGATAGAAATGTTTAAGAGTCGAGGAATAAAGGAAAAGTACCAAAAACGAAATATAAAAAGTTAAAAATAGTGAAAAAAAATTAGTATATTAAACTTTCAACAAAATATCAAAAAAAAAAAATTGATTATATTCTTACATAACTTTTGATTATGTAAATATTTTAAGGTTAAGATAATAATTTAGTCCATGATGTTTTTTTCCGATCAATTTAGTTCTAATATTAAAAAAAATAGGACTAACACATGACACGATGATGACTTGACAAATAGGATTTTTCTTAATTAAAAAATTTTAAAAATCCATAATAGCTGCTTATAATAAGAAACACCTAACACTTATAATGGCAACTTATGGTTCCGACGAGGCTCGAACTCGCGACCTTCGGCTCATAAGACCAACGCTCTAACCAACTGAGCTACGGAACCAATTTATTTATATAATAAAATAGGCAATTCAACAAATAATTTTTCTATCTTGTTAATTCAATGGTTATAAGTAGACATAGATTCAAATGGAGCCAAAATCTAGAAGTGAACCGTGGATGATCTAACACGATGCTCAAAGGTACCCTATGCAACCTCATTATCTTCTTGATGTACAATTATGCCAACTTGGCCATAAACATCCTCATATTCACTACTAGAAAATGAGCACTCGGTCAACCGGTCTACGATCATTTAGATGACATCATGACCTTTAACAGACCGTGGCAGATGGGTAATAAAGTCCATAGCAATGTTATCCCATTTTCACACTAGTATCTCCAACTGCTGTAACATTCCTTCTAGCCTCTAATGTTCGGCTTTTGCCTTCTGACAAGTCAAACAAGTTGTTACAAACTGAGCTACATCCTACTTGATGCCTCACCACAAAAAGGACTCCTTCAAATCATGATACATTTTAGTCATGCTAATAGGAATGCTAAGGCGACTCTTATGCCCTTCCTTAAGAACTATACTCTTCAACCTTGTATCCTCTAGTATGCAAACTCTGCCTTTAAATTTCAACACTCATCTGACCCATCACAAAATCCTCAACTTTCTCAAATCCAAGCAACCCCATTATTTTCTACAACTTGGTATGTGTTAACTACTTCTCTTTTACCAAAACAAGGAAATCACTAGATATAGTCAAGTGACTACATTTAATGACATCTTCTCCTGATACTACATGTAGTTGCATGTCTTTAAACTTCTCCACTAGTTCATACTCTCTGATCATCATAAAAGATGCATGCACCGCCTTTCTGCTCAACGCGTCGGCCACCACATTTGCTTTCCCTGGGTGGTAGAGTAGTTCAAAGTCACACTTAGATAGTTTAGTATACAACATCTTCTCTCTTAAGATGCTCAAGAATGTCTTTAGAATATCAACATGCTCTTCATGAGTTCTGAAATAAATAAGAATGTCGTCGATGAAGACCACTACAAACTTATCTAGAAACGATTTGAAGATTTTGTTCATATAGTCCATGAACAAGGCATGAGCATTAGTCATACCAAATGACATAACTAAATACTCATAGTGTCCATATCTGGACCTAAAGGCTCTTTTTTGCACATCATCAACCTTAACCAGAATCTGATGATACCCTGATCTCATATCTATCTTAGAGAACACAATAGCATCGTGCAACTGATCCATTAGATCATCTATCCTTGGCAAGATATATTTGTTCTCAATGGTTAACTTGTTCAGTTGCCTGTAGTTCACACACAGCCTGAAATTACCATCTTTCTTTTTACCCAAAAGCATTGTGCTCCCCGAGGTGATACACTTAGTTTGATAAACTACTTCTCCAACATCTCTTCTATCTATTTCTCAACTCTGTCAACTCTGTTGGAGTCACACGGTATAGAGCTAATTATACTAGTCCCGCTCTTGGCACCAAATCAATAGAAAACTCCACTTCCCTCTTAGGAAGTAACCCAAGTACATCCTTAGGAAAAACATCTACAAACTCCGTCACAACAAGTATCTCAACATTTTCATCTCCTTCCTCAATAGATAATTGAGTTAAAATAATGAAACATTGAGACCTTTCCTTGGCTTCTTTAAGAACTTGTTGTGATGACAACAACCCCTTATCTAGGACACAATAACCTCTTCTCAGTGCAATCAATAAGAATGTGATTGGTCGACAACCAATCCATCCCTAAGATTACATTCAAACCCTATAGAGGCAAACATACAAGGTTTACCTTGAACTTACGCCCCCTCAACAATAATAGAGAATCTAGCACACAAGGTAGATGTCTTGACCAAACCAGATGTGAGAGTGGAAACAACCTGATCATACTACAACTTCCTAACCGGCAAGCCCAACACTTGAACCTTAGATTCTGACACAAAGAAATATGTCGCTCAAGAATCATTTAAAACACACAAGCTTCTACCGACTATCACACAAGAACCAACTATGAGATTACCTGAGCTAGATGCCTTTGCACCCGTCATGACATACACTCCGCTTGTTGCCTAAGGTATGTCACCTCCCATCTTCTGTTGAAATTGAGACTGAACTGTAGGTCCTAACATTACATTCCTACCAGAAGGACAGTCCTTGACGATATGACCCTCGTTTGCCACACCCATGGCATGTCTTTCTACTAACGATCTGTGGGCAAGCACTCTTTAAATGCGGTCCTCCAAACTGAAAACATTGAGGTTTGAAAGATGGAGATTGTTGTGGCTGGGGTGAGAATCTTCTAGAACCCTGAGATTGAGGCCTAAAATATGGATTCATCTTTTCTTCCTGTTTGACCTTGGACCTAGATGGTCATCCCACTCTCTGTTGAGATAACTACTAAGCTTCAACTTCAGCTTTCAACTTTTCCATCACTCTGGACTTCTCCTACTAAGGCATGGAATTCCTTAATAAAGAGAGGAGTTATCATAAGCTTGAGATCTCCCCTCAAGCCATTCTCAAACTTCCTCATTGCCACTCTTCATCCATCCCCAAGATATGAAACCTGCCCAAATGTTTAAACTTCTCCGCATACTTAGATACAAACATATTTCCTTGTACAAGGTGCAAGAAATCCACTTCGTTCACATACCTTGACATATCTTATTTATCCTCTCATTCAATTTTTAGTTAGTTTCATTTTATTTATCCTCTCATTCAATTTTATATTATGTTTTGTGTATTATACCACTTTCTATCATGTAACTAGTATTGAACAAGTAAGTCAAGAAACTGAACTAACTAAACTAATCAACATTTTTAAAAGTGTTCCAAAAAAATATAGCATTTCAAAAATAATTTTGAGAGAAAATTCTAACACACTTAGAAAACTTCGGGACCTTCGACTCATAAGGTACCAACCTTCTATAAAAACTTATGGTCCCAGCGAGGCTCGAACTCACGACCTTCGGCTCATAAGACCAACGCTCTAACCAACTGAGCTACAAGACCAATTCTTTTGTATAATAAAATAGGTAATTCAACAAATAATTTTATCCATCTTGTTAATTCAGTGGTTATAAATAGACACGAATTCAAATTGTGATTATACGAGTTATTTACTATTACTATATAGTTTATATCATAATTATCAATATAATAAGAATTATAAATACAGTTTATCTAACATCCCATTTAATAGTTGAGAACTACTAAATACAATATTATATAATGATAATGCAAAGTAAGTAGTGGAAGACAACATAAGAATATTAATACAGTCATCCCAAAATAACCATGATAATATACATATATTTACATACAAGCACTCTACATAGAGGTCTAAGAGTTTTCTAACTCTACACAAAAACAAAAGATGTCTCTATACTATGAGACTTTACTCTATTGCTCCACTGCTAGCCAAAAGAGGATTATCCTCACCTACGCCCTTCTCTGCTCACACAATTAAGTGATCATTGCAAAAGAGATAACCAAGAACAAACACACAAGCATGCAAAAGGGTAAGCTAATATAAATGATGAATATTCATATGAAAGCTTAACACAAATTATAAAATAACACACATAGGCATACATATAAACAGAGATACAATTGACACTAAACTCAATTATTCGGAGACATGCATTTGACATCGAACTCACTAGTGGTGTACACTTGTAGTGGTTCCCAAACTCTGCAGAGTTTAGCCTCAAGGGGTTATCACCCAACCACTCACAAGGTAAATCCCCTTCGCACTAGGACCTCCTTCATCTTTTCACGACATAACCTACTATACTATATTTGAGTGTGAGCATTGAGAAAGGATACTACCACATTGAATCCTTATGCAAATGCATACACTAAATACCTTCACTTAGAATTTCTCCTTGAAATTCTATCAATCACATATCATTTCATACTTATAGAAACACATACGAACCTTAATTAACATTCATAATCATGTGTATAAATATACAAACTTCTAAATTCCATTGACTTATATATGTTCAAAATATGACACACTCGCCCAGCGACCAGCGAATAGGTTGTTCACCCAACGAGTTTTCCATTGGGATTCTAGGGAAAATATTCCTGAAAAACTCATCCAGCGAGTCCTAAATCAAAGGTATCCCTGACTTGACACTCGCCCAATGAGAATTACTCACCCAATGAGTATGCATAATTTTGCAGAACAAAAATTCTACATAATTGTGTAATCTCAATTCAGCTTGAATAACCAGAAAACTTCACAAATATCAGTCACACATCAAGAATCCAATTTCATTCTTAGTAATGATACATTCATGGACTAATAGAGCTATAAATTTTACACGTCATACCAAAGAATGCAACATCGCAGATAACATCTAAATTCACACATCAGGCAATACAAAACTCAATTTCACAAACCAATCATCATCACAATCATGAAATTCATAATTTCAACAACTCTACAAATCATAAACAACATAATTAGCTTCCCTTACTGAAGATGACTCGAACAACCTAAAGAATACCAAATTCCCCTTTTTGCTAACAAAGCTCACAACTCAACCTAATAGCAACATAAACACGGTTAAGGAACATCATCAGAACCACTGATCGGTGGAGATTCATAAAGAAAACTCAAAAGTCACATGCGATTCACGATTGATCACATCCAGACATAAGAACAATTGACCAAGAAAAGAGCAGAAAAACAACTTACTCAATTGAGAAAACTGATCGGACAAATGTGGAAAGATCATCGCAATGATCACTCTAGCTGTCTCCAATCTTCAAAAAGATGAATGCAGGATGAGAGATTTTAGAGAGAAGGAAAAGAGTTCTAGAAAAGTACTTCTAGAGAGATAAAGTGTTTTATAAGTAATGAGATCATTTTATAAAATTTCTATTTATATATAAGTTTTTAATATTAAAATAATAATAAGATCTCATTATTTAAAACATTGTTACTCTTAAAACAAGATTTTCTATGTTATCCCAATTCACCAAATATATAACTATCATAATTATCTATCTATAACAATAAAGGGGATTTCTCTTTTTGTGTCCACATTTCATAATACCCGTTTTACCCTTAATTATTTTAAAAATTAATTATTTTATAAATAATTTACTTTTAATCATTTTTTTACAAATCTTTTTTGTCTTAAATCATTATTTAAATTTTCTTTTTACATATTTTTTTAATTTTATATTTAACAATTATTTTAAAAATTATATATTTTTTATTGATCTTAAATTTCTTAAAAATTAAAAAATGCGAATACACATGCACTGTCGCGCCTGTGTGTTCGCTAGTTAATATAGTAAGAATTACAAATACAATTCACCAAATATATAACTAAAATAATATATTACTATAATTAATATTAATGATATTTATTATTATTATTAGTATTTTAATATTATTATTCAATTATTATTATTATTAAAAGTATTTTGGATTATTATTATTATTATTATTATTGGTTTTCATTATTATTATTTTTAGTATTATTATCATCATTATTATTTTTATTATTTGAATTAATATTACTATTAGTATTAATAAATATTTAGTATTATTATTGTTATTATTTCACATTATTATTATCCTTAGTAATAATTATATTATTATTTTGTATAAGATCCATAATAGATAATATGACTACATTTTGTTTTGGCAATAACACACGTAAACTATTTTATGTTATTTTAACTTTCTTGAGGATTACATATCACACTATGTTGTATTATATATA
>Ga0214544_1002891_pt1 | contig 35839 bp, 18 predicted proteins | sample CNSS3metaG_FD_160074 | JGI IMG/M metagenome (GOLD analysis project Ga0214544, IMG submission 160074) | Root nodule microbial communities from cowpea collected in UCLA plant growth center, Los Angeles, California, USA - CNSS3 | ecosystem: Host-associated > Plants > Roots > Nodule | place: USA...
AACAAGTTGGAACCGTAGGGCTTTCAAATGTCTGGAGTACCGAGTGATGAATTGCACCTACACAGTGAAGAACCTAAACAAAAATAATTGCATTAGACACCAAGAATTAACAAAACAATAAAAAAAAACACATGATCATGAATGGAACCTCTTGTACTTTCAAAATGGGAAGAAAAGGGAGGGAGAAAAGTGGCGGTGGCGTAGCAGCATCAAGGAGAGTGGAGGAAGATAAGGGATGGGAGGGGAGTGGCGGCGTGATAGGATATGATACATGATAGATACATGATATATGAATATTGAAAAACGTACAATAATTCTTAAAAAAATATAATAATTATATGATTGTTATTGTATGAATCCTAATTAGAAACCAATTATTTTGGTAGTCAAAACCTAATAGCTAATGTTAGTGACCAATTTAGAAACTAATTCATAATTTAAACTATTCTAAATATCAATTTAAAGACCAATTATAATTTTTTTGAAACTATTTTAGTTGTCAATTTGGTCACTATATAATGACTAATTATTTTTTGTCACTAAATTTTGTCATTATTTCAAATATTTTCTTGTAGTGTACTACAACTTTATAAATTAGATACTTCATTGATAAGTATTGATAAAATATCCTAAAGTGTTAGACACTGATACATGACCCAAATTGAAGTATCGGTGTATCATATCTTGTCAATAAAAGACAATGGGTAATATAGTAATTTTGGTAATATCTTATTTTCTTATTATGTAATAGATTAGTCAATATACAATTATTTGTTTTTTTTTTTTGTTTTTTTCCTTTTATAATTAGTCAGTATCCAATTATTTTTCCAATAAAAAAGTTTACCGGCAATGGTGGATCTTCACCAAAATTTTTGGGGGAGCCAAAATAATATACTCAAAATTTATATATTTAATATTATTATGACTAATTCAATAAAAATGAATACATAATCTAGTACATTTATAATTATCAAAGAAATTACACATATCTAAAGGAATGTCTATCGTTTTTTCATATTTATAAACTTATGATAATTGAATTATAATTAAATTTTTCAATTAACTTTTTTTATGTAAATAACCATATTATCTACAAAATATTCATATTCCATTTTATTAACATGCATTTGATTCAAAAAATATTCACAAGATTTCATTTCATTGTCATGCGATAAATAATCATATTATCATGTTCTCATCTTCACCAGTAGTTTCTCTATCAATTTTAAAAAATAAATTTATTCTTTTGTTTTTCAATACTATACCTATTTAAAAAGTAAGTTTAAGAATAAAAAATAATTTATCATAATCTAATCAAAAGTTGAGAGACATAATTACTAAAAAAACTATGATAATCAACTTACAATTAAAAATCGACTATGAAAAATCACATAGTACATTGTTTCTTCTTCTATATTAATAAAAAATGAATATACAAAAAGGTCATGAGATAAAAAATAATGCTAAATATTAAACAAATAGTTCACTATGAAGTGAGATAAGAGAAAATTACCTTATTTATTTATTTAATAATGAAAGAGAAAATATGAAAAAATAGGATAGAAATACAGAGTTTATATCTAACTTTTCTTTAATAACAAAAGAAAATAAATAAGCATGAAAGAAGAATATAACATGAAAAACTCAAAAGACAATGGGAGAGAAAATAAAAAATATCTTAATAATTTTTGTTTCTTTATATATTTAATTTTATATTTAATTATTTATTATTGTACTTTATAAAATAAATAAAAAATATTTAATTTAATTTTTATTAATTGTGAATATAATATTATTTAATTTTAAAAAATATAAATAATTTAAAAAAAAAATTAAAAATTTATATAATTAAAAATAAATAAATATAAAACAACGAAAAAATGTATGGCCTATTAGCTTAGTTGGTTAGATTGTCGTGCTAATAACGTGAAGGTCATAGGTTCAAGACTTGTATAGGCCATTTGTTTTTTTGTATCCAATTATTTTTCCAATAAAAACGTTTATTGTTAGAACGTTATACATGTACTATACATGTGGATTTTCAAAATTACTACACATGTACAGTACACGTAATACACCCCAATATAATGTAATACAAATAGTGCCACCTATATAGTGTTCCACTATTGATTTAAACGACAAAAAGGACTAAACTAAACACAAATTGCGAAAATGAGGACCATTTTAAACATTTGGTAAAAATGAGGACCATCCGCAACAAACACTACGAAAATGAGGACGAAAAATGTATTTAAGCCTTTTATAATTATTCAATATACAATCTATGATGCACGAATACAATACAAAAGTAAAAAAATATAAATTATTGTTATCATAGAAGTACCATTACAAGAAAACTCTTAAATAATGACAAATTTTAGTAACCAAAAATATGTTAGAGACCAATTTCCTATTTAGATACCAATTATTTTGGTAGTCAAAATCTTGGTAGCTAATGTTAGTGACCAATTTAGAAATCAATTCATAATAGAAACTATTTTAATTATCAATTTAGAGACCAATTATATTTTTTGGAATTATTTTAGTTGTCAATAATTTTTAGTTTTTAAATTGGTACCTAAATTGGACACTATTTAGTGACTAATTATTTTTTGTCACTAAAATTGATCATTATTCAAAGGTTTTCTTGTAGTGTACTACAACTTTATAAATTAGATACTTCATTGATAAGTATTGTAAAATATCCTAAAGTATCGGGATACAGATACGTGTCAAATACGAATACGTGACTTAAAGTATCGGTGCATCATAGGCCATAATATTTTTTTTTTTTTTCAATTTGGTCCTAATTTTTTTTTTTAAATTTAATATTTTTGTTTTTCTCCAAATTGAGACAAAATTTAATTTGTATATAAATGTTATATGGATATTCTTATTAAAATGCATATTTTTAATAAATATTTTTAATTTAGAGTTAGAGTTGGTTAAAATTAAAACGAAAAATTTTAAAGTAGACAATAACACCGTTTATTTAAAATTTTAAGAGACCATCTTAAACTAATTCTATCTCGAAATTAAAAATATTTAATAAAAATATGAATTTAATAAGAATATTAATATAACATTTATATACAAATTAAATATTGTCTCAATTTGGAAAGGAATAAAAATGTTAAATTAAGAAAAAAAAAGATTAGGACCAAATTGAAAAGAAAATTGAATATTAGAAACAAATTGAATATAAAAAATTGACCCGAAGTATAATATTGGATTGACACTTGATTTTTTTTAAATAAAAAAATTTTAATTTAAAAAAAATAAAAAAATCACAAAATGACACGTGGCATGATATGAACTTGACACGTGGACACATGGTAGTTACTGTTCATATTCCGTCAACTATTTTAACAGTATTAGTCAAAATGATCAAATTGAATGAAATTGACAAATATTATGACCGTATTGGAAAAGAAATATAACTAAATTGAAAAAACTGGAGGAATACTATGACTAAATCATTATTTAAACTTTTTTTAATGATTTACGCGACTCCAACTGTTCGCATAGGCAATTAAATCTAAACCAATAAACAAATTAAAGTTACAAAATTGGAATCGAAACGAAGAATTAACAAAAATGGTAAAATGATGAATATCTCTAATAAATCTATATTAATCATGAAACATTAGAAAATAGAAGGCAAGCAAGATAATTTTTAGTAACCTCTTCACCGAAAACCTGGCATTTAATTTCTCTTAACTTTACAAAACTTGGCACTACAAATTCATCTTCAACAAATAAGTATATATACATTTGAAAAAGCAAAACAAAAAGAAAAGCCCTTTTCAGCTTTGAAGGCTTCTTCTATCATACAAGATATTGATCAAAATGTTCTTCAATTTCATATACTTTCTTTAGGAAGCTAGAAACCCAAACGAGAAAGAAAAATCAAAGTGAAGGTAAAAGAGCTAAAAATGACTATGAAAAATTCATCTGGGCCCTGAGAGTTCCATTGCTTGAACCAACAAAGAAGAGTCATCAGTGAGGTCAGAATACCTATCTGATGAAGAGAGTTCATGTGGTTTGTTGCATTTGGTGTTGTCAGCACTTTGAGAAGCTTCCCATTTCTCTGCAAGACCATCACCTTCAAGCATGCGTACAACTTCAGACATTCGAGGCCTGTGCCCAGGAAGATATTGTGTGCACAAGAGTGCCACTTGAACAATTTCCTCAAGCTCAATCCTGTCATAGTTGTTCATCAGATCCTTGTCCACAAGCAACTCAAGCTTCTTCTCTTGATGGATTTTCCTTACCTGAGAGTCAATGTGTCAATACTGTATATAAGGACTAGTGTTTGTTTGTTTAATTATTGTTTCAAAGCTATCAAATAGGAATCAACACCATGAACAATATATAAAAAAGAAGACTCATAAACTTATTGACTTAAGGTTTTTTTATCAGAGATAGACTAATTCGTGCCAAATCTACTCTTAGTAAGTTGCAGCCATGTTCATCTAAACAGACAACTACCTCACCTCTTTAGCACACTCATAATAACTCTTTGTGCCAACAAAAGTGGGAAAAAGGAAATTAAATGAACAAGAAAGGGAAAGAGACTTACCCAATCAAGCATGGCTCCTTTTTGGTTGGCTGCTTTTCCAAATTCTAGTGCCCTCTGGCCTGTGATCAATTCAAGAAGCAGAATGCCAAATCCAAATACATCAGTCTTCTCAGAAGATTGCCCTGTGGAAAGATACTCTGGTGCTATATGCCCCACTGTGCCTCTCACTGCAGTTGTGACATGTGAATCTTGATGATCTAAAAGCTTAGCCAACCCAAAGTCACCTACCACTGCCTCACAATAGTCATCAAGCAATATATTTGCAGCCTTCACATCTCTGTGGATTATCTTTGGATCACACTGCTCATGAAGGTATAGCAGTCCCCTTGCTGCTCCTATAGCAATTTGTTTCCTTGTGCCCCAATCCAACACTGGCTTACCTGCAAATATCCATGCCTCTTACATCAGGGACGAGTCCATATTTTTTACTGGATTTTTTTTGTGTTGTTCTCTCTATTGACCATTAACAATACACTAATGTGGATACTTTAGAAATCTTTTTAATATATCTTAAAACGTCTAAATCAGTGATCATCTGTATATTTTGAAGGCCCGATATAGGAACAATACAGGAAAACCTAACAAAGAATCCAAATTCGTCAGGGACGGTAAAAGAAAGTGATTTTGTCTACAATTGAACTCACCCTTGAGCCTAGAAGCAACACTGCCATTGGACATGTAAGGATAAACCAAAAGCCTTTCTGTTGGTGTCATGCAAAATCCATAGAGTTTGAGGAGGTTTCGGTGCACCGCCAAGCTTATCATTTCAACTTCAGTCTGAAATTGTATATCTCCTCCAGTTGCACTGCCATCTTTAAGCCTCTTCACTGCCACAAGAGTGCCATCTGGGAGAATTCCCTTGTAGACATGTCCAAAACCACCCTTGCCGAGGATGTTTTTGTTGCTGAAGTTGTTAGTAGCAATCTGGAGTTCTCTTAGTTGGAACCTCTTCAAGTTTCCAAGGTAGACTTCTTCATGATGCTGGTCTATAGTGATTCAGAATTAAGACGAACTATTATAATTGGACCAAATATATTCAAAATTTGAGATATGCACAAGTACAACCTTTGTAGTACAATGAAGATGCATAATTGTAAGCTTCAACTAAAGGTTTTTGATGGGAAGTATACCTTTAACATCAAAGAATGACTTTTGTTTATGCTTGTGCCTCCTCCATAGAATAAGTCCAAGTCCAAAAACTATCATGCAGAGAAATCCAAGACTCAGACCAAAGGCAATGACCATTTTGTGAGCCTTTGTTCTACCAGATGGTAAAGCATCTATGGAAGCAAAGAGATTTGCTACCAACATTAGTACAATTACTTCACAAATTTATCAAAATACAAATGACAGAAAGTGTTGCTTGTCAAAATCATTCAATTTAAGAAATTCATTAGCAATTGTGAAGGGATCTTACTCTCAGAACTGTTCAAGTTCATTGACATGGGCATAAGTGTCATCCCATGGCAATTTTTTTCTTTTTCTGTGGTGCAGACTAAGGGGTTTCCTACAACACTGAAACAACCCAAGTGAACAAGAAGAATTGTGAAGTAAGTACAAAATTTTAATGCCTTTTGAAGACACAGAAATACATTGATTGATGTCATCAAAGAGAGAGAAAGTTTTACCTGAAGGATTTGGCCAAAATTCTAGGTATAGGGCCACTCAGATTATTGTAGGACAAGTCACTGAATAGATAATCACAAACAAGAACTCATCTTTGGAAATACAAAGAACAAAATTAATGCAGAGAGAGAAAAAGAAAATGGTGTTGAAGATTACAGAAAAGCAAGCTGCGCCATGTTAGCTAGTGAGACTGGGCATTCTCCATCAAAACTGTTATTATTAAGCCTCCTGAAACCATTTTAATAACCATTTATCTCAAGAAACCTGGTAGGAAAGAATGATATATTCTAAGGTTCAATCATAGCTCATAAATGCTTACAAGTACAGGAGGCTTCTGAGGTGACCCAGAGAGGGAGGAATCTCTCCATTGAAGAAGTTGTCAGAGAGATCAAGAGTTTGAAGCTTGGAAAGTTTTCCTATCTCTGAAGGGATTGAACCAGTTATGTTGTTATTTTGTAGCACCCTGAAAAGTAGTGAAAAAGCACCTATCTCAGTACTAACGAAACTGATAAAACTAAGAAACAACCTTCTTGAGAGTTATAGAATTCACAGTGCTTTCTGATTCTTACACAGTCTGAAGATATGTCAGGTTTCCTATGCTTGGAGATAGAATACCAGATAAATTTTGACTGGGAATGCCCCTACACAAAGGAGAACCAGGTTCATCAAACTGTTGAAACATTTTCCAATACAAGCTTTAAACTTGTTTTGAAACTATTTGAAAATGTAGAAGAAGAAGATTGAAGAAAGACTCACAGGCTAACAACAAGATTCTCAGGGGAACACGTGACCATATTCCAGCTGCATGGATCAACTGCATCCCCATCCCAATTATCTAGAATACCATGTGGATCCACAAGAAAAGCTTTTATCCCCATTAAAGCTTGAACTACATGAAGAGAGACACAAAGACTCAGTTCTAAATCCTCCTCAATGAACTGATTTCAGACATAGAATGTTAAACTTTTGCACAAATCTAACGAACTAGAAAGGACAAAAGTTGAACTTTACCTTCAAAGTTTACTCCCTTTGGAGAAAGCAGAGCATTGGAAGAGCTCCAAAACCAGAAGAAAACCAGAAAACAAAGAGCAGCTTCTTCTCCTCCTCTTGCCTTTCCCATTCAATTGAAATATCCCAAGAACCAAACACAAGTACTGGAAAAACACCTGATGGGTAGTAGTAGTAGCAGTAGTACTGAAGGATGAAGATAATGAGGCTATAACAACAACAGTTTTCTCAAATGAGTGAGTGAGTGTTGTTTCTTCACAGTGATTTTCAAAGCAAGTGCAGAATCCCATTCACCAAAAATCTTGTGTCAGACCCAAGAAAATAAAACAGGCTTTTGATAATATAAAGGGAAGTAGCATAGCATGCCTGTCATAGAGCCAGGTTCTGTAAACAAGATAATGTGTTGTTATGCCCTTAAAAATGAACCAATTGAAGGTAAAATTCAAATGACACATGGCAGGGAGAGAATATGGCAAGGACAGAATTGGCAATTCACTTGAGTCTTCTTAATCATGCACTTGCCAAGGAAACAAAAAGAGCTTTAACAATTATATTTATTCACACCAGAGTGAGAAAAGCCAAAGAATCACACTGGACAATGAGAGAGACAACTATATTTTACTAGTGTGAGTGAACATCATACAGATTCACATCAAACCATGCCATTTTTTTCCTCTTGTTTTGGTGTAAAAGGGGTCAAAAAAATCAAAATCATTGCTTATTTTATTCATCTGTTACAGTATGCATTTGCCTAGATATGGGCACCTGCAAGCTACAAGCTTTGTGGTGTGCTGAATTGCTCAGAAAACTTAACCTATAAGTTGATTAGCGTATGTATTTGATGGTAATATATGAAGAATCCAACATTCTCTGGGTTTGGCCATTCAGTAAAGTTCCAAAACCCCAAAATTTATAAATCAAAAGTATTGAGAATGTGAGAATCTCGAGGAAGTGCGGTTTATGGGGGACTCGAAATTGATGATGGATTTGGCCACCCACTCTACCATGACCCCATGATTCATGAATATATCTTTGTTGGCTTTCTGCTAAGTTACTTTTGTTATATCTGTGTATTTGGATTCACACAACATCATCAACAATTACATTGAAGTATAATGACATGGTTTCTGGTAATAATAAAGTGTAGTTTAATATTTACTACAGAAGATCAAATTTTAGAACAATAAGATAAGCTTAACAAATTTCTGATTACCTCAAATTGATCTTTTCCTTCAGAAAAAGAGCCATTCTCTTAGATTTGTTCAAAAGTGGTAAATTTTTCAACAGTAAAAGCTGTCACTCTTCTCTCTCCTTTGAAAGAACCACACAAATTTTTCCATTAATCATGTTTCTTTCTTTTTGATATCAAGTCAAGTCCACTTCATCCTCATCCAAGAAGCATGCTCAATTATAGTGGGACAAAGTTCTTTTGCCTTTACTATTCTTGCATCAAGAAAAACAAATCTCCAAACCATAATTACCTACATCCTTTCAATGTTAAATTTTTTACATCCTGTGGAAATACTTTTAGAAAATAAGTTTTCTGAATATATATATATATATATATATATATATTACATTTTGATTTATTTATATTTTATGTAAGATTTTTCATTCATATTTGAATCCAAAACAAAAATCATTATCATATAAAACCAATATCTTTAGATTCAATTGCTGTTTAAATTATATTAATAACTCTAACAAATTTAAACATTCAAGGTTCATTTGTTTAGGTATGACTTACCCTATCCTAATATATTTTTTTCTACTAAGATGCAAAAACGTTCATTCTGTCTATGTTTTAGTTTTAAAATTAAAATAAATGTTTTTGTTTTTGGTTACTTTCAAAATTTAAGCTAATATTATTAGTTGTTTTTTTTAATCAATTGCCTTTTACTTAATTTTAACTAATTTGAGTTCAATTTATTTATTGAAAATTTGAAACAAAAAAATTTCAAATAAAACTTTGTATTTTTTATATATATATATATATATATATATATATATATATATATATATATATATATATATATATATATATATATGAGAGGCGTGGAAAATAGTTTTACTAATAAATGATTTATTAGATTTTTTTTTTTCATGGAAAGACATCAAGATCTGGTATCAATGAATCTTAATAAGTTGGTATACGAGATTAGAAATAATTAGTTTTAATATTACTGTTAAATTTTTCAATAAAAAGTATTAAAAAAATTCAATATTTAATGAATATTGAAATAATATACTCAAACTAAAATTTTAAAAAAATAAATTTATAAATTATTTATTTTACTCATTTTTTTAGTGTGAATTTTCAGCCCCTCTAAATTTTTATCACTTTTAAAAATAACTACCTTTTTTCATCTACTGGTTCCATTATTGTATGTTGAATTTTACGAAAGGATTTGCCAAACTTTAATCCAAGCCTAATTTTGTTATGTTTCAAACAAGTTTCAAATTTCAAACCCATTAATAAATAATAAAAAATATACTATAAATCAAATAAAATTATTAAAATAAGTTTACTGGTTTTAGATAAGAACCTATATTGTTTACTTTTACCAAATTTGTAACTCCAAGTACATATTTATCATTTATGAAATGGAAATTGTACAAATTTATATAATTACATGTCATGTCTATTTTTTTTTCTACAATAATTTATCATAAATATTTAATAATCAATTTCAACGATACTCTCACATCTAAATGATTGATGTACAATTCTCACAAACGACAAGAGAACGAAAAAGGAGTATTGGGGTCGCTGCAATTTCTTTTCATCTATTTTTTTTTTAATTATGTTATAAAATTTTAAAATTATAACGAACCTCAATTTTGTCTTTCAAATATTTTTTAAAAACATTTTAGTTACTCAAAAATTACAGATATGTGAGTCAAAGTACTGAAGTTGCATGCAAAATATGTAAACCTTTTTAAATATTAAATGGAGTAAGTCTTTTTTTTCCATAAAAAAATGTACTTTTCTTATTCAATCTCATCTCATTAATAAAGTATTCATTTAGTTTCCATTCTTTTAAAACATAATAATGTAATAATTTTAATGGTTTAATTTACACATAATATAGTTCATACTTAATATACAACAATAATTTATAAAACTAACAATGTAAATTTCAACAGGTAAAAGAGTTATATTATTACATGTTTAAAGGACTCAATCAAACATAAACATATGTATTTAGAAGATGGGTGAAGATGTGTTATAAATGACGATTCCTTTGAAAACAATGATTTTCTCCTACAACACTAATAATGGTGTTGCTATGAATTGGTCGTCACACCGTCAAAGGAACATTTGCTTTGGACAATAATTAAACTAAGATGTTTTGAGGATAGAGAAACCCCACATGTACTCCACTATCATATTGTCATAAGATATATACACATCTCGTACAGACCTTTTTCACATCAATTAATTACAACCAATTTTCCACAGTAAATGCAGATTGATGGATAGGACATAGTACTACTTATTTTTTATCATACAAATTTTAGTGGTACTACAAAAAATTCTATCTTATGATACAAATCTTGTCATGTAAAGTGGGGTGTATATGGTTTGAGATGTTTACTGTTTGAGGTAATTTTTGTTGTGTATCTCACGTTAAATGCATAGATCTATCTTCAAATAGTTCATAATATAGTAACCATCTAACATAGTATGAAAGGACATCCAATCCTTTTCTTAAACCCATAAATTAATAATTAATTAGTGTAAATACATTGATGAGCTTAAAACATCCTTTTCTTATATCTATTAAAATTAAATTTATGAAAGCAATGAAACTTTATTTCTCAAATAAACTCCAGATTCGTTAAGAAAAATATTTTTTGTTTTTTATAAATGTAAAGATAAAGTAAATATATAATTCAATTGTAAAACCTCAGCACTTTAATATTGTCCCTAACATATAAAAAAAACTCATATTATTTATCTTCTAATGTGATATTATCATTATTGTACACAAAACATTTATGACAAGTTAAAAGGCCTTAATATGAGGTATTGTGGTGTCATAGTTGCAAAAAACATAGAAAATACGTTCTTTTTATGATAATGTGAAAACCTGTTATAGTAAATTGGACTTACTATGTCAAGTTGCAGAGCATCTATAATAGTAAATTCAAACTTATTATGACATGTATGCTACCACATAACATATATAGTAAGTTTGACTTAATATGACAATTATGGCTAACCCATATTATTCATCATTCCAAAACACCAAGGGACAAAGAATTGGTTATAGTAAGTGTACATATTGTGTCGAGCGGTTGTGATAGCCTCATATTGTCCGATAGTGACTATATATTGATGGACCCTAAACAATTGGCAAATTCAATAATAATTATGGAATTATCAAGGTAAACCAGATTAAAATGTAATTGGGCCATTATTAGGTCATAATTAAGATAAAAAAAACCCCACTAGAGGGCCTATAAATACAAAGTACTAGTAAGAAATTTACTACTTTTGCATCTACCACATTTATTGAACTCTTAATAATCGAACACTGACTTGAGCGTCGAAATGCCTTTGACAGGTAACCGATCAGACAACGAGAATCGCATGGGACAAAAGAGGATTGAAGATACTCATACGGAAGGATGGGATGATCGAATTGAGTTAGGAGAGTACGATTTTGAGTGTCATTGGTTCTGCATACAAAAACATTTTGGCACTCATCATGGGGTTGAGGAGACAACCCATATGATAACCACCAGAAACATGACAAGCAATGTAGTCTTGACATACAGATCCATGCAATGCTCCCGGTCGAGGTAGGAGAACTGACTGTTATAGATAGATTCAAGACATGAACCTGAATGATGAATGCTTGGGAATCGACTTGCATCTGGCACAAGAACTGTTATAAAAAGCCAAAATTAAAGAGGAAGGATGCAAAAGAATGGTGGCACAGAGATATAATGCCAAAGTCAAACCTAAGAGTTTTACCAAAGGAGATTTGGTATGGAGAAAGACTAAGAACCCAACCAAAGGCAAAGTTGGCAGCAAACCTTATCGAATAGATGAAGCGTTTGTGAATGACACATATAGGTTGGAGTGTGATGACAAAAAAAAAAATCTATTTATTTATTTATTATTATTATTTTCTACAATATACTTATAAAATTTAGAGGTAAAATTATACAATGATATCTAATTATACTTAAAATATTCACACACACACACACACACACACACACACATATATATATATATATATACATATATTTACAATACTGTATGCATCTTATATCCACACCATTTAGTACATCTTATATTTCCTACACTAGAAGAGGAAAAAAATGTTATTTATTTACAGTTTCCCCTTCATACACTGGCTTTCAAACAAGTGGAGGGAAAAGGTTATGGATAAGGTTTACTTGGACTGTTGGGGGTAAATAGAACGTAACTCCGATTTGTCCTTCGATGACAATCAACGCGTTTGGAGTAGAGAGAAAAGTAAAGGTAGAGTTTTCCGTTCCCTGAAATGTTACAAAATTATTCACTACATTGGTTTGCCATGCATTCCCCTAGAAAATAGCCACAATGTCGGCAAAGAAGGGATCATGCATGTTAGGAGCAACCATCTATGATAAGGTTATAAAATTTTGTTTTTCACACATAATCATAAAATAAGGAAGTGAGACAAATATCACATAAAAAAATATATAACATATCATAATAAGATAAAATGAAATGAAAATTCTCTCAAATACATAAAACTGGATTTTATCATACTTTATAAAGATATTGATTAATTTTGTAGTGACTAGTTAGGATAAATGAGCTCATGGCCAACAAAGTAAATCAAAAACATATCATCTTGAGTAATATTAACTCGTTTAAATCGCCAAGGTCATACATCCACCTACAATAATCAAATCTTTATTTATCATAAATTTTATTTCAATATTAAACCATATAATTATATAAATAAATATATAGGATCAATAAATAATTAAAATAAATAAAAAAGACCAGTACGTAACTAGAGATAAATTTAAATAAGTAAATGAGAATAAATATAAATTGAATAAATAAGACTAGTGCACAACTGAAGATGAATATAAATAAATAAGTAGGAACGAGAGCTAAATATAAATTAGAATGAGGTTAGGGACACCTCACTTAAAGGTAAATATAAAAATAATTATGAGGAGATAAGAAAAATAAAAGTCAAAAGATAGAATGATAAATGTCTCATTCTCTTACGTCAGAGATTGAAAAAGATCTGAATAAATGCACGATTCAACTTTTATATCTCCTTTGAGACTTAGAGTTACGTTTCTCCTTTTATCTAATGTTCTTCTTATGCTCTCAATTTTTTTTTTCTTGTTGCTTTCCCTCCTATTGCTTTCAGTGCATTATCCTCTTTATATAGAGGCATTAAAGATTTAATCATTAAATTCACTCTATCATATCTTAGATTTTGCAATACAGGAATAAGAATCTTATTAATTGAAATTCTATCTGTTATTGAACGTTAGTCCTGCATCATTTACTCTAAGAGATAAACTTGTATTATATATATACATATATTTTAAAATGTAAACGTAATCTATTATATAATGTTTATAACACTATGATATTAATATATATATATATATATATATATATATTATATGTACATATATTCTGATATTTAATTTATTATTATTATTTTAGAATAATAATGGTTTAAATATATCTAAGTACATCATCTAGACTGTTATAATTAATATAGTTATCCGTTTAAGATTCTACCATTAATATATATTTATTATATACATATATTTTATAGTTATTTTATATTATTATTATTTAATTTAATTATTAACTAGCCCCATATATGTATCATAACACATAGTCATTTATATATATATACATGAAATTTATATATTTTTATAACTGAAAAAAATTATTATAATTATTTAACCATTTTTTTTCTATAAATTTTTATAATCTTTATATTTATATATACATAGTTTATTCGATTAGATACGACATACATAAAAAGCAATGTATTATTATTATTTTTATTTTTTCTTAGATGTTAGCATACTAAAAACATTGTGGTATAAATTTTGAGATGTTACATGGAGGACTTAGACGGATGACCAATCGCGCGAACATGGAATGCAACCCATTTGAAGTTTTACTTTAGTTAAGTTCCTATGTATCTATGCATGTGTACTATTTCCTACCATCAATATTTTTCCTTAAGTGGGTTTTGACCGTGGAGGTTTTAACGAGGCACTATCATCAAATAATAATGTTCTCAATATAAGCTTGATTACCATTAAGGGTATGAGAGTGTCCGTAAGAGACCCCACCTAACATCATTATCATTTCGTTTGGCCTTGGACACGTTCTTGGGAAACCCTCCAAACATCAATACGATTGGCCAAGGGTGCATTCTTCGGAACCTCTTCCGAAAGTATCAATTAACAAAGCCTTACACAACAAATAAAAACAAGTAATCATAACAACAAATAAAAATGATCGTAGCAAGTTAATTAGAACTACACAAATGTTATAAATAAAACATCAACTAAGAAACATAGTAAAATTTATTATGACGGGTCTTACGAAACCTGACATAATAACTTTTCATTATATTTATGTTTTATGCCACCATGTTTCACTACTATGATAGGTCTAGAGCACGTGCATAATAATTTTGCCCTCTTCACTTATTATATAAGGTCTCCTTCTACCTATCATAATAACTCTTACTTTTATTACAAAAAGGACAACTATCAACTTATTTTGACAGGTGGACTACACCTGTCATAATAAGTCGTTATTGATTCATCTTCCACTAGTGCTGGCAAGTTAGTTTTTGACAATTGTTATAATGATATAATAATGCAATTTTTTAATGTCTCATTTTTACTTGTGTTGCAGGAAAAAAGATTAATCGCCCAAGAATAACAAAAATTGAATGATGTATCCCACCTACTGTCACAAGGGGGTACACATTATTGAAGCAATGCCTCATGAAGATCGAGTAGAGACATCGCTGACCTTGTATCTCTTTCTCTCTACTATGACAATTGGAAGGTTTCCCACACTAGATCAAATGGGTAGATGACTCCCCTGACATTTATAGGACTCATAATTAGATTTAGACTTAATTATTTATCATATTTTACGTGATTCTTTAGTTGAACATGTCACACAAGGTTCATTGTTTACCATGGTAAAGACAATATTTCGATGACAACTATAGAAAGATCAAAGAACTCAAGATATGTTTGTGGTACTAGTGGGAAATGGGGACTCCAAGATTACTTCAGTCCACCACCACTAAGAAATGTTAATTCTTACAATCAGGATGCCTTGCATAAAATGGAGATGTGATTTGAAGAAAAACTGAATCAAATTCAATAGTTACTACACCAAATGCTTGATGAGAAGCTAGAGTCCCTTTCTTGTTTTGAACACTAGACTCAAAGAGCAACTTATATTGTTTTTGAGGTTGTTTGAGTGAGCATAGTCCTTACCCCTTGATGCATAGATACGATACATGTATTGGATACTGATAATTGGCATTATCATGTTTTTATTTTAATATTTATTATTATTTTATTTTTGGATTTTATTTGATATTTCAAGTTTTATTCAATAAAAGTGGAAAAGATAAATGTATGGATTATATTTTGAAAATAAGTGGAAATCTTAGAGATTTAGGAATATTATCAACAAAATGAGTGAAAAATTGAATAGTCAAAGATTATCAACAATATCAGATATCCACAAAGTTGGTTACTCAAATTACCAATCAAGATAATTGAGGAATAATTAAAAGATATGGAATATCCAAAGATTAAAAGATATATATCAAGGATTATCTCTTACAATTTACTCAAGTACCAAATCAAGTCCAAATTTTAGGCCTAGTCCAATTTTGAAAGTTTATAAATTATGGGCCTGACATAGGTCAAAAACACACACAAGGAGAGAAAGAAACTTGATATCTTTACACTTGAAGGTAGAAGGACATTCTGAAGACTAGAGACATTCAATTTCAACATCAGCCTTGTGTTTAGTATGTCCAAGAGTAGCTAATTCCCTTATTCACAGAGGTTGAGTGTAATGTATTCTTAATCCTTTGTGAATTCTTCATTTAATATATTTTTTGTCCATACTCTTATGTTCTATTCTTGATCCTTACTACATGATAATTATTGATTGCATATTTGTGGGTATTTAATCATTGGACATGATATTATAACCTAGACTAGAATAGACAATTGATTGATTGTGCATGTAAACATAGAGTACATCATTAGTCATTCTTAACATCTGAACTTAAGGCTTAATGCAAAATATTAATAAGGAAATGTCTAAGACATTAAGATTCTTATTAAAGTTTAGACTTGTCCCTAAGACATTACGGTTTGTTACATAGTGGTGTGAATACTAGAGTCGGGAATTAGAAATATATTTTTTGTTGTTTTTACTTTGAATGGAATTATGAAACCCAATCCCGGTGAAGTTTTTATCTTATATTTTTCTCAATCAAGTTATTTATTTCCACCGTGCCAATTTCTATTTATTCAGGATATGGAAGGACTTTCTCCAACTTTTCTTTTTTTTTTTCTTTTCTCAATTTTCTCCACCTCCTTTTTATTCTCTATATCTTTATTTCTATCTTCATTCTCTCCATTGTCCTTCTTTTCCTCTCTTTTTCTCTCTCTTTCTTTGTACACATTCTCATTCCATGTTATAATAGCATTGCAATGCTCTCTTGGGTTTGCCTCAGTATTGGCTGTGAAGTTCTTCTCAAATTTCTCCTCTACTATATCTTTGCCAATTGTCTGAGTTGAGTTTCCAAATTACGAATTGAAGCTTCTATGCTCATGTGATTTGAAAGAGACACTTGCATGAAGTGTTAAAGTGTCTCCTCCAACTTTGTTTGCTTTTTATACAAGGAAGGTTGTTGTTGTTGCTGCCTGTGGGATGGTCCAGCTTGTCTCATGCTTAGATGAGACTTCCATCCTCGATTGAAATTGCCGTATGGCTACTACATTATGTATTAGATGAAAGTCATCATTCTTTGTGAGTATTATTGACAATTGGATAAAGGTAACACCTAACATTGATTGAAGTGTATTTTACTTTTGTGAGTACTACATAATAATGTAAAGTGAATTATTTCATGTCTTTAATGATCAATCTTCATTGTCATAGCAGGACATCCAACAAATAAGAGAATAATAAGCAATCTACAATCTACATCTTGCAACATGAATAATGTTCTTAATCAACTTTATTTTCTTATTTAGTTCATTTTTAGGTCAAATTAAATTTTTTTATTATTGAAATTTTAGTTAAAAATTTGTTGTGTTGGAAATTTTCTGTATATTAAATTTTGGTTTAAGCCAAAATGAAACCATTTAAAAAAAAATCAATATTTATGTAAGACCATGCATTACTTGATATAAATTTTGAGTTGTCGTAATACTCTATCTTGCACTTTTTATGTTAGATGATCTTATGTTTGACGTAAATGTTGAACTTTTACGTCATAATTTAAGTTCGACTTAAATTTATGTCACTTGCGTCCATGTCGAAGTGTTACATGACTTAAAAAATCATAAATATTTGACGTAAATAGCTCTCATATATTTTCTTCCTTCATACTCATTTCTTTTATCCACATTTATCTTTCTTATACACATTCATCTTTTTCATCCCTTATATTTTGCTATTTTTTTTTTGTCATTTATATTTGTTAAATAAGGAGGTACTTTGTGAGAATTTTATTTTTAATCTAATGTCATTAGCGTCGCTCAAACCGATGCTAAATTAAATAGTTTAAAATAAAAAACCGCATTAGCATGAACTTAGCCTACTCTAAATTATATTAATGAACAAATCAATTTAAAAATTAGTGATGACTTAGTGTTAGGGGTTACAAATAAACTTGTCTATGTGAATATTATTCAACTCGTCCATTTTGATGGAGAATCTTCGCATTGACTGGGTATGGCTGTAGGTATGGGCAATACTTGAATTTTTCAATTAGATATGAGAATGTGAATGAGTATGTACATATTCTCCTTGTCCATGTTCCCGTACCCATCATATTCACCCCCCCCCCTTAAAATATTCGATATATTAGATAATATATTGTTATAAGTCGTTATTTTTATAACTTTACTTAGTATTTGTTAAACCAACGCTATTTAGAGTCAACTTTAACGATCGATGTTAACAAATTAGCGTCCATGATTTTAGACTCTCATATGATATGCAACACAAATCCAACACTAATAATTATCAACTTTTGACTGATACTAAATGCATATTTTCTTGTCAAGATATTAAATTTTTTCCTCTTAGAGTTATTAAAATAGAGTTTGTATGAGTTAAAAGATGTACATTTATTAAGTTTGGAGTCATGAATCATCTAAATATAAGTGATTTAACATCATTTTCAACTAATTCTAACACAATGAATTTTTAAATCTTTTTCCTCGTATAATTTTCATCTAATTGATTTTCATTCAACGTGAGATCTTTGATTCTACACTTGAATCTTCTGATAATTTCCCATAAATGTGAATCTGACAAACTCTCCCTCAACCTCGAAAGAATTTTACCCTCTTCTACCTTTATGGAGAGTATGATGAGCTAACAACTAGATGATAATGTCTCTTCCTTGCACAACTCATCGACCACAAAATAAAGGACCATAGCCTTTGATGAAGTTCTAAGTTAAACCCTCATCTGTCTTTATTTTCTGTGTCTCTTCTATCTCGTCTTTGGCTACATGGGTCACTTTATGGTGACATATAGCATTGATGGATACCACACAGGGCAAGCATTCAGAAGCTGCCACGTGTTAGAATGTACTTCAACTTTACACGTGGCCTTCTTTCATTGGATACACGCAACTTCTTAAAATTAAGTTGCTTTAGCTCATTGTACCAGGTTATTAGAAGTATCAACATCTTAAGAGAAAGAAAGTGAGACATGCCCCAATGCATAGGTTGCTATGTTAATTATCAACATGGGACTGAACAACTAATGTGCTTGTTGTATCAAAATTAGCTAAATCTTTTATTTTCTTTTTCATAAGGTAAAGCTAACTTGTTTTGGTTAAGGTGTATTTGTTTACTCTTCATAAGACCTTTTAAAATAGAAAAATTAAAAAAAATCAAAATTATTTATAAGTTAAAATACATATATAGAATTAATCCTTTTTTTTTATAATTTTTAAAATTCATATGCAAATTAATTTTATTTTATGGATATTGTTTTATATTTTTCTCTTTTGAAAATGTTACGAAAAGAGCTTAAACATTTTCTTTGAATAGAGGTGATATATATAAAACAATTATATAACAACTAATACCGAAATATTCTCTTTATAAACTAATTAAGTTAAATATTTTCTTTAAAGATAAGTGATGAATAATTCATTATCAACTTATAAATAATTACTTGTATATTATATATAACTTTTATTTATATATCACTAAAAGCATATGTGTTATCGAGTGTTCAATTTTTTTTATTGTAGTAAAAAATATATTATTAAAATAAAAAATTATTATTAAATTAATTTTTATAATTTTTTTTATAAAAACAAATAATTTGTATAATTTTATTATAAATAATTTATTTATTGTATAAGTAATTTTTTCTTTGAATAATAGTTTAAATTAAAAAAAAATCTGAAAGAGTAAAAAGAAAACAAATACGCAGAATCTCCTTAGTACAGATAATATGTAATAACACTTAATATACTTTTAGTCCATATAAACTAATAGTATCCATTTTGGTCCTTATAATTTGTTTTCATTCCTGTAAAATTAGAAATAATTGTTCGTACAATATGTGTGAATTTGGATTTCAGTTCCTATAACATTTTTATCTTTATTTCTTAAAAGATTTCAAATTATTATATTAATCTTTAATATGCTGGATAGATGAAAAACATTTATTTTAGAAATTACTTATTTTCATGTTAGAAAACTAACCATTTTACAGTAAAATCCAATCTACTTTATGTGCTTCTACCATTCAAGATTTTTTTTACCGGATATATGTGCTTTTACTATTAAATTAATTACAAATTTATATCATAGTAAAGTCTTTGACAAAATAGTCATAATTAGAAAATAGGAACTTGAAATATATCTTTTGATAAAAAGAAAACTTAGATATGAGATGTAATAAAAATGAAAATTTCTGGAAATGAGAAGAGGAATATGTTGGCCAATGGTCGAAGGACACTAGTGTAGAAAGAGTATTTGGTAGTAGTTATTTTTGTTATTCTGTCTCGGTTCCAAAATCAAGACATATAAGATCGATCGAGGCAAAAAAGGGTTAACTTTTGGTTTCGGGTGTCACCCGAGGAAGAAAACGCCCTTTCTACCTCGATTCTCTTGAGAACTAAAGTCATACACTACCTATTTCTGTATCGGTTCAGCGAAGAATCGAAGTCATTGTACAAAAAATAAAATAAAATTTTAAAAATTCAAATGAGTTTTGACTTCAGTTAGGGTATGACCGAAGCCATATAGTCCACTCTTTGGCATTGAGTCAATCCTTAATCGAGACCATATAGGACTTTCTGCTTCGGGTTGAAGTATGAACCAAGGCCATATATGTTGTTTTTTTTAAATAATTTTTTTTTAAAACCTACATATTTTCAGCAAAACCAGTCAGAAGAGAAAATAGAGAATACATTTTATGAATCTCAAATGCATCCACAATTCAAAATATATCTAAAAGTCTTATTTAACAACAAATATCCTAATCAATACTATTATACATTTGAATTATATATTTGGCACATGCAATACTACCAAACTTTATGGACTTCGTGGGAATTGGTGTAGTACTCTTGAATGTATGCAAAATAAGACATTAACTTAAGTTAGTATATAGAAAGACAATATTGCAAAGTATTCGTTTTAATTCAAATATATATTATCGTTTCCCAATTAGTTGTAATATGAGCATGCACAATGGTTGTCATCCATTGCATTACATAGTAACCACACTTATAAGAGTTGGTTTGTCTATTGCACTACATTATATCAACAACATTACAATTAATTAAGGAAGAAAATCAAATCAAACAACTATAATAAATATATGGATAAATATACCAAACCTTGAGGGAACACTATGCAAGACATTTTGCCTTAACCATTGATCTCCCTAGCAACATGTTATGTCCAACAATTGAACTATAATAAATGGAATATGTTAGGATACTTTTATATAACAAAGAATATTCATAAGATTGACATTGAGGTTCTTACCAATCTATCACTGGTCTAAGATGGTTGGGGGGAGGGCAGTAAAGAGCAAAACCACACAGCAAGGTTCTCCCTCAGGAAAACCACAAGTAACTACCAATGACGTCTGAGAAGAAATAAAATCATTGTTATGTATTAAAATGACAGATTATATTCATAAGTTAACAAAAATGACTTACCTAGCAAAATAAGGGACAAAATAATTTTCTTTTCCGCATTGAAAGCAGTTGGTCACATATGCTTGGGTGTCATCAAACTTGTTGCCTTCATGAGTGAGTTGGGGATTTACAAACCCATATAGATCATTCAGCCCCATAGTTTCAATGACACCAGACATATGCCTAAACATAAAATTGATTTGATCTAAGTAAATAGATAAATAAATCAAATAATTATATATAATGATTGAAAGACTTACATTATCCATAATGGTAATATTCAATTCCTCTTGTCTACGTGTAAGCTCCAAGACAACTTGGGAATGCACGTAAAGTGGATCTCAAGGTGTCTCTGAAAAATGTTAGAATCCCAAGGAACCTGCATCGGCTTATCATTTATGATTTCAGTAAGTTAGAATAATGCACCAAGAGGATCGTCCAAAGAGAGAAGAATCTTCTTTGGTCGAGGATTTTCCTATATCGATGCAGTTTCAGTTAAAATGGAATATAATTTAAGGTTGAATATAATAAACATGTAAACTTGTAAATACTCAAATATTTTACATTTAGGTGGAGTGATTTGATGTATAAATTCTAAAAAAATATGTTAACATGTACATATAAGTTGAAATTAAATTTAATTACTAATTTAATCTCAAATTGGAAAGGACATAATTGGATTGTTTTTTTAAAAAAAAAAGATGACTAAATTGAATAAAAAGTAATAAGGGGACCAAATTAAACATTTAAAAAAATTAGAGGACTAATTAAACCTAAAAATAATAAGAGCACCAAAATGAACCAAAGCAACAAATTTAAGGACTAAATTAATAATTAAGTCTATTCTTAACAACTACACACCACATACATCACTACTAGATTTTTTTTCATATTTTATGAGATTTTTCTTACAAATTTATTAAAAATATAAAATTTGCAAGATTTTTTTTGTTATTTTTTTAAGAGATTTAATTGAAAGGTAATTCTTTTGTGGATGATTATTTCCTACAAAATTATAAAATTCGAATTACTTATATAATTTCTATGAAAAGTATTTTATATAAAAATATTTTTGCAAAAATCGTTGATAATAATTTTTTACAAATTATTTTTCATAACAAAATTTGTAATTATTTTATACGAAATTTTTTAAAATAAAATTGATAAAAAATATATGTTTTTTTGTAATATAAATATGTTTTCTTAAATATGTTTTTGAATTAGAGTCCAAAAGTTACAATATAATATACAATACTCTTAGAGTCGTAAATATAATACTTTTAGAGTGGTAAAACTAATATGAATCTTTCTTTTTAATAAAATGTAATTAAAACATGATAGAAAGCTTTATATTAATTATACTTAGAATGTTAGATGTGATATTATAAGGAGTTCTTTTAGTATTTCTACAATTATCTAGACTATAGTGAACTACCGAAATACCATTGTAATAAACATGAACTCGATTTTAAATAAGAAATTTGTTTTTAATTGTATTTTTTTTACCACTCCGGTCCTTATTTTCTTTAGTTTTTAAGATGGTCTTCGTTTTTGATGTATTAAAAATGGACAAATTTTTTTAGATGTTTTGAATTTTGAGGAATTAAAAGTTCACAAGTTTTTTGATAGATGAAAACTAAACTTTGACTATTTTAGAGAGACGATATTTTTCTTCTTTTATGTTTTATCCTTGGAAACTGTTTTTGTTTCATCTTGTAACAATATGGAAATATAAGATCCCTGCCCATATATTTTTGAAAATACGTTAAAATAACTTGAAACGAAATACTTCCAATAGTTTATTTGTATACTTTCTTAATGTTAGTTTCTGCATATTCTTAGTCAGATTAAAACGTGTTTAAACTATAATTTTTAAAATAATAATTAATAGTTTATTTAGTGATAAAAAAGTATACTCATTGATTTCTAAAGGACTGGAAACATAAAAAAGATTATATCAATAAAATATGGAGACTATTTAAACTCAAAATATTATAAATTTATTCGTAGTTTAGTTAAAATATTTTTTTTCATGATTAATGTGATTTGATTATTTTATCATATCAGAACATGACGTAGAAAAAGCATGAATTTTATTGGATATATATAAACAGTCCATGTAACTTTTTTTTACCACCACACATATAAATGAAATTCTAGATATATTGCTCATGAGATATGGTTAACAACTTGTATTGTTTTGACATGAATAGGTTTTTCAAAACTAAAATTAATAAAGTATTACTTAAAAATAATAAATAAATATTGAATATATTAACTTTATTAATTGATAAAATAAATATTACTAGTCGTGATTAGAATAATTTAAAATTTAAAAACATAAAAGATAAACTTCAAATGAAATTACAATTATTATAATAAATTATTGCAAATAATATAAGAAAGTTAATCCTTTGGATAAAAAATCACATACTCATGGGATTCAAATGTGTATCTCTTGAATTAATGCATGTCCATAGAAAAAGAATATTTTTTTCACCGAGTACTTCAATTGATTGGATTTTAGCCAAAAGCTAGTAGCATATATCTTCTTGTTTCTGAAAATTTTCAAGTACTCAACCACGTGAAACCAATTTGACTGTGTTTCTTGGGTGAGAGGACAATACAAAACATCTCAGCATAAATTCAGATACCTTGGACCCCATCTTCCCCATTTCATAAACTTTACACAATTAAACTCTTCTCCATACTCTCTAATGGCTGTTTATGTATGTATCTATCTTTCTATCTTACATATCTTATCTTTCTTGTTGAATATACGTAAGTAAATCAAACTTAAAAAGCAAAATTTATGTATGGGAGAAAAGATCAGATGTAAATTTTGATAAATTATTTACAAAAATATCACTATGTATATTTTATGTTTGATATTTTCTAGTCAGACATAAAATAGATTAACATAATAAGTCAGTTTAATTTAAGTGTATATAAATATATGTGTTTGTGTGTGTGTGTTTTTGTGTGTGATAGATAGATGAATGGATTACGAGAAAAATATAATATTAATAAAATATGAATTCAATCTGTATAAGAGATAAATATTATCTTTAGTCCAAATTCTTAAAATAATGACATTTTGATTTTCTTTTTGGTATGATGTTTAATTTCTTTATATTTATTTAATATGATTTAGGGAATTTTAATCATCTTTCCTTACGTGCGAGTTTTTTAACATTGGTATATGCGGTTGAAATTTGAAGGTAGAAATTGTTTTTTCTTTTCTTTTCATCTATGATTATTCTCAATTTTCTTCAAAATTTTTAAAGTACGTTTTCACTATTCATATTTAGATTGTATTATTGGGTTGATGTTTTTCCCATGAAATGTATCCTAAATGGTCATAACCTACTAATGATGTTAGAAACATGGACACAATGTAGTTGTTTGACTACATTGACAAGGCCATGATAGTTTTGAATATGGTTATTTTGTTCCACATTATGAATGAAAATGATTAGGTTTCAATTGCACAAACAGCAAAATTAGCAAGGGAGAGAAGCTTTATGCTAACATGTGCATAGGGGACCCACACTTTAGTGTTTGAATGTGTATAATATTATACAAATATAATATAATATTGGAGGTAATGTGAAACACATGAAACATTCTCCAAATAATATATACATATATATTATATATATATATACTCATTTTTCTTTCTATAAAGCTAACTTTCTACTTTTCTAAACAATATTTTTAAAATATTTAACCAAAATTTCCCTAAGCAAAATTGTTTCCAATTAGGAGCACTCAAGCATTTTTTTTTTTCTTTTTCGATAAATGTTTTGACATGCAAATATTACTCTGAAATGAGATATCTCAACAATGTTTATATTTCAAGTTCTATCTATATAATATGCAACACATTAATAACAGAATATAGAATAAAAAACTAAAAAATGATCATGAAGGAACTAAAAAAAAGTTGGAATTATAATTTTCTTAGGTGTCACAGGGTAATATGAAGGAACTAACTCTGAAATGTTCCTCAACACAACTAAAAACATTGTAGATGTATATAAACTTTGTGTTTTGAAAGGTGGTTAAAATGAGGCAAATTATATGGGGCTTTTATGACACAAAGTAGCTATGTATTCATATGTGGACAAGGTGAAAGACAGTGTTATGAAACAACGATGTATTAAGGAAAATGTTTAAGTGAGGGAACATGTTGTCCCATTCTATTGTTACTTTGTGAGAGCTTTTTAAGATGTTGGAAAGATTCCAAAGAATGATCCACTCCACTCATGATCCCTTTATACCTGTGCAAGCTGTGCACTTCCCACATTATAATTCAGTTTGGTCCAAAGAGAGACATGCATGGCCTCACCTACCTCTACAACAAATCATTTTCTCCTCCTTTACCCAAATTCACCTTTTTTTTCTCTCCCTTCTTTCAAGTTTCATATACCCTTTCCCACATATATAACTTAAATTTCATCAATCATAAAAATCAGAAAAAGAATATCTGACAAATAATAAATACCTGCTTTCCCTTTTATAAAATCATTCTTTTCTAAACACTTACGAATCTGAATATTATTTTATATAATTTTTCTCTTTGACTAGACTATTAAAACACATGTTTTTTTACATCATCCATTTGATAAAGTTTTTCATTCAAATAAAATAGTAAAGGATAATAATAAAATATAAATTATCTTTAATTTAATAACTGAGTACAAATTTCATTATAATCTATTTCGTTGTCGCCCTCCTTCAAGTGATTACTAACCTAATTTTGTTTCTTTCAATTTTATTTTAGTGATTACTAATAAATTTATTTTTGAAATGGACTAACAAATTATTAAAAGTCATTATTTTGAAATATATCGGAGATATTACATCAGCTAGAGATAAGTACAAATGTCAAAATGAGTTTCAACTTGTGAGTCAATTTGATTCACAGGGTTTGAGTTGAGTTGGGTAGGAAAAAAAATAGCCTTTTATGGATCAAGTTAGATCTCGCATACTTAATCTATAGGCTAAACAATTCGAAATTTAAAGGTGGATTAACCCACAATACAATAACAAAGCTTAACACTTTAATTTTTGATTACTATTTTTATAATAATGTTTAATAAAATAAGTGAACACTTTGATTACGAGTCAAGTCAATTCACTCTAATTGTACTGCTACACATATATAAATTAAATTGAAAGAACAAACCATCCTTAACTGAGTAAATCAACTAACCCACAAACTCATAGGTGGATTGAACCAGGTTACAAATTTTTGCTGAGATAGGTTGAACTGACTCATTTTTAGCTCAACCCATGATAAGTCAATTTGTGTGAGTCAGGGTGGCTTACTTTGACACCTCTAAAGATAACGCAAATTTATATTATATAAGTGGGTGTAAACCTCATAAGTTAATTTTGCAGGATTAGATTAAGCTTAAAATCCACTTCTTAAAATGGCATCAAAGTCAAGTATTATATATAAGTGAGTGCAAACCTTACTTAGTATGTGTTTGGTTGAGACAACAAAAACATTTCACGGACTGATGTAAGCTGAAAGTGTGAGAGTCGAAGCATGAAATTGCTAAAAACGAATAAAAAGTTTAACTTTCATTTTTCAGCTCATCCATGCAAAGAAAAGGAGAGAAGACTGGTTTTTCTCATTTTTATAATAATTTATATATAAAAACTAATTCAGAATTAATTAATTAAATATAATAAATTAATTAAAACTGAATAAAATAAAATATGTATTCTTTATTCTAATATAATAAATACTTAAAATATAACAATAAAAAATATTTTAAAAAATATTTAATTAATTAATTTTATTAATCCATCAAATATTCACAAATTTTAATAAACTTTTCTTTCCTTTCTTATTATCTTTCTAATCAAACAACCTCACTTCCATATTTTTTTCTACTCAAATTCACTCATTTTCACTCGATCAAATATCATCTAATCCAAACACAATCTTAAAAATAGATTTTATAAGATTGAGTTAAGTTTATTTCTTAAGAATATATGTAACATCCCATTTTAATAGATAAATCTATTCAAATAAAACATCGTACATCTTATAATATTCAAGATTACGGGACTTAAAGTATAAAGGATAATACAGTCACCCCAATATATCATAAGAAAAACGAGGCACTACACGATGCAAGGAACCAAAATACAAGTGTACCAATAGACGACCAAAAGCTTGCTAATGAACAAGAGATTACAATGTAATAATAACTCTTCAACGTGGGCTCGACAACGACCCAACACTAAACCTCGTCCCACTCAGCTGCAGCATCCTCATCGCCACTATGATCACCAGGATTTTCCACATCTGCTCACATCAATAAATTGATGATCATCGCAAAAGGAGAGAACCACACACGAGACACACAAGCAAACAGAAATGGTAAGCTAGAGTAAAAAGGTTTTGAACATACAATTGAGCATGCAATTTAAAGGTCAAGAATACAGAAACCAACCAAGCAGACTCTAAGACTTAAATATTCGAATACATATAATGAGGCACCACCACGAAACCTTATCAAGAGGGTCATGGAATTACGTCCTAAACCATGAGGCACCACCATGAGCTCCCACCAAAAGCGTCATGGAATTATGTCCTAAACCATGAGGCACCACCATGAGCTCCCACCAAACGGGTCATGGAATTACGTCCTAAACCATGAGACACCACTGTGAGCTCCCACCAAAAGGGTAATGGAATTACGTCCTAAACGGTGAGGCATCACCATGAGCTCCCACCAAAAGGGTCATGGAATTACGTCCTAAACAATGAGGCACCACCATGAGCTCCCACCAAAAGGGTCATGGAATTACGTCCTGACCATGAGGCACCACCACGAAACCTTCGTGGAATTACATCCTGACCATGAGGCACCACCATGAAACTTTCATGGAATTACGTCCTGACCATGAGGTACCACCGCAAAACCTTTGTGGAATTACGTCTTGACCACACCATAATCATGCATCACCCACCCAACATAGAATTATCATGCATACCAATCTCATGCCAATATACATAACTAACCATCCAATCATGTTCCATATGAAAGATCATACTAAACTCATCAAATCCAGCCCATAAACCATCTAATACATGCATAAACACCCCAGTCATGCTTCAACACAATAATTCAATCAAACATGTGACCATCAACCAAGAACAGAGGAGAAAACAACACTTGATCATGTCCTCGCCCAGTTCTCGCTCGGGTTGGAAGCCCTCGCTCAGGCGAGAGAGGTCTCTCGCTCAGGCAAGCTCCTTCCGCCAAGGCGAGAGCTCGAGCAGTGGAACAATGCGGTTCTCGCGTGTTCTCACTTAGGCAAGACCTTTTCGCCTGAGCGAGAGGTCTTCTTGCTCTAAACATGAGCTCGCCGCCTGAGTGACAACGCGGACTAAAACATGGGATGGTTCCAGGTACTCTCGCCCAGGCAAGACCAGCTTGCTTGGGCGAGAATATTGGGTTCCTCCACAGTTCGCACAGATAGGCCAAGATAGCACCAAGAAAACAGTACAAAGCCACAACCAGTTCAATCTCATGCAAGTATAAACATCAATCCAACATTTTGAATCAGGAAACATTAGCCAAATATCAACATATTACAAAATGCAAAAACCCTAGCTTCCCTTACCTGGAGTGGGGCTAAACGTAAGCACATCGGTTCTAGGGGAAGAAGGGAGCACTGTAACTCCAACCAGTGCAATGAACTGGGAAAACAAATGCACATAGGCTAGCATAAGGTTTCAACGTCAACCCAAAGTAGAACCTAAACATTGGAATGGAACGAAAGGGGTAAATTTCAAGTTCAACTTACCCGGAGAAGACGTTCGAGTGAAACAGTGGGTGCTCTGATTGTGCCCTAGCAGAGCTCTTTGCTCCAGTAATGGAAGGGGGAAGAGTTTTTGTTTTCTGAGAATGGGACAGAGTATAGGGGATTAGGGCTGGAAAAGGGTTTTGGGCACTCTATGGAATGACCCTTAGGTCCAATAGTTAAAACCAAACCCTTAAACATAAGAGCAGAAAAAATGGATCTTACAATATAGGTATTCACTTTTTCTTAACTAATATTTCTTAATTTAAATGTCAAATTATTTAAACCAAGTACCTTAAGCACCGTGTACCATTGTGGCTATATAATTATGTGCCATAGAGTCAACTCACATATCTTCATTATATTGTGACCAATCAGTTCTACTCCTCCAAGGCATTTAGGTGCTTTTTTTGTATCTACTAAACAAACCAGAAAACGTTGGTCGTAAGCAAGAGAATTTATATTATAATATGCAACCCACAAATTTATGATACATTTCATATCATAATTAAAATTCCAATCATGCCACTAGAGAAATATTATAGGGTTTAAGTTTTGTTTTGTGGGTACATGTGTAGGTAGCTATTTATAGTCTTGGGCATAAACATGATTAACCTACTTCTCCCTATTATTGTTGTTGAAAAGTACTTTTTTTTTATGACATTAGATACTATTTTCGTAGTTACTATGAAATCACAAACACCATCACTTGTCATGTCCATTATCAAAGGCTAAACACAAGTTGATAAAGCTTGGGCTAAACCTAAAACTTAATTAACCATATAGTAAAATCATTAGCAAATTGAACTATATATGTAATTTATTTGAAAATAGCATATGGTACAACTTCCAATTTTAACATTTAAAATAATATTTTTACAAATAAGTGATAATAAACTCGTTTTCTTTTTCAATAGAGTCTCATATTTTGAGTTTTATGAACAGAAAAACAGGAATAAGGAAAGCAATCAACCAATTATTTCAATAAAAATTAGTTTTTGGTATAAAAAATATATTCTTTAATAAATTTTTTTCTAATAAAAAATGTACTGTAATATTTTATTAAAACGATGTAATATAGTGTAAACAATAAGTTAATTTAGATGTTAAAATGATATAAATATTACATAAAATAAAATAAAAAAAACTGTGACCAAAGATCATTATCTGAGTTCAATTTATGATATGGACATTCTTTTTCCCGTATTTTGGCCCCCATCTCCTTTTTCAATTAATGTGAAATGAAGTACAGGTATATGCTATAGCTATTAATCATCACCAGATTATGAAAATTTTGTCATATTATATAACTTGTCCTTTGTTTCTTTGCCTCTTTTCTGCAGTTCTGCAAGCTCATTAATTGTCTGAATTCAGAAAGCTGGGAAAATTCATTAACATGTATAAAACTTTAATTTTGAAGAAAAATATTCTTGATATAAAAGTAAATAATAATGTTGATAAATGTCAAGAATTTGAAAATTAAAATAACAAAGATAATAAGGACTTCATTGGTCAACAAAGATAATTTTCAATATATGTTAAGACGAGGTATTACAATTTCATATAGTTTCTCTCTCAACAAATAAATAGTTATTCTATTACAACTCATACCTTAGTGTAACTATAATGATTCTATTTATAAAGCAATACTATTATAATTAACAAACATGAAATAGGCATGGACTAATAACAGAGACATGTGAACCGTGTTATTTAAATTACACAGTTAAAAGAAAACAAAAATGAAAGTTTATTTACATGGAGGTGAGAGAGAAATTTATGGAGGTGCTGGAAGAAGGTTCCTGCAGCCCACTTAGATGGAGTATTAGATTAATTGATAGAATAAGCTCAACTTTCCACTCCATGCTAATCCCTGTTAAATCAATTATGTATTTAAGTCTCATTTAATTAAATTAATTAAGACGGATATTAACACTTCTTTAAGAGGTTCGCAGTTTCATGTTTTTCAAATAAATAATTGTTTAATTTCATTAATCAAAACAAAGTTTATTCAACAAAATTAATTTTGGTAGACCAACAAAGATGCAACAGTGGTGAAGTGTTCACCATGTGAAGACAAAGGTTGGGATTTGGAAAATAGATTTTATATGTTTTTTTTTTTATCTTGTTAGTTTCAATAATAACTTATTTTTATGATTTTGAGAGCACATTTTTTTTTTTTTATGATTGAGATAGTATTTATGTACTCATTGATATTGAATAAATCTAACTACATTTAGTTACAAAAGGTTAAATACAAAAAGTTAAAGGAATGTATTTGACAAATTTACATGCTCAAAATTAGGATAATAATTGTATTTATTAGGTGGGTTTAATTTCTTTTTAGACTAGTCTAATATATAATCTCAGAAGTTGTAAGATGGTAAGAAGAAAAAATAGAACACATTACAAATATTTTTATGAGGTGTATGTTATGTAGTATGGGTAATATGATTAATTGAGCGTGTTATAACAATCATATTCTTTTAGTAATGAAATTGATTGTTTTTCTTAATTGTAATTTTTCATCAATCGTATCAAACTACCACGTCAGTTTGACTTTATTATTATGTTATTATAACTAACTAACGAAAATACAGGCCATACAATAAGTGTTCGTATTTTCTAATTTTTATAAAAATTTAAGTTAAAGTCAGTAATAATTATTTTTAAAATATATAATTAATTTTTAAAATAGTTATTAAATAAAATAGCAGTTAAAATTAAAAGAAGTTTTTAAAATAATAGTTAAAGATAAACTATAAATAATAAATAAAATTTGAAAAATAAACATGTAAAAAAAAAGTTTTTAAAATAAAATAATGTTTTAGAATAACGGTTAAAACAAATTATTTATAAAATAATTATCTTTTAAAATAATAATTAAAGATAAATCTGAAAAAAATGAGATGTGTACGTAAAAAAAAAATCTCTTTATATATTGTTATAAATTAAATTCATTACCAACAATTATACACTTTAAAAACCAATTTATTATAAATACTACTATGATCTTATACATTATAAAGGTATAAATTTCGATCCTACTAAGGATACATATCGGAAGAATATCAAACCAACAATCCAACCATCGGTTCATCACTTCAACTTTAGCAAGGAGTCAAGGAGTCATTCTTTTTCAAAGAGAAAATGGATGAAATGTTAGCAGTTCCTTATTTCTCAACAGTTTGAAGCTTGTACACAATTATGTGCACAACATTAAAAATAATTTGGAATAACAACGAGTTGGATCGAGTACGGATAAAGTCTATATGCTATCTAATTCGCAAAAAAACATTTACTTGCTACTTGCTTATTGATTTGTCGAGTATTCGTGGATACCTGCATACTGCGAATATTTAAAAAAAAAGTTATAAATTTTGTAAATAGTTATAAAAAATATAAAATATTATATAAATTAAATTTAACCTAATAAAATATAAATTAAATTTAACTTAATAAAATATAAATTAAATTTTAATTTTAATTTTTTACATGTAACAGATACTCACGGGTACAGTTAGTATGATACCTGCACCAGACCTGTTTATAAACGGGTATTAAAATACTTACTACTCCGTTACCTGCGAGTACTAATTATCTGTCACAAATTTTATCTACAAATGTTCACATGCACGAGTATTTTTATCATATTTAGAAATAACTCATGTAGTTAGAGTATACCTATCAAATCCTGGAAAGTAATTACGTGGATTCTTATGCATCTTAAGGATATATCTAAGATGTAGGGATGTCAAAATGAGCCAGGCTCGACGGGCCAACCCGCCAGCCCGACCAAAAAAACATGGATCAAGATAGAAAATTCAACCCGCCAACCCGAGACAACCTAGCCCGCCAAGCCTGCCAACGTGACGGGCCAATCCGCGGGCCAAAACGGGTCAGCCCGCAGCCGTATGAATTAACTGTAAAAAAGAACACATGCAGTGCAGGTGTTGTGTGTTCCAATTTAGTGCTCTGCCATTCCCACTACCAGCCATATCATCAAGTCTTTCTCTCTCGCAAAATTTGGGAAACCCACAGACAGACCCCATCCCCTTTTTTTTCCACTCACAGCCACAATCACGACTCACGAGAAGAGAACGGAAGGCAATGTAGCAGCAGCTACGTCGCATTTCTCCTCCACCGTGACATCCACAACGTCGCTGGTCACGAACACGAAGGCAGCGCAACAACGAGAGAACACAGTGCACAGAGAACACAAAGCCACCATCGGAGTGCGAGTCAAGGATGATTCTGACCACCACCACCGTATAGACAGGTTCGTTCATAATTTGCGTTTTGGTTCCTTTTTTATTTGTAACCTAAATTTCTAATTTTCGTAACCCTAAAATTCGTTTCCCGTAATTGGAGGTGAAGGTCTATCTATGGTTCTTGTTGCTGCGATTTCCCCTTCTTTGGACCCACTTGTATAATTGGATTTGTGTTCCTTGTTATAATTTTTAATTATACTTTGAGCTAACATCATATCATATTTTTGCAGTTATGTTGTTGATGTTGCTGATGTAGATAATCTTAGGATATCAACAAGTGACCTTTGCAAAACAAACCATCATTTATCTGTGTTTTCCATATTTTGAATTTGTTTGGATTTTGATGATGCTCCTATTTTTAGCTTACATTAAATCACAGTTCATGGACTATTATACTAATGTGGATCGTGACTACTAGTGGTAGTGGTAGATTTATGTTTAATGCTTAGTTGAAAATGAACTTGTTTTATTTCTTTGCCTTTGTCAATAGTGACAGGCAAATTTGTTTGGCTTCGTGAATAGCCATGTTTCATGATAATACCCTGAATTGAACATGTTTGATGTAGCTGAGTTGTTTGTGTTGTGATAATTTCCTTTATAACATGTTATTGTTGTATTCTTGAAGGAGAATTTTATTTGGCTATATAACATTGGGATATTGTTCACTGAACTAATTCTGGAATAAAAATACTTTAAATATGATTTTGGGAATCCAATGACACATTTGGGAAAAAGCTTGCGGGCCAGCCCGCCAACCCACGGTTCGGGTTCAGCAACACAACTCGTTTTCCCCTAACAGATCAGCCCGGCCTGACCCGTTTAAAACGGGCTAAAATCAGGTCGTGTCCAAACTGGTCGGGTTGGCCCGTTTTCACACCCCTACTAAGATGTATTTGTCATGGAAAAGTTGACCCAATTTTATGAGATTATATAGATACTGACATTGTTAAAGATCTTGACGGTTAGTGGCAGATCTTGACCAAAAATATTGAACGGGCCAAAATAATATAATTTTGAGATTATTAGATTTGATCATTAGTATAATGCTTTAAAAAATGGCTTATCTACTAAAATATTTGATCATTAGTATAATGATTCAAAATATGTGAAAAAGTAGAATTATCTTGTTTTCATCAATAGTTTCTTTTTTTATCACTTTTAAACAATGAATTTATTCTTTTACTCTTTATCAATATATTTTTTTTTGTAAATAATATTAAAAAATAATTTATCATAATCTAATAAAAAGTTGAGACACGTAATTATTAAAAAAAATAGTATAGTGAAATCACAATTAAGAATCAATTATGAAAAAACACATGATACATTATTTTTTTTCTATATTCATAAAAAATGAATAGACAAAAAGCTAATGAGATAAAAAATAATTTTTTCATTATCAAGTGAGACAAGAGACAAGAAAATAAGAGGATAAAAGAAAAATGAAAGCAAAAATAATGAGTTTGTATCTAACTTTTTTTTCTTCAAAAACAAAAGGAAAACATACAAGAGTGTGAGAGATAATCACAATTTGTGAAAAAAACTAAAAAGAAAATAAGAAGGAAAACAAAAATTATCTTAATAAATATTTGGTTTAATTACTCTTTTGATTCATGTTTTCTTATAAAAATGTTAAGTTGGTCCTCCAGTTTTTTAGTCTCAATTTGGTCCCGATTTTTTTAAAAAACTAATGCAATTTGGTCATTTACGTTAAATTTCTTGGAACGAATCAATGAGTGTTTCATTAAATTTGAAATGGTTTGCTTTGTTGATGTAATTAATATAATCCTAGTATCAATTTTTTAACAAAAACTTGGACAAAAAAAAAATTAAACCTAAATATTTTTATTCTTTATTATCTATTAACATGAAATATTGTGCTTTATAAAAGAAATAAAAAAATACACAATTTAATTTTCATCAATTCCTAAAATATACTATCTACAATTTAAAAAATTTAATAAATATCTAATATATATATATATATATATATATATATATATATATATATATATATATATATATATATATATATATATATATATATATATATATATATATATATA
>Ga0214544_1002893_pt1 | contig 35838 bp, 17 predicted proteins | sample CNSS3metaG_FD_160074 | JGI IMG/M metagenome (GOLD analysis project Ga0214544, IMG submission 160074) | Root nodule microbial communities from cowpea collected in UCLA plant growth center, Los Angeles, California, USA - CNSS3 | ecosystem: Host-associated > Plants > Roots > Nodule | place: USA...
GAGTTCATTCACGAGTCCACCGATTCTGCTTCAAAACCGAGTTTGCTTGCGAGTTAACTCGCTGGGCATGACCAGGCACGCAAACTCGTCCGAGTTAACGAGTTAACTCGCGAGTTTGATAACCATGTTCTTGATAGGGTTTACTTTCAACAAAAGCATGCCATTGCGAGACTTTTAAGTTTCAATGGAGTCGAGTGTTAGAAATTCAACAAAGATATCAATAAAATGTAAACTCATGACTCACAATCATAAAAATTAAACAATATTATGCATTTATACATAGAAATTAGATATTTGGTACCAATGAGTTGTGAACATGTCCATATAAGAGACCACGACATTTCCTAACCCAAAAACCTTAAGACAGTGAGTTTATGAGTTACTATACTTATATATTAGTCATCTTTCTCATTCTCATCTAATGTGGTCCTGTTAACTCAACTTGAATTATTAACACATTTTTATTGTATGGTAGAAAGTTCAAAAAATAAAAGGTTAGAAGTTTGTTGCAATCACATTGACATCCACCTCAGTCAAAAAAAATACACCCTCAATCTCTTACAAGAAACAATAAGGATGGATTGTGTTCTCATGCCTACTCCTATGACTCAATCTTCGTTAACTTATAAGTTTTTCTCTAGTTTCTTCACTCTTTTTTCTTTTTCTATCGCTCACATAGTTTTAACGTCTAATCACATTTTTCTCTCGATGTCTATTATTATTCTCAACTTTAGAATTATTCTATCAATCATTTATGTTCTTAATGAGGTTGACCTAGTGGTAAAAGTTAGAAGGAAGGATGTGAGTTCAACATCTCCACTAAATTTTAAATTTTGAGAAATATAAGATTGATTTGAAAGATTTGAAAAAAATGATGGAAGAAGTTGTAAAAGAAGTTGTAGGTTCAACTCCTCCACTACCTACCATTTGCCTATAAAAGAAAAAACCTTATACCCTTAATGAAAGCTTTAAGTGAAAAAAACCAACCTTGAGTTACAAGACTCCAATTAGAGCTATCAAAATAGGCAACCCAGTTCGATCCGACTCGACCTCCCACGGGTTGATCACTCAGTGAACCAATCTAACTTGACTCACTTATTAGCGAGTCAAAAAAATTCGAAATCGGTCCAGTCCACCACAGATTGGTGAGTTAAACGTGTTAACTCATTAACTAACTTAATTAAAAAAAAATTATCTTCAATCTAAAAAAACTAAATTATAATTTAAATTTAAATTTAAATAAATTTCTTATAGAATCCAAATGCATTCAAAAGAATATTAAACTCTGAGTGCATACGAAAATAACAAAAATTGTTTTCAACCGAGTGAACGGTGAAAAGTGTTTTCTTCCTCGGGTCTAATATTTGTATTGGAAATTTACCAATATTGGATAATATTTTTAGATTGTTACCGAAGTAGATATATTTTAAGAGGTATATTTAGAAGGTGATTTATGTTCAGATGCGCAGTGATTATTTTTACGAAGTTGAGCTCGGTGAATAAATAAATTCATGTTCCTGAGCATTATATTTGAATCCATATTTTTTTACAGGAAATTCTCTCGTATCAATTGGACACATATATGAATATATTTAATATTCTATTTTTCAAATCAAATCTAAAAAAAATAATATATACATATATGTTGTCTTCGACTTTATAATTTCTATTTTAAACTACTCATATCTTTAATTTAATACGTAATATAATTTTTATATATTTTAGTTATGTATTATGATGCACGGATATGGTACCTGTATCTGATATAATACATATTTATGATACGTCGATATGTTTATTTTGAAAATAATAAAATATTATATTGTAGTATATGTATATTAAAAAATATATAAATTTTTTTAAAATATGATAAATATATATCATTGTTATAATTTGAATTCAAATTAAAATCATATGTATTAATATTATCAAAATAAAAAAATTATAAATTATTGTCATCACAATAGTACTATTATTTTATAGATTACATATTTTATTGATAAGTATTGATAAAATATCCTATTTTAAAATACTAGTGTAAACACAGGCGCTATCGCGCCTGTGTGTACGCATTTTTTGAATTATATTAATAATTGATGATATTGTAATGTTATTAATTTAATAAACAAAATAACAAAATAAAAGTATATTTATAAAAAATAAAATAAAATGTACGGAGAAAATAAGAGAAAAATAACTGTTGATGAATAGTAAGAGAAAAAAAGAAAAAGGAGATAAGTAAATAATTTTATAAAAACTTGTAAAAGTAATCGTTAAATTTTAAAAATTTAATAAATAATTAAATTATAAAGGGTAAAGTTGGAATTATGAAATGTGGACACAAAAGAGGGAATCCCCTTTATATATAGTTATAGATATTATATAGATATGTATCCAACACGAATACGTGATTCAACTTAAAGTATTACTGAGTCATAATTTATTTATAATGTATACATTTGATCATTGATATTATTATATGATTTAATTAGCAATTATCCAATTGATTTATCATACTTATACTCAATATTTATAATTATAATTTCATTTTTAATATTTGATAAAAAATTTATACTTTTTAAATTTAATATTTGATTTTTTATCTTAATTTTAATATTTTTTGTAAAAAATATTAATTAATATTTAAAACGGTAAATAAAAAACTATGGATACGGATATATCCATTCTTCTATAAGAAGATGAAGTTAAGATAAAATTTCATGTTCAAACTCACATGTTATCATTCTAGCGAAAACTTTGTGATATTTTTTAAATAAGAATATGGTCACATGCAGGATTCCACTTCTATTTTTCAATTTTTCTATAATTCGTGTACGAATTTTTTTTAAAATCTTTTATTGATTATGTAATTTGTATACATTTTTTCTATAAACAATGTAAATAATTTTTTGGCACATAGGTCCTTTTTAGATATTGTTTATTTAGAAAATGATTTCATTTTTAACTCAATTCAAATTTTGTTAATAAACTATATTTTTTATTAATTGAAAGAATTTTTAGAAATTAAAAAAAATGATAAAAAATGTTTTTGTTCAATTAAAAAATATATAAATTAATAATGAAAACAAATATTAAAATATACGATTTGCATGGTTTCTAAATAAATAGTTTCCTTAATTATAGTAAGACATATTCAATTTTATGATGGAGAGAAATAACAAGATAATAGTAAAAACATATATGCTACGCCTATTTGTATTCACATTTTTTATAATAAAAAATAATAAAATTAATAATAATAATATTATTATTATAATTATAAAATTAAATATAAATATTTTTTATTATTTTGTATATAATTTTTTAATTAATAAATTATTAAGTTTAAAAAAAATAGTTAAATTGAGAAAAACTGTTAATTAAAAAAAATGATTATTTGAAAAGTAAAATTAGTAAAATTATGATTTCAATTTTTAAAAAACTTTTATGTAAAGGACAAAACTGAGAAAAGAAAATGTGGATACTAAAAAGTGGTATCTCTTTATAATACAGGTATAGATAATAATCTAGGGGTTAAATGTATAAACTCTATTTCGAACCGAGCAGAAATTTTAATTTATAATTAAATTTTTGCGTAATATCTTACATTTGAACTCTTTATTCAGTTCTTTCTTATGAATTAACTTTTAGGATATTACTTATTAAATGTATTGATATAGAATGAGTTGACATTTCATTGTATTTAAACTTGTAAGTTGAGTTCAACTAATATCATTTGAACTCATCTTCATGGGTCCTGAATAAAATTTCTCCTCTTGCGAGAAGAAAATTGTACTGTGGATTACTGTGTTGTGTGCAGTGAAGAAAAAAAGATTTAGAATAGGGATTTTGCAGTGAGAAAACCTTTGTTAAGCTCCTATCTTCTCTTGATATTGAAGAAACACACTACACTGCATGACTAAGCCCAACTAGCAAAAAATTTATGAGAATTACATAGAGATGACATAACTATTGTCATTTGTTGATACTTCCTTTCCCCCCACAAAATAAATGTTTTGGAACTTTCCAATAAACAACTGAAGAGAAAAGTTTTATTCTCTTGAAAGTTGAATTCTACTGAAGAAAATTCTACGGCTAACTGTTTGAGTTCAAGCTGATTCTAATCTTTTGACGTAGATTTTAGCCTGTCACAGGAAACACAAAAACAAGTGAGATTGAAAACTGCTCAATTTAACAGGTTAACGCAATATGAATAGTGCGAAAATATCAGTATGACGAGACTCAACCCATAATCACAATTGTCATGGTTAAGTCGATACAAAATTCTTTTGCAACTTTTGGGTTTTCTGATCTCTATCTCAATAGATAAGTGTGGTATAAAAATGTGTGCGATAAAAATAAGTAGAAGGTGATAAAAAGGAAAGGTATTACAAAGCATTCAACTTGTACCTGCTCTAAAGTTAAAAACATGATCACATTCCATGATCCTAGTCGTCCAAAATTTGGTATGAACCCCTTATAAAAAGCTAAAGGTCCCTGCAAACATTACATTCCATAAGCAATTAAGTGTGGCAAATTTACAATGATGTAATGTAGCCAAAGCTAGAAATTATCAAGGCAGTTTGTTTAGCAGATCGTGCTTCGTCACCACCACTTAAAGTTTGACACTGTAAAATTTTGTGATGCATCTTAATAAAAAGCCAGAGCAATTATATTCATGCAATATACTAACTAAAATCAAAGAAAACATGCAAGAGAGAAAAATAGTAATAGCGGAAAACAATCATACGTCATTTTTTAATGTCTTGATGAAACAATCGAGGGTGCTTTTGTAACTAGAATCTCCCATCATTCTTGACTTAACCTGTCCATACAACAAAAGAAGATAGCATAATGAACTAGGAGAATGATAAAAGTACAGAATAATGAAGAGCTCAAAAGATGTTATGTAAGAAATATGAAATAAGAAGCTCAACTATGTATATTCACAAGTAAACAACAAGAAATTACCACATCAACAGGGGAACCAACACAAACTGCAAAAAACCCTGCCCCTAGACCAGCTAGAAGATGAGTTAACACATTGTCGGTGAATCCTGGAATCTTCAAAATAGTCTGCAACAAAAGAAATAGTTATACAAAAGTAAAATGAAGAGAATACAAAGTTTTACTCCAAAATTAAGTCCAGTGTCTTTTGCATTACCTGTTTCACTTGATCATAGCTGGCCAATTCAGCAGCATTAATGATACCATTTCTTGTTATGTTGGGTCCAATCCCAGTCCAAAGAGCACCAACTCCTTCCTATGTGTAGGAAGCAAGTGAACAAAACCAAGTATAACCAGAAAAAGGACTGAATACACGTCCCATTTTCACAAACCATATTAAGTTATATGCAAATACCTGTCTCACTATTGTTGAATAAGCATTTAATGATCCAGTGTAACGCCTGGGCACACCAGGGGGCAATTTTCCTTCAGATTGAAGTCTAACTTTCACAAGATCTGTTGGATTAGCCACAGCAATTGCCATAGCACCTGATGATAACACAAGTTCATGTGGTTCAACATCATGGTTTTGCATAATGTATCAATAATTCTAAAACAGCAACAATGTCCAGGAATGGGCTTTACCAGTTGTAAATCCTGCAAGAATTTTCTTAGACAATGGAACATCTCCAACATGGTCAGGTCCAACATAGAAGCTCTTAACCTGTTATAAACCCCATGAAATCTATGTCATCAGATCACATAAGCAAACGGTGGAAATGAACTGCAAATAAATGAACATTCTCCAATGCAAGGTTCCAAACTCACAGGATCATATAATGCAATTCTTAAGCCTCCATTCACACATTGACGTTGTAGCCCTGGTACAATCCCCTTCCAAAGTGCTGAAAGACCTTCTTCCCTGGCGATGGTTGCAACGGTTCCAAGCATTCCCCTATATTTAGGTAAGGCCACCACGTCACCAATCACAGGCTGTTTTTGAAGCTGAAGCCTAACTTTTGCAGTGTCGAGAGGAATAGTACACACCTGAATTATTGGAGCAATAATTTCAAACAAATAGTTATATACAACACAAAGACTAAGTATTTGTTAAAGCAATATGACAAGTGAACTCAAAACACAAGACAGCTTAGTAAATATATAACAAGCAGAACCAATTACCAATCTTTACAGAGTAATAGGACTACAATTCGCAGCTAAGGAAAATTTTAGTATACATCTTTAACTGTTTCACGTAAGATATCTAATGAAATATTTGTTTCTTAAGCAATATTTTCAGTGCAGCCAAAGATTAGACAGGTTAGCCAAACAGGTATTATGATTTTAGAGTAAATCAATTGATCCCACCCCTTTAATTCCAAGATCCACAAACCAGAGAATAATCAAGGTTTCGAAATTGAGGTGTTGTAGTCATAGTGTTGCATGATTGCAGCCAATGTGGCCATAGTTACAGTCGTAGAGAGAATTCAAAACCCTTCGTGTTGTGGCCAAAATAACAGATGCGGAAGGTTTTGAAAAACCCCAGGAAAATAATCATCCATATTGAACCATGGAAATCAAACAGAAAAGTGCGAAGACCTGTCTGTCATCATCATATCAGTAAAAAACACCTTTCCTCTATGGCCATTGTTCAATACACAACACGCAAGTAGCAATTGGCTAGGCACTTATACCAGCACACCATATTTGATAACTAAGCACAGTTCCACCTCCCATATTCAATTCAAAAGGTATCAAAATCAACTAAGGACTACTTAAACGCAAAAAAGAAGAAGCTCTCAGATACTCATCAGATACATGATTTGTCACACTATAGCAAGATCACCCAAGACTTTTAAGAAAAGGTCCATTGCAGCCATCACTGCAGATAGGACCTATTACTGTACGTAGCTAGCAAGAAATTTGAATAGAAAGCACAACATTTTGGGAAATTAACCTCCAATACGCAAAAAAGACGGGATTTTTACACATGATCACAACAAAGAGAAATTGCCCAGAAGAGAAACTTTGATAAAGTGAATACCCAGATGAGAGTTATTGAAAAGAAAGAGATATTAGAGTGACAGATGTACCTCGGCGAAACATGCAGCGAAAGCGCTGCTTGCAAAAATGCCAGCAAAGGAGATGTCAGAATTGGAACTGCCACCTCCCACCATTGCTTCGACAAGGCCAAAAGATGTTCACAACAAATGAAGACAGAGAATTCAAGAAGCAATAGAAAACAAAACAGGAAGAGAGAGAAGAAAATAATTGGTGTTCAGAAGAACGACATTAAGACAGTGAAATTCAGTACTAGGCAGAGGAGTTCTTATATAGCATTTTGTTCGTGTTGGGAATACTCCAAGAATCATATGAAAATATATATAAACCTAAAAGTTCGAAACTGAATTATATTAAAATCTAAACATAGAAGTTAATTTTAGAATGCAATTACACGTATTAACGTATAATTTTTATAATAATTACTTCAAACATGCGTTACCCTGTATTATTAGTTTAGATGGACCATGAGCCATTATGTTTTAAGCATGCTCGTGTTTTGTATGGGAAAATAGTCCTTTGAAGATTTATTTTCCTTATTTTAGGTAGAGAGATGCATAAGGATGCAGCCATTAATTGACTGAACTGTAATGCTCTGTATTTGCTTATTCAATTACATGTGTCTGCAGATATATAGTGATTAATTAAGGGCAATAACTAAGATCACACGAATAATATTTCAGTTTGACCCTCTAAATTCGCATAATCATGAATACACCTGCTCAAGAAACACCTTATTTGTCACTTCTCATTCATGACAGGGTATAGTTTCAACAAAAGCATGCCAGACTTTCAAGTTCAATGGAGCCAAGTGTTAGAAATTCAACAATATTATGCATTTATACCTACCTAATCATACATTTACCTAAAATTATTTTATAAATTTATAATTTATAATTTTTTTATTTTGTAATATTATATATTTTTTTAATTTGATATTTTCAAAATTTATAATTTTTATTAACTTTAAGAATAATTTTAGATAAATATATTAACAAATATTTGAGAGAGATCCTCATTATTTATAATTTACATTATGTGACAATATTTAAGCACATGACAAGGTGACAATGCAAGCACGTCATAAATAATTTACATTATCTGACAATATTTAAGCACATGACCATTGGCGGAAGTATGAAGGGATACGGGAGCCACGACTCCCCCAACCATTTTTTATTTATTTTATTTTCTATATATTTAAAAAATAATTTTTATAAATTATTATTTTATATATGTTAATTGATTTTTATTTTATTTTTTTTTATATATTTAAAAAAATATATTTATATATTATTACTTATTTATATATTATTACCTTATTTATATTAATTTAGTTTGAAAAATCTTTTTTAAAATTTAAAAATTGTTTTTTTTCTAATATAATTTCTTAAACTTTTTTATTTGGTTTCTCTCTTCCGTGCTTTCATCTCTTTCTCCCGTTTTATTTTCATCTTAATTTTCACCATCAATTTCTTATTATTTTCAAAATCAAATTACACTACGACAAAATTGAAGAGTTAAGGAATATCTTGAATCGAACAATTTCTTCTTTTGAGTAAGTTCATATTTTCCTTTTTATTTTTGAAGCAATATGTTTCTCTCTTGTATGTGGTTTTTCTACACTCTAGGCATATCTTTATCTGTTAGAGATCATAAAATCATGCTTTAATTGTTGATCAAACTCTTATTTGTGTAGATAGAGCTATTTTAGGCTTTGAAGTTGTGTAAGGGAAGAACAAGATTAGGAATCTAGTCTACGGTAAGAGAAGCTAATCATTTAGAAGTTATTAGTTTTCTTAAAATATTGAGTCTTGCTTTTAAGATTTAATTTGTGGTATTCATAATTTTATCTTTTTGTAAATAGGTGAGAGGTGAAAAATTTATATTAGAAAAATTATGATAAAGAGTAAAAGAATTAATTCTTTTTTTCAAGAGGAAGGCTTGTGATGAAGATGAAAAAAAATGCATCTACGTCATCTAAAATTAAGAAACTTCATGAGAATCCAAATATTGAAAACAAAAAACAACTCTCTAAGGTTCCTAAAGTTACATATAATGAATTTGAAAATACTTTAGAACGTGATCCGGAAAAGCGTATTCAAATTTGGTAATACCTACCAAATTAAATTGATGAGATACAGAGGGCTTATCTAAAATGGGGTCCATATCAAATGCGTCTAGAAAATTATCCATTGTTATATTGTTTAGATTCTGTTGTCACGAGTGCTTATTTTGAATAACAAAAATGATTAAAGAAATTGATTTTTTTTAATTAAAAAAATTAATTTTTTTTAATTAAAAAAATAATTTATATATAACAAAAATAATTTGGCCCCCCTAAAATTTTTGGTCAAGTTCCGCCACTGCACATGACAAGGTAACAATGCAAGCACGTCATATATCATATAGGTAACAGAAAAATTTAACGAAAATGACTCATTTGAAATTTTTTGAAATATAATATATTCTTATAGTGAAATTGGGATATTTTGTTTGGTAAATTAATAAAGCTATACTTTCTAGATTATGAAAAAAGCCATTTTTTTCTAAAAACAAACACCACAACCTCAATTCTCTTCTCAAAATGCTTGTTTATTCTTTTCTCTCAACTCAATGTTTTTCCCACCCAACACAACCTTGATTCTTCCTTTTTTTTTCTCTTCTAATCTTCATCTCTACTTGAATTAGAGGTTAGTTTTTGGTTCGTGGCGGAGTCCTCTTCAAATCCATCCAAATAGTTTCCCCATCCGTGTTGATTTGGGGTTTTATAACTCGAAAATTGTCCTTGAGGTTTCATTGTTTCAATCTTGGTCTACATTCGAGGTAATGGAAGCTAGGTTCATCTTTTAGATTTTGAAATAAATTGTTTATCCTGGTCTTTGATTGCATCTTGATGTGTTGGTTTGATGAGTATACTAAATTGGAGTGGTTGTATTGTTTTTGGTTTTGCATGCTAAAATCAGTGAAAATCTGCTATTCTAACTTAGGAGAGAATTTCCAGCTTAAACGAGATAAGTCTCGCCCAAGCGAGAAAAATCTAGCTTAAGCGAAAATAGCAGAATGTCACTTTGTTCTCTATTCAAATTCTAGCTTAAGCGAGAATTTCTAACTTAAGCAAGAGTGATCTCGTCCAAGCAAGACAAATCTAACTTAAGCGAGAACAATCTCACCCAAGCGAGAAAAATCTAGCTTAAGAGAGAGTGCTGCAAAATTTTAATTCCTTATTTTTAACCTGTGATTGATTGATTAAATTTTAAAAATATGATGTATGAAGCTATGCATGGATGATGTTGGTATTTTGAGGCTTGACTTGGTATGTTTTTTTAAAAATGTGATTGTTTTTGATGTTTGAAATTTGAGATGAAATTATCGATATGTGAATATGAAAATATGATTAAGAATATATTTGACGTAATTCCATGGGTCTCATGGGTAGATTTTATGGTGGTGTTAATTTAGTATATGCATTGGACTATGGATTCAAGTAAGATGATATCCTAAAACTCTAATGATCATTCACATTCAAATAGAGTAAATGGTTCATGTGGTGAGAGTAGCAAGTGATCCTAGTCTAAGATAGGATAATGACCTTAGATGATTATGGATTAACCTTGTGTGTGGTAGGGTGAAACCCATTGACAATGGCTCTGCAGAGTAGTAGAGGCCACCACAAGTGCAAGTCTCTATTGATTCCGATTCCAAATGCATGTATCTGGATAATCGAGTTTAGTGTCAACTATTTGTGTACAGTTATGTAAATTAATTATAGTTACAATGTATGAATTATAATTGATATGATTTAAATGGTCTTAGGACAACTCTTTTGCATACTAGCTTACCCTTGCACTTTGTGGTTTTGTGTTATTTTCTTCTTTTACGATGATCACCATTTTGGTGGGAGGAGATGAAGACACATGTGAGGAGTCCGTAGTTAGAGTCATAAGATTGCATGAGAGGTATTAGCAGTTTGTACGTTCAGTATAGGAATACCTTTAAAGGTTCAGGATTGTTGTATAAATAATATAATTTTATAATCTGAATTCTTAAAGGATCGTATAATTATACTCTTATTAGTTAATTTGTCTTTAAATATTATTATGAAATATCTTATTTTATTAATTTTATACTAGTAAAATGAGATGTTACATATTAAATTACACCATGCCTTAAAATTATTATTTTTTTAAAATTGATTAAAGTAATCATAATTAAATCCTGCAATATTATGCAGATTTAATATATATCGATAAGTTGTTTCAAATGTATGATTCGAATGCTGATTTACTGAAATGTTAAACACATTAAAATTCTCATATTATATCATGACATTCATATTCATAAGATTTTGTTTAGACATTTGAATATATAGAATTAAGTATAAATCATAAGAGTTTGATTAGAGCTGGCATAAATATATTTATCTTTCTTTAGTTAACTGTATTTTGTATATAAAATTAGTATTAGACCCGTGCTTACTCACGGGTCATTGTTTTTTTTAAGGTTTTTTAGTTTTTATTAAGAAATTTAATATAATGTATAAATAAATACTTTATTTATATTATTATATTTAATTATTATAATTTTAAATAGAATATTTAAATAAATAGTTTGATAATATAAAAAAATTAAATAATTAATTATTGATACCTATAGAAAACACATTGATATTTCAATTTTAAATATATATTATAAAGAAGGGAGCTTAAAGCTACCTCAGTGCAACGATCGACTACTTGTTCTGAGAAGGCTTTGGAAAAAGATATGCGAGTTCAAACTACTTTTAGGATTAGGACTGAACAAAATAAACCAAAATGCACTACACTACCAAAAACTGCACTGAACTAAAAAACTATTCGCATGAACTGCACTGAACTGAAAAACAATTCAGATGAACTGAACTGAACTGTTATTCTTACAAATAAACTGGACTGAACTGCACTGCACTATAATATAAATTGAACTGAACTGTTATAAACTGAATTGTTTTATGAACTGCACTACGTCAGAACTGAACTGCACTATTTTTGGACTGAACTGCACTAATTTTTAACTTAACTACACTGTTTTTGAACCGAATTGCACTGATTTTGAATAAACTTCACTATTTTTGAATTGAATTGTACTATTTTTGAACCGGATTGCATTGATTTTGAATTGAATTGCACTATTTTTGAACTGAATTACACTATTTTGAATCGAATTGCACTAATTACATATGATTGTACTACGCAATAATAATCTAAAGTTTATAATTTGAAAATGCTTAGAAAATAATACTTGAAATATGCATCATACTTCAATACACCAATTAACATTTTTATAATTTTTTTATTTATATTAAAGTTTTTTGTAACTTAAAATGTAATTAAAATATTAAAATTAATATAATAAATATAAATATCGGTATTAACTTATTTTTTATATTTTAAAATCTTATGTAATATTACTTTTTAGTTTTACAATGTTTATTATGTTGCGTAAAATTTTTTAAAAGGATTTATTTTAGAAAATTCTCAAAATTAATATTTTTTTTAACATTTGTATTCATTAATATTTGTGTGAAAAATGTTATAGAAATTTTATGAAGTTCTAAAATTAATATTTTAAGAATTTTTTAAAATAAATTCTCTTTAAAAAAGTTGATGCCACATAATAAATATTTTAAAACTAAAAAATAATATTACATAAGATTTTAAAATAAAAAATACGTTAGTACCAATATTTATATTTATTATACTAATTTCAATATTTAATTTACAAAAAACTTTAATATAAATAAAAAATTATAAAAATGTTAGCTGTCACAGAATTTAATTTTTAAAAATAACTTCTGTAAAATCATAACATAAAAATAACATTACATAGTAAAATTCATTCAAAATAAAATAAGATATTGAATTAATTTATAATTTTTTTAATAAATTAATTATAAATATTTTATATTTTTCTCAAAGAAAGAGTAAAGAAAAAAATTAAGACAAAATAAAATAAATATTTCAATATGAAAGAGAAAGAATAGAACGTAAGACATAAAACACATAAGTCCAATTCTTATCCTAATACCAATATTTTATTTGAGGTATTTTGCTCTTTCAATCTATTATAGTTCAATAGTTAACTTAACATAAGTTTAGTTTCTTAAAACTAAACTATTTTATAGTACAGTTCAATTATTATTATGAATAGTTTAGTATATTTTAGTTTAATATAGTATAATTAACTATAATTTAGTATAATTTAGTAAATTATACCCAGGCCTACTTAGGATGTTTTTATCCTTATTTCGACCCTATAAATTTTCCTATCAATACCAAATCATATCATCAGTAGAAATCAATCTGTAACAAATGCAAACTGCAATTTTCCAAAAAGCAAGTCTTCAGAACCTCCATAATCTTTTGCCAGTAAAGTTTCTAAGAATTGTGTCTGAGAAGGAACATAATAATAAGTTCAAAAATCAACAAACAATAATATGTAAAATTATCAGTTTTTCCTGAGTCAAAATCAATGAAGTACTCAATATCACAGAATACCTATCAAATGTCACAATAGTATCAAGAAACATTATAGCCATACCATCAATGCAAAATTCTCCGCCCTCATCTGCTCAAAACCTTTAGTCAGTTTAGTTATTTCTGACTTATTCAGTGACACATTTTCGGTAGTTAACATCTCAACAAAAGAATAATAGCAAGTGGATCTGCAAATAAATGGAATAGAACAACGAAATAATATAACTTGAAGCAACGTAGAAATAAGCAAATTTATGAACCCTGATAAAAATACTGGAACAGATTTATGACTTAGTAGAACAATAACAATAATGATAAGTATAACATAAAATAGTGATAGACATTAAGCAAAGCATAACATAAAACAAACTAAATATATTAATAACTACAGGAAGATTCCTACTAATTGCTATAACAATATAAATTAATGATTCAACCTTTTAAACAATATAAAGATTCCTGTTTCTTCTGGATTTCTGGATCCTACATTGCCTTTGCCTGCTAGAATACGAAATATAAAATTTAACACAAATTTTCAATTCTTTGATTTAGTTAATAAAGTTACTTAAGCAGTAATCCAAAACCTATGATAAGGGGAAACAAAACCCTAAAAATACTATTGTTATATAAATTTTATTGTTATATAAATTTTATACTATATTGATAAGTATCGATAAAGTATCTTAAAAATATGATACAAATACATATCAGACACAAATACATGTTAGACATACATACGTAACATAATTTGAAATATCGATGCATTATAACAGATTATTTTATTTAGAATAGTTGAACCATTAGTATTAATGGAATTTAATTTTATTTCTTTTTTTAAATTAGAATTCTTTATTTTTTGATTGAAACTGTATAAAAAGAAAATATTATATGTAATTTTCAGTTTTAAATTATGTGTGAAATATTAGCTATTTCAATTTGTCAAATTGAATATTTTTCAATTTAAAGTACATAAAAAATTAAAAGTAATCTAATAAATATTAAAAGAAGTGAAATAATTAATTGTTTCTAAAAAACTAAAATGTTTAATACTTATGTAACTCCTTAACAAATTTGTCTTTAAAGGCCTCTTGAAGGGTTAAAGTGGAAAATACATTTACATTGTCCCTGATTTCATTTCTAATCCCTAACTTTTCATTATAGATAAAAGGGTTAAATATGTTTTTAGTCCCTCAAGTTTCATCGAAATTTAGAATTAGTTCTTCATCAAAACTTTTGATCAATTTAGTCCTTCATCTTTCAAAATGCGTGAATTTAGTCCTTTTAACCAAATTTTGTTAAGTTTATCTGACGTTTCAAGCGTATTTCATGATAGTATTTAAATTATTTACATTGTTTGACACATTTTTGCTTCAATTTTAACTTAAATACTATAATGAAATGTGCTTGAAACGTCAGATAAACTTAAAAAAATTTGGTTAAAAGGACTATATTCACGCATTTTGAAAGATGAAGGACTAAATTGGTATAAAGTTTTAATGAGGGACTAATTCCAAAATTCACTGAAACTTGAGGGACCAAAAACATATTTAACCCTAGATAAAAATATGTACCAGTGAGGTTAATCTTTATCGAAGTAACATAATTTTTTTTTTTTTTGAAACAAACATCTTTTTACACCTCATAGCCAGGTCAATATGAAAACCAAATTTCCTTTTACACAAAGAATTATTTAACCCTATTTTTTCATTATGAATGAAATGATAATATGTAAGAGCAAAATTAATCTTTATTGGACACAAATAAATATTTTCATAATAAAAATATAAAAATTATTTGTTTGATTTTTGGGAAAGAGAAATATTTTAAAAAATTATATTTGGTTTTCACACTTGATTAAAGGGAATCATGTTATGATATACATCATAAGGTACTAATACCTTTTCTATAAATAACTTATCCCATGCCAGAGTTGGTTTCACATACCAGTTTTCTTCTTCTTATTGCTCTCCCCTCCATTCAACTCCTTATCTCTCTCACTAATACAATGTTTACTCTCAAACTTCTCTGCTCATAGTATGCACCAATAGCAGTCCCAACAAACCACTCTCTCACCCTTAATTGGTCACTTAACTATGCTTTGATTAACCTTAATGACAGTAAAAAGAAAATTCCAATAAAATTAGCTTAAAGGTCATTCAATATTGGTTCTATGGTGGTTTCAAAATTCCTTTCAGCTGCCCTCTTAGACATCTAGGGTTTCTGCTCCTTCACAGTCATGCCAAAAAGAATTTTGGCAAAAAAAAAAGTTATTTTGCATAGACTAGGTTCAAACACACAACCATTCGATTATTTATACCAATACACAACAAATTCAACAAATTCATGTTTCGTGATAATTCCTATAAATCTAGGATTTTATTAAAACTCATCACAATCAATTATATATTATCAAAAAATGCACAATTAAAATAACACACAATTTGGCATACATAAGACTCAAACCTAAGTCATCTCAACACAATCAAGTACTCTTAACCATTTGAGTTAGTACTTTTCCACACCATAAAAGTCAATATTAAATGGCATAAAGGCTCCCACTACCCACATTTATTAATTAATTATTTATTTATTTAATTAAATTTCTCGGGTCTTACACTTAACGCCCAAACATGCAAGAAAATTTGCACTTAGTGGTGACCCTAACGCTTTTTGATGCTTAGCATTCGCTGCATGGCTTTGAATCTTCCAAAATGGTTTTTCTCCTTTCTTCTATGGTTGAAAACTTTTTTGGTTTAAGGCAAATGGTGATTAGTGGTATAATTAGATCAATGTAACCCTAAATGTATTTATTCACAAAAGCAAAGTAAAAATGAGGATTAAGTGGGTTAAAAACTCAAGAGAAGTTGATTTTGTTAACAAAAGATAACTAAAATAATGGTAAAAATCTACATTATCAGTCATGATCATGTGCTAAAATAAGATATTCTCTGGCCTTTCACTATATATTTGATTATGCGTTGTTCACGGGATCTCTTGCCACTATTTCCACATCCTACCCCACAAATCTCTATAAAGAATAATCACTAATGACATCTATAATTGGTGACAGAAGACACGAAAAAATTTAAGAATAAAAAGGAAATATAGAACAACAAATAAATTTATGAATTGAAAATCTAAGGGAACTTAATGAATTACGACACCACATATCCATTGCTTGTCTTCTAGAGCTTAAGAGGAGTATGATGGTCATGGTGATTTTAGAGGTGGAGTGTTAAGCCACACTTTTCCTTTAGAAAATCCTACATGTATTCAACGTTGTGGGTCCATGGAACACAATGGTTGTGAAAGGCTTAAAGGAGGCATGTAGTGCTTCCTTGACGAAATATAGAACAATAGATAAATTTATGAATTAAAAATCTAAGGGAACTTAATGAATTTCGACACCGCACATCCATTGTTTGTCTTCTAGAGCTCGAGAGGAGTATGAGGGTGATGGTGCTTCTAGAGGTAAAGTGTGAAGCCACACTTTTCCTTTAGAAAATCCTACATGTATTCAAGGTGGTGGGTCCATGGAACACAATGGTCGCGAAAGAAATAAAATCCTATCTACTAGAACATACAATCAATGATCCCTCTTCTTCCTATTTCTGAAAGTCTTTTTATACTCATCATTCTCTAACCTCTTAGTTTCCCCCCTCCTTTATTCTTGCTCAATGTCTTTTTAATTCTGCCATCTGCATTTATGGTCGCTCTTAATTGTGTAGTCCTTCGCATCCTTTGTGAAACCTTCCATCAATGCTCATCAAGTCGGCCATTTACTAAGCTCATTAAGTCGGCCATTTACTAAGCTCATCAAGTCGGCCATTTTACTGATCAAGGTCCTAATGATATTGGGCCTATCTACACAATTTCCTAATGATTAATATTAAATCTGATAAAGGAGGTTGACCCTTAACCTAACTACCAACACAATCGATATTAAGCCTATCACCACATAGTCTCCTAGCCTTAACTTTTCAAAGTGAAGGCTATCAGTATTAGAGGTGTCAAAACGGGTAACCCGACCCGGCTCGACCCACCACGGGTTAGTCATTTAGTGAGCCAACCCAACCCAGCTCCCTTATTAGCGAGCCAAAAAAATATGAACTCGGCTTGGCCCACCATGGGTTGGTGGGTTAAACAGGTTTGCTCACTAGCTCACTTAATTAAAAAAGAAAAAATAGTCAAAATTAAATTATAGTTTTGATTATAATATAAATAAACTTCAATACAATCCAAATACATTCCAAAAGAATGTTAAACTCCAAATACAAACCAAAATCTCAAAAATACAAATTATCAATGTGTTGGCTAAAAAAAATAACTTAACCTAACCTAATCCAAATGCAAAGATATATGATATATGACAATCATGATCCAATCGTCTTTGAACTTATTAACCCAATCAACATTGAATCTAACACCACATTTTATAGAAAAAGTAGTTAAAAGAATAGATGTAATTAAATATTACTAGTTAAATTCTTTGATAGAAATTACTTATAGTGTGGATATTAAATATTATCCTCTTCCTTTATAGTCGTGATTTTAGAAGAAGATAACAATTGTTTTTTTTATCAGTCATTTTGCGTTACTTATTTTACATCAATTATACTTTTACTTTTTCAAAATATTAAAAACAATTAAATTACTATTTTGTTGCTATTCCTTGTATTAATTAATTATTTAACTAATAATTCATTATTTTTAAAATTTCTATTTATCTATCATTTATCAATAAAAAGGTTGAAGTGGCAGCATTGTGTCTAAGTATCATACCCACATCACAAAAGTGCGATTAACTATATATACTTCAGATACAAAAAAGTTCCCTTGAATGTTCAAATTCCACGTTTAAAGCATCAGATGCCACTTGAATTAGATCCATTGCTCTGAAAAAGTGGGAAATTATGGGATTTTAATGAACCCAAATGCTCCAACCACACAAAGAAGATACCATTTGTTATCAGCAAAACAAACAAATCGGAAAAGAACATGGCATGCCATCCACACACCGAGTACTAAGGCATCTCACTCTTCCGAAAACACTGTTTACCTACTTCACTCACAAATTTTCATTTTTCTTGCTCTAGAAATTTGCCAAAACAAATAAAAAGTATATATTAATATATGAATATTGGAGCAGTACATACAGTTAATTGATATTCTTTTTATCATATTATATTATTTATTATGTCTGCATTTTTTCATATATATCTATATATTTAAAATTTGAAATGTTTAAAATGAACACTAAGTGTATGGATATCTTTTGATAAAAAAAAATCTTTAATTCTACGCGTTTTGTTATCCTATTTTCTTTTAATTTTTATATAATGGAGACGTAAGTGTCTAGGAACACTTTTCTATTCGTGTTTATTAAGTCGACGTACATCGGGGTTCAGATATGATGTTACAGTTGATTTTATTGTAAAGTTACAGCTGGCGAGGTGCAAACGTGAAGACTGTGTAATAGGTCTTCACATTCAATGGTTGGTCATTATTACCTGTATGATGTAGATATCATATGCTGTGCGTATCTCATACGAAAATAAACTCCTTGACATGGTCAACCACGTACGAAATATGCCTACTTAAGTCACTAATGTGGGGAAGGAAAGTGACAGCAAATATTTTTAATTTTTGGTTTCGGATACGTATCTGAGGTATATATTATCGAGATAAAAAGATTTTTCTATATTTCGGTTATTAACTTGAGGTATATTAAATAGTTATTGTCTTGATTTCTGTCCAACCGAGATCTAATGGTGTATCAGAAATTAAAAAAAAAAAATAAATATAGTTTCTGCCTTGGGTCTCGTCCAATCGAAACAGAAAGTTAAATTTACTACCTCGGTTCTGGTCTAACCAAGACATATTAGTTATTAAATTCTGGTCTTGTTTTATTCATAATCACCATATTTAACCTGCAAATTTTCAACCAGAAAACCAAAACCAGCTATAAACAAAAGCCAAATGCTATTCAAATAGAAAATGTGGCAAAATACTTAAATACTATTCATATTAATGTAGTATTCATTACAATCTCATATGCTACCATAAACAAATATACTAAGTACTATTATACATTTGTATAATGTACTTTGCACAAGTTATCCTTAAATATTTGATGGACTTAACGGGAATTGATGTAGTGGTACTAAATCTCTGCACACAAGAGAATAATTTAAATTAGTATCTAAACTAAGACAAAATTGTAGATAAGTATTTGATATAGTGAAACTATTATTGTTTCCAACCAATTGTGATACGAGCATGTACGATGGTTGATATCCATTGCATTACATAATAACCACACTTATATGAGCCGACTTGTAAATTACGCTACAATGAATGCACAATTATAAGTAATTGAGAAACAAAAGAAATTGAATAATTATAATACTATAGACCAAAATAGCAAACCTGGACCCAACCATGTTAGCCTTTTTGTCATAGCAGTTGATTTCTCTAACAACATGTTATGTCCAACAATTGAACAATGAAAAAAGTAAGGTGTTAAGATACAATTATATAAGAAAGAAAGTTCATAAAAAGTAGGTTCTTACCAATCTATAACTTGTTTGAGATGGTTAGAGGGAGGCCTGTGCAAGGAACAAAGCCACACAGTAGTGTTGTCCTTCATGAAAATCACAAGTAGTTGTCAATGATGCCTGCAATCAAAACAAAATTCATTGTTTTACCTTAAAATGAGAGATTATAATTAGAAGTCAACAAACTACAAATACCCAACAATATACAAGACACAATATATTTCCTTCCCTCGTCCAAAGCATTGGGTAATGTATGCTTGAATGTCATCAAATATATTGCCTACATGAGTTAGTGGCGGGTCTATGAACCCATATACATCACTCAACCCCATATTGTTACTGACACCAAATATATACCTGAACAAAAACATTTATTTAATATAAATTACTAGATAAATTAGTTAAACATAATGAATGGTTTATATGCTTACATCATCCATAACTGAATAAGGGTAATATTCAGTTCTTCTGTCCTCGATGCAAGCTCAAAGACATCTTGCTTATGCAGGTACATTGGGATGTCACTATCTCTCCCAAATACATCAGAATCCCATGAAACTACCATCGACTTGTCACTTATGATGTTAGCAAGTTGGTGTAATGCACCAAGAGGATCGTCCAAAGATATTGGAATCTTCATAGGTTCAGAACTTTCCACTTCATGCGACTATTATTACATGGAAAAAATAATTTGATTGTGAACATAAATAACATGTAAACTTAAAATGCAGAGTACTATAAGATGAGATTGGGGATCCATACCGATGGGTCAAAAATAGAACCAACCAAATCTTTAGGCCAGGCGAGGAAAGACTAAAATGCTTGTGCCACAATATATACCTCATCTGTTGGCACAGGAACTAAAGCATCTGGTACAATGACTTCCTCTATTATGACCTTAACCTCATCATCTGTTAGCTCCATACCATGAAGAACAATGGTTGCCTCAAATACTATTCCACGAACCACTAGTGTCTTCCTTGTACCATGCAGAACATATAGTTCACATCGATGAGCGTCGTCTACAACATCCATGGTATAGTTGGAGCCGAACCACTTCCCTTTCTACTTCTACCTGTCAAAGCCAATGATAATGTTATTTTATTAAAATCACAATTATGGAAGATCATAACTTAGCACAAAATGATTATTAATTTTACCTGTTGGGGGCATAAAATAACCGTGAGTAGCAACTTAAGTGGTTGAGTGTGTTGGGTGTTGTTGAAAGGACTTGGGTTTGAGTCTTGTGTATTCCATTAGTGGGATTTTTAAATATTATTTTACTTTTTGTGTATGCATGAGCTTTTGATGTGGATTTGTGTTGGTTTATGTGCATGAAACATCTATTGGTTTGTTGGTGGTGCATATGCTTGGTAATTGGGTGGATGTGAGTTTGAACCTTGACTAGCATTAAATATTTCCTTTTTATAGTCGAGTAGTTTTTTTACATTGATAGATGAAGAGAGAAAGGAGTGTAAAAGGGCTAGAGAGACGAAATTCAGGTAAGGGGAGCTGTATGTTTTTTCAAAGTTTATGGGTTTCTGCCTAGAAACTGCCTAGCGGCAATGAAGGCCCACCAGGCACCTCAAGTTGTTGAGCCTGTGTTTTGGGTTTTCCTAGAAAATGCTTGGTGACAATCATGGGCCACTAGGCGATGCAAGCATTGTTGTTCATTTTTTTTAGTTTTATAGATTCTAGGGCAATGTTGATGTTATGGATTCTTTGTGGTTGATAGTGTTGTGTGATTCCATTATCAATTGTTGATAATTGCTGCTATTGATGTATTTGGTGATTTTACATTCCATGAGCATGAGTCATTCTTAGTTGGATTCAAATGTTGGCATGACTTTAAATTGGAAAGTGTACGTGATCATATAGGATTAATGTGTATGAGGTGTGATAATGTAAATTTGAGTCACGTGCAATGTATAGACATGAAATTTGGTAATTTGAATTTGTGCATGGATGTTTGATGTGTTAAAACCTTTGGTGAAGTTCAAAAACCAGGAATTGTCACGCTATTGGTATAACGCCTAATGATATTGGTTGGACCACCAAGCAAAAAGACAACCAAGGACCCTGGAAAAGGTAGCGCTCGACGGTGAGTTGAGATCGCCAAGCGGTCTGCACTACAACTTCGCTTGGTGACGCTTAGGCTGCATCAGACGATAGTGTAGTGGTAGGGTGCGTTTGTGGTGTTTTTGCATGGCTTGTTGCAAGGGTCTTGGTCTAGGATATGCTTGGATGAATTACGAGCAGGGAAGTTTGTAATGGAGTTGGAAATGCGTGATTAATACAGACGGGAAGGTTCGTATTATATGTACTCTTGTGTAGGAATACTAGCGGGGAGATTCATATGTTTTGTGCTCACACTTGAGGTTGTTATGAGCGGGGAGGTTCATAACAAGTAGTATTCACGCGCGTTGGACTACGAACAGGGAGGTTCGTATAGTTGGACTACAAGCGGAGAGGTTCGTAAAGTTGGACCACGAGCGGGGAGGTTCGTGGAAGCATGTGGAATCCCTAAGATCATGAGTGAGTATGTGTTGATCGCATATAGGTTATGAGACTGGGGTTGTCTATGTACCTTCTAGTGTAAAGGTCTTGATAACATAATAAATTGGCTAAGTTATTTTAGGTGATGGGTTTATACTCTTATTTATGCATGCTTACTTCTTTTAAACTCACCTTTTCTATTTGTATTTCGCAACGATTGTGTGACTTGTCACATAAGAACATATGTGATTCCAAGTGAGGATGACGATGCATAAAGACGAAGCGGGAGAAATAGTTACTGAGATTTTATTTTGGAACTTGTAATTTTTAATTACCAGTTGACTTTGGATTTCGAACTATAATAAATTATTTACAACTTAATTTTTTTATTTATCGTCATTGAAAATTTTAAATTTTCTTGCTTTTTGAAAATAATAATTATATTCAAATTTATTTTTAATTATAATTTTGTTTAGAACGTAATATGCGAGGAGGATGTTGCGATTTCGATCCCTTCTCCTAATAGAGTTTAAAAAATATGATTGTTAGTAATATTAATTAATTTCTTTTAAGTATAGCATAATTTATGAGACATGTCTATCTTGGATTTAAGTTGGTGGTGGATGTGGCTTCTGGATGAAGTCAAGTCATCGTTTTTTATTTTTCCTTCGTCTTTTTTATGTTTAATTAACTATTAATATTTATTTTAATTAAATAAAATCGATAGTCAGCAAATAAAATCTTAACTCCACTCCATGTATTTCTATTTTAAATGAATCCTAACTCAAACCAACAAATTCATCACATTTTAACATATATGAACTTAACTTAATTGAATAAATGTAAGATTAATATGAAAAAATAGGCTTAGTGTTGGATAAAAATATTAATTAACCCTTATTTAAATTTAGTACATGGAGATTTTATATAGAAAAAAATATATATATATATATATATATATATATATATAGTCATAAAAGAATCAAATAAATAAATATTATTTACATAGCATATGATTATTTTTGTGAAATTTTGTCTGTCTTCTACTCGGGGAGGTTGGTTTCTGATTTGAGTCAAGTCAACATCTATAAAGGTATTAAGTGATGCTTTCCTGTTTAAAGGATGAAGACCAAATGAAGTATGAGATGAAGAGAAAAAAATGCAGAGTGTGTTTATTCATTTTCCTTTTATTGGAAACCGTGTGGTGTGAGAAGGATGTTGAAAGGAAGAGAGAGAAGCACTTTTGGGCCTACATACTCCTTTACTCGTTTCGTGGAAACTCTCTCTTAGAATTTTCACACTGATTTCGTGGAAACTTTCTCTTAGAATTTTCACACAGATTGTTGTGAATGGGAAGGAAGGACTGCACTGCAACTCTTCCACGCCAAGAGTGGACTTGTCATTTCATAATCACTAAAACTTCATTGCTCTTTCCTTGCTGAAAACTACAAAAGTATTTTTTATATATTCTATTAATCTATTATTTCTCGATGATTGTATACATATTTATTTTATATAATTAAAACTAAATAAATATCAATTGAATTTATTAATTACACTACCTTTAAAATTTTGTAATAAATAATATTTTTAAATGTATAAATTATATTTTAAATTTATAACGAATAATATATTGATATGAATTTATTTTTAGTTATAGCATAATCGTAGAAGAAGTATGTCTATTTTGGATTCCACTTGGTGCTGGTTTTGGCCTATTAGTTGACGTCAACTCATTCTTTTTTTTTTTTAGACTTTATTTGTTTTAATAATTACCAATAAGCTGAGTATATAACTACTTTTTATAATTAAAATTACTAATAGATGACGCTGCACCAAAAACTTGAACTTCTTCTCAAAGTTTTAGTTGGGCAAATTGACTATTATTGAATTATTCTTCACTTGATAAATTTTAGAAAACTATAGTATAATTTTATCTTAACTCAAGAAGTACTGATTTAAACGATCAAAGGTCTTATAGAGAAGTTCTCACCAACAACCCAAAAAATTAGGTTTTATACGAGCAGAACACATTTGATATCAATTGAATCAAATTTACTCATTCTTAAAACAAAATCATCTTCGGTTCACAATTTCACAAAACAACATTTTATCAATATGATTCACATTCTCAACCAACAAATTCATTCCATACATCAAATCCAATTAACTCAGCACAATTGAACTACAATTTCATACGAAGGCACTATCAATTTAAATATTTAACTTTCCTTACCCATACACTTCAACTCTTCACCAACAAATTTACTATATCAAAGAATCATAGTCAATAATAAAAAAAAGCACATTACATGTTAAATTAAATTTATGGTAGTAACAAATTCATCAATTGACTCATTCATCAATCTCAACAAAAGCTTTTTAAATATCTAACAACCCTTTTAACTCACAGTTACTCCTTAGAGTTCTATTTTAACTACCTATACGGACAATATAGTGGACTTTAAGTATAAGTTAACCTCACAAAATCATCTTGTAAGATGAAGATTGCATCCAATTATATATTGTGAAAATCTCACTAAGATAAGCTCTAACCCGACTTTGATATCATGTTAGGAAGTGAGCTTTAAGCCTACCTCAATCTCACAAAATCAGCTTATAAGGTAAGGATTGTGTCCACTTATATATTTTGAATTGCTCTTATCTCTAATCAATGTGAGAATTCCAACAACTTTGAACTATTTTGAGTTAAATGCGCGAGCCTTAAAATCACGTGTGTCTAAAAATGTTAAACTACTTTGTTTGAGATTCTAATTGGTCATAAGTATAGACCTCATCGTCATGAATCTATTTGTGGTCTTTGACCGTCAAACAGATAAATGACAAACTCATAAGGATAAAGAGAAAGAGAGAAAATGTCTAGAAAGTGTTTAAAAAAGATGATGATTCTCATAAAATAAAACTAGATTAATAGACATTTTATTTACAGGAACTTTTATTAATAAAATAATCGAGTGTCATTTTTAAAGATTACTACTACTCTTTGTTATTTTTTAGATCTTTACATAATAAAATAAATTAATTGTACTGTAATTAAAATTTAATGATAAATAAATATTATGAAAGATATAAACGATGTTTCAAATTTGATAATTTATATTAATCTATTTCCTTTTAAGAGACATGTCTATCTTGGATTCAAGTTGGTGGTAGATGTGATTCTGAATGAAGTCAAGTCATCGTTTTTTTGTTTTTCTTGCGTCTTTTTCTGTTTAATTAACTATTAATATTTATTTTTATTAAATAAAATCGATAGTCAGCAAAGATTTTCACTATATTTTTATATTATGATTAATAGCAAAGATAATTTTTTTTTAAAAATAAATCAGTTGTATTTTAGATTTTTAAAAAAGATTTCATATTATGAATTTTTTTATTAATTATAATATAATTACTGAGTTATGTTTATCTTGGATTCTACTCGTAAATGGCTGTGACTTTTGGATAGATAAGTTATCCTTCTTTGTTTGTTTTTGGATGGACTAAATAATAAACAATAGTTTAGTGTATATATAATTCGTATTTTAGTAAAAATGTATAATACGATATTTACTTATGTTATGAAAATTGATATGGATTAAATATTTTTAATGTAAAAATGATACTAATAATTAAATTTTGTAGTAAATAAAATATTTTTGAGCATATAAGAAATATAGATGCATTGTTTGAGCATAAAGGATGCAGAGTTGGTATTTAAGGGATGGAGAGGAAGTAGTTGATGCAATGAAGAGAAAAATGAAGAGTTTTGTGAGACTGTGTTTCCTCATTTTCCTTTTATTGGAAGTTATGTGGTGTGAAGGATGTTGGAAGGAAGAGAAAGAAGCACTATTGGGCCTATATTCCCGTTTGGACTATGATTTCCCTTCCAATGTCGAAACGGATTGCTGTGAATGGGAAGGAGTGGAGTGCAACTCCTCCACAGGGAGAGTGGCGCAACTCTATATTTTTGATAGCTGGTGGTCTTCAGACAAACAATATATAAATTACTCCCATTTTTCTGTCTTCAAAGATTTGAAGGAACTCCACTTGTGGGATAGTAATATAGTTGGTTGTGTGGAGGCTGAAGGTATTATTCAATAAAACTTCATTGCAGCTCCTTTTTTCTCTGTATTATGTTTTATGGATTACTCATTATTTCAACTTTATTTTCCAGAGTTGTCAAATCTGGAGCTTCTTGACATGAGTTATAACAATCTGGATACTGCTGCCGGCATTCTATCTTGTCTGAATGGCCCTCCATCTCTTAAGTCTCTTTATTTAAGATATAACAGCTTCAATACATCTTCATTAACCCACGGTGAGATTAGCTATTTTATTTATTTTAAGAAATCACAACAATAATATTTCTTATTAGCATGAAGGTCTTCTAATTTTCTTATACTATACTTTTTTTCACATTGTTGGCTTCTTTCACAACTTTTGGTTTTAATGAATACATGATGTGCATATATGTAAGTTTTTGAAAGTGTGTCACCAAAGCTGCGTAGTAATCTGGAGGTTCTTGACATAAGTGGGAACCATTTGAGTAATGACATCTTGGCATCCATGGAGGGATTCACATCTTTAAAGGAACTCTATTTGTCTGGAAATCTATTGGACTCGGATCTTCACTTTCAAGGTAACTTTTTCATTTGATTAATAAAGCTGAGTAGTTGTTAATTAATGGAGGATATATTCTTTGCAGCTTTATGCTCATCATTCAAGAATCTTGAGGTTCTTGACTTGTCCTACAACAACCTCAACCACACTGATATTGGCTCTGCTCTTACCGGACTCTCATCCCTCAACTCTTTATATTTAACAAACAGTCAATTGAGTTGGAGATCAATTTATAGTACGCACCCATATACTTTTTCATATTATAGAAATCTTCATCATTTGTTTGTTTTTTTATTATAGAATATATCTAACGGTCTATAATCGAAATATGTATTGTTAGATATTTCAAAATTGAGTTCTTTGGAAAAGCTTCACTTAGAGGGGAACCACTTGGATGATTTTGAAAGTTTAGTTGTGATTAATATTTGATAGTATTTTATTTAAAGTAGATATCACTCCATTTCAACATATGCATATGCATCCTCCTTATTCTCAATTAGTGAGTACTGATAAGTTGATGCTTTCAATTTTGTTTTTATCAGAGAATAAGACATTTAAATGGCCAACAAATTTACAACACCTAAACCTTCAGTATAACAGATTGAGCAACAGATTTGTTTCATCTCTCAAGGGCCTTCCACATCTCCAGTTTCTTGATTTAAGCCACAATCAATTACAAGGGTCGCTGGATATAAGCGGTCAGTATTTCTTATTAGTATTTTATTTATGTTCTTTGGAAATATGTATTGTTAGATATTTCAAAATTGAGTTCTTTGGAAAAGCTTCACTTAGGCATTCTATCTTGTCTGAATGGCCCTCCATCTCTTAAGTCTCTTTATTTAATATATAACAGCTTCAATACATCTTCATTAACCCACGGTGAGATTAGCTATTTTATTTATTTTAAGAAATCACAACAATAATATTTCTTATTAGCATGAAGGTCTTCTAATTTTCTTATACTATATTTTTATTTTTTATACTATTGTATGCATATATGTAAGTTTTTGAAAGTGTGTCACCAAAGCTGCGTAGTAATCTGGAGCTCCTTGACTTAAGTTATAACCATTTGACCAATAAGATCTTCAATATCTTGATTTAAGCAACAATCAGTTAGAAGGAGCGCTGGATATAAGCGGTCAGTATTTCTTATTAGTATTTTTTATCGATCATTATATTCTAATATCTTATAATTGATATTTATAATCTATAACATTATATAAAAATATTCTCTCTTTTGTGTCATATATTTAAATACCAATTTTACTCTTTAAAATATAATTATTTATTAAATTTTTAAAAATTAACGGTTACTTTTACAAATATTTTTATAAAATCGTCTATTTCTGCTCTTCTCTCTTTTTTTTTATTTATCAACAATTATTCTCTCATATTTTCTTATATATTTCACTCTATTTTTAATAAATATAATTTTATTTTATATATTAACTTAATAACATTACATTATCATCACCTACTAATATAACAGCAGGTATATTTAAAAAATGCATATGCGCAATGCTAGTTCTATATAAAAAGAATTCTCCACTTTTTTATACACAATTTATATTCTTATTTTACTTCTTGGTGTTAACTAAATTTTTAAGAGTAATCGTTATTTTATTTTATTTTTTAAATTAAACTCAATTACAATTAATAACAAGAATATGGCAAACTAAAATATAATTTTTAAATTATTTTAATAATGTTAAATATAAGTAAGTTTTATTTTTAATAATTTAGTATATTTAATAACCAAAGAGAGTCGGTATTATTCTCGGTGAGTGAGTACTCATAACCACATGCTTTCGATTTATCAATGAGACATTTAAATGGCCAACGAATTTACAACTAGAGGTGTCAATTTGGCCTCTAATCCATGGGCGAGTCCTGACCCATTCTTCATAAAGCTCCATTTTAGGGTCCCAAATGAGGGGGCCAAAAAAAAGCCCCAACCCTCAAAGCCCTCTCTCTAGTAGGTTAGGACTAGGGCTAAGGTGGGTTAGCCCCCCAAATAATACTACATTAAGCTAGAGTCAAAGATTAAGCCGAGCGACCCGAACGGGCCTGATAACCAGGACGGGTTCGACGACCCGAACGAACCGATGACCAGGACGGGCCCGACGAAGAGGACGGGCTCGATGACCAAAATGGCCCGACGACCAGGCCGGGCCTGATAACCCGGACATGTCGGATAACACGGACGGGCCCGACGACCCAAACGAGCCCGACAACCCGGACGAGCCCTACTACCCAGACGAGCCCAACGATCCGAACGGGCCGACGACCCTGACGGGCCCGATGATCCGAACGGGCCTAATGATCTAGACAGGCCCAACGACCCAAACGAGCCCAACGAGCCGTATGGACCCAACGACCCGGACGGGCCCTACGACTCAGAAAGGCCCGACGACCCAGATGAGCCCAACGACATGTATGGGCCCGACGACCCGGCCAGGCTCGACAACCCGGACGAGCCCGACGAGCCGGACGACCCGAACGGGCCTGATGACCCGGATAGGCCCAACAACTCAGATGGGCCCATCTGTGTTGTCCCCGTTCGGGTCGTTGGGCCTATTTGGATCATCGGGCCCGTTTGAGTCGTCGTTCTTGTCGAGGTCATTGGGCAGGTCTGGGTCGTTAGACCTATTCGGGTCGTGGTGCTTTTTTGGTTCGTTGGACCTGTTCCACATATAGTAATATATTTTTCATGTGGAAGATGAAAGCTCATTGGTTGGCCCTGGCCCACAGGTCTTTTGTAGGGTTTTTGGCCCTGTGGACTTCTTTGTTGGGGACTTTTTTTTAATGTGAACTTTTTTGGCCCTAGCCACATGGGCCAGGATCAAACCCTGTGGACTGGGCCAAATTGACACCTCTATTTAACATCTAAGTCTATCAAATAACAGTTTGAGCAACATATCTATTTCATCTTTTAGTGGCCTTCCACAACTTCAATATCTTGATTTCAGCAACAATCAGTTAAGAGGATCGCCGAATATAAATAATCAATATCTTTATCCATTATTTTATTAGAATATTAAAAAAATATTTCCAGATATATTGTATTCTAATATTTTAGAATTAATATAGTATTCAATTATTTGTTAGAAGTAATGATTTAATCACGAGTTTAGTAAATATTTACATGGTGAATTACAAATCATAATTAATTTATTAAGATAATTAATATTAAAAATGTACACAAACTACTGTATATATATATAATAGTTTGTATCATAAAATACTGTAAAAAAAACAACACTTATTTATTTAAGTAGATATGAATTGTTTCCAATATGCATCATCCTTATTTTTATTTATAGTGATCCAGATGTTGATGTTTTCAATTTTATTTTGATTAGAGAATGAGATATTTAAATGGCCAACCAATTTACAACACCTAGACCTCCAGTATAACAGTTTGAGCAACATATCTCTTTCATCCTTCAGTGACCTTCCACGTCTTCAATATCTTGATTTAAGCAACAATCAGTTAGAAGGATCACTGGATATAAATGGTCAGTATCTTTATCCATTATTTTATTAGAATATTAAAAAAAATTTCCAGATATATTGTATTCTAATATTTTAGAATTAACATAGTATTCAATTATTTGTTAGAAGTAATGATTTAATCAGGAGTTTAGTCAATATTTACACGGTCAATTACAAATCATAATTAATTTATTAAGATAATTAATATTAAAAATGTACGCAAACTACTGTATATATATAAGAGTTTATATGATAAAATATTGTAAAAAAAAAAACACACTTATTTATTTAAGTAGATATGAATTGTTTCCAATATGCATCATCCTTATTTTTATTTATAGTGATCCAGATGTTGATGTTTTCAATTTTATTTTTATTAGAGAATGAGATATTTAAATGGCCAACCACTTTACAACACCTAGACCTGAGTTTAAACAGATTGAACAACAGATTTGTTTCAACTCTGAGGGACCTTCCACATCTTCAATATCTTGATTTAAGCGACAATCAATTAGAAGGAGCACTCGATATAAGCGGTCAGTATTTTTTATAGATTATTTTAGGACATTCATTATTTATCGCTTTATTCTAATGTTTTAGAATTAAGATTTGATTATTCATTTACTTTGCATAATGCTACCAATTTTATCTTATAGTTTCTATACTAAAATATTACTCATTTTAATCTTGCAAATATCACTTTAATAATTTTTAATCCATATATTAGTTTTAATTTTGTTAACTTTATAATATATAATACCAGTACTAAAAGAGATTAAAATAATATGTATAATATTAGCGACTAATATATATCCAATGTTAATTTATCCGATAATGACCTCCATCCTGGAAATAGTCAACACAAACTTCTAATAGCAGCTAATTTACCCTCATATGATATGAGAGTGTAAGTTCAACATAATGTGTTAGTTATCAAGTCCTTGTTTCTTTATCAAATACTTAGTAAAAAGTATTTAGAGATTATTTATCTATTTTCCAATGCTTATTTATAAGTAAAGATAGTAAAAGTTGAAATTTACATTAATATCTTTCATTAAACATAAGTCGACATTTAGAGGTTAAACTTACACTAGTTTTTGGAAAAATTAAAGTTTTGGTTATTTGAAAGTAAACTAGTTATGTAATGCTTCTGAGCGAAGAAAAATATAACTCTTCATTGATTTTTATTATTATTTTTTTTTTTTGCAGGACTATCGACTTTATCCAATTTGACGAATCTTTATCTAGGGGATAATAATATCCATAATTTTGTGACCCATCAAGGTATTAAAGAAAAAAAATGATTTAAAATGGTTTAATTAATTGTTTAGGGACAAAGAAATGATATATTAGATATATTCATAATACTAACACATTGCTGAATCCCATAATTATGTCGAAAGTTCATATATTTACTTTTGCACAAAATATATTTGTCACCTTCTTAGGGATACATGATCTATCTAATTTAGCCAGTTAAAGTTTGTTTACTTTTTTTAATTCAATTTACATATGTTTCAGGCCCAATAAGTCTCACTAGATTGGATTTTCTTGATTTAGATGGGAATATGATAGATGGAGACAAACTAAGAGAGTCATTACGAGCTTTATCATCAGCCATCATAGGGCTTTCTATATCTTACAATAACTTGAAAGGAACCATTGTAGCCGAAGGTATATTTATGATTTTTTACAAAGATAAATTAATTTCATAGTTGTTACATTAAGATTAATATTTTTTTTCTACTGCGCAGATTTTCATGATTTAAGGAAGCTAGAACGATTGGCATTGGATGGAAATAATAACATGAGAAATGAATTTTTTAAAAGTATTGGAAACTTGACGTCCTTAAAAACACTTTCTCTTTCACACTGTCATATAAATGACACCCTTCCGGCAGCTGGTAATTATATTATTATTTAATGTTATTCTTGAAATACATGCTCTATGCAATTTTTTTGTTAGTTTCATTGAAATCTTTATACCTTTCTTATTATAACCCTTGCAAGATGTTTTCTTGTTTTTTCAAATTTTCATTCAGATTGGTCTAAGATGAAAAAGTTGGAAGAGTTATATCTAATAGATAATGGATTTGAAGGATCTCTTCCCAATTCTTTCGTTAACATGACATCTCTTCGGATATTGGAACTTTCTCAAAATAATTTCATTGGAAGATTTGACTCTAAAATTGCAACACTTACATCACTTGAACAATTTGGTTTTACAGAAAACCAATTTGAAGTTCCTATTTCTTTTTCGTCATTTGCCAATCATTCAAACCTTATAGCCATAAGGGGTAAAGGCAATAAAATTATATTGGACTCACAACACAATTTGCACACTTGGATTCCAAAATTTCAGTTATGCGAGCTTAGGTTGTCTTCAAACATTGAAACTAGTAGTTTTCTGCTTCCCAAATTTCTTCATTATCAAAAAGATTTAAATATACTAGATTTCGGTAATTTGAAGTTGGAAGGAAGGTTTCCTCATTGGTTGTTGGAAAACAACACAAAAATGATTGAAGCTACTTTTAGAAATTGCTCCTTGACTGGTAGCATGCAATTACCATTGCATCCCCTTCTTGAGTTACGAAGTATTGATGTGTCTAACAATGCCATAACTGGTGAAATTCCAAGCAAGAATATCAGTTCAATTTTTCCAAATTTGGGAAATCTAAACTTGTCTAGAAACCTGATCCAAGGTTCAATTCCTCGTGAGTTTGGCCAAATGAAGTTATTGAGTGAGTTGGATCTTTCAAACAACCAATTGGCTGGAGAAATATCAGATGACATATTTGAAGATGGACAACAACTCACTACCTTGATACTTTCAAATAATATGCTCGAGGGATCCATCTTTACAATACCCACTAATTTGGAGTATCTATCATTGAATGATAATAACTTTAGTGGTACACTTCCGAGAAGGATTTTTAACACATCTATCATTTCATTGGACATAAGCAATAATCATTTGGTAGGAAACATTCCAAGAATTTTGACAAATTTTTCAAAATTATCAGAACTTCGTATGTCGAATAACCACTTTCAAGGGTTCATTCCATTAGAATTGCCACAACAACTTAGAAATCTGAGTTATTTAGATCTCTCCCAAAATAATTTGACTGGTCTTGTGCCATCATTTCTAAATTCTTCTGTGAAATTTATCCATTTGAGCAATAACCATTTAACAAGATTGTCTAAAAAAATGTTCAATGGAAACTCTCCTTTAGTGATGTTAGACCTTAGCTACAATGAAATATTTGGCAACATTCAAGATATGACACAAGACCTTAGTTATACGAAGTTGAATTTTCTCCTTTTAAAAGGTAATCACATTAATGGGGATATACCTAAACAATTATGTCAGTTGATAGATTTAACCATGTTGGATCTTTCAGACAATCAATTTTCTGGAGAAATTCCCCACTGCTTGGGGACAATGCCTTTTGATAATAAGAACCTTGATCCATTATTAAAAGCATCAAAGGGGAGCTTCATTGTTGAAGAACATAGTCAAGCACCATTGCCATCAGAGTATAAGAAAGAGAAAGCAAGTTTCACTTCAAAGAGAAGTACTTATACTTACATAGGAAGCATCCTTATTTACATGACAGGAATTAATTTATCCCAGAATAAACTAAAGGGGAATATCCCATACGAGCTTGGAAACTTGACAAGAATCAAAACATTGAACTTGTCTCATAATGATTTGAGTGGACGAATTCCAAATTCATTCTCGAATTTGGAGCAAATAGAGAGTTTAGATCTTTCTTTTAACAAGTTGAATGGTCAAATTCCTCCAAAGCTCAATATCCTAACCTCACTTGAAGTATTAAGTGTGGCACACAACAATTTATCAGGTCCAATACCTGAATGGACAAACCAATTTGCCACATTTGATGAGAGCAGCTATGAGGGTAACCCATTCCTTTGTGGACCTCCACTACTAAAGAGTTGCAATCCATCTTCTACAAATATTCCAAATGAGACAAATACTCACAAAGGTAATGATAGTTTGCTGGACATCTATGTCTTTTGTGTGAGCTTTGTCGTGTCATACACATTAGCACTGATAGCAACCATTGGAGTTTTATACATCAATCCTTACTTGAGGCAAGCATGGTTTTACTACATGGAATTGGTCGGTTTAAATTGTTACTACTTTATTGTGGATAATGTTTGTAGGTTTTGTGGTGTAAGAAATATGTAATATGTTCCTTGTATCCCTAGGATATCTGTTTGAGATTGATTCAATAAAGTAAATCATGCAAGTGTTTCTAATTCAAGTTAAAATAAGTATATAGCAAATAAACTTAATTCCATGTATTTCTAATTTAAAAGAAAACTAACTCTAACCAACAAATTCATCACATTTCAACATATATGAACTGAACTCAATTAAATAAATGTAAGATATTAACTTCTCCTACATGGAGACATCTTCTATTGCAAGAAATATAATTTCAGTGCCCAAAAACACCCCAAGCAAGCGAATAAAACTCAAAAGCTTTAGCATATGCAACCAACACCTCTATTATTTCATATTAGTATAACTTTCCTCTCTCCTCAATTGATTCAGATAGATGAATGATAAAAATCCCACCAATTAAAAAAAATGAAGAGAAATTTATAGGATAAATTGTTTGAGAAATATGAGCTTTCCCATATCAAGATTATGATTGACTTAGCTTGGTATTTTTTAGTGACTACATAGAGGTGAGACTCCATCGTAAAATAGATGGATGATTAATCTCGAATCATAGAGAAAATGAAGATAATTTTAAAGAAATGAATTCTTAAGAAAAATGAAGAATGAATTTTTTTTTGATCTATTTAATAATTTATTGAAAAATATATTCATTATTCATTTAATTTAAAGCTACATCTCTTGACCTGAATGTGACCCTTACAAAGTTTTCTTAGAAGCCATGTGTGATTTCTTAGAAAATCATGACAATTAGTATCATGACGCAATTGGTTAAGATAACAGAAAATGCAATTTTACAATATTAGGAATATATATATATATAATAGCAGATGACTTGGATTCATTCATGAAAATCAGGGTAGTTATGATTTACTATTTTTTTCGTTAATCTCTTAGGCTACGAGATCTAGAAAGAATGAAATTTTATAAATAG
>Ga0214544_1002896_pt1 | contig 35821 bp, 22 predicted proteins | sample CNSS3metaG_FD_160074 | JGI IMG/M metagenome (GOLD analysis project Ga0214544, IMG submission 160074) | Root nodule microbial communities from cowpea collected in UCLA plant growth center, Los Angeles, California, USA - CNSS3 | ecosystem: Host-associated > Plants > Roots > Nodule | place: USA...
ATTTTTGGGTTAATGGAGACATCTCCGTGATTATAATAATAGTGTAATAATTGAACATTTTGTATGTTTCTTAATAAAGCGAGGAAATATTTGAGCACGTGAAATTAATCTTTTAGGATAAGTTAATTAGTAAAGAAATATATTGGTATAAAATAAGGATGTGCAATCTAGCATGGATACGCTGAGATCCTATTCAAATATTTGATTCATATCCTCCAAAAAAAACACTCTATTTGAAATATATAATAAGATTTGTAACAAAATATAAAGCGAAGAATATTTTGTACAATCATTATAACATATCAGAGAATCCTCCGCGACTATCCAGCATTTAAAATTTCTAATAAGATTGTAATACCAACACTAAAAGAATATTGATTATCGACGGTCAAATTTCGTCTGTAATGGACAATATCTAATAAAAATTTTATTTTATCGATAAAATTTTAACGGTAAAAAATTCATCGGTAAGACGTTAGTATGTAATATTTATTAATGGATATTCTGTCTGTTGATAATTACTAACAGACATTTTTGTCGGTAATTACCGACAGTTGACATTTGTCGATAATTATCGAAAGACTGTCCATCGACAATTCCTTTGGTAAAGGGTGCATGAACATGTTAGTTTACCGACCAATTTATTTGTTGGTAATTGTACTACATCATTACCGACGGATATATCCATCCATAAATCCTTCGATAAAGTCAATTGTGACTGCAAAATCAGTTTTATTTTCTCATTTACCACACACAATCAAACCTCCATAAACATTCCAACATATAGATACCTTCCAATTACAGAAATTCATACCAAATATCCAACAATAAACTTCCAAATTCAGTGTACACAATCAAACATAAAACTACTACTAATTAGTGACAATATCCAAGGTGCATTAATTCTAAACATAAATGTCATAAGTTAGAAACCCTAATAATCTATATAGTCATTAGAAATAGCAGGGTCTTCAGGGTCTAGAATTGGGTTGGGTTGCACTTGGCTGGGCTGCACTTGGCTGGGATGCACTAGACTTGGTTGGACTTGTGTAGGCTAGGCAAGTGCAGGCTGTGGTTGAGATTGTGTTAGGTTGAATACAACCTGTCAAAGGACTTGTAGGGCAAGAGGGAGCAATGTCAGGAGTATATGTTGTAACACTACAAGAAAATGCTTCATTAGTAACCAATTTTAGTGACAAAAAATTGTTAGTTACTATAATTACTAATTTAGATACAAGTTTACAAAGTAAAAAAATTATTGATTACTAAAATATTTACTATTATGAATAAAAAATTATAATTGATCACTAAATTGGTTTTTAAAATTAGCTACCATAGTTTTGGCTACCAAAGAAAACTGGTCACTAAAAATTAGCTACCTAAGTTTTGGCTACCAAAATAACTTAGTTACTAAATTGCTCTTTAATTAATTAGTGACAAATTTAGTGACCAATTATAATTTTTTATTTATATTAGTGACTATTTTAGTAACCAATAAATTTTAATTTTGTAAATTGGTATCTAAATTGGTCACCATAGTGACTAACAACTTTTAGTCACTAAAATTGGTTACTAATAAAACATTTTCTTGTAGTGTAACGAGTGAATTGACCTTTCAATTCAGCATAAACCTGATCATTTTCTTGCAATCGTTGATCAATTACTTTTAGCTTTTGACCAATTTCTTGTAGTCGTTGTTTGATGTAGCTAACTTCTTCAACACTGGAAGTGGATGCAGAGGATTGGGGCTTTAGGCTACTGCTTGCACCTGCAAGTTGTCTTGTTCCATATATTCTTCCTTTATTCTTTTCAACGACAACCTCAACCCAAAACTTTGTCCTTATCATATCATTTGCAATAAGATCATCAATGGTATTCTCTTGTGATCAACCAACACATGAGCCTTAATTTGATCTGACCTATGAAAGTCTATTTTCAAATTATTCCTATTAAATAAAATAATGAAAAATTAGTTAAATATGATACAAATTAAAGTTTTTTTATAATAAAATTAAAGTGTTTGCTTACATGTGTCCTCTGAGATCTTTCATCAACAAACTGGTCAGTTCCTTTGCGTAGATGAGTTTGTTGAAATATCTCATCAATATGAGCATCTCGTCCCAGCTCCTTTCCTTGTAACAAAAGAAGGAGTTTTTATATACATATACAAAAATTTTAAAAATGATTATACAATCTGAATTACTTAAAAATGGAGTTTTTTTTTACCATTTGAATGGCATGCTAATGAGTGGTAATGGAACCACTTGTGTGTAGGCTCTCATCCTTTTTGGAACTTCGATTCCTTTGGGTTGTAACACACTTATTGCGATATGCAAGAAAATTCTAATGTGCCAGAAAATTATTCCACACATCATTCCCAAGCCAATAAGGGTGTTGTCCTGCATTCCTAGCCTCTCTAAACATCTCTAATAGTCTATAAGATGCTTTACTGTGAAAAATTTTATGAATTTCTGCTTCATGCTCAAGTTTCCACTGAACCTTCCTCTATGATAATGAATAAAGTGGAAAACATCAATAATAGTGAAATTGCATTTCAATATTAACATACAGAGTAAGGAAAAGAGAATAAGTTTGATGATGTGTTACCTTAAAATGTTGCTAGAAATGATCTTTGTCTTCTGGAGGTATTGCTTCCCATGACGGCTAAGTTGTCATAAATTGTTGCTTAATAGACCATGTGTTGGCTTGGGAAGCATCTAGAAGGAAGAAACCCGCATATTCACTAAAGAAAAGTCATTCATAAGAACCCAAGGTAAAAAATAGGACGTGTAATACAAATTGATTTTTAACTTGATAAGTATTACCTCAATTAAACAGTTCAATCACTAGTCGCTCATGAAGAGGAGGGTCAATATTAGCAACTACATCAGTAGTATCTGAGGTTCCAACAATGTTAGGAGAAGGGACTGATGATAGGGAAGTTATAGCAATATTCTGTAAATCACCAAACAATAAAGGGAGAAGGTTGTTGTAGATGAAAGAGGGGTAGTGTGGTGGGTACCACAGTAGGTGGTGGTGTAGGTACCATAGCAGGTGGTGGTGTGGGTACCACAAGAGGGGGTGGTGTGGGTACCACAATAGGGGGTGATGTGGGTATCACAAAAGGTGTGGATGGGGAATGTGATGGCATGGGTACAAGAGCTGGGGAGGGGGATTGTATGGGTGCACTTTGTGGGTCAGTCGTAGGGGCTAGAATGGATGTGGATGTTATAGTGGCAGGAATCCTTAAAACGTATCGTCCCTTTTTTGGCACCGTCTTTTCTCTACGTTTAGCTTTCTCCTTCCCCTTATCAAGATTAGATTGACCTCCAGATGTCATTGTAAACTAAGTGAAATTAAAACTATGACAATATGATAAATAAGTGGAACTCTTATACATGTATCAATAAACTTATAATATAAAATTTGCAAAAAAAATGAAAAGCATCATAAAGATATAGTACACATCTAATAATTTTTCAAGACCATTCAATTAGTGTATTAATAGTTGATCATTCATAACTAAGTCATAATAGCAATCTAATTTTCAATGCAAATGGCTCCAAAACGCTTTAATCATCATCCTCCTCATCATAATTTTCATCATCATCATCATTGTCTTCTTCTTCTTCTTCTTCTTCTTGTCTAGGTCCTTCCAATTCTTCAGCATCACCATCAAAGTCATGCAACCCAGATACACCTTCTACTTTAATTATTTCATTGGCATGTGACATTTAATCAACTTGGTAGGCAATATCCTCTTCGACCTCATTTGAATCAATGTGACACCTAGGTTTGGTTTGTATTGCAACACACCACCCACGTTTGTCGATGCAAAATGTTGGATATGGCACATACTAAACTTGTCTAACAATTTTTGGAAGAATAAATGGATCAAATAGTTGGTATCTTAAACTCATTTGAAGTTCAACAATATTATACCTAGGATCCACTCTTGTACCTCTTCTAGAAGGATCAAACCATTCACAATAAAAAATCATTATTCTCTTTGGAGAAGTACAAGTGTTGTACTCTAACTCAAATATTTTAAGAATTATCCCATAAAAATCATCATAACCACCCTCAGTAAGGCCTTTGACGTACACACCATAAATAATTGTCTTATTTCCGTACGACCGCGCTTTGGTGAGGAACTTGTACCCATTGACAAAGTATGTGTGTCATTCTTTGACGCAACTCATGGGCCAATTTGCCAAATCCCTTAGCTCTTGATTTCTAAGACTTAATGGCTCATTATAAACCTACAAATATGTGGTAATGGAGAGTTACATCAAGTTTTATAATAAAGGAATGAACTGTTAAAAGGATACATGTTGCTTAGAATCATTACAATATTGGTTAGGTTGTACAAATGAGATTAGAACATACTCAAGTAGAGATGACAAATAAACCCGCCCCCGTGGGTATTGTCCGAACCCGTCCCCGTTTTGACAAGAATCCCCGCATTGACTGGGTATGGAGAATCCCCGACTTTTTCAATTGGGTATGTGGATGGGTATGGGGATGTACATATCCCCACCATAATACTCATCCCCGCCATATCTTCGTCCCGTTTAAATTATTAAAATATTCACAATTGATTAAATAACCCTATATATATATATATATATATATATATATATATATACTTTATATTTTTTATTTCTTCTCATTATTTGGTTTGTCATGAAACTCATTCGCATCTCTAATATATTTTTCATCTTTGAATATTTCTATTATTTAATATATATCATAACCTTTATGTAATTATGTTAAAAAAATGTATGTTTCACATTTGAATATTTCTATTATTTTTTAATATTTTTATTTATTTGTTTATTTTTCTTTCATCAAAATATTTAATACTCTCAATTTAAGTGTTTAATAGCATAAACCTTTCATTTAATAGGTAATATAAAAAATATATATCTTTACTTATTATTAATAATTTTTGTTTCATTTGAAAACTCTTTGTTTCGCTAAAATAATTTTTATTATTTCTCAACCATTAAGTATATATTTTGATATTTGAAAAGTTTTCTTAGATCTCTAAGGTATTTTTCATCTTATCATACTCTTAATTATACATTTGTTTTCCTTTATGAGATTTTTTTTCAATAGTCTCTCAAATTGTTTCTAAGACACACATTTTTTAATTTTTTTAATACTTTTATTTGTTGTTTATTTTCATCATGTAGAATACTATTTCAATATATTTTATCTAATTATTTTTTATTTTCTAACTCATTATCAATCATATTGTAATCTTTTCACTATAATTGTATAAATAACTTTTATTTACTACCATATAAAAATTTAATGTAATTTCCGTGAATATTTTTTATCACCATTCAACATATATTGGAGTTCAAAAGATACAAGATCTAAGTCAAACTTTTATTATTATGTTTATTATTTGTTCTTTGCGTCATTTCGATCAAGTGATGTATTATAACTTTTATTAATGTATAAAAAAGATATTCATTAGAATTTAAAAAATTGAAGTAAACAAACATTTAAAATATATTTTAATTTGAATATTTGTTTTTCTTTTATATTTTTTTAAAAATATTTTTAAATTTTATCAATTAGGTTTCATTAATGTCTACAAATTTAATAAATATTTTGGTTCTCATGAAATTTTATTTGGTATTCTAATTTAAAATGTAAACAATTATAATTTATTTAAAAGTATTTGATATCGAAGAAACAACCATCGTCCTAATATTGAATATTTGATAATATTTTGTTTCATTTACCGTAATTTTTATTATTTTATAAAATTAATTAAAATTAATATTGAAGTGGTAAAACAGGTACGTGTATGGGTACGGGATTATACCCGTTACCCGGTGGGAATGGGGATGAGACAAAAGTTCGATACCTATTTGGTTTGGGTATAGGGATGGGGATGAATTTTTTTTATGGGGATGAGTATGGGATAGTGAAACCTGTCCCCGCCCCGTTGCCATCCCTATTGATCAGAGTGAACTATTTGCCATGAACATAGTTGAATCAACACATGCACATGAACAGAGTTGAATTTAGCATCAGTTAACCAATAAGTGAACTGTTTGCCAACGTGACGACCAACTTGTTGAAACAACTGATAATGTTGATTCAGATGTTTCACTTTGCCATTGTATTTCATTGCTATGATTGCTCGGTAGCAACATGAAGTTTTTGAAATAATGAGAACAAAAGTATGTGGTTTCATAATGCAAGTAAGCTGCATAAATTGATCCTTCTATTTTGGCTTTGTTTTTTACAGAACGTTTTGATTCCCCTATAAATCTATATGAAGAAAAGGAATACATTAGGGAAGGACAAAAGCAAGATATAAAAAATATAGTAATCATATCACCTTTCAAATGGATACATACACCTATATTGCACTGGTCCGCCAAGCCATGCTTCATATGAAAGATGAATAGGGAGATGCTCCATTGAATCTAAGAATCCTTTCCAATTTGCAAAGAATAAATGGAATATTTTCCTCCAATCTTCTTATTGAATACTCCTTTAATATCGTTGAGCAAAGGTCTTTGAAGAAGTGACTAATTTCTAATAAAGGATTTAACATATGTATTGGTAATGAGCTAAACGCAATAGGAAGTAATGTCTCCATGAATACATGACAATCATGACTTTTCATACCGTGAATACTACCTTTTTCAGTATCTGCACATCTTGCCAAGTTAGAAAAATAACCATTTGGCATTCTAAGCTCTTTGATCCAATGACAAAATATTTTATTTTCATCTTTTGTTAAGGTGTAATTTGCTTTTGGCTTTAGCAACTTCCCATTAGCTTTTGACTTCAACTCCAAGTCTCTTCGCCGACAATACAAAGTTATATCTCTTCTTGCCTTGTCATTATCTTTTTTCTTGCCACTAACATTCTTCATCGTATTGAAGATGTTTTCAATTTTTTTTCTATATGCATCACATCAAGATTATGTCTTAGCAAGTTATCTTTCCAGTATGGAAGATTCCAAAAGATGTTTCTTTTAGTCCAATTATGTCACTCTCCATACCCATCCATCCTTGTCATACCATTTTCAGTCACTTTTGGAAAAATTTTGACTCTTTGTCATACTTGTGATAGGGTTAACCTCGGAGGTGGCCCATCCTTTTCAACATCCTCTTTGTAAAATGCCTTATTGTTTCTCCTAAACAGATGCTATATGGGCAAGAATCGACGATGACAATCAAACCAATAACTTTTTTGACCATAAGTTAATGTGAATGACTTAGTGTGCTCCATACAATACGAACAAGCTAATCTACCGTGTGTGCTCCAACCGGATAACATCCCATATGCAGGAAAGTCATTAATAGTCCACATCGAAGCTACCCTCATTAGAAAATTTTGCCTCCTTGAAACATCATACGTCCAAATACCACTTCACAACTTATTCAAATCATCAATCAAAGGCTCTACATAAACATCTATATATGCCTTTAGATTAGATGGACCTTATATAAGACATGTTAAAAACATATAAGGCTTAGTCATACAAATCTCAGGTGGAAGATTATATAGAGTAACAATCACAGGCCAACAAGAATAGGGGGATGACGATGTATGAATGTACGAATTAAATCCATTTGTACATAGACCAAGTCGAACGTTACGGGAATCACTGGCGAAAGATGGATGTTTTCGATCAAAGTGCTTTCAGGCTTCCCCATCAAATGGATGACGTAGCATGCCTTGTGTTTTGTTCTCATCATGCCATGTCATATGTTGTGTTGTTTGCATTGAAGCAAACATTCTTTCTAGTCTTGGAATTATAGGCAAGTAAAGGACTTTAATGGAATTGGTTTTCTTTGCCTCTGTCCTGGATGGATTGTATGGTATCGTGGTTGCCCAAAAAATTTTCATTGGAGCAAGGATGCATTATTTTTTCGATTATCATTGTCATAAAAAAACATACAATCAATCATACAACAAACAATCTTCTTAGACTCCAATCCCAACTTTGAAACTAATCTTTTTGCTTCACAATAATTGTTGGGCAAAGAATTATTTAGTAGTGTTAGATCTAAAATTAGTTTTACCATCTGGTCCAATGCTTAGTTGGGAACGTTCCAATTGGATTTGAAGGCCAAAAGTCTAATGTGTGATGACAATTTGGAATCTTTTACCCCTTCAAATACATGCTATTTTGCCTCGAACAATAAATTGTAAAACCTCTGAATGAAATCACTTGGAGACTCTAAACGACTATCATCTACTTGTTCAAATGAAGCAGGTTGGCCAAGAACATTATTCACATCTCTTGCATGTACAACCGTGCTTGAAGTAGGAAGACGTCTTTCATGTTCAACCAAATAATCAAAGGACACTTCTTCATTGTGAAATGTCTAACCATTTTTGTATAGATGAACTTTAACCTCATCGTCTTTCAAAATATGAGTACATTCGGACTTGATGCATGGACATCTAATCCCTTCCTCAAGAGCATAATATTTATATTGAACAGCCATCAGGATAAACTGTTCAACTCCTATCACAAAAGTTTCCTTCAACTCTCTCCTACTACTATAACAATGGTCATACCACTACTACATATACTAATTTTAATAACATTTAAAAAATGTTACTAAAGCATAAAAAAAATTTGCCATTTGCAAAGGCAACATTTATACACATGTTTTGTATAGTGCATGTTACCAAAAGGTTTTAGCAATATTTTTATGTATTTTTAGTATCATTTATAAAAATGTTACTAAGTAGCATCTATACTAACACTAGAAAAATGTTGCCAATTTAAATTTTTTGTAACACTTAACAAATGTTACCTATACATTTTCTAACATTTAAAAAAAATATTAGCTATATATGTCTTAACATTTAAATAATGTTACCAATTATCTTGTTTTGTAACAATTAAAAAATGTTAGGAATTGCCTTTTCATAATATTTTAAAATTGTTACTAATTTATTTATTTAGAAATAAGAAATACAAAATGGAAACATCTAATATACATTCCAACCTTCATTATGCACAGTTCTTGTAAATTTGGAGGTAGGGAGAACATCTTTTGTAAATACAAATATTCACTTTTGTAAAAATCTGAGTGAGTAGTTTAGAAGGACCAATCACTTTTCACTAAGAATGTCACGGGTGGAATGGAAAAGCTTCTCAACTTTATATAGTACAATTATGACATATAAAACGTAGATGTGGGGAGGGAATTGGCAATTGCAGCAGTCAAAGTGGCAGACGTGTAAACACAAATAATAGGAAATGGTGTAGTGTGGGTGGGAGGAATCTTGGGAAAGTGAAGAAAGGTGTCTTTGGGTCATAAAACTCAATTTGCATTCTTTAGAGTAAAAAGCTTTTCACAATTTTGTATCTATTCACCCCTTAAATTCACCTAGAATTAATTATTACGGTCATGGAACTTTAAATTTGACTCTATTTTCTTGGTTTTAGCTTGGAAAAACAAAGAAATGATGAAACATATTTTATGGTGCTAGTGTACTCTAATTGCACTAAAGGAACCCACATGGGAATAATCTTGTTAGTGAAACCCACATAGGCACCATTGCCAAAGAACAATTGAGATACTTCCCTAATATGTTTAGATAGACTTTTTAAGTTTCATCCTTTATAAGGTTTAAATATGATATATAGAATAAAATGGGACCTGTACTTCCCATCCACCAAAGAGGGGGCTAGTTAGTGCCATTCCTTTTGTGAACCTAGTGCCTTAAAAGGTTCCATATTGTGGTTTCTTTTGATACCAATGGTCACAGAAAACAAGACTAAAGATCTCTACCAAAATGATTAGCAATCAAAAGACACAAAAAAGAAGTGCAAGTAAAAAAAGACCAATATTTGGCTGAGAGCAACTCACCAATGAAGAAAGTTACAACATGTGATTCTTTGCGTTGGCTTGGTCTCAGCAAAATTTTTTATGAACAGTTCCTCAACTTCGTCTTCTAACTTCATCTACTAACTTCACCACCTGTCATTTCCTAAGAGTAATAAGCAAACAAAGGATTATTGGCCATTTGAGATTGTTGGTGACCATTCATGTGCAAGCATAACTTGTGGCCAAAATCTTGACATGATTTGATATGGTATCACACATATTTTTATCAGTCTATTTGATGGAACTCAAATATTTTACTAGGAAGCAGTTTTAGTGTATGTATGCCTAAGATTTACCTTATCTAAGCTATTGAAATAGGAACTCTCAACCACTTTGAGATAAATAGGAAGAATTTGTTTTTCTGTGACCTGAAAAACCACAGAGAAATGTTTTGTATTGTTTATTTAGTACAACATAGTTGAAACCCCATTTGTAGCATCAACTTTGAAGCCTCTAATTCACTTTACCTTATCAAACTTCTTCAGAATCTTTATAAATGCATACATGTTCAAGTTCCTGAAAATTGGACAAAACATTATATTTTTCATATTAAATGTTATACTTCTATTAAGTTTATTAAACAAACATGCTTGAAAAACAAGTTTTTTTTTTTCTTTTCACTTGTAAACTTTTAGATATCCTAGGCATTTGTAGAGCTCAATGAAACCTCCTTTGATCATCTTTTCACCATGGTGCAAATTAGTTTTGCTCAGGTGGATGTTTCCACCTTCTGGATGGTGTGGTCAAGGCAATATTTATCCTCAGATTATTCCCTTCGAAGTTGATCACATGGCCAAAAAGTGTACTGAATTTACCATCTTCTCTTTTCATTTGCAAAGACTTGGCAAGTTCTTCTACACCAGGGGAATCTGAAAATGGAGCTTCAATTTTCTCCAATTCATTTGTGCTTGTTGTGTCCTATAGTTCTTCTTGTTGTGGTCTGCTCCTAACAGAGCCCTCCTCTGTTTCCAATGAACAGAGTTTTAGACACACATAATTACACATAACATCCAAAAGTATACTCTATAGCTTTACCCTTACTACTACCTGCAATATACAAATTTGCATCATTCTTGAAAAACCATTGCACTGATAATGGCATGTACATGCCATTAGGATGAAAGTATATAGTGGGACCATAATGTTGAACAAGTGCAAGAATCTGGTTCTGATTTTGCATCACATGCAAGGAAGAATCAAGATTTTTTAGGCTTGCTATATCCACCACTTGTTCAGAATCAAAGTAGGCACTACCACAGCAGAATGTCCAAACAAACACACATCTAGCTAACATACCCTTATCACAGGGTTTTGTATTCCAAACCTGAAATGCATTTTTTTTGCATATTTTGACTTTATAGTTAGTAACAGATCTTTAGACTCACAAGTTTATACAAAGAACAAATACTTGAGTTAAAATCTACCACTAAACATCATGAACGTCTTCTTACATTACACTTTCTAACAAGAAAGAGGTGCATGAAAAACAACACTACCTTATTTTATTAACAATGTTGGCCAAATCCGGAAAACAAGTAGAACACCTTCAACAAATCCCCATACATCTCTCGTATACCTAACAAACACAAGTTAATTGATTACACCAAATGAATTGAAAGTAAAAAGCTTCCCTATTTCAAAACTTGTTGTTCGTCAAAACATAAGTTGAAATAGTGAGAGTGGAAATTAGAAACTCACCACCAAAATGGATTGATGAGCAAAATTTTCAAATTCAACCATATTCTGAATGAGAAGGCACCAACCAAGCAACAAGTAGTGATCGTGCATATGCTTCCTAGCAACGATGCTAACAAGAGCCTCAATAAGAAGTTGGAAAAGAAGCTTGTATTGGAAGAGCCAGTTCAACAAAAAGCATAGCTTGGTCATCGTGCTTAATCTTCAACACCTGTAAACACAAAAACACAACATAATGAAGAGAAATCAAAATCCAAAATAAATAAATTGAAGAGGAGAAATTGAATATGTTGTCAATGATTGGAAAGAGTTGGTCGAGGGAAGAATTGTTGGTTGTAGCGTCGATAACGTAGTTGTGGAAGAACAACACCAAATCGATCTGAATCTCTGCGAGTATTTCACCATTTAACTACATTTGGAAGAATAAACCTTTTCCCAATTTTAGAATTTAGAGTTTGATGTTTTTCGGCAAGGAGAAAAAAAGGGAAAATGTTGTAAAAGAGACGAGAGGGAAGAGGAAAAACCAAGGAAAACGAGTCCCTGAAGAAGGAAAAAAATGTTAACTTAATTTTTACTTCTATAACATTTTTCTAAAAAAAAGTGACAATATATGCTTATAGTAACATTTATAAAAAGAATGTTACAATAGTAAAGAGAAAGTCATATATTGTAACATTTTAAGAAAGTGTAACTAAGAAAACGTTACTAAAGGGGGGAAATGGTGTAGTGCCCCATTGCTAGGTGTACCAATTTCGAAAAACCCTTTGAATTGGCTTTTCTTTGTTTGCTTATTACTCTTGGCAAATGACAGGTGGTGAAGTTAGTAGATGAAGTTAGCAGACAAAGTTGAGGAACTATTCATAAAAAATTTTGTTGAGGAAAACCGAAGATAGGCCATGAAATACCTTAGACCAAGCCAACGCAAAGAATCACATGTTGTAACTTTCTTCATTGGTGAGTTACTCTCAGCCAAGTATTGGTCTTTTGTTACTTGCACTTCTTTTTTATGTCTTTTGATTGCCAATCATTTTGGTAGAGATCTTTAGTCTTGTTTTCTTTGTGACCATTGGTATCAAAAGAAACCACAATATGGAACCTTTTAAGGCACTAGATTCACAAAAGGAATGGCAGTAACTAGTCCCCTCTTTGGTGGATGGGAAGTACAGGTCCCATTTTATTCTATATATCATATTTAAACCTTATAAAGGATGAAACTTAAAAAGTCCATCTAAACATATTAGGGAAGTATCTCAATTGTTCTTTGGCAATGGTGCCTATGTGGGTTTCACTAACAAGATTATGCCCATGTGGGTTCTTTTAGTGCAATTATAGTACACTAGCACCATAAAATATGTTTCATCATTTCTTTGTTTTTGCAAGCTAAAACCAAGAAAATAGAGTCAAATTTAAAGTTCCATGACCGTAATAATTAATTCTAGGTGAATTTAAAGGGTGAATAGATACAAAATTGTCAAAAGCTTTTTACTCTAAAGAATGCAAATTGAGTTTTATGACCCAAAGACACCTTTCTTCACTTTCCCAAGATTCCCCCGACCTACACTACACCATTTCCTATTATTTGTGTTTACACGTCTGCCACTTTGACTGCTGCAATTGTCAATTCCCTCCCCGCATCTAGGTTTTATTTGTCATAATTGTACTACATAAAGTTGAGAAGCTTTTCCATTCCACCTGTGACATTCTTAGTGAAAAATGATTGGTCCTTCTAAACTACTCACTAAGATTTTTAAAAAAGTGAATATTTGTATTTAAATTAAAGTTAACAAAAGATGTTCTCCCTACCTCCATATTTACAAGAATTGTGCAGTGCATAATGAAGGTTTGGATGTATATTAGATGTTTCCATTTTTAGTTATGGTGGTATTTTGTATTTCTTATTTCTAAATGGATAAATGAGTAACAATTTTAAAATGTTACGAAAAGGCAATTCCTAACATTATTTAATTGTTACAAAACAAGATAATTGGTAACATTATTTAAATGTTAGGAAATATATAGCTTATTTTTTTTTAAATGTTAGAAAATGTATAGGTAACATTTGTTAAGTGTTACAAAAAAATTAAATTGGTAACATTTTTCTAGTGTTAGTAAAGATGCTACTTAGTAACATTTTTATAAATGATACTAAAAATACATAAAAATGTTGCTAAAACCTTTTGGTAACATGCACTATACACAACATGTGTATAAATGTTGCCTTTGCAAATGGCAACATTTTTTTAGGCTTTAGTAACATTTTTTAAATGTTATTAAAATTAGTATATGTAGCAGTGGGGGCTGGGAACTTTGCCCATGTTTTGTGACAAGGCAAAGAAGGACAATGTTACATTTGTGATAGTTAAAGAACATGAGAATTAAGTAATAAATCTATGATTGCTTAAGTCCAACATGGAAGGCAATGTAGAAGAGAGAGATACTCCTAAAAGCATGATATTAAGGGGATATATCTCACTTATTGTGTAAGATATCCGAAGAGTGACCAAACTCATCAGTGTCCTAATTGGAAGAACCTAAGTCAAACTATGATTAGCAATTTCTATTTCGTATCTTACAACTCAAAAAACTCGGAAACTTAGAAAACTCAGAAAATCCACTTCACATTGTTAGTGTATGTTAAAACTTGTCTAACTAGTTACTTCAAAATTGTATTCTTAGATTTAATGCAAATTTTTAGTTTTAACTTACTTTAGGGAGCATTTTTAGGTTTGGATACTTGATATTTTGCATGCTACATACTTTTCAGCTGTTAGTATTAATTATAGGCTTTTTTTTACACTTTTAAACTTGTAGCAAGTATTATACATAGATTAAGGTTGCTTGTTTAAGGTTAGCCTATTACTCTCCTCTAATTAGTTGTTATGGACATATTTAATTTCTATTATTTTTCCTAACTTTGAGTTTTGTTTTTATCCTTTATATACAACTTATAAAGTCTCTAAATAGTTCCTTAGCATTTCCAAATTCTAGCTTAATTCAACTTTTAAGTTTTAGCCTATTTTGGATGAGTTTAGCTTCAAGTTTATGTCTTAGTTAGTCAAATTTTAAGTTTTATGTAGATTTAAAAACTTGAGTTGATTCATTACTTTATTTTGGCACCTAAAACTTAATTGCACAATTTGTTTACACTTTCTTACATATATTTTATGCACATAAAGATTTCTAGATTTGTAGAGTAGTTCTAGATTGGTGTCTTAACTTTAGATAGTGAAATTAGGTTGTAAGGTTCAATTTTAGGTTGTCAAGCTAGTTATACTAATGCAAATTATAGTTTTTAACTCGCCTTATATGCCTCGGTTTAAGGAGCATTTCTAGTATTGGATACTTGATATTTTGCATGCTACGTACTTTTGTATAGTTAGCTTTAATTCCAGTTTTTTTTGTCGTTGTAAATCTTTAAGGAAGTAGTCTAGATAGATTAAGGTTTATAAGGTAGGGACAATGGTAAGTAGTCTATATGAATTGAAAGAGAAATTTGAGCATGAATTAAAACTAAAATTAGGTGAGCCCTATGTTGGTTCATTGTAGACCAAAATTTCCATGAATGCAATAGAGAAGATTCTACCAAGATCTGCTATTTTAGGTCGCTTAAGTGAAATATAGCCTAATGGATTGCTTAGTCATGTTTCTTTAGGTAGATTTGTTAGCATGACTAACCTTAACTTAAGTTTTATGATTCTAATGCAGCCAAAAGATGCAAAATCATCATTAAAATAGTGATTGAAAGAAACCAATGCATGCAAATCAGCTAAAGACTTCACAAATTATGCATTGTTGACTTTTTCAATCAGAGTTGACCAGATAGTTGACAAAGATTGACTTTTTGCAATTCAGAACCAAATGTTATGACAATTATGGGAGAAGCTAGGGGACATCCACCTACACTACCCTTGAACTTAAAAGAGGTGACAAATGGTAAAGGACTGCATCCAAACTCTAGTTCTAATTTGCACTTACCTAATTGACTAGTCTAGTTGTATTTTGTAGTTAAACCCTACTTTTATAATTGAAATTTGGTTTCTTTGATTCTGGTGTAGATAATGTGATGCGCTGAAGTTCTAGAGTTGTCCCTACCATAAAAGAGGTTGTTGTGCTTTGATGAAGAAATACAAAAAATGCTACAAAAGCCTTGCACGTGGGATTCATTTTGGGAGTGAAGTTGGAGCTGCTATGAGCTAGCTAACTTTACTACCCTTGCAACATGTCAGAAACCAAAGGCGACATATTAGGAGGAAAGACTATTTTGTTCTAAGTTGCTTTAACAGAAACAGGTGCAACTTTGTGATTGGAAAAACATGATAGATGAGTTAAATGGTAGCATTAACTACTAATCAAAAGAGGCTGGGTGGGTTACTGATTTTTTCATGTTCCAAGAGGATAACTTCACATACATACACACATTTAACTTTAATATTCCAATATAAAACTTTACAAATTCAAATATAAAATTTTAAACCAATTTTATAACAATTTAAAATTAATATATTTATTTAAAATTTTACAATTCAATTTATAAATTTGTTATTTTTAAACCAATTCTAACATTTGTCTATAAATTATTGATATATAAATATTTGAAACAATATTTAAATAAAGTTCAATGCAGAATATACATTTAAATAAACTTAATTTTGTTAAAAATATCAATTATAATAAAATACCTTTGTAAAATTTATATAAAAATTAAATTTGATATAAGGATGAAATTGATTCAGTTTTTAAAAAAATTGGGACCAAACTGAGACAAAATAACAAATACATGGACTACATTGAGACTTTTCAGATTCAATAGTAACACGTGGCACTATCACTACCACATCACACTATCTCTGCCACATGACAATTTTTTATTTTTTTTTTTAAATTTTAAAAAAATTAAAAAATTAAAAAAAAATCACGTGCTGACACGTGACACATAGTTAACACCGTTACTGTACTACTAACAGAAAGGACCTGATTACAACAAATTTTCCAAAATTGGGACTTAATTGAGTCAAATAAAAATGGGGGAACCTATTTGAGATTTCGCTATAAAACTGGGGACCTTTGGAATGATTTAACCTATAATTAATTTGTCATTATAGTAATCAATTTAGATACTAATTTATAAACTAAAAATTATCGGTAACTAAAATTGTTTCAAAAAGTTATCATAGATTCTTAAATTGATAACTAAAATAGTTTATATTATGAATTAGTTTCTAAATTAGTCACTAACATTAGCTACCTAAGTTTTGACTACTAAACGAATTTGTTTCTAAATTAGCCTCTAATTGAAAATTGATTTTTAAATTGGTCTCTAGACATATTTTTTTTCGTAAAATAGTCACTAATTGATAGTTTTCTTGCATTGTCTCAAACTTTAATAGAGTCTGATCAAACTTAAAAAATAAATAGATATAGCCCTTCTAACTTAACTACGTGAAACTTTGTTGATGTGTTAAACTACTATTTCAGTTTATGTTTGAACTTTCTACACCATTTCATACATTTTAGCTCAAATGTTAGTAAGAACATCGTTTAACACGTAAAAAAAGTTAATATTGTTGGGTTAAAAAGATTATATCCATTCAAATTTAAAGTTTGAAGATCAAAACATATCAAAGTTTGGGATAAAGACGAATTCTATTTTTACATCCAAATTTAAGGTCTAAAAAAATTTAACCAAAACACATTTTAACAACATAATATATTATAGTCAAACTAAGTGTTACATGTTTAGTAAGTTTACCAAATCGCACAAGTAACGGTGTACAAGTCCAAATATCATCATCCGCAAGGACGTTTAAATTAATGGATTGTTTATTGATAAAACAATGAGAATAATAAAACATTTTTTGGTTTAAAGGGAAAATAAGACTTGGAATTAAGATGTAAAATATAAACAAAAATTGACATAGTGAAAACAAATAACTTGTTTGAGAAAAATATAAGATAAATTCTTCACCGAATTGGTTTCATAATCCAATTCAAAGCAAAAACACCGAATAATATTCTTCTAATTTGTACTCTAGCATGAACTTCAGCAAAAGCATGGACTTAGGTCAAAGGTGGTCAATGAGTTAACATTCTCAACCCTATGCAGCACCGAGACTAAGTTTCATGTCCTAAGTTTTATGTAATAATATTAATTATTGATAATTTTATTAATAAGTTTAGATTCATTTGAGAAGAAACTTAATACTAATACTTACATATTTATATAAAAAGTATAAATAAAATCAATAAAAAGTATAAGGAAATAGTAATGATAGAACCCAAGAAAGACTAAAGATCATTGATTTATTATTTTGATTTAAAATCTCTAATTCAAGTTTGAACTTAAAAACTTCTTTCATTCAATTTCTCTGTAGAAAAACAAAATCAAGACATGAAAAATAAAATATGGACCATAATCGATTTTTTGTTTTGTATAAACATGTTTAATTAATGTTGATTACAAGTTTCACTAATGCATTATTTGTTTGAAGGGTAGTACGTTCATTACAAATATTGACCACATAATCATGATGAATTCCTAATTTGGTTACTCACTGGTTTCCTGTTTGACTATAAATGATGGTCTAAAAAGAATAAACCTAAGATCCTGATGAGTGGAGAAGAGATATAGGAAATGGTTGGTTGAAAATTAAAAGACAGTGAATAGCCAAAAGTATCAAATTGGATGTCTTTAACAAAATTAAAAGCCTAATTTTGATGTTTTAAAAAGATTAAAGAATTAAATTGAAAAAATTAAATTTAAAAGTCTTTTTGAAAATTAAAATAAAATTGGAGGACAAAATTAAAAATTAAATCTCATTTACATATATCGTAACATCTTAACAAGAAATACATTCCTTTAAATAAAATGTGGAAATTGAAATTTAATTGTGGTCATTTGTGTATATGGATTAACTCCATTGGATGGTAAACTACTTTGACATATTTATACTGAAAGTTGGTCGCATAACATATGCAATTGCCATATCCCAAAATTTAAACAAACAAATGTTAAATTTCATAACACTAAAATAAACGTTAAGTAAATAATTATTAGAGAATATGGTACACGTGGTCTTTTACATCTAGTTTTCATTCATGCATTGACTCTCATGCACTAGCAGAAACATTCTTCAAATGAATGCATGAAATAATGTAAGGGAAGATGAATGTAAAAGTTGCAATTATAATTAATGCACAAGCATATTGCGAGACTTGGGAATGTTCTGTACACGCAAGTTGACTAACAGTTCTTTCCTTTTTCAAGTCCCACCTTTAACAGTTAACGAAAAATATAACGTTTATAAAGATTTGATTAACTAGAAGCAGTGTCGAGCTAGGTCGTGCTAGCTTGTAATCAAACGGAGATATTAAGGTGTTGCAACTTATTATTAGACTCATTGGTGCGACAATGTCTGTTTTCTTCTACTTCAAACGAAGTCCTATCTCTATATAACAACCAGCAGGAGGGAACGAAGCAATATGCAGACTTTGATCGCCACCATCCAGGGTCTCAAATATTATATAATACTACTTCGAACCTTCACTTTTTTATTCATTGGTTGAAGAGGGAATGAACCTTCACTGTTCATATCCATTTATAAATCTTATAAAATCTGACTATTTTGCATAGACCATGCAGATTAAAACGTTCATTGCCCTAGCTTGAGATTAAATCTCACTATTTATACGTCTTGCTGTTGTAGCTATTCTGAGACACATAACATAGTTTTCTACTTGCAACAATGCTATCATCAACATTTAATTGATAGGACTTAATAGTATATACCCAATAAAAATATTCGAATCCCAACAAGTAAATATTCAAGCAACCTATATTTTCTAAAATACAATTGTCCTTATTAGGTTAGAGAACTCAAAGTGCTCTGTTAGTATATTTATTAATTTTTTCTGATAAAAATTATTTCTCCTAGTAGAAAAAACATAGGTAATGAGCTGAATTTGGTTGGTTTGCATTAATATTCCTTGTATTTAGTTATAAATTAAATTTTATAAAAATGTATAACATGATGAAAAAATTTTACATCATATTTTGATAATTGTTTGCAATTTTAAGATGATCAAGACAATGAAAACCATGAGTATAATATACCAAAATAATTGATTTTAACGAGGTTATATTTGCGATTTCTAGAAATTTTAATTCCCAGTAATGGATTTATCCGGTATAATTTTTCTAAAGGAACCAGCATGACTAACAAATTATTAGAGATTTTTAGCAACCTCTAGTAAACCATAACTTGTCTGGAGTTTTCAAAACACCTGCTATTACCTGGAGTTCTCAAAACCCCACTACTGTTTGAAATTCTCAAAATCCCCACCATTGTCTGGGGTTCTCAAAACCCCTACTACCCTAGGGTTCTCAAAACTCTGGTATTGCCTGTTTGTTTGTTTCGTAATTTTTAATAATACATAAATCTTAAAATAAAAGAAAAATTATAAAAAGTAAAGATTTTTAGATTTTTTGTATTTATAAACCTCTAACCAAGGGTAAAATAGTTAATGCACATAAACTTAGCACACACATCTTGTTAAAACTCACCAAAGCTGGAGAGTTACTAAGCTTTCATTCACTTAAGTCACTTTTCTAGAAACATAAGAGTCAATTAACAACAGAGTTGATTAAAGAAAGATTGAAAGAAAGAAATTTACAACAGAATTGATTAAAGAAATTGGCTTGAAGGTGGAAGAGTCCTGTAAACTAGTAGCATATTTTCTTATTGACATGCCTTTATATAACATAAGCACACCAACTCTGCATTTCCTTATTCGTGAAATCTCAACTACCCTTTATATTGACACCTAATTCTAATCACAGTACTTGCTTCGAACATAGTTTGATCTTATCTCTGAAATCAGTCATATACCAAGTGTGAGAGTAATTATGCGTCATTAAGACATGCCCCAATCTTGGTATCAGACAACAATTGTTATGGAAACATAAACTCCTTTTCCAATGCATAAACTATATTAGATTTTGGAAGAAAGGATACAATCATGACTCAATTGTCTATATTTGATTACAACTGATTACAACCAATAAGCCTTTTTTTTCCCTTAGGTGGGCTCAGCCATATGATTATCACATCAAATAATGCATAATGCTCCAGCAAATCATGTTTGTAGACAAATCAGTACCCTCTGTATCCTTTCTGGTTTCGCCTATAGTTTTTGACAGTCTCCCTTTTACCTCTATTGATAAGAGTACCCTCTCTATCTAGCACCTGCTTTACTCTCATTATCAGTGCTATTCTGCCAGTCTTCTTCATACATGATATTCCCTAAATCTGACTATTAACAAAATTTCATAAATATTCCCCAAAAATCAGTGGAAGTTACAAATAAAAGGCACCAGGAAAAGTACTCCTTTAGTCTCATTTATAGAATTTAGCAATTCTGAAAAACACTTGTTGTGATTCCATTTATGCAAAAATCCAAAAAAACAGCCTTACAAACTAGTGAACACCGATGTTTCAGATTATGACAGATGTAAACAAAATATATTGAAATGACTATTACGCAATTAATGTTATCAGTAGTTAGCACAGGTGTTACATGCACAATTCACAGACCATACCCCAAAAACTAACATAAAATTTTCTAGCAGCTACTTCAGAATCAAATTCCATGCCCACATAAGGCTCTTGGATTTCAAGTCCTTCAAATATACACAAAATCCATAACGGTGATGGTTCAAACAGTATCTCTGAGACCCTGGATGGTGCGATCAAAGTCTGCCAGTGCTTCATTCCCTCTACAACCTGTTTGGTTGGTTATACAAGAGACATCATATCTTGACATTTCTGGCTACTGGTATGGCTTTCCTCAAAATAAATATTTAGTGAACCTATATAAGAAAGTACATGTAATTAATTACAACAATTTTTAATTGAATTATTTTTTCTGAGCTAAAAGGAATATGCTTTGATAGCATTCAAATACAAAAATTGAGTACGAATATGATTTGTTAATTATCACTTGTTTAATTTACATGATTTATCAGTCACTTGGATTAATTATTTTAATTTAATTATACTTTTAGAATTCATCAGATTCAATTTTAACTTTTAGAATGAGTCGTATAAGACGGCTCGGAAAATTGTTAGTAATTAGATTAGATATATTACTACAAAAAATATTTTATTTAACAATTAATTTTAATGAAAAAAATTGTTAGTCTTATATTAATTTAAATATCAATTTAAAAAATAAAAAATTATTAGTTACCGAAATAATCACTATTATAAATAAAAAAATATAATCGATTTCTAAATTAGTTTCTAAAATTTAGCACCAAGGTTTTAGCTAAAAAAAAAAATTGGTTACTAAACATTAACTACCAAAAGAATTAGTTTTTAAATTATTCTCTAATTAATTATTGACCAATTTAACAACCAATTATAATTTTTTATTCATAATAGTGACTATTTTAGTAACCAATATTTTTTTATTTTGTAAATTGGTATCAAAATTGGTCATTATACACTACTACAATTTTGAATTTTTGTGCCAGTTTAATGTTTATAACCGCTACTATTTTCTCTACCGTTAGTTAATTAATTGCCACCGAATTTAGTGTCACAAAGTCGTGATAACGTCGATTTAATTGTAACTGTCAGAATAACCGCCACTAAAATTTTTAACGTCGGTTTTAACTGCCTCTAAATATATTTTTTAAATACTTAGCGGCACTTTAAACCGCCAATAAAACTAAGAATTTAAATATTTTCGTGACGGTTGTAACTGCTAGTAAATCTAGAAATTTAAAAAATTTCATGGCAGTTGTAACCGCCACTAAGTCTAGGTATTTAAAATATTTTAGTGACAATTGTAATTGCTAGTAAGTATAGGAATTAAAAAAAAAAATTAGTGGCGTTTACAACCGCCACTAAGACTAGGAATTTAAAAAAATTTGGTGGCGATTTTAATTGTTAGGAAATCTAAGAATTAAAAAAATTTAATAATGGATAATCTTGTAAATCTAGGATGTAAATAATTTTTAGTTTTAATTTAGTAAAATGATATGAAATTTTTTTAAGTAATAGGACTAATGTTATTATTATTATTATTATTATTATTATATATATATATATATATATATATATATATATATAAATAAATATGATCAATCAATGATTAAAATGAACGATCAATATTCAAAGGAATTTGATTTCTTAAATATGCAACATGCTTTAAAAAATAAAAGGTAAAAACAATAATTGTCAAGGTTACAAGAATTTTATAATTTATATATTTGTTATTTTTATACTATGAAGGAAGTCAATATTTATTACAGAGAAGTATATTTGAATAAACTAAACTATTTGAAATCCAATCGAGGATCTGAAGCAATATCAAGATATTTTAGATCAAAAGTCTTCCAAGCTTGTGAATCTTTGGGGTGCCTCATCAAATCATCATTGTGTATTATTCTCAGCGTGCCAAACCATACTCTTAGATGTCTTTGAAGACATAAACATCCTTTTCAACCATGGGATCAACGGAAAGTACCGTAAAACTTTTACTAGCATTTTTTTATGTTGCTTCTTATTTATCAAATTGTGTTCACTAGTAGTTTCATGACCCTTTTTCTTCCATCTTGAACTCTTACATGTTTTGCATTCCTCTTTATCTTCATTTTCTCCCCAATATAACATACAATCATTAGGACAAACATGAATTTTAGTATAATGAAGGCCAAACTTGTTGAGGAGTTTCTTTGCATCATAATTAGATGAAGGGATGTTTGCATGTTTAAAAGAATCATGCAACAACTTAAGTATCATGTCCATTGCTTTGTTGCTAATTTGACACAAAACTTTAATGTGATATAATTTTCCCAAGAAAGACAATTTTGAATACTTTTTGCATCCATCATAGAGTGGTTGGTCGTGATTCCAATACATCTCCTTCAACCTCATCTCTATGTTCAAATGATGATGTAAATGACTCTTCATTGGTACACGTGCCAAATAATCCAAATGCATCATTTATCATTATTTGCATTGGATCTTCATTTTCTATATTTGTAATGTCATCTCCATTCACTAATATAGGCTCCCATGACATTGTCGTGACGACACCAAAATGTGTAACCTTGAGAAAAGGCTTTACAAACCTAATGGCCATACACTTCTTGTCGAGTTCTCCACTTTCTGAAACCGCATTTACTACATGGACATATGATCGTACTCACACTAGCTCCATGTTGAAATGCAAAATCTAAAAAGCTATTTAGTCCCACCAAATACTCTGGTGTATTGTGTGGCAACTTGATCCAAGATTTATCCATCTCTAAATATAAACATGTGTAACCATTAAGTAATTATAAAGGAAGAGATATAAGATTAAAAAGATTTTAATTTCATATACAAAATTAGAATTTAAAATGCAAGCTCTAAATTATGTAGTATTATTTTACCAAGGAAACATCGCAATAAGTATCATATGGAATCTTGATTTCCATTTGATTAATATCTTCTATAGATGGATATCTTATAATTCATTTTTAGAATTTTGTTATTTATTTCCAAACTTCCCTTCCGAAAGATTTGGTACTCATGATTAGAGAGACCATTCCTGCCTCTGTTATAAAGGAATGACATTTCCTTAAATTGTCATCTAGAGAAGACGTAACAAGTCCATTGCAATCAGTGGCGGAACATAAGTGAGACAGGGGAGCCATCGCTCCCCCCAACGATTTCTTTTTATTTAATTTTTTATATATTTAAAAAATATATATTTATATATTATTACTTTATTTATATTAATTTAGTTTGAAAAAGCTTTTTTAAAATTTAAAAATCATGTTTTCTCTCTTTATTATAATTTCTTATGCTTCTTTATTTGGTTTCTCTCTCTTCCGTGCCTCCATCTCTTTCTATCCTATTATTTCAATCTCAATTCTCACCATCAACTCCTTATTATTTTCAAAATCAAATTGCACTACGACAAAATTGAAGAGTTGAGGAACACTTTGGACCAAACAATTTATTCTTTTGAGTAAGTTCATTTTTTACCCTTTTTTTTCGATGCAATATGTTTTCCTCTTGTATGTAGCTTTTCTACGCTCTAGGCATATCTCTATTTGTTAGAGATAATAAAATCATGCTCTAGTTGTTTATTAAACTCTTCTTTATGTAGATAGAGTTATTTTAGACTTTGAAGTTGTGTAAGGGAAGAGCAATATTAGGAATCTACTTTAAGGTAAAGTAAGCTAATCATTTAGAAATTATTAGTTTTCTTCAAATATTGAGTCTTGTTTTTAAGATTTAATTTGGGGTATTCATAATTTTATCTTTTTGTAAATAGGTGAGAGGTGACAAATTTAATTAGAAAAATTATGGTAAAGAGTAAAAGAATTGATTAGTTTTTCAAGAGAAAGGCTTGTGATGAAGATGAAAAAAATGCATCTACGTCATATAAAATTGTGAAACTTCATGAGAATCCAAAAATTGAAGAAAATGAAAAACACCTTTATAAGGTTCATAAATTACATATAATGAATTTGAAAATGCTTTAGAACGTGATCCGGAGAAACGTATTCAAATTTGGCAATAACCACCAAATCAAATTGATGAGGTACAAAGGGCTTATCTAAAATGGGGTCCATATCAAATGCATCTAGAAAATTATTCGTAGTCTGGTAAAGATGATCGAAGATTTCAATATACATGGTTTAGCTTATTTCCTTCATGGTTAGAGTATTCGCCATTAAAAGATGTTGCGTATTAATTATTGTGCTATCTTTTTAGTAAAAAACCAAGCGGACGACCTAACTCAGATGTTTTCATTGTTACAGGTAATTGAGTTGATTTTCATGAAAAGTGATATTGCAACTAGCTTCAGTTCTGATTCAATTATTGAATATTTTAAGTCATTGAAAGAACATAGAGGAGCACTCTGACTAAAATAATTTTTTTTAATATATTATTGTTGATGATAAACTTTATGTTAATCTTTTATATATATTATTGTCAAGTTAGGGTTCATCAAATTGAAGATAAGATTAAGATTTATAACCTGGAACTCAAAATAATCTACACAGAGTAAAAAAACAGAGTAAAAATACGTACAAAAAAGGAGAAGAAAATGGCTCTAGAGACAAGAGAATATGGATTCAACCAGGAGCAAAACATTTGGCTTCCATTGAGATGAAAGAATGAGCTCTTGTATATTTTAAAGGTAGAAATCAAGCTAGGATTCAAGAAATTGAAGATGGGATTAGGATTTATGAAACTCAAAATAATTTACATGGAGAAGAAAGACAAATGAAGCATACTTACTTAAAGGAGAAGAAGATGGCTCTGAAAAAATGACTTCAATTGGTAGTAGGGAATATGACTTCCATTGATGAGCAGTAGAGAAAGAAATCGAAGGACAATACAATGAATGAGCTCCTTTGCAGCAAAAATGTTTATCTAAGGGGAAGAGGGAAAAATGAGTTTTTCTTCTATAGTGGGAACGAAGATGTAAGGGGAAAGAGAAAAAAATACCCAAAACTTCCTGTTAGTTGTAAAAGGACTCTAAATACATTATAAATTTAATTTTTTAAAAACATAACGTCGATTTTTTTAAAAGGCCAGCAAATATATGCCACTATAAAATATTTTTCTTATAGTGATAGTCTAATAACTTTTGATCATAAAAATTAGTTGTTAATGAGACATTTTCTTTTAAAGTATGTTTATTATTAATGTATTTAATTATTCAATTTTAACTTTAACTTCTTGTCTATATGACGTATAGCTTTTTATGTGTATGATCAACTATTTACGAAAAGAAAAAATTGATTAACTAATTGTTGAGGTAATGAAGTTTTATCATTGTTCAATAGGTAATGAACAATTTCATTGGAAGATCAAGCGTTGAGGCTTTGTTTAAAGTTTTGCTTTTTCAATAGCCGTAATCTCATATTGTGACACAAAGAGTCGCTAGTACCCCCCACAAATGCATATTTTGGAATTCATGGTATGTGGTCTAATTACGATGATGGCTTATACACCTCTAACTATGATCCTAACGACCCTTTCAACCCATGTCAGATACTTCATTATCATATATCTTAATTTCTTAATGAAAATAATTTAGATATGGTACTTTCATACTAATCAATAAATAACACAAACATCTCTTATGTTATCTAAATTTCCTATTTTCATATTGTAACATGCAAGTTGCTTTATTAGATTTCATATTGATAAATCAAAATAAAACTTTTTGTTGATATAATATTTTATGTTATCAATTGATGGAATTAATGGAAGGTAATGTTTCTTAGTGTCATAATTTTTTATATAGTTTAATTTTTCATAATCAATGATAGATTTTGTTGAATTATTTTTCATGGATAAAAAATATTTTTCATGGTTAAAGAAAAAAACCTCCGGGCTAATCCTAGTGGACATTTTGACCCTATGAACTTTTCCAATAAGAGATTTTTTGGTTTTATGAATTTTTTGGCCTCAATCCACGTGGACTAGAGTCAAATCTTATAGAGAATGTCAAATTGACAACTCTAGTTAATCCTAAATAATGTAAGTGTTGACTCATCGGAAGCTAGTAATAGTTTGTGTCAGTTGAGAATTACACCCACTAAATAAATGCTAAAAAAAATAATATAATTTTTAAGCCATACGTTAGTCAAATGTACGCTTATTCTTCATTTTTAAGATAATATTTATTGTTGTCACGATCAAGTTGAAGGTCGTGACTAGAACAGGTCAAAATGAAGTGAACAATAATATACAATAACTGAAAATGAACAATAAAAAGACATGATGGAAGAAGTGTATTGTTAAAGCAAAATTCAACAACCCTTAGCTTTTTGTTAAGTGTTTGTCATAACATAGTACAAAGCATGAAGATATTTTATTTGAAAGACAAGGAACTATGAAAAAGAACATATCATGTAAAACATAGTGCTTCATCTAATAAATGATACAACATATTGCAATTCTTCGATTGATAAGTGAAATATACAATAAACAATAAGTGCATGAAGACTTTAAGTTTACACTGTACCTAACAAAAATATTCTTGAAACGCATTATCATGTTGTGGGGAATGCATTCATCTGTTGAATGCTCGACCAATTTGCAAAGTAAAAGTCTACACTAAAATCACTTGGAATATGAGATAAAGTTGTTTTGTGTTAGAAATGTTAGAATAATTTTAAAATAATAAAATTAAATAGTATTGTTTCCAATGTTTTAATCCTATAGTTAAATACTATTTATGTATAAACAATTTTTTTTCATTCATTAGAAATTATTCTTATTTAAATCAGATTGATGGCAACGGACTCTTGTGTCTCTCCTTTTTTTGCATGGGAAAAAATGCACAAAAACACTAGAGTCTCTCAAAAGTGTTCTTCTTTTCTTCTCTATACTATCTCTTAAAACAGTAGTTTTCACAAGGTTCAGAGATCCTTCGCTGCACTAGATCGATCTGATAGGTTGTTGTATCTAGGGAGAGGAGTGCATAACATTGTGTATTTCCCTATGCAGTCGGGGCATTTTCTCTCTAAGGATAATGTTATGTGTGTCTCAATTCAGGATATTTCTACTTCTTTCCTTGTTTATTTTTTATCTATTATTGTTATAGGAATTGTTGTGTTTGGTTAATATTCTTTTATTTATATATATGTCTTAGTGTTATTATTGCTCTAATGATTATTATTATATTATTTCATAATTTTATTATTAGTAGTATTATTTATTTAATCATTTTCTAACATTCTTAGAGTGAAAATGCCTTATTCATTTCTAACATTAAAGACAATATGGAGCAGAAGACTAAATATTGAAAACATTTTTTTATGAACTAATGTGTTTGTTAAAGTTATAATTAAATCAATCTCAACTAAGCCTAAAAATTTATGTGTTATTGTTTATATTTTTATTGGTAACAATAAATGAAATTCTAACACTGATTTATTTTTGTGTGATTTCTAAAGATAATGTTTTTTTCTATTATATTAATTTATGCTTTAATATATTCTACTCTTACAACTGATAAAGATATTCTAAATCATGAATATATTTTAAGTGTTTTGTATGAAAATAATTATAAAATAATTTGTCATACTAAAACTATTATTGAGTTATGAAACTATGCATTTGCATGGAAAAAAGGTTTATCTTGATAGTTATATGAAGAAACAATGACTGATAATAAAATTTTTTTATCATATTTATGAACTTAAAAATTTTGTTTATAACATGAAATTAAAATGAATTATTTTAATTGACATCATGCTTATGATCATGTATGCTAAAAAAATCTTATCTTCATATTAGAAATTAAGGGTATGGTCAAGTAAAATTAAACTTGTCTTTTAGAATTTTTTTTAAAATTAGTTTTTCATGTTTCTGAATTTAGAAACTTCCTTGCTGCTCAACAAGGTTATGAACTGGTTTTTTAGTACAATAGAATTATTATTTCTAGACATATGTTTTGGTTGGTAAATGATATATATGTGATGGTTTGTTTGAGTTGAGTACTTTTATCTATAACAAAATATTTAGTATTTTTTTCTATGATCATTACAAACACAAGTTGTGATATATGACATACTATTATTATAATTGTTGAGAAGTTTGGTCAGAGACCATTCAAATTATAAAATTTTGAGGTAAAAAATTAATTAAAAGGGGAAGTGATGAATATATGTGTTTGAAAAAGTGATGATACATGTCTTTATATAAATGAGTGTTTTGTATGAAACTCATGGTATTATTCATTAAAAAAATTATATTGTAAAAGTTATTCTACAAGTTCTAACTTGCCTAAAATTATATAGGGTGAAACTTTATATCTTGTTTATCATATCCTTACAAAAGGATGTGATAAAATTCTTATGAGTTAAAAAAAAAGGAACCACATTTAAAATATTTCAAAGTGTGGGGGTGTCTTGCAATGGTTAACATACCTCTTATAAAAAGAAAATCTTGGTTAGATGTTCTGAAGTAAGTGAAAATATATCTCTATTACTATTTTTCCATCTAGTGATGATATTACTTGTGATTCTTCGTTATGGCATTCAATATGTCCAATTTATTAAGATTATTGAAGGATATATTAATGTAAATTGGATATTGAGTCTGGTGATACAAATTCAACTACTGGTTATGATTATGTCTTAACTTGGATGGAGGTGCACTATCAAGGAAATATGCTAAAAAGTTGTTCTTTTGTCATGATCTACTATGCAAGCATAAATTATTCCCATTTTCAATTCATTCTGACAATCAAATTGTTATATTTAAAGTTTCTACTAAAAATGTCAATGAAAAATCGACATATGAGAATGAGAGAAAAATGTATTAGAAACTTAATTACTCATGGTATTATCTTTCTTGGCTTTGTCATGTCAGAAAAAAATATTACAGATTTGATTATCAAAGGGTTGATACATCAACGAGAATTTGAGTTGTCGAGGAGAATGAGATTAAAGCCCATAAATTAGTTGCAACAACGAACACTCAACTCCACATGAATGGTGATCGTATGGAATGGAGTTCAATGGTTAACAACGAAGTTGTTGTCGACTAAAGTACACCAACTAATTTGATTAAATTTTATGTCTAATTCCTATGGCGAGATGTACTATAAATTGTTGCAATAATAAGGTTGAGGTATATGCATTATTATGCTTATTTTATAAAATACCTCTTAATAAATCAAATGACAATTTTTTGTAGAGGTGTGAGTCATAAACCATCCTTTGAGGGTTTACCTAGTGAGTATGATGGTGGGGCTAACATTGTGAGACATGGGCAAAGTCTCTTAGTGACACTCATGAAACAAGATACATGCACAAGGCTGTAATGTGCAACCACTGATTGAACTTATAATGAATACCAATATTGTATGTCTTATTTACTAAAACCTAGTTACAAGAGATGTACCTTAAGACAATTAAGTCTCTGCATTTTCTCAGGTGGAAGTTTATAAGCACTAGGTGTAAGGCTCAAACCGAAAGGTTCCTTATACTGAAATACAATATTTTGTTTTAAAAGATAATATTTATTTTAAAATTATGTGGGGGATTGTAGTGGGGACGTTTTCTCTATAAGGATAACATTATGCGTGCCTTAACCCAGTATATTTCTACCTATTTCCTCGTTTATTTTTTATCTATTATTGTTATGAGAATTATTGTGTTTGGTTAATATTCTTATATATATATATATATATATATATATATATATGTATGTATTATGTATGTATGTATGTATGTATGTATGTCTTAGTGTTATTATTTCTCTAATAATTATTATTATTATATTATTTCATATTTTAATTATTAGTAGTATTATTTGTTTAATCATTTTCTAACATTTTGTTCAAATATCAATCAACATATCAAGATCACTTGCCATTTAATGTTGCATAAGGTTCATTGATGCACCTTTACATCCATAAACGAAAGAAGATGAAGTTATCTAAGTTCAAGAACTCTCAACATCAGAAAAGGATTTGCAATGGCTCTTTTTTCCAAGCTATGTATAAAAATGTCCTTTGAGGACGAAAAAGTGATCAAGTGTCAAAATGCTATCAAAATTCTTGTATGACCTCAAAAGCTTTCATAGAGAGCATCAATGTGTTCATATATGATAAATGTTTGGGTTACTTGTATTTTCACATGATTTTGACACTTATAATGCATGATTTGTTCATATTTTCTATTAAATCAACTCTCTTTAGCTTTGTATTACAAAATAAGGTATGGAGAATTAGATATTGGTCAAACTAATCTAATTTTGATGAATTTTAGTTAGTTCTGGAAGAAAATGATGGTGCAACTGAGCCATAGGAGTTGACATTGTGAACTCAAGGTAGAAAAGAGAGAATTCAAGTTTTGGCCTCTCAGTTGAGTAGCAAAGTTTTGGTGTTGAGCCATACTCGGCATGAGAAAACTTGAAGCATATGATTTTGGAGCTAAGCAATTAGAGAAACCCTCCAAGAGAGGTAACCTTCAAGTGTTGACCACCGAAACAAAGGGCTGAGCCAAAACGAAAACTCACCTTGGGAGGAAACCCTTATTGTTGAGCACCAAAGAGATGAAGTTAAGCACTAACCCAGAAGTCTACAAAAATATAGCATCACCCCTTGTTTTGGATGTCAATTTCAGTAGCTTCTTTAGGCACTCTCTATACTAAATTGGAATATTTTCTTAGAGCCATAAGGGAGGTTAGCTAATCCAAAATATTGTAATGCTTTCCATCATTGTGAGGAGTTGAACCCTCCTATGTTGAGGTTGGATGCAATTGAGCATAACTCTCTAAAATGCTACATCTTTGATATTCATTTATGTTTTCATTCAGATGTTTGTGATTTGATTTATGCTTTATTTCTTGATGATTTGATCATTAGCTCACTAGTTTAGAATGAGTTAAAAAACTAATCTTAAATTGTGATTCAATCAGATCTCCTCCCGCTTTAAGATACTAGGAATAGATCTAAAGCTCTTCCTGGATACAGAGTCTTGCATTTAAGGCAATGATTCATTTAATCAAAGGTTTAGAAATCACACCGAGTTTGAAGTCCTCAAGTTCTAGATTGCAGGAATGGATCTAGAATTACCTTAGAGAACTTTCATTACATTGAATGATTTGCATGATTAATAAATAAAGATTAATAGTAGTGCAATAAAGGAATGTGAAATGAAATCCAACCTCAACACGATTTTACTATTGCATCTTTTAAAACTCAATTAAGTTATGTTTTAATACTTATTAAAACAATTGCAAACGTTATTCTATTGAATCTAATCTAGATTAGTACACTTGTTGAAATTGATTCGAACAAAGAGTCCATAATATATAAAACTAGAAAAGAGTTCATATATATTTGTATACGTTGCACTCTCTAGTAAGAAAACCATTGTGATCTTGTGATATTTATGATTACATTATTTTACAAACCTTGTTTTTTTAGTCAAGAGTGGTTATGTTCCAAAAAATACTTAGTATCTAAGTCATGAGTGACTACTAGTATTAACCAAGAGTGACTATAGTCCAAATAATACTTAATGCGTTAGCCATGAGTGTGTGAGGTCTAAAAAATATTTTGTATTACGGGTGGTAAAATGGGCCAGCCCAGCCCGTTTTGGCCTGTTAAAAACAGATCGAACCAGTCTGACCCGTCAAACAGAAACGGACAAATAATCATAACCCACCCCCATATCGGACGGGCTAATAGGGACGGGTTAGGCTGACCTGTCAATTTTGTTTTTTCTTTTTTTTTAATATTTTTTTAATTTATTTTCAAATTTTTTAAGTTTTTTATTTTTAAAATTTGTATATATATAGATATAAATTAATATTAAAAGCATATTTAATCAAATAAAATATGTTTTCAACTTTTAATTGAATAGTTAATATTTTTAATTAGATAAATTAAAATAATTATTATATTTACATATTAAATTACTCAATTATAACTAATAATTGAGACTTGATTTTTAGGTGTTAATGATTTAAATTAAACTATTATTATATATTTACACATTTAAAAAATATAATATCAAAAAGTAATCTTTTTAATTATTTTTATTTTATTTTTTTAAAAATGGGTCAATAGATTGGGACGAGCTGGACGGTACAGGATATAACAGGTTGACAGGTTGAAATTTTTAACCCAACCCATCCCTTTTAACACGAGATGACAGCCCAGCCCATTTTACCATCCTCTACTTTGTATTAATAAGGAATGATAGTGTACCAAACAATACTCGAGTTTTTCATACTAAAGTGGGTAATTATTCAAATAATAATATTTAGGTTTTTAGTCATCATTGGTTACATTCCAAATACTACTTTATAGTATATTTTGTACAAAGATTTATATATTTATTACAGAGTGAATGTACTTTCCATTTGCTTTATTTTCATTTTTTTAATTCATTTTCTTTCGGTAGTAATGAATTGGGTACATTTGTAATAAATGCTTTAATTTTATATTTTTAAGGCCATTTGACCTTTTCTCACTTTTTCAGTCATAATGTCTTTTATAGACATTATTTTTTCTTGGTTCAAGTTACATAGGATTCTACACTTTCAAAGCTTTAAAATGGACATATGAATTGATGGATTTAAACTCTTCTTCTATTTTCTTTGATTTTTAGAAGTTGAAGAGAATTGCTGAAAAATTTTAAAGAGAACCTACGGATTTGATTTTTGTAATTTAGCTTCTAAACTTGACTAAAACTCATATTAGACCCATAATTTCTTCAGAACTTAGAAAACTAGAGTTTAGATTCAGAGCCTATTTAATACCTAATTTTACTCAAAACATAGACACAAATCAATTGCATAATTTTAGGATTTTAGTTTTTCTCCTTTTTTATCTATTTCTGTCTTTTCATATTTTTCTATTATTTATGTAATGTGTTTTTGTTATTATTTAACGGAGAACTAAGACTTTGAGAATAATTTACAAAAACAACATCAAACGACACAAATTGAGTTTTCATTGATCTTCATTATTTTAGTTTGTTTTTTACTTCTCTAATTTTGGTTTCTCTTCTTTGATATTCTTTTCAATTAAATTAAGAAACAATTAAATTTTAATAAACATGGATGTTGTACTCATATTACAAAATTTAGAGAAATTTAATATTTTTTCACCCTAAATCAAATTGTCGCCTTCGTCAATGACGCCTATTGTTGTGTAATGTTTTCGTGTTCTTTCCTTCTTTTTTAATTCTTCTTGTTCTTAATTCATTTTTTCTTTTGTTCGTTTATTGAATTGTGGATTCATGAATTGGATTTCGTTAACTCTTGAATTATTTTGTTTTAATTTTTTTTAATATTTCTGTATTGTTTTTTTTTATTTTAATCTTTTTGTTCTTGTTTTCTTAAATTTTACAGTTCTGGTATTTTTTTAAAAAAAATTCTATTTCTGTTTCTATTTTTAATTTTGTTCTTTTTGTTTTTACTTTTATTTTTTATTTTTTAAATTTTCTCACATAAAAAAAATACATGCATTGTCGCTTTTTAGTTTATGGTTTTTATTAAGATTTTCTCATAATAGCTAGTTTTATTCCGTTTTTAAAGACTAATGGTTTTTATTTGTGAATATAGACCTGACTTTAATAACTAATCAATTAGCATATTTATAAAATAACTCTTCAGTATGATGTTTATATATATGCAAGTTATTATTCATTTTAACATATTGAACAATACAAAGATACAAAAATGAAATACATTTTGAGTCATTGTAAACAGTCACTACCTTACTATGAGCCACATTATGAGCAGATGCCATAGTCTTTTAAGCATCAATAGCAACCTTCACAATTTTATGAGCAACCATTGTAGTTTTAGCCATATTTAGAGTAGCATAATGATCCATATTTTGAGTAGTCCTTTTTGTGATGAATGTGATGTGTTCAATCTGTGTTTATTAAAGAAAGAGGTCTTATGGATGATTTTTTTTCCCATCTAGCACACTTTTTCCAAAATATAACCCAGATAGTATATTGTGCACAATATTTACATGGTTAGCACACTTTTATTTTATGTTCAGAATTATTCCGGACAACCGAATTCTGTGCTCAATTTTGTATTTTTTTTTTGTTATACCAGTTTGAATTCGATCCCAGGGACCCGAATTTTGTACTGATTTTTTTTAAATAATGGAAAGATAGTTTTTTTTTAAATAAGTATAATTGATTTTTATTTTTGTTATCAATAGAAATAATTAAAAAAATTATTTTAAATAATAGAATTATTAATGTGTTATTAATTATTAGAAATAAAAAATAATTTTATTTGTTTTTGAATTTGTTGATTTTAAAATTGATATAATTAATTTTTTTTTAAATAGATAAGAGTAAAAAAAATTAAAAAATAGAATTAGTAATGTGTTATTAGTTATTTGAGGTGTTATTTGAAAAAATAGTAAAATAAAGAATAATTTTTTGTGTTTATGAATTTGTAAATTAAAAAAAAATGAATTTGTATTGTGTAGTAAGTGGTTTTTATGTGTAATTTCAAAATATAAAATTCAATTTAATTTTAAATTTTGTTTCATATTTTGTGAAGTATGAATTTTTTTTTGTAATTTGTGTTAACAAAAATTAGAATTATAGGCTTCTTTTAATTTTGGATAATTGTTAAAAATTTTATATTTTAAACATTGTAAATTTGTCCAAATTAATTTAGAAATGAAGGAAATAATTAAAATAATTTAAAACTATTTCATTATTG
>Ga0214544_1002898_pt1 | contig 35814 bp, 36 predicted proteins | sample CNSS3metaG_FD_160074 | JGI IMG/M metagenome (GOLD analysis project Ga0214544, IMG submission 160074) | Root nodule microbial communities from cowpea collected in UCLA plant growth center, Los Angeles, California, USA - CNSS3 | ecosystem: Host-associated > Plants > Roots > Nodule | place: USA...
CCGCTTACTTGTGGTAAGGGTGGGGAACTTAAACGAATTAACATCAAGTTAAGGGTGTTCGACCCAGGCCGCTTACTTGTGGTAAGGGTGGGGAACTTAAACGAATTAACATCAAGTTAAGGGTGTTCGACCCAGGCCGCTTACTTGTGGTAAGGGTGGGGAACTTAAATGAATTAACATCAAGTTAAGGGGTTCGACCTAGGCCGCTTACTTGTGGTAATGGTGGGGAACTTAAACGAATTAAGATCAAGTTAAAGGTGTTTGACCCAGGCCGCTTACTTGTGGTAAGGGTGGGGAACTTAAACGAATTAACATCAAGTTAAGGGTGTTCGACCCAGGCAGCTTACTTGTGGTAAGGGTGGGGAACTTAAACGAATTAAGATCAAGTTAAGGGTGTTCGACCTAGGCCGCTTACTTGTGGTAAGGGTGGGGAACTTAAACGAATTAACATCAAGTTAAGGGTGTTCGACCCAGGCCGTTTACTTGTGGTAAGGGTGGGGAACTTAAACGAATATGAGAATAAAAACGTAGGAAAGTTATATAGTTGAGAACCCTTCATTTTATTTATTGAATATGGGGTGCCTCATTAAAACCTCCCTTGCCAAAACCCTCCTTAGGGAAAAAAGACCAGGTGAGGAAAAAGAGTACACCCAGGGTTACAAGTGTTCGGCTTATTGCAGCATACATTTAACTGAAATAGAGTTTGAGGTGGGATACATTCCAAGTGTTAGGTATCTCTTCCCCAGACAAATGTTCAAGGCGATAGGCTCCTCCCCCTGCGTCTTTACGTATGCGGTATGGACCGTCCAGTTGGTAGAGAATTTGCCATCCTTCTTTCTTGCACTGCTAGCCATTCTCCATACTAAGTCCCCGATTGCGAACGATCGTGGACATAGGTTTGTGTTATACTTTTTGGCAGCTCTGCGTTTGGCAGTTAAATTGCGTATCTGGGCTTTTTCTCTGAGTTCGGGTAGGAGGTCGAGATGAGTGGCCATGTTTTGATGGTTATGGGTTGGGTCGTATAGTTCTCGGCGTAGGGATGGTTCGCCAATTTCAACTAGTATTATGGCGTCTGCACCGTAAACTAGGCTAAAAGGGGTGCACTTGTAAGTCTATAACACTTCTACTAACTCTTCGGGCCATCGGCCTTTGGCGCTATCTAATCGTTTGCGCAGTTCCATTAGGATAACCTTGTTGGCCACCTCTGCTTGTCCATTAGTTTGTGGGTGTTCTACAGAACTTGTGATGTGTTTGATATCCAGGCCAGTGTAGAATTTGGCTAGCTCCTTATCTATAAATTATCGGCCATTGTCGGTGATGATGGTGTGTGAGACGCCATATTTGCATACAATATCCTTCCAAACAAATTGTTGAACCTGCTGGGCCGTGATAGTGGTTAGTGGTTTGGCTTCTATCCATTTGGTGAAGTAGTCGACGACTATAATCAGAAATTTCACTTGTCCCTTGCTGGGTGAGAAGGGGCCAAGGATGTCCATTCCCCATTTTGCGAAGGGCCATGGGGATATTATGTGATGGAGTTGTTCCTGCTTCTGGTGGATGAGGTTGCCATGTTTTCGGCATGGTTTGCACTTTCTGACATTGTCCTGGCAGTTTGCTTCTATGGTCGGCCAGAAATACCTGGCTCTAAGTACTCTAGTGGCCATGGTGCGTGCACCGGAATGGTAGCTGCAAAAGCCTTCGTGTAGCTCTTTAATAATATACTATGCTTGCTCTGCCGTGACACATTTGAGGAGGGGTTGGCCGTACCCGCGTTTGTAAAGGTCATCGCCTATCATGGTATACCTGGCGACCTTAGCCAGCCAAGTTTTGTCCGTATCCTATGGGAGGTTGCTGGTTTTTAGGTATTGGATATAGGGGGTGGTCCAGTTATGGCTTTGGGGGGGAGCGTGGGTTAGGTTTTGACAAGTATATGTTATGGAGGGTGTGGATAGTGTTTGCTGCAATAGGGATCGGTGGCGGCTTTTTAATTTGGTGTTGGCTAATTTAGAGAGGATGTCGGCTTTGATGTTGTCGGTTTTTGGGATGTGTTCGATCGGACTCGCTCAAAAGCAGATCGAATGACTGTTCGGACCAGATGGTAATATTGTAGAAGGATGAGGTCTTTAATCTGGAATTCGTCATTTAGGTGCCCTACAGTGAGTTTGGAGTCAGTTTTGCATGTTAGCATTTTGACACCTACTTCGTGGGCAAGGGAAAGGCCGGCAAGGATAGCTTCGTATTCGGCCTGGTTGTTTGACATTTTGAAGGCAAAGTGAAAGGGATTTTTCGATGAGGATGTCGTTGGGTCCTTCTAACACAATGCCAGCATCGACACCTTTTGGGTTTGAGGAACCATCTACATGAAGTGTCCACCGGTCCTCTGTGGGTGTGTGCTGGAGGTCGTTGACAAAATCTAAGAATTGAGCTTTAATGGGGCCATGGGGTTCGTAGCAAATGTTGAATTTCGACAGCTCGACGGCCCAGGATGACATCCATCCAGCTAAAACTGGTTTTTGCAAAATTTTTTGGATTGGGTAGTCGGTTTTGACGGTGATGCTGTGGTTTTGGAAGTATGGGCATAAGCGGCGAGCTGCGTGGACTAAAGATAAGGCCAATTTCTCCACCATTTGATATCTGGTTTCGGGATCCTGTAGTGTCCTGCTAACGAAGTAGACAGGATGTTGTGTGCCTTCTATTTCTTGGACAAGCGCGGCACTGACGGTGTAGTCGGTGGCTGTGATGTATACGAGGAGGGGTTGGTGAGTGTTCGGCTTGTGGAGGATAGGTGGTGAGGTGAGGGTGGTTTTTAGTTTTTGAAAGATTTGTTCACAATCAGTCCACGTCAACCAGGTGGATTTCTTTAAGAGTTAGACTATGGGTTGGGTTTGTTCGACCAGTTTGGGTAGGAAGCGGGAAATGGCTGTGAGGCGGCCTATGAGACGTTGGACCTCCTTGATGGTAATGGGACTGCGCATCTCGATAATGGCCTTGCATTTTTCGGGATTGGCTTCTATGCCGCATTGGGTTAACATATAACCAAGGAATTTACCCCAGTCGACATCGAATACACACTTGTCTAGGTTGAGGCGGAGGTTGTACTGGCGTAGCGTAGAGAAGACTGCCGAGAGATCCTCGGCATGTTGGTGGTGGCTTGGGGACTTGACAACCATGTCGTCAACATATACTTCGACACATTGTCCCATTAGGTGGCTGAAAACCTTGTCCATTAGCCGTTGGTAGGTCGCTCCAGCATTCTTGAGACCAAAAGGCATAACCTTATAGAAGTAGTTGGCATCGTCCGTGATGAAGGCGGTTTTGTTCATGTCAGATACGGCCATGGGGATTTGGTTGTATCCGGAGTATGCGTCCAAAAAACTAAGCACCTTATTCCCTACTGCGCCGTCAACAAGTCGATCGATATTGGGTAAGGGGTAGGCATCGCGAGGGCAGGCCTTGTTCAGATCCGTGTAGTCTACACACATCCGCCATTTGCCATTGGCTTTCTTCACCAAGACTACAATAGAAAGCCAAGTGGTGTACTGAGCTTCTTTTATGAATCCTGCGTTCAGTAACTTGTCGGCTTCAGCCTTAGCTGCTAGTCGGCGCTCTTCGCCAAGTTTACGTTTTTTCTAGGATACATAACGGGCTTCTTTGTAGATGGATAGCTTGTGGGATGCCACTAGAGGGTCCACCCGAGGCAGATCAGCGGCTGACCAGGCGAAAAGGTCTGTGTTGCTGGTGAGGATGGGTGTGATGATGGCACGCTCGTCAGAGTTCAAACCAGTGCCTAGGTTGATAGAGTGACCGTTGGGAAGCTCTAGGGGGCAAGTCTCCTCAACTGGTTCTAAACGAACATCCCGACCTACTCTAGGGTCTAGATCTTCGCCTGACAGGGCGATGCCGGATCCAAGAGGTCGCTCAATATGGTTGGTTTGTTGAATTGGGAGTTGTGGGCATAGGCTGACCATGCAGCATTCGTGTGCCAAGCGTTGGTCGTAGTGGATGGTGACGAATTCATCGGAAGGGGAAGGGAACTTCATGGCCAAATGAGGGGTGGAGACGACAGCGCCAAGGGTGTTGCGGGAAGGACGGCCCAGGAGGACGTTGTAGGATGTTGGCGCGTCGACGATAAGGAAGCAGATTGGAATGGTTTTGGTTTGGGTGCCATCGCAGAAAACGGTGTGGAGGTCGATGTAACCGCAGGTTCGCCAGAAAAGCCATATATTGGTTCGTCATACGGGACCATAGCTGTGTCTGGAAGTTGGAGTTTTTGGTATGTGGCCCAATAGAGGATGTCAACGGAGCTGTCTTGGTCAACAAGGACTTTCTTAACAGCGTAGTTTTCGATTTCAACAGTGATGACCATGGGGTCATCTTGTTGATGGTCGAGGCCATAAAAGTCGTCATCTGTGAAGATGATGGGAGGCATGCGACGTCTGTGGTGGGAATGGGTGATATGGTTGATGGATTGGATATGGCGGAGGTGTCTCTTTCAAGCAGAAGAAGTGGATCCTCCACTAGCGAAGCAACCAGAGATGGTGTTGATGGTGCCACGTAGGGGAGGGTCGGCAGGGGTGATGTCGGTTCGGGATCTTGGTTGGTGGGTTGGGTGGGGCATCTGTCGTGACGGGAGTCGTGTGGAGGGCGTCTGTGGTCGGATCGAGCGGGTGGCGGGATCGAGAGGGATGGTCATCTCGACGGATGAAACGGCGAAAGTGACCAGCACAGACCAATTCTTCTATTTTATCCTGGAGTGTTTTGCATTCTTTTGTAGTGTGGCCATGGTTGCGTTGGTAGCGGCAGTATTTGGTCATATCGGTGTTAGGAGGTGTAGTTATTTTGCGTGGTGGAGGGATTAGGTCAGCTTGTAGGGCTTCATCGAGGATGAGGGAGCGGGTTACGGTAAGAGGGGCATATCTGGTGAAGTGAGGTTGGCAGGGTTCGCGTGGGCGGACATCAGGGCGAGGAGGTTGCGGGGTAGGGTTGGCAGTGGTGGCTGCATAGTCATTGCAGAATTTGGTATGGAGGGTTTGCATCTCCTCCATGCGGACATAGTCGGCTGCACGCAATTTGAGTTCGTGCATAGAGGCAGGTGGGTGGAAGTAGACGTTGTTGGCGAAGGGGCCGGGTTGTAGGTAAGTGTAATACATTGGAGGATCATCTCCTGGTTGAGGTGTGGGGTGCGAAGAGCTGCCTTACTGAAGCGATCTATGAACGCTCTAAGTGGTTCACCTTGTTCCTACCTAATGCCCAGGAGGGAGATTGTGGTAGTTTGGTGTGGACGCTGCCAACAAAATGGATGGAGAACATGTGGGATAGAGCGTCGAAGCTGTCGATGGAGTAAGGTGGAAGGGTTGTGAACCATTCCAAGGCAGGGCCCTTGAGGGTGGTGGGGAAGGCTTTGCAGAAGACTACGTCTTGGGACGTGTACAGGGCGACATGGGTGATGTAGACTTTGAGGTGCTCATCAGGGTCAGTTTCACCAGTATAGCGGTCCAGGGTGAAGGGTTTCCATTAGGTAGGAAGAGGGGTGTTGGTGATAAAGTCGGTGAAGGGGTGACGGCGTCTGGGCTGGTGGGGGGGGAGCATATGGGGTGGGATGGGATGAGTGATCATAGCGGGGAAGGTAGAGGTACGGTTGTGAGGGGGGATGTTGCTTGTTGGAGGGTATTGCGGGTTGTATGGTGGAACATGTGTGTTATGTAGGGTGGTGGGTGTGCTGTAGGGGATCTGGGAGGTAGGAAGGGTAGCGGCAGGGGTTAGGGTTGCGGTATGGGGATGGGTGGAAGGAATGTGTGTTTGTTGGGTGGTGGTGAAGGTGTGAGGGGTGGGGTTGTATTCGCTTTCCTCCTCTGTGGGCTGGAAGGTCGAGGACCTTGTAGCTTCAGAGGTTTCCTTGGCCTTTCCCTTAAGGGTGGGATCAACTTCGATCTTTCGCCTAAGGCGAGAGTTCTCTTGTCGCAACACCTCCATCTCATCAGCACTGCGTTTCTTCAGGTCTGCCAGCTCTTCTTGCATCTTCGCTTGGCCGTCTAGGATGGCGGCCAGGTCAAAGGTGATGCCAACAGGTCTTGAGGGACCAGCATCCTCCTGCTTGTTCACTCCAGCTTTGCTACGGGTGGAAACCATCTTCGGAGAAAAACGGGTACTAAAGGTGTTCATCTCGTGCCCCACGGTGAACGCCAATTGTTCCTGCAGAGAACAAACAAGATAAGTTAGGCACAAGCGTCACTTTACCCATGTAGTCCGTTATCTCCTCAGTTGGCCTCTTCCCGGTTGACACATGTCGGTCTGGACCCAGGAGGGGTTACCTACAGAAGGGACTCCGAAGCTCAAGTGAGTCAAAACTCTCAAAAAGGTCAAATATGTGATTAATGAATGCGTACCTTTAATTACTAGGGTCCACGCGTATTTATAGAGCATTAATTATGTCTGATTATCCCATGGGCCAGGCCTTGGCTAGGGCTCTAGCTTGGGCTGCGAGTGGGCCTGGGCCCTAACCCAGGCCCTTAAAACCTATTTGAACGCGGGGGCTTCCATTTTACTAAATCTTTAAGAGCGGTCTAATCCGTTTACTTCTCAACTTGTCGGATGTCATCCTTGGCCGCACATTGTCCTAGGTTGGCCGTTTTGTTGTTAGTTTAGCCTTCGTTCAGTTACGAGTTTATGTCCATGCCGGCCCAAGTCGTGTACTTGGGTTGTTTCCGGCATATATGTGAGGGTTGTCATTTATATGGTTAAGTTGACCAGGTCCAGTACAGAATATAAAATATGAGAGAAAATAAGAAAACCAAAAAAATGCCACAACTAGAAAGAATTTATAAGTAGAGGAAGAAGATTTTTGGTTAAAGTTCTCTTTTAGTCTCTTTATTATTTGTCAAGTAATATCAATTTGTTCCTTAAGTTTTTTTTGTCTCAATTTGATCCTCAGTTTCTTAAAAATGATTGGTACTTGCTATTAATTTTGACAAAAACGTGTCAATTTCTGGTTTTTATAAATTTTTTAAATTTTTTAATTTTTTTTTTATTTTTTACACGTGTCACTCCACAGTTGTGCCACATGTCAAAATGATTCAATTTGGTCCCTATATTTGTTTTTAGCTTCAATTTAATTCCAAATTTTGTAAAAATGAAGCAATATCGTTCCTCCTTAAATTGACACTCAATCTAGTTTTTGTAAAAATCTTATGATGATATCGTTACTAAAATTGAAATTTTTATTAAATATTTGTAGAAATATTTTTAAACAAGTTTTTTTTTCTAGTTTTATTATTAAAAAAAGTTAAACCCTAAACTTAATTTTAACAATTAACAATTTTGTCATTATACATAAAAACATCAAGTGTATCATATTATACAAATTTAGTGAAGATTAAAAATCAAATAACTTGTCACACATAAGTTTAGGAACTAAATTTCAAGTTTAAAACAAAACCAAAGTTTAATGTTTTATATAGAATTTAAAGTTAATTTTCAAATATTTATAGAAATATTTAATAAAAACGTTAATTTTAGTAAGAATATAACCGTAAGATTCATAGAAAAGTATATCGAGTGTCAATTAGAGGATAGACTGTAAGGCCCATTAAATTCCTTATGCTTTTCTACCCTAAATTAAAAGGGTTGCCTCTTGTGAGTTGGGCCTAGGGCACGCCCATAGGGAGCCAAATACCCTAATCTGACCTAACTCCACCATTCCATCTCATTTTCCAGAAAACACAAGATCCCTGCTCCTCCTTGAGTAGTCGCGAGCCTCAACTAAGGTTTTGCTTTCACTGTTACGTTGAGCTAGGAGGACCGTTGTTCCAAGTAAGTTAACTGCCCAAACATTCTCTCCTTATTTTAGCTTTATTATCAGGGTTTGAAATGAGGTTCCCTTATTAATCTCGTTTCCACTCTGTTTCTCTAATTTCTAGTTCATTAAGATATACTCGTAGTTGTTGTGCTCGCTAGTTCTGGGTTGGGAGTCTTGTACTAGCTTATTCCAGGTAAGGGAAGCTGGACTTCATGTTTTTGATTCACTTTTTGGTGTGCTTTGGTCCTGTCGCGTGTTGTTTTTGGTGATAGTATGTTGCTTCTGATGGTGTGAAAGTGCTTTGGGTGTTGTTATGAATGAATCCCTGATTGAACATGCGTGGTATAGTGGTGAGCACTGATATACTCGCCCAGGCGAGAATAACGGGAACTCGCCTAGGTTTTCTGCTCGAGCGCTCGCCTAGGCGAGGGGCTATATTTTGAGCAAAGAACTGTCTCGCCCAGACGAGACCACCTCGCCTAAGCGAGAGTTCGCGAAACCTTCCAGGGGTATTGTCGCAGCCTCGCCTAAGCGAGAGTCTACAGCTTGAGCGAGAGCACTCCTCTCGCCTGAGCGAGAACTCTCAGTTTGAGCGAGACCTAGCTTGGGTTTTGGCTATGATTCATTTCATGAATATTGTTGGTTGTTTGATGGGCTGGATCATTGATTTATTGTATAAAGGGGATGGATATGCATGTGCTATGTATGTTATGGGTGGGAGCTACTTAATTGGTGATGAGCTTGGCATGATATATGATTGATGGTTGATCATGTATACTAAATGACATGTTAATGATATGCATAGGAACTCCATGATTGGTTGATTATGTATGAGTATGTTTTATGTAGGACGTAATCCCATGACCCTTGTAGTTGGGCTCGTGGTGGTGCCTCATCATATGGACATAATTCCGCGGGCCCTTCTAAGGGGAGTTCACAGTGGTGCCTCAGTTATGTGACCTAATTCCATGAATCTCGAGGTGAGAGTTCACGATGGTGCCTCGAGACTAGGACGTAATTCCACGAGGGTAACATGGTGGTGCCTCACAGCCAGGACGTAATTCCACGAAGGCCACGTGGTGGTGCCTCTTGTAAGGGTGTAATTTCGCGAAGGCCCCGTGGTGACGCCTCACTACTAGGACATAATTCCACTAAGCGTATCCGGATAGTCAAGTCTTGGTGTTTTTATATGGTTTGGTACCTCATATGTGATGTATGCTATTTATGCTTGAATATGAAATCGTATGTTTAGTGTATGATATGATGACTTCTTCGCTAGCTTACCCTTTCGCTTGCTTGTGTGTTATGTGTGGTTTCCTCCTTTGCGATGATCATCAACCTTGTTGATGTGAGCAGATGTGAAAACTTCTGGCAGTGGTAATAATAATGGAGATGCTGCGATTTGATGAATCTTGGACGTCTATAGGGCTCACTTGGGGGACCCATAGCTTTTGGGAGTTTAGTAGTAGTAGTCCTCTCGCACATGACGAGGCCTTGTACTTTGTTTAGGTCGTGTGGGCCTTTTCCCTTTTTTTTATTAATATGTTGGGATACTGTGTACTTCATATTCCAGTTTTCCGCACTCTCTTAATATTTTTATATGTGGCATTTTATTTAAATTGATGTTATCCATTTAATTGGGATGTTACGTTTATGTTATCAGAGCGGTCGACCCTTAGGATCTATGGTCTAGTGTGCCTGCTTAGCTACCGTTGTAACTTGCATGTTGCTAGCTAAGCTCTCAGCTAATCAGGTCTAACTCTTGTTTTTCCTGTGTACCAGTGACATGGCACCTCAGCGTAGGAACTCTTAGCCTTCTCAGGGTGACGCACCAGATATCGCCAGGGCGATAGAAACAATGGTGGCTGCTATGACGCAATAAAGTACAACAATGATGCAATAACATGAAGCATCAATCCAGTGGCAGGCGACATCGCTTGAGTAGCAGCAACTGGTAATGCAGCAGATGGAGGCTGCTAGAATGGCTGCTGAGGACACTCACAGACAACACATGAAGGCCCTCCGTTAGTTGGAGGAAAACTGAACCGAGACCTCACCATCGGGAATAGAGTCTTGAGGACTTTCTGAAACACCATCCAGTCAAGTTCAATGGGAAGACCAGTCCGGACGTCACAGATCAGTGGCTGAAGGATATTGAGAGGTTATTCGACGCCAAAATGTGCCCCGAGGAGAGTAGATTAGCGTTTGTGGTGTACATGCTCACGGGTGAGGCTGAGCACTAGTGGATCAGCATGAAGTCCATCATGGAGGAGAGGCAGGTACCAGTTACTTAGGATGTCTTCAGGAGGAAGTTCCTCTCCGAGTATTTCCCTGACAACGTCAAATATGCTAAAGAGGTAGAGTTCCCATAGTTGACCCAAGGAAGCAAGTCAATGGCTAAGTATGCAGAAAAGTTCAAGCACCTCAGTCATTTCTACACCATGCCACTGGATGAAGAGTGGCGATGTAGGAAATTCGAGAATGGCCTCCATGGAGACCTTCGTTTGATAGTGGCCCCGCTATCCATCAAGGACTTTGCAGCCTTGGTGGAGAAGGCAAGGGTCATGGAGAAGATGAAGGTGGAGGTGGAAACTCAGCACCCATCCCAGCAAAGAGTGGGAGGACTATCTGGGTCCAGGCATAGGCACGAGGAGAGGAGGAAACCCTATACTAGGCACCATTTCCAGTCTCAGGGGTCTAGGGAGTCTTCTTCCCAGCAGAGCAAAATTCAGTGCTACTAGTGTGGGGGACCGCACAAGAGAAATGTTTGCCCCCAACTGCAGGCTTCAAGAGGTGCAACAATTGTGGCAAGGAAGGCCACTTCGGTAGGGATTGCCCCACCCTCACGAGGACAACGACACGTCCCCCAGTTCCAGCCCCAGCTTAGAACCAGTAAAGGAGAGGAGGCAACATGCCTCAGGCATCGGGCAGAGTATACGCCATGACTAGAGCTAAGGCAGCGGGTTCAGGTAACCTTATTATAGGTCATTGTTTGATAGTTGGGAAGGCTTGTTGTGTGCTATATGACTCTGGAGCGACACACTCATTTGTGTCAGATGCATGTGTGAAAAAGTTGAGTCTGCTGGTGTGTGAGCTGCAGTGTGAACTTGTGGTGTCTACTCCAGCATCGGGTTTGGTCAGGACGTCGTCCTTGTGTGCTAGGTGTCCGGTAGAGGTAGAAGGACGGAGGTACAAAGTGAATCTGATCTGCCTACCTCTACAAGAGTTGGAAGTGATCTTGGGGATGGATTGCCTATTTGCCAACCGCATCCTTATAGATTGTCGAGAGAAAAGGTTGTTGTTTCCCAACTCAAAGGAGCCTGAGTTGTTATCATCCTAGGGAGTCGTGAGGGAGATTCAGAGGGGCGTGCAATGCTTCATAATTTTCACTCATCTGGAGTTGGAGTAGGAGGAAGGGACATCGGCCATACCAGTAGTACACGAGTTTGAGGATGTGTTCCCAGAGAAGTAGAGTTCTCGATTGACTTGGTACCTGGAACCGGGCCAGTGTCGATGGCTCCATACCGGATGGCCCCGGCAGAGTTAGTGGAGCTTAAGAAATAGATAGAGGAGTTGTTGAGGAAGCAATTTATCTGGCCTAGTACTTCACCTTGGGGAGCGCCAGTGTTGTTGGTAAAGAAGAAGGATGGGAGTTAGCGTCTGTGTGTGGACTATAGGCAACTGAATAAGATGACGATCAAGAATGAGTACCCCCTCTCCAGAATTGATGACTTGATGGATCAGTTGCACGGATCGTTAGTGTTCTCGAAGATTGATTTGGGGTCAGGATACCATCAAATTCTAGTGAAGGTAGATGATGTACAAAAAACGACCTTCAGGTCCCGGTATGGACACTATGAGTATGTGGTCATGCCTTTTGGTGTGACCAATGCTCCGGCGGTGTTCATGGACTACATGAACCGGATCTTTGGACCATTCCTAGATAAATTTGTCGTGGTGTTCATTGATGACATTCTTATCTACTCCAAGACTCAAGAGGAGCACGCCGAGCATCTGAGACTAGTGCTTGGTGTCTTGAGAGAGAAATAGTTGTATGCCAAACTGTCCAAGTGCGAGTTCTGATGGATGAGGTACAATTCTTGGACCACGTGATATCGGCACAGGGCATTGCGGTGGATCCAGCGAAGGTTGATGCAGTGGTTAAGTGGGAAAGTCCCAAGTTAGCAACCGAAATCAGAAGCTTCGTAGGACTAGCTGGCTACTATAGGAGATTCATAGAGGGATTCTCCAAGATAGTGGCGCCTTAGACACAACTCACATAAAAGGACCAACCTTTCACTTGGACAGATAAGTGTGAGGAAAGCTTCCAACAGCTTAAGCGGAGGTTGACGAGTGCTCCAATCCTAGTGATACCCGATGTTGGAAAGCCCTTTGAGGTTTATTGTGATGCCTCTCACCTAGGGTTGGGTTGTGTGTTGATGCAAGAGAAGAAAGCAGTGGCCTACGCTTCGAGGCAACTAAATGTGCATGAGAGAAACTACCCAACACATGACTTGGAGTTGGCGGCTATTGTGTTTGCCTTGAAGATCTGGAGGCACTACCTCTACGGTGCCCAATTCCGCATATTCAGTGATCACAAGAGCCTTAAATATCTATTTGATCAGAAGGAACTGAACATGAGGCAGAGAAGATGGATGGAATTCTTGAAGGATTATGATTTTGAGCTTTTATATCATCCAGGGAAGGCGAATGTGGTGGCTGATGCGCTGAGTAGGAAGGCAGTGCATACCGCACACCTCATGATCAAGGAGGTGGAACTGTTGGAGAAGTTCAGAGACATGAAGCTCTAGGTGGAATTGGAATCAGAATTTATCAGATGTAGTAACCTGACTATATCTACTGACTTCTTGGACTCAATTAGAGAAAGACAATTGTTGGATGCTAGTCTAAACAGAGTTAAAGAGCAACTTGGATCAGAGGAGACAAGGGATTTTGCATTGGATAATGACGGCATCCTACGATTCAAGGGCAGAGTGTGTGTGCCTGACAATGTTGAGGTGAAGAAGTTGATCCTAGAGGAAGGACATAAAAGTCGTCTTAGTTTGCATCCGGGCATGACTAAGATGTACCAGGACCTCAAGGAAAATTTCTGGTGGCAAGGCATGAAGAAGGAGGTGGCACAGTACGTGTCTGCCTATCTGACCTATCAGAAGGCAAAGGTGGAGCATCAGAGACCCGGTGGGATTATGCAGCCCTTAGAGATACCGGTGTGGAAATGGGACAGCATCTCGATGGACTTTGTGACCCATTTGCCACGAACTTTTAGGGGAAACGACACCATCTGGGTCATAGTGGATCGATTGACTAAGAGTGATCACTCTTTGGCGATGAATCTGAGGATGTCGATGACTAAATTGGCTCAGTTGTACATTAAGGAGATTGTGAGGCTGCATGGAGTGCCCTCGAGCATCGTATCAGATAGGGATCCACGGTTTACTTCCCATTTTTGGCAAACACTACAGGGGGCTTTGGGAAGCAAGCCCACGATGAGTTCAGCCTATCATCCTCAAAAAGATAGTCAGTCAGAGAGGACGATCCAATCAATTGAGGACTTGCTACGGACATGCATACTAGATCACTTGGGCGCTTGGGATGAAGTGTTACCATTGATTGAGTTCACCTACAACAATAGCTTCCATGCGAGGCTCTTTATGGCCGGAAGTGTAGGACTTATTTGTGTTGGTATCAGGATGCGGAGGCGGTGTTGGTTGGACCAGAGTTATTGGAACAGACCACCGAGAAGGTAAGATTGGTGAGGAACAAAATGTAGGCTTCGCAAAATAGAAAAAAGTATTATGTCGACCGCAGGAGGAGGCCTTTGGAGTTCGCAGCCGGAGATCATGTTTTCTTAAGGGTGACCCGAACCACTCGAGTGGGAAGGGCTCTCCGCTCAAAGAAGCTATCTCCTAAGTTCCTTGGTCCTTATCAGATTTCGAGGAGGATTGGGCCAGCGGCCTATGAGATTGCCTTACCCCCTCAGTTGGCGAACCTCCACCCGGTATTTCATGTATCGCAGCTGAGGAAGTACGTCTTTGATCCATCTCATGTGTTGGAAGCCGAGGATGTTCAGATTAGGGAAGATCTTACTATGGAGGTACCACTAGTTGCCTTGGAGGAGAGTCGAGTTGAGGAACGTAGAGGAAAGCCAGTCAATCTCGTCAAAGTCATTTGGGATCGGAGGACTGGTGACTCCACTTGGAAGTTGGAAGAGGATATGAGGAAATCACACCTCATCTTTTACATGGTAAGTTTTCATTTTCGAGGTCGAAAATTTTTCCTGTTGGGGAAAATGCAAGGCCCATTAAATTTCTTATGCTTTTCTGCCCTAAATTAAAAAGGGCTGCCTCTTGTGAGTTGGGCCTAGGGCAAGCCCATAAGGAGCCAAACACCCTAATCTAACCTAACTCCATTATTCCATCTCATTTTCCAGAAAACACAAGATCCCTTCTCCTTCTTGAGCAGCCGCGAGCCTCAGCTAGGATTTTGCTCTCACTGTTACGTTGAGCTAGGAGGACCGTTGTTCCAAGTAAGTTAACTGCCCAAACGTTCTCTCCTTATTCTAGCTTTATTGTTAGGGTTTCAATTGAGGTTCCCTTATTAATCTCGTTTCCACTCTGTTTCTCTAATCTCTAGTTCATTAAGATATACTCGTAGTTGTTGTGCTCGCTAGTTCTGGGTTAGGAGTCTTGTACTAGCTTATTCCAAGTAAGGGAAGCTAGACTTCATATTTTTTATTCACTTTTTGGTGTGCTTTGGTCCTGTCTCGTGTTTTTTTTTGTGATAGTATGTTGCTTCTGATGGTGTGAAAGTGCTTTCGCGAAACCTTCCAGGGGTATTGTCGCAGCCTCACCTAAGCGAGAGTCTGCAGCTTGAGCGAGAGCACTCTTCTTGCCTGAGCGAGGACTCCCAGTTTGAGCGAGACCTAGCTTGGGTTTTGGCTATGATTCATTTCATGAATATTGTTGGTTGTTTGATGGGCTTGATCATTGATTTATTGTATAAAGGGGATGGATATGAATGTGCTATGCATGTTATGGGTGGGAGCAACTTAATTGGTGATGAGCTTGGCATGATATATGATTGATGGTTGATCATGTATACTAAATGACATGTTAATGATATGTATAGGAACTCCATGATTGGTTGATTATGTATGAGTAAGGTTTATGTAGGACGTAATCCCCTGACCCTTGTAGTGGGGCTCGTGGTGGTGCCTCATCATATGGACATAATTCTGTGGGCCCTTCTAAGGGGAGTTCACGGTGGTGCCTCAGTTATTGGACCTAATTTCATGAATCTCGAGGTGAGAGTTCACGGTGGTGCCTTGAGACTAGGACGTAATTTCACGAGGGTAACGTGGTGGTGCCTCACGGCCAGGACGTAATTCCACGAAGGCCACGTGGTGGTGCCTCTTGTAAGGGTGTAATTTCGCAAAGGCCTCGTGGTGACGTCTCACTGCTGGGACATAATTCCACTGCCTCGTGGTGGTGCCTCATTAAGCGTATTCGGATAGTCAAGTCTTGGTGTTTTTATATTGTTTGGTACCTTATATGTGATGTCTGCTATTTATGCTTGAATATGAAATCGTATGTTTAGTGTATGATATGATGACTTCTTCGCTAGCTTACCCTTTCGCTTGCTTGTGTGTTATGTGTGGTTTCCTCCTTTGCGATGATCATTAACCTTGTTGATGTAAGCAGATGTGAGAATTTCTGGCAGTGGTAATAATAATGGAGATGCTGCGGTTTGATGAATCGTGGACGTCTATCGAGCTCACTTTGGGGACCCATAGCTTTTGGGAGTTTAGTAGTAGTAGTCCTCTCCCACATGACGAGGCCTTGTACTTTGTTTAGGCCATGTGGGCCTTTTCCCTTTTTGTTATTAATATGTTGGGATACTGTGTACTTCATATTCCAGTTTTTCGCACTCTCTGAATATTTTTATATGTGGCGTTTTATTTAAATTGATGTTATCCATTTAATTGGTACGTTATATAGACAATATTGCTTCATTTTTAAAATAATTAGGACTAAATTGAAACTAAAAACAAATATAGGGACCAAAGTGAATCATTTTGACATATGGCACAGTTGTGAAGTGACATGAGTAAAAAAGAAAAAAATTTCAAAAAATTTCAAAAAATTTCAAAAAATTTCAAAAAATTTCAAAAAATTTTAAAAAAATTCAAATAAACTAGAAAATTGACACGTGGTGTTGACTTTAACATCATTTGGTCAAACTAATGATAAGAACTAAATTAAATCATTTTTAAGAAGATAAAGACCAAATTGAGACAAAAAAAACTTGAAGACCAAATTGATATTATTTGACAAATAAAATGACCAAAAGAATAATTTAACCAAGATTCTTTATCTTGAGTTAGCCATTTAAATATAAAAATCAAAAGATTTATTCAACAACTTAAAAGGAAATTTCTCTCACATAACAAAACTTCTTTAAATAAAGTTCTTATGCTAGTCAGAAGTATCTCTCTTATTCTATCCACTTCCGTTGAGTATTTGTGAAAAATATATGCAGACCGTTTGTTTTTATAGTTCCATGTATACTCATGAATATTTTTATATTAAGTTATTTTAAAAATTTATTTTATAATTCTTTTAAAATATATCAATATAAAAACAAATTTATTGTATAAAACAAGTTACCTTTATTCGTACCTCCAAGTCTAGTTTGAATTGATTTGATAGGAGATGAAAAGGAATTGGTATTTCGAGGTACCACCCTCCAGATAAGACAACGTAAAGTATATATGAAATTTTCCTCCCCTCAAATGTTTCTTACAATAGTAGATATAAGCAAATCTACCCTATAACAGAATTCCACCAAACGCGGAAACAAACACAAATTCTAACAGATTTTATTGTGATTCTGCATAATGCATAATTATAAAAGAAATTATTTCTCTTAGTGGATAAACTCATTCCATCCAGCTGGTCTTGCAGTTTGCCTAGAGCTTTTCCTTATGATTGGTCCACTCACATCAATTGGGTTTTGGGTGTTACTCGGCCCATTAGCTCCCCTATCTGTATCATCCCTTGGCCCTTGGGGAAAAACCTTGTCCTCAAGGTTAAAAGTTTGTTTTATATCTGACCATGATTCCCAAGTTGCCTCTTCAGGAGAAAGCCTCGTCCATTGCACCAAAACTGGTATGCTTGATGGATCAACTGAGGTGTCTTCTCGATGATTCAAAATAACTAATGGAACTAACAATGGCCCATTTTGATGAGTTTCTGCAGGAAGGATGCCAACCTCTGTCGGGGAATTTCCAACATGGGGTTTCAGAACATAACAATGAAAAATAGGATGTATGCGGGTAAGGCCAATTCATATGCCACTGCTTCAATGCGACGAATAATCTGAAAAGGACCAAAGTAGCGTTTGGCTAGCTTGTGAGGAGTACGTCCAGCCACCGAAGTTTGACGATACGAACGAAGCCTGACATACACCCAAGTCCCTACTTCAAATTGGACATCACGTCAATGATTATCTGCCAACTTCTTCATGCGCTATTGAGACTTATGCAAATTCTTGCGTAATTTAGCTAACAGAGCCTTACGGGAGCTCAACATTTCTTCTACTGCCTCCATTGAAGATTGCCCCAATAAATATCCTAGTAGTGAAGGAGGAGCACGACCATACACAATCTCAAAAGGTGTGAATCCTGTAGCTAAATGGACTGACGTGTTGTAACACCATTCTGCCCATGGAATGTAATGACTCCATTAAGTAGTTTGGTGGTGGCAAAAAGCTCATAAGTATTGCTCAAGTGTACGATTGAGCACTTTCGATTGTCCATCCGTTTCTGGGTGATAAGTCGTCGACATACGTAGTTAAGTACCACAAGCCTTGAACAGTTCTTGCCAAAATTTGCTTAAAAACAAGGGATCACGATCTGAAATAATACTCTTAGGCATTTCATGGAGTTTGGCCACCAAATTGATAAATAACACAACTACTTGGTAAGCAGAATATTGAGTGGGTAGAGGGCCGAAATGGGCAACTTTAGAAAAGCGATCGACAACTACCAAAATAGCTGTATATCCGCGGGAAGGAGGAAGATGGGTGATGAAATCCATGGCCAAGTCTTCCCAGAGTCGAGTGGGTGGTGCAATAGGCTGAAGGAGTCCCGCTGCCTTTTGAGGACTATACTTAATCTATTGACAGATCACACATCTTCGAATAAAATCCTTAACATCCTTGGACATTGCTGGCCAGAAAAAATTTTCCTACAATCGGTTAAGGGTCTTAACCAATCCAAAGTGACCACCCACAGGGGTTGAATGAAATTTTGTCATCAGTACTTCACAAAATGGAAAAGAGGGGGCAACCAAATTTTTCCCTTGAAAAAAATCATGTTATCTTAGAGTTTATAGTCAATTGTAGTTTCATCACCCTTTTCAATATCTTGTTTCATGGACTAAAATTGTTGGTTGGACTGAAGAATTGTGCGTAATTCCTCTAAAAATTGGAAATGAGGAACTGTCATTATGCACAGTTGAGAGATGCTCTGGATGTCAGGAATTCGTGATAATGCATCTGCAGCAACATTAGTGCGACCAGGACGATACTGAATTGTGTAATTGTACCCCAACAATTTACTCATGTAAAATTGTTGTTCCGGCGTCTGAACTGTTTGAGTCAAGAGATCTTTCAAAGGCTTGTGATCTGTTTGTATGATGAAATAATTGCCTAAGAGATATTGTCGCCACTTTTTGATAGTTGTTGTAATGGCATGGAGCTCCCGCAAATACGTAGAAGCTTGCATCATACGAGGACAAAACTTCTTACTAAAAAACGCCACTGGTTTTTGGTTCTGGGATAGAATTGCCCCCATGGCAGTACTTGACGCATCCGACTGAACTACAAATGTTCTTGTAAAATCCGGTAGGGCCAACACCGGAGTAGTAGACATGGCTTCCTTAAGTTTATCAAATGCATCTTGAGCCTGTGGAGACCATTGAAAAGCATCCTTGCACAACAAATCTGTGAGGGGTGATGCCAAGAATGCATAATCGCGGATGAATTTGCGGTAGAATACTGTGAGACCCAAAAACCCTTTCAATTCCTTGACAGATCTAGGGGTTGGCCAAGAAATCATAGTTTCAATTTTGGAACCGTCGGGACCCACTGATCCTGTGGTGACTATGTGCCCCAAATATTCAATTAGCTGCAACGCAAAACAACATTTGGACACTTTCAAATAGAATTGGTTAGTCAAAAGCAATTGAAAAGTGGTTTCCAAATGAAGTAAATGATCAAACCAGGAAGTACTATAGATTAGAATATCGTCAAAAAAAACGATAATAAACTTCCGTAAATGGGGCCGAAAGAGTTCGTTCATGGTGGCTTGAAATGTTGTTGGTGCATTGGACAATCCGAAAGGTAGCACGCGAAACTCATTGTGTCCATCGTGCGTGCGAAAAGCCATCTTGTGTATATCATCTGGGCTCATGCAAATCCGATGATAGCCATGTAAAAGATCCAATTTAGAGAACCAAACTGCCGCACCCAATTCATCTAGCAGCTCGTCAATTGTTGGAATTGGAAAGCTATCCGGTACCGTGATCGCATTAAGGGCGCGATAATCAATGCAAAAACGCCATGTGTGGTCCTTTTTCTTCACTAAGAGAACCGGCGAAGAAAAAGCACTAGTGCTTGGACGAATTTCTCCTGTGGCCAGCATACGATTTACTTGCGTCTCAATCTCTTATTTCTAAGAATATAGGTAACGGTAGGGACGTACCTTCACTGGAGTGGAATTGGGAATAAGTGGTATTGTGTGGTCTGTTGGACGTTTTGGTGGAAGGGAAGTGGGTTCCTAAAAAAGGATTTGATATTGGCGGAGTAGGGAAGACACATCTGCGTGAATAGAATCAGAGATGAATTTGGTAGGGTTAGGCGATGCCAGAGAGAGATGAATGCATTTTGAGATTTGTCCCTAATGTGATAAATGGTGAAGTTGATGAATGGAAATAGCCATGGGTTCAGGTTGTGTTTCTCCAAGAAGTTTCACCATCTTTCCATCCCATGTAAACTGCATAGTAAGCTGTTCATAATCAGTTAACACAGGGCCCAAACTTTGTAACCATTGCACTCCTAAAATAGCTTCAGGCCAACAGAGGTCGATCAAATAAAAATCCACCAAAAAGGGTTGCTCCTGAATCAGAAGGGGAACCTTAGTGCAAACCTGAGAACATGTCAAAGCATGTCCATTCCCCACTGTTACAGAAAGAGGTTTAGTTGGGCTGGCAGGAAGGCCCAATTCATAGGCCTGTGTGGACTGTAAAAAATTGTGAGAGCTCCCACTATCCACCAACACCCGAATCAGGTTTGTCAAAATACGACCTATGACACGAAACATCTTCGGGTTGAAATGGCCAAAAAGGGCAGTCAGGCTCAACTGTGCAGAACCCGTAGCATCTGGCTTGGGAGACTCCGGGGGTGATGTTTTCGGGTTGGGTTGTTCCTCATCATCATGAATCAGGAGGAAAAAACGTGATTTACAACGATGGCCAGGACTGTATTTATCATCACAATTGTAGCAAAGTCCTTTATCACGTCGGGCTTGCATGTCGGAGGCGGACAGACGCTTATAAGGGAGTGTCGGTAAGGATGGTGTGGGTAATAATGGTGGGTGCGTCGTTGTGGACGGTGGTGCGAAAGTAGGGGTGGATAGTGTCTTGGAAGGGGCTGAGGAATAACCAAATTTGTCTTCCTACAGTTTGGCCAACTCTGCTGCTTCAGAGAAAGTGACAGGTTGAAAGGCGAGAACCTCGCGTTGAATGTCGGGGCGTAAACTCGAAATGAAACACTCAAGCATGAATGATGAAGGAACATCGATGATACGATTGGCAAGACTCTCAAATTCGGTGAGGTACTGCAGAACAGAATTGGTTTGTGATAATTTACACAAGCAGCCTTTGATGTTGTGAAAATGAGAAGGGGCAAATCGCGTTTCCAGGGAGTGGAGAAATTTGGGCCAGGTGCGAAGCATGTTATTGCGCTCCATCCATTGGAACCAACTGAGTGCGGGACCATCCATGTAGAAAGGAAGGAGTTTGAGTTGTTCGATTTCAGAAATTTGATAGTATTCGAAAAAGCGGGTTACTGCATTAGACCCATCAATCCGTGGAAAATCGAGGCAGATATGGGGCATGACTTTAGGTGATGGGGACGGTGTAAGGGAGGTGGTTGGTTTGGTTTGGAGGGCGGCCACATCATGGGAAAGGCCATCGATACGCTCGTTGAGGCGAGCCAATTGCTCAATCAGAAGATCGATGGAGGCTTGAGAAGCCATTGAAAGCACCAAATGACAGGGGATGAAAAGGAATTGGTATTTCGAGGTACCACCCTCCAGATAAGACAACTTAAAGTATATATGAAATTTTCCTCCCCTCAAATGTTTCTTACAATAGTAGATATAAGCAATTCTACCCTATAACATAATTCCACCAAACGCGAAAACAAACACAAATTCTAACAGATTTTATTCTGATTTCTCTTAGTGGATAAACTCATTCCATCCAGCTAGTTTGTCTACAGCTTTTCCTTATGATTGACCCACTCACATCAATTGGGTTCCGGGTGTTACTCGGCCCATTAGCTCCGCTATGTGTATCATGATTTGACTTTGATTAAACACCTTCCCTCTCTAGTTTTTAGTTTAATCATTAACAAAAGACACCTTTTAGAAGCACCCAATCCTGTTAACAACGCAGTGAATCTTAGGAGTGACTTAAGGAGTGACTTTTTAACAATACTATGCACAGAAATATTTTTCTATGAATGCATTCATGGAATTGGCAAGTTGCTCTGAGCTAAGTTTGTGACCATCTCATTCGATTCCTCTTTAATGCCACGTGTCATAATCTACTCAGTCAATTCTAAATATTAATTTTCCTCTTTATTGTTACATCGATCGAGAAAGGGCAGAAATTGTGAACTAAGATGGGTTGGTGGTGCCGCACCATTTGCTCGTAACTCATCTCTTGCATGATCATTTAATACTCATAACTCATCTTTGGATGCTCCATCTCTTCTTCCATGGTCATTGAATGATGCATATGCCTTGATTATTGACTCGTAGATTTCAATCCCTTTCAAGTATTCATCTTTGTGCAGAAACTGCATAAAGGAGAAAAGAAATTCATGTCAAATTTCAACCTCAAACTAAATACAGTTATCAAAATCAGAGATGCTGACAGAAGAACATCAGTGCAATTCATACCCAAAAAGAAGAAAGAAAATGTCAATTCCTATCTGAGTCCCGCATGTGGTACTTAAGATTTGAGGATCTCCCACTTAAGAGTAATAATTTCTGTTACATTCTCATTTTATGTTTAAGAATTGATAATGGATGATTTCTATATTTTCATTTGGGTGTCAGGCTACCTTGGGAATCATGCACTAAGAAATAATTTCTCCTAACAGAAACACACAAAAATGAAATACACGATATACACTATTTTATTATTCAACATAGATTTTTTATCTGGAGAAAATTATAAATTTTCTCATGTAATTTGGCAAAAATAAAATTAATAACACTCTCAAGACACACAACTATCCAAGTTACCAATATGCCCTATAAACTTATAAAGTTGTGAAATAAATACTCAAATCAACTCTTCATTTTTATAATAATTTCCTACTTTTCCCTTCTTCATGATATTCAGTGTACAATTTTGGTAAATATCGAGAACAACACAAGCACGATTAAAGTGCAAACCAAATACATGATATGTGAGTGAAGTTGTCAAAGAGAAAAGTGAAAACTGTTGTGGATGTCACCACTTAAAAGGAGTGAAATGTTAGAAGATTCACATAAAGTAGAATGAATTACTCGACGTAGTACTAGATCTTGAGGCTCTCTCACCTAATGGACTGGTCTTTTGGATTAGGCTATCTTCTTCTCCTTAAATCCTAACAGTTTTCTGTAAACACCTACCTTCTCCTCCTATGATTCCCTCTATTCCAAAACACAATATTTCTCTATATAATTAAGAGTACACAATAAAGAATACTTACATTGAAAAAAAAAACAATAGTTGAAAAGTTAAGGGTAGTTTTGACTAAATTCGTATTAATTGAATTGAACCTGAAAAGACTATTGTTTTAGAATCGAGCAGATATATTCATTGACTCTTACACACTTTCTTTACCAAAACTATGCTCTGATCTGGCAGACAGGGGTTTTGCAAGAGGCTATGAGGACTCTATTGCAAACCTCAGTTCTACATAACAAATCAGATATATCATTCTAAGGACAATGATAACTCTTATGCAAATAAGCTGACTGATAAAACATGCCATTAAGCATACAACAAATTAAAGGAATCACCTCATTATGGTCATGGAGTAGAAGAGGGGTGTTTGCCATAGGTGAGAATCCAATTGCTGGTAATCCAAGGTCACGGAAGTAGCGTGAATCTGTAGCTGCAGGAAAGACCTCCGGCTTACCAAGTTTACCACCAGCCATTTCGACAGCATTTTCAAGAAGGTTCCACCAAGGATTGGAACTATCGGTTTTTGTGAGGAGTGGTTTCCCAGACTTGTTGCGAGTGGATGCCTTCTGTTTGAACTGCCCAAGCTAATTAAAATTAGATGAAGAATCTATTAAGGGGGTGATCTACTCTCAAAATGAGGAAAGTCTAATAGTCAATCATGTGGTATGCAGATGAGATTTTCAACCATCACATAAGAAAACAGCATGCCACTTTATAACCATCCTATTAAAAGTCAGTTTATTCCAAAAACAGCATCTATCCATTTCATAACCATCACCATAACTCCTTTCATAAAGGCAGGTCAATCTGGGATCTAAAATTGAACACCCATTTTAAATAAGTTATACTTCAATTCAAAATCAAACCCCATCCTACAAACAAACAAAATTTATTTATCAATTTCAACTCTTTTCGCTTTATTTGTTTCTAGCACAAGCTTTACATTCCATATACATCATCCATACTCTCACCCATAACCTATACATTTCCACACACAAAACTAGGAAGGCGCCTTCACCAGGCGAAAACTTGAAATGATCAGAAATTAAGGACCAGAACAAAATTGAACCAACTGATACAAAATACACTTATAATGAACAGTGTACACCATAATTCACTAGACACAAACCACAAAAAGAATGATTGGTTACCAGAATATCTAGCCATGCAAAGAAGTAAGAGGACACAAATCTACCTTTACTAAGTGCTTGTATATACTTGATAATGAAAATACAGGTTTATCTACTATTTGTGGGAAGCATTACCCATGACTTTCTCTACTCTTTTTTCTTTTCTTTTTTTTCTAGTTGAAAAGATTCCTTAAAGTTAAAAAACAATAGTTGAAGAACTAAAAGGTCTAATAAATCTTAGTAGGATACACATTGATACCACCTTTTAAAGTGAATTTTGAACATAACTCAATCTCAAAAAATTTTCAAAAAATTTTCAAAAGAAGTTTGTAACTACTTATATCCTAGGTCATATATCTAGTCGATATAAGGTAAAGAAAAATTGCAGAAGGTTACTCTAAGAGTGCAAATTTCAATGGTGAAAAAGTCAAGCAGTGAATCAACTATAAGCAGTGTGCATTAAAAAATATACTAGATGGAAGAAATAAATAGAGGAAAGAGTGGATAATTAGCAAATTACAGAGAATGACATATTGCGGGACGAAGGTGCCCATTCTTCAGCAATGCGTCTCTCCAAGGATTCCGTATCAGCAGTAGGTGGCACCCGAATGTCAAATCCAGCTTCTGCTTCAGACGGCTGCAAATTCATGACAAAACCCTGCCAAAGCAAAAGGCAAATAGAATACAACCATGATGATGATTGTTAGAGAAAACACAGTCAAATGTTGAGGGAACATTTTTGTTGTGCTGTAGTGTATGAGGAGAAGAAAAGGTAGTGGTGGACTTACAGTGGGAGATGGAGTTCCAGCCTTGAGAAAGACCATGTTAACAGAAACAACTTCGCCTTCGGCCTTGAAGCCGGCCTTGATGAGGTCGAACTGTGAAGCGCGAAACCTTCTGATAGCTTCAATGCTCTTGAGGAGATTCTCCATGGCAGAGTTGTCATAAAGCTTGGATCCATGGCCGGGAGCCCCAACGGCCTTGATGACCAACCACCAGGGGCTTCTCTCGGCGTAGAAGGCCCTGTAGTGGGCGTCGGGGGAAGCCAGCCCTTCGTCAAGCACCACGCCCACATTCATCCGTTGGAAGATCTCCGATTGGGCTAACTTCTCGGCGCCGTCGTGGCCGCCGATCTCTTCGTCGGGGGCGAAGGCGAGGTAGATAGAGCGGAGGGGGCGGAAGTTTTGGGCCCTGAGACGGCGGAGGGCTTCGAGGTACTGCATGCCGACGCACTTCATGTCCTGGGAGCCGCGGGCGAAGATGCGGCCTTGGGAATCGAGGTGGGCGCTGAAGGGGTGGTGGGTCCACTTGGAGTGCTCGGAGGGAACGACGTCGGTGTGGGAGTAAAGGAGGATGGAGGGAAGGTGTGGGTTTGTGCCCTCCCATTTCAGAACAACCAGAGGCTTCCCTTCCACAAACTCTATGCTTTGGGATTCCAGAGAGAGCCTTTTCCCTTCCGATATCAGAAATTCCGCTGCTTCCTTGTATCGCGGGCTGGGTTGGGCAGTGTCGATTTTCAGGTACTGCTGGAATCTTGATATGATGCTGCTTTCTTCTGATTCTGATTCTGACTCTGACGCCTCTGCAGTTAATATCAAAACGGTGAGGAAGATGAACATGATGTTTCTGCAACTCAACAACTCCATCGCTGCTCACTACTTCACCTTCACTAGTGATTTTGATCCTTCTCTCTCTGTGCCCTCACTTCTTTCTATATATAACTTATCAACAAGATTTTGTTTTAACTCAGACAGGCTACACACCACTGCTTATAATTCATATCTGGACACTGTGTGTGATGCACGTGTCTTAACTCTAAATTCAGATTTCACATTACACTTGCACTCCCACACTAACTTTTGTAATTTTCCTTCTAGTCTGAATAATTAACTAATCATTTGGATTAATTAGTTCATCTCAACACGTTTCATCTATTTTTGTCAATTGCTCTATTTGTACATACACAAGCCAGTACTCGGCACAGTTTGGAAAGAAATAAACGGTCCAAGCGATTATACGACTTATTTTACTAAATGTTTGAAGCTATTCATTAAAAGATGTGGATTCCACTTATGTAATTGTTCGTGCAAAGAACAAACAAGATGAGTTAGGCACAAGTGTCACCTTATCATGTAGTCCGCTATCTTCTCAGTTGGTCTCTCCCTAGTTGATACATGTCAGCTTGAACCCAGGAGGGATTACCTGCAGAAGGGTCTCCGAATCTCAAGTAAGTCAAAGTTCTCAAAAAGTCAAATCAGTGATTAATGAATGTGTACCTTTAATTACTGGGGTCCATGCGTATTTATAGAGCATTAAATGATGTCTGGTTATCCAATGGGCCGGACCTTGGCTTGGGCCCTAACCTGGGCTATGAGTAGGTCTGGGCCCTAACCTGGGCTATGAGTAGGTCTGGGCCCTAATCCAGGCCCTTAAGGCCTATTGAACGCGGGGGCTTCCATTTTACCAAGTCTTTAAGAGCGGTCTGATTCGTTTACTTCTTGACTTGTCAGATGTCGTCCTTGGCCGCATACTATCCGTGTTGGCCACTTTGTTGTTACTATAGCCTTTGTTCAGTTAAGTTCGAGACCATGACGGCCTAGGTCGTGTACTTGGGTTGTCTCTGGCATGTTTGTGAGGGTTATTATTTATATGGTTAAATTGACCATGTCCGGTACAAGTTAGACTGACTCGGCCTAGGTTGAATACTTGGCTGCCTTGATGCATTGTTTACTTATTTGATTGAGTTTGGTTAGGTGTGGTACACCAGTCCCCCAGCCTTGTCCGATATGAGTTGTCGGTCAAGGGTGATATGTGTTGGTATGCTAGCGGAATCGGCTAGGTGTGATACAGTAATTGATTTTATCGAGTAACGTATTATTATTTACAGATCTAGAATCCAAGAATAAATAAATATAGATTGAGAACAATGTTAATTGGGAGAGAAGGTGTTTGATATGTGAGTCGATAAATATTAAATTACTATCATCAACACCTTATTATGTGCAAACAAATGGTCATGTGGAAGGTATTAATAAAGTATTGATTAATTTGATAAAGAAACATATAGGGAAAAGGATAATGATATTTCAACAAAAGTTTTTGAAAAGTTTTTTACAAAGGTGACGTGGCAGCGGTTTTTTTAAATTTTAATTACGCAAAGGTTAGTTCACACGTGCGGCGGAAAGAGAAAGAAAGGGTAACGTATTTCGTTCGTATTACGCAGAGGATGTGTATAGAATGATATAATTTAGTTTTGCAAGTTTGAATGAATTGGGGGATGTGTTTGTAAAGTTGATCTCGTTGGCTGTGGATGTGGTTGTTGGTCATTTTTGTTCTTTTGAGAGATATGGTTGGTGAATGAGCATTTTATGTTTGTGTTTGGTTGTCCAGTTTGTGTATAGGGTGTTGACGTTGGATAAATTTATTGTTGCCTTTACATGTCATATTTTGTGATGCATCTGGTGTGTGTGTGATGTGTATGGCGTTGTAAGATTGTAAGATGGACCGCAAACGTGATGGACATGTTGATTGCTCAGAGGAGAAGAAGGTTTGTTAATCTCTAGTCATGTGATCGTTGTGCAATTATAATCAATGATATTTAGTTCTTTGTTATGTTTTTCAGATTTTATTTCGTCATTTCTGCAAAACGAAGTTTATCAGTGCTATAAACAATAAACTAAGTGTGCAACAGAAGAAGTATATTGAAGGCACTCCATTTTGGTGGTTTCCCATGTTAACCGATTCGGTGAAGATCAGTAGGAAACTTTTGAGTCTGTTATGTTACAACTGGGTTGAGAGAAGGGGCGGTTTTCATATTGGTGGCCAAGTCGTAGAATTTAATCTATTAGATGTTTGTTTAGGGTTAGGTTTGAGGGTTTTGGGTGAAAGAATTGATTTAAATGAGACAATTTTGGATAGTGACAGTTTGAATATTTTTGGGGGTGTTATTGTTAAGTTGATATACGACTATCTTTTGAAATATGATGATGATGTTGGTGGTGTAGAAGTCTTTTGCAGGATTTACATTTTGTTAGGGATATCAGAATTCTTATTGCCCAATAAGAAGGGTAGTGTTTTCCCAATAATTTTTAAAATAGTTGATGATATGGACAACATCGGGAAATATAATTGGGGTACATTAGTGTACGAGTACTTGGTTAGTAGCTTGTGCATTGCTTCATTGGGATTGAAGAACGAGTCAAGTGCAAAGCATTTTGATGTTGTGGGTTGTGTTTATTTGCTTCAGGTAAGTACATTATTGTTTTTTATTGTGTTGAAATGATGATGTTGATTGTGCTGAAGTTGCCGTTGTAATTTATTTTATTTTTTGCAGTTATGGTCATTTGATCATTTACTTGTGTGCAACACAAAGTTGACATGTCGGATGAACAAGTTCCCTCGACTATTGCATTGGATGAATGTCAGAGTTGGTGACAAAGTCATAAGGAGTGCATTTGATAAGAATATGGTGAGGTGAAGCTTAAAAATATGTTGTTCGTTTTAGTTTGATGCTACATAGAGGGAATTTGTTTATAATTATCTGTTGTTTTTTATAGTGTGTTGTTGATGTGTCCGTGTCAGATGAAGAACTTCATCATGATGTTGTAAAGGAAGCATTTTAAACAATTCGTTTTTGTGTTGTTTGACAAAGATCCCAGTTCAGTTGATGAACATTGCGTGCATGGAGAAGACTTTCGATAGCATTTAATGAATGAAAAATTATAGATATTGAGTATATAAATGACTTTCACTTTAGTCCGCGTTGTACAGGCGAAAAAATACATTTAACTCCCCACATTTGTATTCCTTACTCCTCATTTATTTGTGATGTCTGTTATTTCGGTTTTGTGTTGTTTGACAAAGATCCCAGTTCAGTTCATGGACGTTGCGTGCATGGAGAAGACTTTGGATAGCATTTAATGAATGAAAAATTATGGAAATTGAGTATATAAATGACCTTCACTTCAGTCCGCGTTGTACAAGCGAAAAAATACATGTAACTCCCCACATTTGTATTCCTTACTCCCCACTTATTTGTGATGTCTGTTATTTCATTTTTGTGTTGTTTGACAAAGATCCCAGTTCAGTTCATGGACGTTGCGTGCATGGAGAAGACTTTGGATAACATTTAATGAATGAAAAATTATGGAAATTGAGTGTATAAATGACCTTCACTTCAGTTCGTGTTGTACAGGCAAAAAAATACATGTAACTCCCCACATATGTATTCCTTACTCCCCACTTATTTGTGATGTTTGTTATTTTGTTTTTGTGTTGTTTGACAAAGATCCCAGTTCAGTTCATGGACGTTGCATGCATGGAGAAGACTTTGGATAGCATTTAATGAATGAAAAATTATGGAAATTGAGTATATGAATGACCTTCACTTTAGTCCTCGTTGTACAGACAAAAAAATACATGTTACTCCCCACATAGGTATGACTTACTTCCCACATAGGCAGAAACCACACAGTCACTGACAAACCACCCACCCAATAAACTACATCACTTATGGGTTAAAAAAATTATCTTTTAGTCAACGAATGAATTAATGGGTTAAAATATCATGTTTAAATTACGAGCACTAAAAACTACAACCTCTGATAATAAATGATGGGGTTACTCCCCACATATTAATGAGTAAGTCCCCACTTTGGTACCAGTACTGTGCTTTGTGTATACTGAATTTAGACTTGTGCTCCTTTGAATGTCCATTTGATGATAGATTTAATTACATCCTTTTGAGTTAGTAAATGAATGTTCAATGTTCCAAAATCATACATTTAATTAAGTTTAGTGAACAGTGGAACTTTTTAAACAACATACAGTGTATTGTACATCCCCACATACGTTTGCGGTAGTCCCTAGAACGATGATTAACATAGTTTTAGTGAATAAATCACTTGAAGTTTTCAAACGACCAATAATAGGGACAATACTAAGCAGCAAAATAACACACACAAAATATTACGACAAGCTAGCAAACTAAGAAACATCCCAATGGAAGTAAAGCAAATTTCATAATACTAAGCACCACAATCATGGGATTTGTCTAATATTTTCACTACTCTGTTGTTGGCGCACCCTGAGTGCTTGAGGAGGTACCATCAGTGCCAGAGGAACCTTGGCCATGGTCAGTGTTGTTGGTGACAATGGAGGGTTTCACAAGTTTCCGCAATAACTCATCAATCTTCGGATCCATGCATGGGGGAAGGACAATGTCAGGCTTCAAAGTAGCATGGACAAGCTCATAATTTTATGATGACCAACTACTTCAGCCATTACATTTTCATGGACAACAGGATCTTTCACTAACCCTCAAACTACCTGAACAAAATATGATATTCAAAGGTTACACATAATATTTTTCTCTTTTTTTTTCATAATGACCAACAATTATGGTTATTTAATGGAAAAGTTTTATGAGTATAATCACACAGACACACAAATGAGAAGTCTAAAGTAACCAAATCAACATTATAGGGATGTAGGCACAAAGCAAAATATATTTCTTACACAACACAGAATACATGACATCGTTGAACAACCTCACATTCATAACCTGCCAGTACCGAAACCCTAGAAATCAAATACAAATGAAGTAACTGCCAACAATTTTACAATACAGACAACAACACATGAGGACACAGATACGAACTTAGAAAACATGGGGTTTCTTCAAAATTTTCAAGTACCTACACCTCTATAACAGACAACACCGAACGGGAAAAATGGGTTCTCAAAAATTCAGTAACATTCACGATAACACCACCAAATCACTTTTCCCCAACAACATAAAAAACGAACATGTAGAAAACCAACTTGTTCGCAAAAGAAGTCAAAACTTGACGAAAACGAGATTAACTTCATCATCAACCAACACAGTACGCAAATGTCAAATGGGACCAAAATAAACTTACAATGCAACGGACACAACCACCAAATGGTTGCTGCCGACCAAGGAAGGTGGACCCAGAGTTCGCAAAACACTACCAACTCCAAAACCTTCGTCTTCTGGATGATAGGGAGAGTCTTCGCTTTCACTGATAACTATCCTCCACCCCCCCCGGCAAAATGCTTGCCGGAATCTCACTTTCACTGAACCACAAACTCCGGCGGGCTCACTTTCCCCCTTTTCTCTCTTCACTTTCTCTCTCTAATTGACATTTAATTCCAGTTTTCTTTCTCTTTCTGCTGCACGTGTGAACTAACCTTTTCGTAATTAAAATTTAAAAAAATTGCTGCCATATCACCTTTGTAAAAAACTTGTCAAAAACTTTTGTTGAAATATCATTATCCTAGGGAAAAAACCAAAAAGTTAGCATGAAACATTATCTTAAATTTTATGGGTGAAGTTCTCTTAAAGATTCCATTAAGACTACATAATAATACATTGAGACTACGAGAATACTTTTACAGATTATCTTTCCTTTGGTATTATTTTCTGCACATTATTCATCGATATCTGTTTTGGCTTTTCGTATACATTACAAACTGGTTCTTTCATTGAGAGGCTCATGGAGAGATGGTAGAGAATACACACATGACCTCGCAACTGATGTTAAGAGGTTGCTCGAATTAATGGAGTCACGGGACATCCAATATGTGTCTCGGTTTGAGACATTGGAAACAACCCTGGAGTTGCTATTGAAGAAGCCTCCATATGGTGATGCCCATCCGCCTCTTCCCCCTTTCCAGGTGCAGAATATTAAACTCGATTTTCCACGCTTCAATGGTTCGAATGTTCTACAATGGATCTTTAAAGCTAAACAATTTTTTTCCTACTACAATACCCTTAATGATCATAGTCTGACTATCACTGCCATTCATCTTGAAAGAGAGGTTGTTCTGTGCTATCAATTGATCACTCGCACTAACCCTTTTCACTCCTCGGTTGCTTTTACTCGATCCCTTGAACTTGAATTTGGACCTTCACTGTATGAGTGTTCCAGAGCACAACTGTTTAAACTTACACAGGTCACTACTGTCTTTGAGTATTAGACGCAATTTACTACCCTTGCCAACCGTGTCCAAGGAATCATGCCAGAGGCCATGCTGGATTGTTTTATCAGTGGTTTTAAGCAGGAGGTTCGTCGTGATGTTATTGCTCAAGCCCCCACTACTTTGATCTTATCTGTGTCCCTTGCCAAGTTATATGAAGAGAAGTATACTACTAAGCTTAGAGTGTTCCATCCCAACCCTTGGCCTAAAACACAAACCACTTCAAATAGCCTACCCAGTAGCCATACCAAATCCGTTAAATCCACCAGCCTACCCTCATTCCTTCCCTCACCAAAACCACCTTTCACTATGACTAACCCGAAACTTCCTAATGTCAAGAGAATGACTACAACGAAAATGTTGCTTCGCCGTGAGAAAGGGTTGTGCTACACTTGTGATGACAAGTTTACACCCACCCATAGGTGTCCTAATAAACAGTATCTCATTTTGCATATGGAAGAAAATGCTCCGGTAGACTTACAACCCGATCCTCCTAACAGTAATGCAAACATTGTTCTTCAGGACTGTCAAGATCACCATTTGTCATATAATGCTCTAAAAGGATCATTTGGGCTTGGCACTATGAAATTTCAAGGATCCATAAATGGCATGCAGGTTCAGATCTTATTAGACAATGGCAGCTCCAATAATTTTCTACAACCCCGACTTTCCCACTACCTAAAATTACCTGTTGAAATTGTCCCCACCTTGCCGATTTTAGTTGGCAATGGAAGCCCGTTAATGGCAGAAGGATTGGTGAAAGATTTGGAGGTTAAGATTCAGGGGCATTCTTTGAAATTACCCATATATTTGTTGCAAATTAGTAGGGATGATTTGGTTTTAGGTGCTGCTTGGTTGGCTATTGTTGGCCCTCATATTTCTAATTACAGTAATTTGACTTTGAAGTTCTATTTGAATAATCAGTCTATCACATTGCATGGTGAACGATCCCAACTCCCAAGTCCTGCACATTTCACTCATTTACGGCGAATGCACAACACACACTGTAGCAGAATTATTTACACTCCAAATCATTAGACCCGAATTACCTCTAGAACATTGTTTATCTCTTCCCCAAGATATCGAACCGACATTGGCAGGGTTGTTGCACACGTACGAAGATGTTTTCTCTTTGCCCTCAAGTTTACCCCCTTCTTGGGCCCACGATCATTCGATTCCCTTGCTTCCCGGTTTTGACCCTGTTAAGGTTCGACCCTACAGGTACCTCATAGTCAGAAAATACAAATAGAAACCATGATACACGACATGCTTCAAGTTGGGATTATTGTGCCTAGCACCAGTCCATTTTCTTCCCCCATTGTCTTGGTCAAGAAGAAGGACGACACATGGCGGTTTTGTACCGACTATCGAGCCTTAAATGTCATTACAGTGAAAGATAGTTTTCCTATACCCACTGTGGATGAGCTCATTGATGAATTGCATGGTGCTTAGTATTTTTCCGAGATGAACCTGCGATATGGTTATCATCAAATATTGGTCAAACTAGAGGATAGACATAAAACTGCCTTCATAACTCATCAAGGCCTCTATGAATGGCTGGTCATGCCATTTGGACTCTCTAATGCTCCTGCTACATTTCTTTGAAAACATCTTGATTTACAACTCTTTGTGGCCTTTACACCTCCATCATTTGGAGGAGGTGCTAAAAGTATTACAAGCACACTTTTTGCACGCCTTTCAAAATGTTCCTTTGGGTTACAACAAATTGATTATCTGGGTCACACTGTTTCCAGGAATGGGGTGGCAATGGATACAACAAAGGTCCAGACAATTTTGGATTGGCCAGAGCCAACTAATTTGAAGCAACTACGAGGTTTTTTGGGCATCACGGAGTATTATCGAAGGTTCATTAAGGGTTATGCCACAATAACCGCTCCTTTATCTGACTTATTGAAGAAGGACAATTTTTCATGGTGTTGTTGGTCTCTTGGCAAGCGTACCAAAACTCAACTGTAGTATAATAATTTTTAAGTAGAGTGTCGAACCCTTAAGGAACGGATTCAATTGAAATAAATAATTATCTCAATCAGCATATACATACAGAAATTTTAATTTGACTTGTCATTGACTATTTCATAAAATTAATACAGTAAAAGCGTAAAAAGTTTAGAAAAATTCAGTAAAAGAAACTGGGATTGAATTTCATCTATCTCCTTTGTCTGTAATCTGAATGAATATAATACATAACATTTGAAAATACCAATATTGATGTATACTCAAAAATCATTTATATCAATCCCTCGCGTATAAAATTCATAAGATTAGTTCACTGAATATTGATTCCTCACATATTCAGCAAACTATCCAACAGTACAGTCGAGTGTTAAAAGCAATTGATATATTGAGATCTATTCCTAGCATCACAGTATATTAAGTATCATTGTTCAAATTAGATTTTCAGAAATACTTTCCAGTCAGATCTAAAAATCAATATCAAAACATCTATTGATCAGATAGAATCAAGCATTAAGAACAAAACAATAATATCAATATTGAGTAAAAACAGAAATGCTATATATAAATATCACCATATTACATCCAAGTTCGAATAGATTACATTCAATCCCTAAGAGAAAATTTAGCCACTCATGGCAGCCATCAAAACCTACGAACTAAAGAAGAAGAAGAAGAAAATATGAACTGAGTTCTGCTCGTGGTCGCAGCTCCAGCAGGTTTGTATTCTTCTCCAAAATCCCCAGCTAGCTTCACTCTTCAGATTCAAGGAGTATATATACTCCACGAAGTCTCGCTTGAGCCACTCATTCTCGCTTAAGCGAGATAGAGTTCTTCAGGTTGAAGAAAGGTCTCGCTTGGGCGACCATATTCTTGATTAGGCAAGAATTGCAAAAATGCTTATGGCTTCTTCACGAACTCTCGCTTGAGCGAGAAAGGCGGCATGTGTTTTGCTTAGGCGAGATGACTTTGGCTTGGGCGAGCAAGTTTTGGCTTGAGCGAAACACCTTTGATTTGAGCGACCTTGGCAGAATTTCTTCCTTATTTTCTTTGTTTCTTGCTTTCTCCTTTGCTCATCTTAAGTTCTTTCCTCTTTCTACTCCACTTTACCTGAAATTTACACAAAACAGGGATCAAATGACTTCTTTTCAACAAAAACTTGAAAACATGTGACTAAAGCTCATTTTTCTTAAAGTAGGGGAATCAAAATCAAATGAACACAAGTTAAAAGCATAAGTGCCAGACTTTTCTATGAATCTTTACTGAATTTTGGCACTTATCAACTCCCCCCAACCTAACATCTTGCTTGTCCTCAAGCCAAGTAACAAAATCAAACAGCTAATCAAAACTCAAATTCTGAAATTGGTTATTAATAAATCATTTTCACAGTTCCTGACCAGACAACTTTTGCATTCCAAACTACAAATTCAAAATCAGGCGCAAATGATGAATTCAATTATCAAACAACAGTAGCATAAGAGTGCAACCAATTTTTCAGGAAAACCAATTGTAAGAACAAATGATTCTAACCAAGGAAATTCTCTCGTAAATCTCACAAGCATGTGTTTTTCTCATTTTCCATTGAAATTGAACAAATCAAAATTGCCAGTCATTTTCAATCCAACCACAAACACACAATCAGCATGGATCTTAAGGTCTTTTCAAGGTTGTAATGAGGCTAGGCTTTCAAGATCACAAAAGCACAACTTAGAAAAGAGAGCATAACTACAATCCAAACCCAATTTCATTTTCACTCTTAAATCCTCACAATTCATACCTCAATACACCAAGTTTCTTTTTCATTCATAATTCACTCTCATCTCTTTTTGTTCTTTTTTTTTTTTTTTTTTAAATATATACATTTTTA
>Ga0214544_1002899_pt1 | contig 35802 bp, 16 predicted proteins | sample CNSS3metaG_FD_160074 | JGI IMG/M metagenome (GOLD analysis project Ga0214544, IMG submission 160074) | Root nodule microbial communities from cowpea collected in UCLA plant growth center, Los Angeles, California, USA - CNSS3 | ecosystem: Host-associated > Plants > Roots > Nodule | place: USA...
AGCTACAAGCCTAGCCTTGTGCCTTTCAATAGTCCCATCAGATTTATATTTGATTTTAAAAATCCATTTACATCCTATAGGTTTCTTTCCTTTAGGTAGATCAGTAAAATACCAGGTTTTATTGTCCTCTAGAGCTTTTATTTCTTTATGAATAACATCAATCCATTTGACATCTTGGCAAGCTTCTGTGTATGTATGTGGTTCATGTGTAGAAGTTATAGCTAGAGTATATTTAAGGTGTTCTTTTGACAAAGATTTGTAAGAAAGGACAGAAGTAATAGGATAATTAGCTTTATGAACAAATTTATTATGAATGAAATGCTTGGGGTTCATGGAATTGTTCACCTGGTGTAAGTAATCCTTCAAATAGGTGGGTGGTTTCCTCTGTCTTTCTGACCTTCGCAAAACCACATTTTCATATTCCTGATCATTGTTGTGTGGGAGATTGATGTCATAATGGCTAGTAGAATCATCACTAGTTGTGTCTGGAATGGATTCTGTTTCTGAATCAGCAGTGTCAGTTCTGGGAAGAGTCTGATTATCAACTCTGGTGTCTTTGGGATAGTTGTCAATGTCATCAAATAGGAAATTTAGGTCATGATCTTTACTGTCAGTGGACTGGATGTGCTGATTAACAGCCTTGTAAGGGAAAATATTCTCATAGAATATCACATTTCTAGATATAAAAATCTCTCTGCTTAAGGTGTCAAGGAGAACATAGCCTTTAATACCTGTTTTAAAACCCAAAAACACACATTTTCTAGCTCTAGGATCAAGTTTAGCTCTATTACATTCAAGGGTACTAGCAAAACACATAGTTCCAAAAACTTTAAGGTTGAGGTAAGTGGGAGGCCTTTTATACAAAATCTGATAAGGACAAACATTACTTAAAACAGTAGTGGGCAATCTATTAATAATATGAACAACATGATTTACAGCATAGCACCAATAGGCTTTAGGCAAATTAGATTGAAATAAAAGGCATCAAGTAATGTTGAGAATGCATTGGTGTTTTCGTTCCACAACAGAGTTTTGTTGGGGAGTTTCAACACAACTTCTTTGATGATCTATCCCATAAGCATTGTACATATCAACACAATTAAATTCTGGACCATTATCAGTTCTAAAAGATTTAATAGTCTTATCAAACTGATTTTTAACATGGATTATAAAATTCTGGATAAGTTTCCTAGTTTCAGACTTAGAATGCATAAGGAAGATCCATGTGTGTCTAGAGTGGTCATCAACCACGTTTAAGAAATATTTATGACCATGAACAGAGGGAATGGCTATGGGCCCCATATATCAAGATGAATAAGATCAAAACAAGCATTAGAAATAGTGTCGCTTTTATAGAAAGGCAATTTATGTTGTTTGGAAAGATGGCATGTATCACAAACATCAGAACCTTTAGATTGAATGTAAGGAAAAGTTTTATAGATTTGCTCAGTGATTCTACGGGCAGGATGTCCAAGTCTATAGTGCCAAGTATCTATATCAACTTTAGACCAATTAAGGACAGTATTAGGAAAAAAATCAGTAATCTTGGTGACAGGAACAATATCAAGATAGTAGAGACCCTGACTGAGATTAGCTTACCCAATCATCTGTGATGTAATAATGTCCTGTATCTGGCAACACTCAGAAGAAAAAATTAGTTTATAGTTCAAATCTTTGATTAAGGTTTGAACTGAAATTAAGTTGAAATGAAATTCAGGAACATATAGGACATTAAAAAGAATTAGATTATCACAGAATTGAACTGTTCTAGCAAAATAGGCAGTGACATCATTATTATTAGGCAATTTTATCTTCACAGGCTTTATTTTGAAAAAGGAAGTGAAGCAATTTTTACTGTGTGCAACATGGTCTGTTGCACCTGTATCAAGAATCCAAAGATTGTTACCTTGTGGATTCCTGTTTGAGTCATTATCATGCTTTTGTACGTGATTGATGTTATGTCCAGTACCCTCAGAGTCATCAAGGACTCTTAGAAGTTTCTGCATCTGTTCTGCTGTGAATCCCTTGACAGATTCATCTCTCATTGGCTGTTTGTCAGCAGAATCTTCCTTCACATTGAGATTACAAACCTGTTGTTCCCTTTTTTCTTGATTGCCCCTTTCCAGAGTATTATTGTTGCCATCATTCTTTTGTTTGTACCAAGGTGGGTACCCATGCTTAGAATAGCATTCTTCAACAGTATGGTTCATCTTATGGTAGTAAGAACACTGCTTGCCATAGTTAGGATTTCTTCCCCTTCCTCTTCCTTGAGACCGGGGCATGATGCCTCGTCCTTGACCTCTCCAATTACTTTGATCTTGAGACTTTCCATGTCTTTCAGAGACGTTAACGAAAGTTTTTCCTTCAGTCCCTAGGCTGGTAGCACCATTATTCTGTCTTTCTTGTTGCATAATGAGATAGTAGACTTTGTTTATATTGGGAAGGGGATCTAAGAGCAGGATTTGAGTTTTCACTGTATTGTAGCTGTCATTCAGACCCTTTAGAAAGCAGATCACATACTCAACCTCCCTCTGTTTTATGAAAATCTTGGAAAGGTTGCAGTCGCAAGATTTACCACAAACGCAATTTGGAACAGGGCGCAGGAACTCCAATTCCTCCCAGACAGTTTTTATATCTGTAAAGAATTGGGTGATGTTTCTCTCCCCTTGTTTGGCAGAATGTATTTCTTGGAGAAGATCAGAAATTCTGAAGTAGTCCCCCTTAGTGAACCTTTCTTTCAGGTCCTTCCACAAATCCCTTGCAGATTCTATGTAAATAACACTCTCAGCAATCTGAGGTGAGAGTGTTCTAATAATCCAAGAGAGAACCATAACATTGGCTCTCTCCTAAGTTTCATATAGAGGATCATCTCTAGTAGGGGTCTTGATGCTGCCATCCACGAACTTCAACTTATTTTTGGACAAAAGGGCTCTTCTCATATTCCTGCTCCAGGAATTATAATTGGTTTCATTCAGAGAAGGTGTAGTGAGGACCTGTCCTGGATTCTCCCCAGGATGAATATAGTAGGGGCTTGTGGGAATTAAAGATTGGTCAAGATCCAATCTTTCCATCTGCTGCATTGATTTTTCTTCCTTGAATTCCTGATTGTTGATTTTGTCTTCCATGTTGCAAGATTCAATCTTGTAATCCGCAGATTGATAGAATTAGGAGACAGAGTGCGCAAACGGAAACAGAGCAGGCTATGAACCTGCTCTGATACCATATTGCGGCCCAAACCTAGCCTCGAGGGTTTCAAACCCACGACCTCCCGATGCAGAGCGAGCTGGCATGGCGATGATGCTTTAGAGAAACAGCATGGAGAAAGAAGAGATAGCGCGAGATGAAGAAGAAAACAAGAAGAGAAGAGAGCTTGAAGGTAAGTAACCAAGACTTATCTTTTATTATTCTGTGTGTTTCTTCATACACTGTACAAAGGAGGAGATCTATTTTAAATAGTCTCCGCAAGAAGGAAAAAGGGGAAACAGAAACCCTAACTAATCATCTAACAGAAAAGAGAAAACCTAACTAACACTAAACATAAAACCCTAACAAAAAACCCTTGATTGAGGGTTTTCAATACCATGTAAAATTGGTAAATTTTGTTTTTTCAAGCTTCTACTCTTTTGTTCTTCTGTGTTTTGTTTCCTTTTTTTTTTCTTCTCGTGGGTGTTGTTCTTCTCGCTTGCGGTCTTCGGTTTTTTATTTTCTCCTCGATGTTGTTCTTCTTGCTCGTCATCTTAAAAAATAAGAACAAACTTGCTTATTCTCTTCTTCATTCCAACATTTAAACCTTTTTCTTCTTCTTATTTTTGGTTCAACTTCTTCTTTTTCTTTTCTTTTTGCATGAATGATTACACTTCATTTTTGTTGCAAAAAACTGATGGTCTCTTTATTCCACTTATATGCTAGATTTTTTTCTTTCTCTTTGGTATTTTTCTTCTCACTCGCCATCTTCAAACAATACAATGCCATGAAAAAAATGATGTCTTCGTTCCACTTTTTGTTTTTGGAGTTCTTGTTTATTTTTCAATCTCATGAGAAATATTCAAAATAATTTCTTAGTTTCTAAAACGTGATTGTTTACATTTATCAACATTATTATTTATACAATGATAATGATTTAACAGATTTCATTTATCGAGATCTCATTTATTTATTTTTTAATCTTATTTGTTATTTTTTATTCTTCCTTTTAGTGTCATTTTTTTGGTTTAATTCCTTATGAATAATCATTATATTTTAAGTAATTATTTTTTTCTTCCATATTGCTTACTTTTTCAAGTTTTCCTTTCTCGTGCCATTTCTTACAACTCTTCTTTTTATCTTAAGAATGGACTTAATGATCATTGCACAATTTATATTTGTGACAACTTAAGGGAGGCTTCATTACCACCTTTCTCAAATATAAGGTATTTTATATTTGTTAATTTTGTGATGTGTCAAAGGTGTTTTAGGATGACGATCAAGTTGTTTATACCTTTTTCATATATCAGGTCAAATGTTAACCTCAAACAATGTTTAACAAGTCAAAAAAAAAAAACTAACATCATTAAATTAAAAGAAATTATATTAATTTATTTTTAAAATTTGAGGAAAAAATATAAACATAAAAAAATTTCAATTTGAGATACTAATAAAATTCACATTTAACAATAATAAAATATGTATTCAATGATCTTGTATCACTAAAAAGTTGTTCAAAAGTAATGATCAATAAAAATCCGGTATCCATGTGAAAAGACACATCTTCAAATATAATTTTGGATTCTCTCTTAGAAAAAATTAAAAGTGTGAGTTTTTATTTTCTATATTTTTAGGATAATGATATTATGACTTCAATTTTTTTATTGTCATTCTTTATTCTCTAATGTGTCTTAGCGTAAGTCATTGATTAATGTACTACTATCTTTTTTCTTCAAAAAATAAATAATCCATATAAAAGGACGAAAGTTAAAAGATGAAAGTCGAAGTATAATTTTTTATATTTTTATCAATTTCATTATTAAAAAATGATTAATGTCTACTTTATTACATTTAAAAAATAAAAATGGGTAAATAAAAATATTTGATAATCGAAAAGAATCATATAATCATTTTAAAATGATTACAAATTAGTTAAGAAAATGTTTCAGATACAACATACAATATATCGTTTTTCCTTATACCGTAAATAAAGTGCAATATTACATTATACCTTAGACCATAATTTTAGAAAGTTTTGAAATTATTCTTTCCTCCAAAAAGAAAATTTAAACTCAATCCAATTTTATATAAGAAAGGTGAAGCTTCCATGTATTATAAGTTAAACATATCGAAGTAAATTATATTTAAGATTGGTAATTGCTGTGATAATGACGTAAGGGTGTGTGAAATGTGATGTCATTATTTTATTAAAGAGTTGAATGTGAATAGAGTTTGGAGCAAAGTAGCATCAACATGAATTGACCTGTCCACTCAAACTTCATTTGTTTGATTATATGGGAATAAGAAAATGATTTTTTAATAGTTAAATTTTTGATAATTTTTTTTATAATCTGATGTGTGTTATTTTTGAAGTGTTTTTCATTTTTTTTATTTTTTAAATTCTAAATCACTCATTTTAGAAATAGTACACCAAATTTTCTGGAACGAATATTTTTTTCAAATTAAATTCATTTATGTACGGTAAAAATATATAGATATTTTGTAAAATTTTATTTATCTCTTTATATAAACTGACAGAAATAAAATTGTGTTTTTCTTCCCTCATGTTTGGTTGGACATCCCTCCACTGGTACGTGTATCTTGTGCATCCAAACAAAAATTGTTAGCACCATTCTATATTTCCATGTGATAAATGCATTCATGCATTATGCTCACATAATTCTTTCACTGGACCCCAACCCAACACTCTCTCTGCATTATACTTATGTTTACCATGATATTGTCTCAATAAAATATGTAACTGTAAAGTCAAAATTAATTTTTGTATATTTTAAATGTAATAATTTTATATAGTTTTTTTTTCTTCAAAATTCTCCTCACACGAATTGGAGGGCCCAAATGCTCCAGTCATATTTTTTTTTTATTACTTATGTATATAATAAATAGTTATGGGAAAATGTTATTACTGTGTTTGTTTGTACTAAGTCTGACAGCATTTTCCACGTTGATAGGTACATTTGTTTATTTTTTCAATTATTGGAGAGCTAGTTGCTACAATTAGACTATTAGAGAGAGAAACAAATTACAAAAAATAAAAAATTGGCTCCACAAAGTTTTCATTTTTTTATCTAAAAAATAAAATAAATATATCCAAATGTGTTTGAATAATTGAATGGCTGTTTGTAATCTATAAATTTTAGGTATTTCAAAGTTAATTGATTTTTCATGAGATTGTATCTTTCGTTAAAATTTAGGTTTAGTATTCATTTGATCTTTATTTTTGTCAAAAAATAAGTTAAGTTAGTTTTTTAATTTGTTTAGTCTCAATTTATTGTGATTTTTGAAAAATTGAAATAATTTGTTTTTCTTTTTGTTAAATTTTTTGAAATATATCAAGAATTTTTATCAAAATTGATATTACGATTATATTAATTATACCAATAAAATAAATTATTATATTTAAAAATTTTAATTTTAATGAAAAACATTAATTCGTTTCTAAAATTTTAATAAAAAATATCAAATAGCATCAATTTTTCACAAAATAAATACCAAATTTGCATCACAGATCAAACTAAGACTAAAATCAAAATATCATTTTTGGACAAAAACAATGACCAAACAAGGAATTAAATCTAAGATTCATGATATTTTTGTATGGATATATTGTAAACTTTGGTGTGTTTAATACTCTAGGATAATTAGAGTTTTGGTAATAATGTGCAGAGGTATTATGTTGAAGATGTACTGATTATGAATGTGAGATATACCAAGTTTAACAATCTTAAATAGCTGCTACCATTGAACAATATTAAACATATGAACATAATGTTGGAGTTTCTAGGTATCCATATTTTAAAAAGTTTGAGCGGAAAATACATCATTTCATGTAACATAATAATTTGGATGGGAAATTTTAAAAAGATAATTAATTTAAAGAAAATATAAATTTTTAATAAGATAATATGTTATTCGGGTAAAATTTTAAAAAAATTAAAATTGTCAACTTTTATGACAATAATTAGATTATTTAAAAATAGAAAATTTAAATTTTACATTAAAAAATAAGCATTTGAATTTTTTGTATTCCAAATTCATGTCTTTTCTTCATATTCTTTGATAAATTAGATTTTTGGTTGGGAGATCAATGATTTAACTAATGCTGAGACAATTTTGGGATGACAAAATTCAAGACATTGTTAGGATGACTACTTGTAGGTTGATATCAATTAGTTTTTTATTATTATTATTTATGTTGATAAGAAATATTGTTATTTAAATTATTATGATTTTTTTTTTTTGTTGATCAAAAAAACACTGTTGAAATGACTGAGATCGATGAAGTATTGAGATGACTACTCCTTAATTAATGCTAAGTATGATTTTTTATTGATATTAATTAATAACGATTATCTTTTGTTTAGATTGTTAAGTAGGATCAATTTTATTTTTAAATTGATATTAGTCAGAGTTTTTTCATCTAATATCGGGAAGTCTACTTTTTGACGTTTTTAAACTAAATTCTCTAGGTTGATGTTTGTTGTATTTTTTTTTTTGTTAATGTCTGTAATGGTAATTTTTTATTATCAATATTAATGTTATTATTATTAATATTTAGTTTAGTTTTTTTTTCTAATATTTATCTATTTCAACCAAAATTAACTAAGGATTTTTCTTCCAATGTCAATTGAAGAAAATTTTCAACCAAATCCGTTTGAGAACTAAAGGAAAAACACTCTGACTAATATCATTAGTATAAATCTTATTCATGTTAGTTTAAAGAAGAATTAAGTATGTTTTTAGTATCTTAATTTTGATTTAAAATTGGAATTATGTCCATGTTTGAAACTTTGAAAGATTTGGTTCCTAAATTTAAAATATAAATAAATATAACTTAATTACATTAATTTTTTTTTATGTGCCAAAACGTATTTTTCCAGCAAATATTGAATCAAGAATGTGTCAAACGGTACAAACAACTTCAATACTAACATAAACGCGTTTGACATCTAATAAAAAGTTAACGTAATTGAATTAAAAAGATTATATTTATTATTTTTAAAGTTTAAGAATTAACATGTACCGAAGTTTCAACAAGAAACAAATTCTAATTTTTTACAATTTTAGGTTAAAATTCAAAACCAAAGACGTGTTTAATCCTTTAAACAAATGTTGTTGTCATTCAAACGATCTCAATCAAATGTAATTGAGTGAAAGTTGTGAATATCAGTTAAAAATATCTTGAATAATTTTAACAAGAAATAATATAAATTAAAACCGTAAAAAGATAACTTGAGTTAATTTTTTTTAAATTAATAATATCTAAATAACATTTTGTATGTGATGGTTATATTAAAATAAGAAAATTAAAATTTTTAAAAATTAAATTATTTTTTAAATAAATTATTGGAAAAAGGAAAAAAAAGATTAAGGAGAGAATAGAAAGAAAATACGAAAAATTTTAAATTCTGAAGTATATTTAATAAATTTAAAACTATCCAATTTTAAGTGATTTAATTACTTTTGTAAAAGTGTAAAATTTCAATTCTTTAAAACATTTTAATAAAGTATATTTTACGTAAAACATTTCAAATCCTGTTTTAAAATGAACCGTGTTATTAAAATTCACACTATCACGGTTACGATTATTTCGACGCAATTAATTAAAAAACCAGTTGAAAACTAAAAAAAAAATAGCAACGAACCGAAAAAGTAGTTAATGATTGAAAAGTGATAGTGAGTGGCTGAAGAGATTCCGATAACAACAAACGTGCTAGATAGAACTCAACAACTCAAGCGACCAAAATAGAAATTTATAAAAATCACGTTGAATAAGTGCGATTATCAAAAATCATTGTCAAGCTTATGGAAAAAAGATTACACATAAAGTGTTGATGATTATGTTTTTTAAGACTAAAAGTTGATGAAATGATGATGCATCAGAAACCACATAAAAATAGTGGTGCTTGTGGAATTGCTCATCATTATTAGTATTATTATATAATACAACATAAGTACGTTTTCTACTATGATGGGACACAACCACACCAACAATAATCCCTTCAAATTAGGCAGCTCAATAAATTTAATTTTATATCACAATTGAGAAAAACGTGCTTTTTTCCGTACACGTTCATGCTCCCATGCCTGCAAAGTCACTAAACAAACAAAAGAAAACTAAATAACAAACACTCTAATTTCATTTCTTTAATCCACAGATTAGTCAAAGTATGTTCTGCCACTAATAAAATTTGATTATCCTTCTTAACACTTTCAACACTGTCTTATTATGCACGTGAATTAAAAATATAGTTTCGTTTAGATTAAATATTTTTAGACTAATTAAAATAGTTGATCAATCTTTTTCTGCAAAGACTAATTATTAGATACATTTTTATGTTTAAAAATAATATTTATTGTAAAAAATATTTATTCTTATTCAAGTTTTCTTAATTGAGTAATACACTTTAAATTGTGACGCGCTTGGCATATGAAAACATACATCATAATTATAAAAATTAGTTAATATAAATGGTAGCAACTTTAATTGCGGAGGAAAGAGACATTTTTCTATGAATACCTTAATTTAAATCGCAAGATAAAAAAGTGAAAACAAAAATGAGGAAGAAAAAAAAGAAGAGAAAGAACCCACGCAAGGGTGTACGTTGATGTAATGATGTATCCCCGGGTGGAAAATTGGACAAAGCGCCCGTTGACTTTTTTTTTTCTTTTTCTTTTGTTCTTTTTCATCTACAGGGATAAAATGAGTGACATGACACACGAAAATTAAAAATAAAAAAGCTTCTTTCAAATATTTAATATAATTATCTAATCCTAACTCGAAATAAAGTTATAATCATTTTGCGTGAATTAATTTACAAATTTAGTGGTATTCAGGCGTTAATTGAAAAAAAAAATGTTAAAATAAATTCTCATAATTTTATAAAACTTATATATATATATATAAAGTTTAACATTTTTATATGTTTTTTTTGAATTTGGAGACATATTTTTAAATGATAATATCATAAAAAAGTTATAAAATTTTGGAGATAAAAATTAAGTAGGTTAATAGTAGTTTAAATGCATTTTTCTCCATTAATTCAAGGAAATGTGTCAAAATGAGTCAGCACTACTCATAAAAGTTAACTCACTATAAATTGGACAAACAGTATACTGAATGATGAAGTTTATAATAGTTTATACATATACTTTTGTTTTTTAACCTATGAATTAGTATAGATGTTCTTTAACCTTAGTTTAGTAACCTACCGAAGAGTTTTTAGAGACAAAATTATTATGAAGTTAGTAAACTCTAAAGTAAATAATATTTTAAATGTTAAGGCCAATTGTAGTTTATATACATATTTCTCTTTTAACTTATCAAGGACCCTTTTAAGGTAAAATTGTGTCAAAAACATTTATCTTCAAAGAAGACAATACTTTAGATATGTGATTATTGATCTTAATGATTTTATCTTAAGAGACTTGAGAAAACCATTTGTGAGGCCATTCCTACACCACAACTCTCTTCTTAGGATTTGTGAGACATGTTATTTAGGAATCAAAACCATTGGTAGTTTTTGGATAACTTCCTCTCTTAAATTGTCGATATGCTTTTTAAAAAATATAAAATTTTATGATAGATATTACTTAGGATGTGATATCTAATTAGACTTATTGTGATTTAAACATTAACCTCGTCTATAATATATATATATATATATATATATATATATATATATATATATATATATATATATATATATATTTAAAAGTCTCATATTATTTAGAAATTATAATAAAATTTTTTATATGCATTAAATCAAAATATTAGTCTTATATCGGAGAAAACAAAATAAAGAACTTGAAGTTATTTCTACCCCTTTATCTCTCTTGGAAAACCTATTTCGTTACTCCAAAATTTCTTCCTAATTATATTACTGAGTTGAAATCATAAGTAAAAAGAGGAAGGCAAATTTGCTATCTAGAATGAAGAACATTAGGAACCATACAAATAATTTAGGTATTTAATTGAAGTATATATTTTGGTACAAAAGTGAAACATGTGGTTTAAGTTAAAGGAAGAAAAGATAAAATGCATTGAGGCATGATCCACAAGTTTTTTGTAGGCTTTCACGAACTTGTTTCCATATGATAGTTCCTAACCTTTTTTTTTATCTTGCCTAATCTTTCAATTAATCTCCTAGACCAAAATTCCTAAGCTACTCATGTTGCTAACACAAACACGTGTTCCACATGTAAACACAATTTTTCACCCCAAACATTTTTTACTAACAGATCAAAAGTATGCATGTTAAAAATATTTTATTGATATAACATTTAGATTTACATTAATTAAGTTCTTAATACATTTTTATATTTTACTGAATACTGAAAAAACTATTTTTAATTAAATCTTTGTTGTTAATTTTTTTAATTGAATGATGTGATTGTTTTTTGGACAATCTAATTATATTATCTTACTTAATTACGTCACATTTAATTTTATAATTTTATTTATTGCAAATTAAAATATTTATATAAATACTAACTTCTTTTTTTATAATAACGGAAGTGTTTTTGTTTTTTAATTAGAATGGAGCTTACTAACTATAATAGTGTTTATTGGAGAGGTTAAATGGTGGAGAAAATAAATAGGGTACGAATAAGAGTGGTAGATTTAAATAGAAAACCTAACAAAATATAGCACGAAAGCTAGTGAAAAAATATTCACGACAAGAATATTTAATGGGAGAAAAAAAGGATTATTCATTTATTTATTTAAATAAATAAATATGCTATTATTCAATTTATTTTAAACTGTTATCTGTTTCTTTTATTTTTCAATAAAATAAATTAATATTTATTAAACACAAACACACACACAAAAAATATCTTCTTGTTTCTCTTCTTTTAAAACTCATCTTCCAAAGGTGCCTTGAATTTTTAGTTCTCCGTTCCTTCTGTGTGATTAAAATGTTCTTTCTTTGTCATGATTGCTTGTATTATCATTCTCCTTTACTTTTTTAATGTCAGAGGAATGTCATCTCTTTATAATATATTTTATTATTAACTTAATGTTTTTCTAATCAATTTATTAAATAAAAAAAAACCTACTCTTTTTAGGTGATCTACATAATATATATATATATATATATATATATATATATATATATATATATATATATATATATATATATATATATATATATATGATAACACATGAAAAACGCGACAATGAACATATATCGTTTACGACAGCTTACCAATAATTTTTAGTTATTTATTTATTAGTATTATTATAATCTTCCTTTAAACTTATAAGAATTTTATATTATATTACTATAAACAAATTAATTTCTATTTTAAAAATATTAAAAAGTACATAATTTCTATAAAGAAAACATACGAAGATAAATATAAGGTTTAAATGCTATTTATTTTCTTTATTTTCATCGTATTTATTTAATTTGATTTTTATTTTGATTATCAATTTTGTCCATCTTGCTAATCGTATTTAAATAGATGTTTGTGAACAGTATATGTCATGTAGTTAGGGATTGCAACGGGGTGGGCCAGAGACAGGTTTCGCTATTTCATATATCTCCATAGAAAAAATTCATCATCATCATCATTCCATTTTCATAGAAAAAATTAATCCTCACCCCCATACCCATTGATATCAAATTTTTCTCTCATCTCCATCCCCACCGGATCACAAGTATATTCTTCTACCCATAATTGTACCGTTTCATTATTAAGTAATTAATTTTTATAAAATAATAAAGTATTACGGTAATATTATAATATTCAATATTAGAAGAAAGATGATTTCTTCGATATCAAATATTTATAAAAAAACTATAAATGTATATATTTCAAATTAGAATACCAAATATAATTTTATGAGAACCCAAACATTTATTAAATTTACGAACAATAATGAAACATAATTGACAAAAATCATAAATATTTTTAAAAAAATATAAAAGGAAAACAAATATTTAAATTAAGAAATATTTTGAATTTTGTTTACTCAAATTTTTTAAATTCCAATGAATATATTTTTAATACACTAATAAAAGTTATAACACACCACTTCATCAAAATCACGCAAAGAACAAAGATTAAACTAATAATAATTAAATCTTCACATAAATATTGTATCTTTTGAACTTTAATATATGTTGGATAGTGATAAAAATAAAATCATGGCAATTACATTAAATTTTTATATTATAGTAAAAAAATTTATTTCTACAATTATAGTGACAAAATTACATATGATAATGAGTTAGAAAAAAAATAATTATATACAATATAGAAAAATAGTATTCTACGTTATAAAATAAACAATAAATAAAAATATTAAAATATTATCAAATACGTGTCTTAGAAACAATTTGAGAAACTATTGAATGAAATCACACAAAGAAAAACAAATGTATAATTACGAGTACGATAAGATGAAAAATTATGAAAATTGTTTTATCAAACAAAAGAGTTCTTCAAATGAAACAAAAATTAATAATAGTTAAAGTAAAGAAGATAAAATTTTTATATTACCTAATAAAAAAAAGTTTTATGCTATTAAACATTTAAATTGAGAGTTTTAAACATTCTCATGTGAAAGGAAAAATATACAATAAATAAAAATAATTAAAAAAAGAATAGAAATATTCAAATGTGAGACATAAAAATATTTAATTGACATACATCATTTGAACATAATTGCATAAAGATCATGATAAGATGAAAAATATATAGGAGATGCGAATGAATTTCATGAAAAACTAATCAATTAGAAGAAATAAAAAATAAAAAATGTTGGTAGAGGGAGTTAATTCACCTATGAATGAAGCATGGTTTTGATGATGTCTGCTGGATTAGAGTAGAACATAGACTTGGTCTAGTTAGGTCATGTATTAGGTTAGTAGTTTATCTTTATCAGTTGTATGTTAGGCCTGCTTTGTGCTGCATTGGACCATTACACTCTTGCTGGTGCAAACATGAATGGCTAGCTGTTTAACTAATGGATTAGCTGTGAGTATGACACTAAGGAAGTAAAAATATGCTCACGATAATTGATTAGGTAAATTGCTAATCAATTAATGACAACAAAAAACTCTGTATAAAAGCTGGTTTTAAAATCTGTTTTGTGCCTGGAGAAAATTGACAAATCACGTAGTTTTCCTTTTGAGAGAGAGCCTTCTGAGAGTCACAGAGATATTGAACATTCTGGAAGATCATTCAAGTGCAGATCCAAGAAGATTGATAGTTGATTCTACCATGATGGGTCTTGCTTGAATCAAGGAGCATATTGTCAAATCTGCACAACATAGGTGTATTCGTTTCTTGATTCTGTTTATTGTATTTCTGATTACAGTGCTTCAGTGTGTAAAGTGTAGGCCTAGGTGCAATTACTTGGATGCATTGCTCCTAGGGGGAGTTCTTGATTGGTAAATCAACTTCTTGAGTTTTAGGGTCTAGAATTATATAGGTGTGCTTGTAATTCTTAGATCCTATCTGTTTAGTGGAATCCTCCTAAGTAAGTTACTTAGGAGAAGACTGGATGTAGATTCATTTTGAATCGAACCAGTATAAATTGGTGTGTATTGCTTCTTTCTCTTCTCTCACAACCTTTCTTGATTGAGTTAAAACACTCCATTAACCCAGAACTGCGAAATTGATTAATTGAGCTTTAAAACCTAAAGATTTCTTCAAGATTCATCTTAAACCAGATAAAAGCTTGTTAATCAATTCAGATCCCCTAGTGGTTAAGATAATTAGACAGATCTATTTTTAACAAATAAAAAAGTGTATAGCGATATATATAAGGTTACTTAATTGACTATGAATATTTTAATAGGGGACGGAGATATGGCAGGTATGAGGACGGGGACGGGGATGAGGCAAATATGTACATTCACATACTCATCCTAATACCCAATTGAAAAAGTTGAGGATTTCCCGTACCCATACCTATGCCAAGTCATAGCGGGACATTCCCCGTCAAAACGGGAATGAGTTCGAACAATACCTACGGGGCGGGTTTATTTGGCATCTCTACATGCAGTTCCTGATTTTTAAAATTTTTAAATTTTTTTTCTTATTTTAAAATGAAAAATTGTCCACGTGTCAACTAAATATCGTGCCACTTGTCAATATTAGTACATGTATCAGTTTGTTGTTGTGTCTTTTCTTTTATTTAATTTAGTCTCTATATTCGTTATTTTTGTTCAATTCAATCCCATTTTTTGTTAAATGGAACAATTTTGTCATTTTCAAATTGAGACCAAATTTTATTTTTATATAAATGTTATACTAATATTTTACTTAAAATTGACATTTTTGTTAATTATTTTTAAAATTCAATTATAAATCAATAGATTTAATTATAAATAGAATATAATTTTTAGATTCAATTATTAAAGAGAATATAATTATTTAAAATGTTATTAGAATATAATTATTAAATATTTTTTTCTAATATTTTATACTAAATATACTAATATTTTTAAAATTCACATTTAAAAATATTACAAATGTTGAAAATATTTTAGAAAAATATATTAATATTTCTAAAATTAATATTTAAATCTAAAATATTTTAGATTTTAATATCTAAAACACAATAAAAAATATTAAATGTTTAGATTTAAATGTCAATTGTAGAAATATCAGTATATTTTTCTAAAAAATTTAATAATTATATTTTATTTAATAATTGAATTTAAGAATTATATTTAATTTATATTTAAATATAATAATTTATAAAATATAATTTTAAAAACAATTAATTAAAATTTTAATTTTAATAAAAATATTAGTATACTTTTTATATAAAAATTAAATTTGGTTTTAATTTAGAAGGGACAATATTGTTCCATTTTAAAAAAAATAGTATTGAATTGAACAAAAATAATAAATATAGAGACTAAATTAAACAAAAAAAATGACACAATCATGAACTGACATGTGACACATACATTGACACTTGACACGACATGACTTGACACATGAACAATTAAAAATAAATAAATAAATAAATAAAACAAATCAAGAATTAACACATGTCATACAATATTTGCATCTGTTAACTATTTAAGCATTATTAGCAAAAAAAAAAAAAGACAAAATTTATCAAATTAATAAAAATCATGATCTAATTGAACACCGAATAGAAAATATGACAAAATTGAACAACGGCGACAATAAAGACAAAAAGATATTTAAGCATAGATATAAATATTTTGCACAATAATATTAAAATTGTGAAAAGAAGATCTATCTTCGTTACATCAATAATGGTTGAAAAATGTAGGTGTGTGATTGTTTTTTATTATAATAAAAAATCTATTATAGCTAATGAATAATATATATTATTATTTTTTTATAACATTAATAATTTTTTATTATAAAAACTAATGAAATTAATTGTATTTATGAGAGTAGAAAATGAAAAATAAAATGAAATATACAAAAAAAAAAGAGAGAGATATCACGTTTATGTAAAATAGATCAATCATATTTCACAGTCCCATTCATATATTTTTTATTTTTAATTTGTTCCTATTTTTTCTTTTCATTTACTGTTAAAGAAAACATATTTAATATTAATATATCTTCTAACCTACTTTACAAAAGGATTTTCACTTTTCACCAAACCAATATGAATGTAAATTTTTACATGAATTAATATAAGTTTACCTTACTTTTCTTTCTACAATATTTCCATGTAATTGATGTAAAAAGATACCTTGAATCAACACTTTATAACACTGTACAATCTGCCAATTTATTGAATGAGTATAATAAACACTGAAAAGAAGCTTCTAGGAAATTTGTCAATCTCTTTACATATTGTAAACTACAAATTACCCATTGAATAATGAGGACAATGTGAGTGTACCAAATTAGTTCTTCCAAATCCACAAGTTAGTTTGTTACTCTTCCAAACTTGGAACTTTGAATATTCTTATGTTATGATAATAAGATTATTCCCTTACCTTTTTGCCTGGTGTGAGGCTGCTATGGAGAGGACCAACTTTACCTTGGATACGATCTTTAAGAGGACATTGCACAAATTCATGGGATTCAATTCTTTCAAGGTGGTTGGATTGTCCTTCTTTGGGATTCAAACAATGAATTTGTAAACCAGACAAAGATTAAAAGTTTATGTGGTCACAACATTTTCCACAAGAAGCCAAAGTTGTTGGGAAGGATACATCCTTAAAAAGCAAACACTTCCCTCTTCAAAAGTTTCATCATTCAAACACCGAATACCAACAATCCTCACATTTCAAATTCCACTGTTTCTTCTTCTGATCATGGTTTGGCCGTGAAAATTTAGAGCCAAACAAATGACACATGTGAATTCCAACCAACTCAACCTTTTTTATTATTATCTTGAATTATGAATGAATTCACTAAATGAGTTAATAAAAAAAAAAATTGTTCTCTCTGAATGCAGAACAAAGAAAAGAAAAAGTTTGGCATAAAAAAATGGACATAGAGTTCGGTAAGGGCACGAAATCACAAACACAATCAGATAACCTTTTACCAGAATAAAGCAATTGTTTTTGATGTGCCAACCAATACTTAGAAGCATGGTCGGATTTTCTCTAACGTGGACATAATAAAATCCAGTCTAGTCAAGGCTTTTCATATATATATATATATATATGCACCAAGCATTTTTCATTTTTCACCTTCTTGATATCTACCACTTGGCCACATGGACCATCTTAGACTTATTCTCCTACTCTTCCTGTTCCTACCCACCTGCTTCTCTTTCACGTTTCAAACTCCTTCAATCAATGAGTTTACCAATCAAAGTTCTTCTCTGAGGCAGCAGATTCTGGAGCTAGCTAACAGTCCTAGCACGGTGAAATGGATCAAGAGAATAAGGAGGGAAATCCATGAACACCCAGAGCTTGCAAATGAGGAGTTCAGGACAAGTGCTCTCATCAGGCGCGAGCTGGACCAGTTGGGTGTTGCTTACCACTGGCCTGTGGCTGGGACTGGTGTCGTTGCCAAACTTGGTTCTGGGTCTCCTCCTTTTGTTGCTCTTAGAGCAGACATGGATGCTTTGCCAATTCAGGTTAGTGTTACTATTTTTTCAGACCACACACAGTCTTGTGTTCTTTCTTAAGGTCTTTGTTCTGTTTCTCACTTTGTTCTTCCAAGCTTTTCTTCTTTGATGCCACATGGACACAACACAAGTGATGGACATGTATGCATGTTCATGTTTGTGGCTAGTTTTGGCTATTGATTTTGTTGTTTCTTTTAGTGAAAAACAAATCAGAAAAAGGATCCTAGCAAATAGTTGTGTTTCCTGGGTGGACAAAAACTGTAAGAGAAATGAACAAGTTCAATTGTGTTTGTAGTCTTCTTGAGTTGGGAATTGGTGTTTGTTTGAATCCGAGGATTACGTGCTGCTTGTTGATTTTACTGATCCAAATTACAAGAGGAATCGGAAAGCGAGTATTAGTTTTGAAAAAAGATGTTGATCATGTAACTGGGAATAGTTTTCAGAAGTGGAAAAAGGAAACAGTGGCAAGATAATTATTATTGAATTCCACAAAAGTACAACCTGGAGTACTGTTACTATATGGGAAAGTTCTGACCATAATTTTAATGGGCTCTGTACTGAAATTCACACCTTATTCCACCATTAACGCTCTAATGGGTTAAATCAGTTAATTTTTTCCTTTCACAACTTCTACAGAATTCCTCCCACACAACCTTCTTTTATTCAGATTTCTGATCTCTTGATTATTTATACTGCAAACCACCCATTTGTGACTAAATAAGATAATGAATTTGATGATTTGATATCAGTATATATCGTTGCAATACTTTATACATTTGTACTAGGCTGAGAATGGGGACGTAACATTCTTTACCAATGCTATCTTCTAGGACAAATTTGGCAAGTAATTGATGCGTTTGACATATGTGACTGGGAACAGGAAAGGGTTGATTGGGAGCATAAGAGCAAAGTAGATGGAAAAATGCATGCTTGTGCACACGATGCACATGTTGCCATGCTACTTGGGGCAGCAAAGATACTGCAAGAAATGAAGGACATGTTACAGGTGAAGTGTAATCGGAAGATGAACATTTTAGGATGTATCGTATTATGTCTTTCTTCCTTTGAAAACTTTTAACTTCACATGCAGACTACTGTTGTTCTAATATTCCAACCAGCAGAGGAAAAAGGCACAGGAGCAAGAGAAATGATCCGAGAAAAGGTGCTTGAAGATGTTGGGGCTATTCTTGGGTTGCACTTGGTGGCAGAGTATGAAACAGGTGTTGTTGCATCTCGGCCAGGGGAGTTTTTAGCTGGATGTGGAGGCTTCAAAGCAAAGATCAGTGGAAAACGAGGCTTATCAGGAGTTTCTCAGGATTGTTATGATCCAGTTTTGGCAGCTTCAACATCAGTTATTAGCTTGCAAACCATTGTTTCGAGGGAGGTTGATCCTTTGGATTCTCAGGTGGAGTGAAATTCTCAAATTGAGTAGTAAAAAACATTTGGCAGGTGCATTAATTAGTATGTATGACTGATTCTCTTCATGGTTTATTAGTTCTACAAAAGTTTACACAGAGATTTTAGTTTGGCAGGTGCTTTCTGTGGCCATGATCAATGCAGGGTATGCTCACGACATAATCCCTGATTCAGCTACATTTGGAGGTACTTTTAGAGCATTCAGCAAAAAGAGTTTCTATGGACTGAGGAAAAGGATAGAAGAGGTAAATGTCTGATTTTGAGATGAAACAACTTTCACTTGATATTATGTAGGATGAAGAAAGTTACACTTGGTTTTCCCAATAACTTGCATTCGAAATGTTCCTTACTCTAGATACTATGAAGCAAAAACTAAGGATAGAAAAAGATTTGTCTAAGAGGATTTTCAATGCATGTAACCTGTTTTGAGCAGGTTATCAAAGGGCAAGCAGAAGTACATAGGTGCTATGCTGAGGTTGAGTTCTTAGGTAATGAACATCCCACAATCCCTCCAACCACAAATGATGTAAGAATATACGAACTAGCACACCAAGTCTCTAGTAAGATTGTTGGAGAAGATAATATAGAATTTGCTCCTCTCTTCACTGGAAGTGAAGATTTTGCATTTTACTTGGAAAAAGTACCAGGCACATTCCTTCTTCTGGGCACACGAAATGACAAGAGGGGATCCACATATACTGCTCATAGTCCTTACTTTTTCATTGATGAAGATGTGCTTCCCATTGGGGCTGCAATACATGCAGCTTTTGCTCTTTCATACCATTCTTAGTCAACAAACTCATACCCCTTGTAATTCAACACATTCTTTGTCATAAGTAGCTGTCAGGGAACATTTTTTTATCTGCTTAATGCATATTGAATTTGCTTTACCTGGCTGCTATCACAAATAACCAAACCTAAAAGGCTAAGATTTTCAGTGTTTTACACTCCTTGACCACTAAAGTTTTCATACACTGTAATTTCACTATCATTTGAGTACAACTTTATCATGTATAATTAGTTTTTTACTTCTACTCTTTTGAAAGTAACATGAATCAAGATATTTTGTACATAAAAAGTAAACTCTTATGATTGTGGAAAGTTTGTGCAACGTTTGAGTGGTTTGAAATGGTTTTGGGAGTCAGAAGTGGTCTGAACATGTGGTTTGAAACATGCGAACAGTGACCCTTCTTTGCATCATTTATTCATTATCAACTTTGGAGGAAAGCCATCAATTACGTCACAAAGAAGCAGATTCCTCAGACTTTAAATAGTGCAATAATAGGTATTGGATAAAGTTTAGTATGGTACGAGAAATGGGAGTGCACACAATTTTGTTCAAATTCACCCGACCAACGTAGGACATTGTAGCTAATTAATGTCCTTTAGGTAAGAAGCAGGCGAAACAACAAAAGGGGTGCAGAGAAAATTGCACGGTGCAAGTGGTTTTGTTGGTCCCGTTTACGGGTCTGACATCATGCCAGCGATGCTTCACTCATCACTTTCAGTCGTAATGAAGCAGAAGAACCACAGTCCAAACAACAAAATCAACCTAGTAACATGGTGAATTTGAATTTCGAGTCATAGCCACCCTATGCTGCTAACTGATGTATCCTTGTCAATAGAACATGAAGTTATGTTTTGCTGCTTCTATTTTTTTTTTCTTATATTTTCACTACTAAATTTTGACAACTTTCTTTTATAATATGATGTGTTATTTTTAAGTGGTTTTGGAAGATTGTTAGAAAAATGAAAAATGAAAAATCAATTAGAAGATGACACCTAAAGTTGTAAGAGGAAGTTGTCAAAATTTAGTGGTGAAAAATCATTTTTCATTTTTTTTAACGTTAAGATTTTTTAGTCTTTAAAATTTAATGAACCTTAAAAAAACAATAAATATTTGTTATATTTAATATTTGATATAAGTCAGGTGTCAAAGCAAATCTGGTTTGCTAGCCCGCCAAAAAAATGATGGGTTTGGTTGAAATTTTCAATTCGTCAATCATTTTTTACTCAGTTTATTTAGTCCGTCAAGTTGGTGGGTCAAGGACAGATTAGTCCGTCCTTGATTAGCTGGTTCATTTTTATTTATTTTTTAATATTTTTATTTTAAAAAATTATAAAAATTATAAAAAATAAATGTTATATATTATATTTTTGTATAAATGTAAATGTGTAATACTATTATAATTTAAATAATTAACATTACATATTAAGTTCCAACTATTAGTTATAATAAAGTAATTTAACATGTAAATATAATAATTATTTTAATTTATCCAATTAAATATATTAATCGGTCAATTAAAAGCTTAACAATATTTATATGATCAAATATGTTCTAAACTAGTTTTTGTACCCGTGTTGCACGATGGATTTTTTAGATCTTATTTTTTTTAAATGGCAATGAACAATGAGTGCTATGCAATAACCTATATATGAAAATATAATGTCTTTAAAAAATTGTGAAGTGTAGAAATGAATTAAACAAATAATAAAAAACAATATTATTGTTGTATTTCATTTTGTCTTTGGTTGTCTATTTTTTTATCTGCAATAACAAACACAAAAAAGATCACTGATAAAAATGTTAAGCTATGCTGAAAATATGATTTCTTTAAAAAACAATTATTTTCCTCCAATAGACAATAGAACATGTAGTATTATATATTAATTGCATAAATATTCGTTTAAACTTTTACTCACAAAAATATTTAACAATTAAATGTTCTTATGAAAATAATTATGATATTTGTGCTTTAGTGATGAACTTTGTTTGTTAAACTAAATCTAAAATTTACTTTTTACTTACACAAATTCATTTATCCGTTTAAAAAAATACTGTAAAATATATGTAAGTTAATTAATAACTACTAATTTTAATAAAATACTAATAATAATACAAATAATTATTATTATTTCAATATAATTAATTTCTTTATATAATTTTCTTTAAATATATAATCATGTATACTTATAAATAGAATATTTAATAAAAAGTTTAATAATATGAAAAAATTAAATAATTAATTGCAGTTATTTTTTATAACAAATTAATTAAAAATAGATAATATTATTTTATAGTAATATTAAATATAATAATGAATTATATTATTAATAATATAATATATCAATTAATACTGAACTGAATTTATAAACATAAATTAAAGTTACGTTTAGTATAATTATTATTATATCTGGAAAAACATTTATTTCCTATCTTTTTTTTTCTTCCAGATTTTTTTGTTTATATATATAGAATTCATCAGTACGGTGTTTTGATGTTTTCGAGGAAGAAGTGTTCATTCAGTTGTTATAGTTTAAAAAAAAAATTAAAATTGTGTCTCCTTACTAATACGTATAAAATAAGTAGATTTTTAGCTAGGTTCCATGATTTGATCAGTTGAGTTTCCAGTAACCCTTTTATAATATTTTTATTTTATTTTATAATTTTTTTTGAATCGATTTTGGATCTCTTGATTTGTTTCATGAATGTTAGTAGTGGTAGAAGGATTGGTCTTATTATAAATATAATGACTGTCGACAACCTGATCTTTTTGAATTTAATAATGTTTAGATGAATTATTTTACATGTTTAAGTATGTGTTTGATTTGAGTATTAAAAAGTTAGTTTACATAAGGTACGTCGAATGGAACAATAAATTCGACCTCCTTAATTTTAGCTATACAATAAGTTGTAATAAAAAAAATTACCTAGATTTAATTTGATGTATTTTTTAAAGTATATAAAATGAGGGAAACTTATATTTATACAATATATGTAAATACAATATATTTAAAATATGCAATTGAATAATCTTATATAGAAAAAAAATATTTATAATATCTTTTGTTTTAAAAAAATAATATAAAAATTGCAAACTCATAGTAATGTAACAATAAATTTGAATATAAAAAAAATAAAACATGAATACAAATAATATATATATATGATAAAATATTAACAAAATTATAAATTAATGTAGAAATTGATTTCCTAAAAGAATATCATAAATAATAAGATTTTTAATATAATAATTAACTTAAAGATTTCTTTACGTAAAAAACATATTTGAATATTTTTTTTAGGAACCTAATATAATAAAAATTAAGGAAAGAAACAAATAGAAATTCTAAATTTTCTAAAAATTTATTTTATGTCAAAAAAATATATACTTGAAGTCATAAAAAAATAACTATTAATGTATTTTTTAAATCCTAATTTAATATAACTTTAATTTTTTGTTCAAAATTTTAGAGAACTATCTTAAGTGTTGCTTGAATGTAGCTACATTTCACCCAAAGATAAAATTTCTCCCAAAATCTCGCCACAAAATATTTGTTGGCTTAAAATCATAATTATTCATTTTTTTTTTGTCAATTTCTTTATGCTTTAATTTTGAAGTCCACATTTTTGAATATATAACAAAAAATTGTAGAGAAAAGTTATTTTTTTATAATAAATAATGAAATGAAACAAAATTATAACAAAAATAGGAACAAAAAATGATTGTAAATTCTCCTCTAGAATTTCTTCCACATACCATTAAGGATACCTCATTGTTAACCATCAAAAAAGAAATTTTTTTGAAGTGAAATTAATTAAACAATGCTATCGTCTCAGTTTCCAAAACTTTTATTAAATATAAGACAAATTCAATTAAAACTTCAAACTTGGCGATATATCAGTATTTGACAGTGCATTGAGTCCCACAAATTATAATTGCTCACATTGATAATTGATGCTCACATAATTGGAAGATGTGTGTTTGCAATGCATTATCACACCAAAACCCAAAATATTAATTGCTTTGTTCAAAGAAGAAGATGAAAAGTTAATTGTTAGAAGAAAAAAAATTGACTTTGATAAGTGAGAAGATAAGTGTTGGAAAAAGAAGGTGAAAAGTTGGTGAAAGTAGTCTTAGAAAACGAAAAACTTTGTAGTAGTGGCGTTGGCACGCTGAATTAATTTTTTTGGGAAGATGGAAAGTAGATCTTTACTATTGAAGAAGATAGTTGAAATTATGCAAGAATTATTTTTATGGCTTTTTTGAAGATGCAAAATAGATTTCTATTACTTGGCTAGAAGGAAAATTGGATAACATCATTGAAACTTGATTTTTTATTTTGAAAGTTGGCAACATCAACTAAACTTTTACTAACATCATTGTTGCATATAGTATTTTGGATCTTACACAAAATGAGGAAGAAGAAATGTTGAAAGACAACAATACAACAAAAATGGCACATTATGTATTTGTGGATTTGTGAAAGATAAAAAATCAAATGCTAAGATGATAGATTTACCAAAAATAATAAATTTTAGGGATGTCCATCCAATACAAATATTTTGTAGAAAGAAAATTTTTATTGTTCATTGCATTCTAGTGCTAAGACAAATAAGTTTTATAATGTGAAAACTTTTTCATTAGCACTTTCACAACAAACTTTATGATTTGAGAATTTCAAAATCGACATTTGGTCTCATACAACTGTTGGTCTTCATAATAAATAATAATATTAATAATAATAATGCATTATAAATACGCAAAATTTTCTTGTTTATTGTGGATATGTTCGTTGATATGCTTTAATGCATTAAGACCATAAAAAATGAATTGCTTCTAGTGGCAATTAATGTTGTGTGAATTAATGCTTGGTGAGAATAAAATTAAAGTCTCAATTATTAATTAATTTTCATTATATTAGTTTCATTAACAATGTTTGAGCATTAATCATTAAGCAAAGTATTTCAAACATATATTTTCATAATCTGGAAAATTTAAAAAAAAATCACATTTTTCAATTACAACTTATTGTAAAGAACTTTGATGTGGATGCTAATTTCGTTACACTCAACTTTGAAAAAGAGAAAATCTATGCCTTCCTCCAAAGCATGAAGAAGGAATGAGTTAACATAACAATTAAATGCGGACTACACTTACTAAGATGTGAGGGTTTGACATGTAGTTGGACTTTTCAGTTACCAATATAAATTGAAATTGGACTTTTGAATTATTGAAATACAAATTCAATTAATAATTTTAATAAATAAAATAAAATAAAAATGCCTAAATAAAAATAAATAAAAGATTAAAATGTCACCAAATAATACAAAATGCTAATTTCAAATCCTAAAAACAAACTTTTTAGTTTATTAAACTATCAAAAACTGAGTTTTGAATTTTGCCAAAATCAATTAAAGAAATAAATATCATTATATAAGTCAAACAAATTTGATGCTCAATAATTATATAATAAAGATTAACTGATTATATAATATAAATAAATCTTCAATCATCGATGACATTGATAAGTATAAATATATGTTTATTTGTTAATCTTAAAATGTTTGCTATCAGTACTATTGGTTATTGTTTTTAATCGTTACTATTATTATTATGATTATTAGTATACAAAAAATATTATTGAAAAAAATAAGTATGTCTTTTTGGTATCGAAAAAAATATTTACTTTACGCTATTTATAGTGATAATTTCTAATCTCAAATATTTTGTAGGATTCTAAAAGATTGAACATTATTTCGGGTATACATCTCTATTGCATACATTATTACTTTGCATATATCATTATTGCATAAAAAAAAAGTGTTTACATATAATTGAATTAAATTAAGTTAAATTGAATAATATAATATATTATTATACATTATTATTAAATAGTAAATAACAAATGGTCAAATATTAATAATTATATTTCTTATATTAAAATTAAAATAGCAAAATACAACTCATAAAATAATAATCCTAAATAATAAAAAATTGGTGTGAGAAGACATCATGAGAGAGCATTGAATGTTTTGGAAATGATTAACTGTTGCATGCTGCAACCAAAAGATGTGCGACAAGAAATCTTTTGTTATCTTTTCACACTAAAGTATGCTTTGGAAGATGCAAAAAGTTACCTAAAACAAAAAAAAAAAGTTTTTCAACAATCCACGTATTTGAATCAGTCATAAAAAATTACTTTATACTTTAATTTCAATTTTAAAGTATCTTCGGTAATGCATAAGGAAAAAATATCAAAGTACTTATTTGACCAAAAAAGATTATTATAGTTAAATACATACCTTTTTCTTGTAAATGAACTGTAATGAAACCATCTTTAAACTTTGCAGCTGGTAAACTTAGTGTACTGAGTGTCCATTGATATATCTATATGTCTGCAAGAGATTTGGTAAAGAAGACAATGTAACAAATATATAATTATAAATGTAAAATAAATCCAATATTATTAAAGAAATGAAAAATGAAGAATTAAATAATTACATTTAAACTTAGTAAATATACAAAAGGTACACTTAGTTATAATTAATTACCTTCAATGATAATAAGTAGTCTTAAACAGATGAACGATCCACTAGATCTAAACATATGTCGAGGAATTGAAAATTTAAATCAAAATTGAAGAATAAAAACGTAGAAAAACAAACAACCAAATCTTAGAGAAGAAGAGAATATCAGAATAAAAACGTAGAAAAAACAAACAACCAAATCTTAGAGAAGAAGAGAATATCAACCAAAGTATGAAACTTGTGTACCTTTATTATCGTCGTCAAAGAGTGAAAGGTTAAAAGATTCAACCTTTAATATGTAGAAGAACGAAAATACGAACAAAAAGTAAATCTGAGAAAAAAATACCAATCAAACAGATAAATGCAACAAAGTAAAGTAGATTTGAAAACAAAACATTTATCTAACAAAAAAATAGAACAAAAATAAGTAGATCTCAGACAAAAATACCCATAAAAAAGAAAAATAATAGAAAAAAATAAGATCTAAGAAGATGGTAGAAGAACAACAAAAATTAGAAGTTGTTACCTTGTTTTTAGTACGGTGAAGGTCCTAAAAAATCTCAGAGGAAAACATCAACAACAAAAAAAGTATATCTGAGAAGAACAAATCCATCCAACAATAGATCTGAGAAAAAAACCTCGACCCAACACATTTTGTCAACAAAGAAAAGTAAATTTGAAAAAATCCACCGAACAAAAATAAGTAGATCTTACCGAAAAATATCCATGAAAAACACAAATAATAGAAAACAAAGTAGATCGGAGAAGATGGTAGTAGATCTAAGAAAACAAAAATTAGAAGTTGTTACCTTATTTTTAGTACAGTGAAGGTCCTCAAAAATCTCAGAGGAAAACATCAACAAAAAATATCTGAGAAGAAAAAATCCATCAAACAGTAGATATGAGAAAAAAACCTCGACCCAACACATTTTGTCAACAAAGAAAAGAAAATCTGAAAAAATTCACCGAACAAAAATAAGTAGATCTTACAGAAAAATATCCCCGAAAAACAAAAATAATAGAAAACAAAGTAGATCTGAGAAGATGGTAGAAGAACGAAAAAATAAAAATAAAATTCTTGTTACCTTTTTTGTATTCGTCAAGTTGCTCAAGGCTCTCAGAGCAAAACATCAACCAAAAGAAAGGTAGATCTGAGAAGAAGAAAATCCATCTAACAATATACATGGAAAAAGAAATCTGAGAGCAAATAAACCATTCAAAAGAGAAATAGATCTGAAAGAAAAAACTAAATCCAACAAATCTCGTAACAAAAGAAAAGTAGATCTGAAAGAAAAACATTGATCCACCAAAAAAATAAAACAAAAATAAGTAGATATCAGAGAAAAATATGCATTAAACAAAAAAAGAATAGAAAGAAACACAAGAAGGTAAAAGAACAACAAAAATGAGAAGTGGTTACCTTTTTTTAAGTCTCGTAAAGGTGCTCAAGAATATAAGAGGAAAAAATGAACCAAAAGGAAAGTAGATCTGAGAAGAACAAATTCATCCAACAGTAAATCTGAGACAAAAACCTCGATACAACAAAGAAGATTAGTTAAATATGATAGAAGAATGAAAAATCGCAGAAAAGTTGTTACCTTTTTTGTGTTCTTCACGTTGCTCATAATTCTGAGAGCAAAAACATCGATGTAACACAAAAATAAAACAAATACAAAGTATATCTAAGAGCAAAATCGAGATCAAAACTCGAGACCCAGCAGAAAAGAACCAAAAAGATTATTTTTTGAGAGTAGATCTGAATGTTTGAGTCAGAAAGACAAATATGAAGTCTCGTAAAACAAATACAAAGTAGATCTAAGAGCAAAATAGAGATCAAAACTCGATATCCAACATAAAAGAACCAAAAAGATTATTTTTTGAGTAGATCTGAATGTTTGAGTCTAAAAAGACAGAGATGAAGTCTCGCCATGGTGTGGTGTTCTGTGTGAGTGAGAAAGAGAGAGATGAAGCTGAAGATTTGGTGTTCGCCATGGTGTGGTGTGTGGGTGATCCAGAGACAGATGAGCAAGCTGAGAGGTTTGAGAAAGAGAGAGAAGAAGCTTTGAAGAGGTTTGAGAAAGGGAGAGAAGACGATGAAAAGGTTTGAGGAAGAGAGAGAAGAAGATGAAGGGGTTTGAGAAAGAGAGAGAAGTTTGAAAGAGATGATAATGTGTGGCATACGGAGAGATGAAAATGTTTGTTTTTGATTTATTTTTTAATCTTCAAAATTCTGAGAAGATGACACGTAAACATATTTTCCATATTTTCCTGTTGTAGAAAGAAAAATCTGAATTCAACTGTTTCAGAAATATTAAAATATTGAAAACTTTGCCATTTGTTAGTTCACATTTGTATATAGATATAGATATTTATTTATAAGTATATATATATATATATAAATAAAAATTTAACAAAAAAAAAAAATTCAGTGGCATATCAGTCTGACCCGACCCATTTTTAGTGGATCAAGGACAGATTGGACCAAAACGGGTCAGGCTGGTCCGTTTTGCCACACCAACATATAAGTGACATTTGAGAATTTTTAAAAAAAAATTCAATAACTTATATTTTCTTTCTATTATTACTAATCTATGATAATTTTCATAGAAATTACATTAACAATAATAAATAAGGAAGAAGATGATCACAACCTAAATGAAGATAAAATCTACAAATGAAAAAGAACAAAAATGCGATTTGATATATGCAAAACTAAGTGAAACTTGATTAATTTTTAGTACTGTCTCCTTTAATTAAACTTAAATTTTTATCATACTAAATATTTCCTTTAATTTGTAAAATAACTTAACTTCTAATAACATAGTGAAAAAATATTGGAAACTTGTTTTTTTTATTATATCTTTGAAACATTATATTTTTGCATAATGTAATCAAAAAATTGTTGTCACATTATATCTATGGGAGTATTTTTCTTATGATGTATTATTTGCAAAACTCTTCTTGATCAAAATGTTTAGGTTGCATAACTAGTTGCTATAATGTATTCCACTTTGGTTGTTGAGAGTGCAATGAGCGGTTTCTTTGACGATGATGATATTGTACCATTGCCAATATAATATGTTTGTCATGATATTACATTTTTCTTCTTTCTCTTGATAAGAGAACTTCATATCCTTCACAGTGGACCGTTTGGGTTTTCGGTGAGGCTTCAAGATGAGGGATAATGGTGAAGATTTATTATGAGGATTTTTGGTGAGGTTGGATTTGGATTTCCAGCAAGTCTCGACTAGTGTTCACTTGAAAGGCCTGACGAGGTTCAAGTCTGAAATGGTCAAAGGTTTGATCAATTTGGATGGAAGGCTCCACCAAAGTTGGTGTGGAAGGCTTGATGAGGTTCATTTGCTTGACTGTTTGAAATGTTTAGAAACAATAATGGTTATTGAAATGAGAGTTTTGAAAACGAGAGGGAAAACTTTCATAAATAAGAAAAGTCTTAGTAACAAGAATGGTGATTTATTTTTGGGATATGGTGTTTTCCTTTTTTTTTGCGAAAAAAGAATTTAATGAGAGGGAGTTTTGTTTTAGTAAGAAAAAAAAAAGTATTGAGATGGAAATGAGCACATGATAAAAGAAAATAGTATAATGACATTTTGAAAATGTCATATTTTTGCATACAAAAGTGTGATAGTTATAGAACTGTCATATTCACTACTACTTTTTTGACTTGATAACTCGACCTTTATGTTTCGGTTGCAAAGCAAACGAAACATATAAACACGCAGTGGCGATTTTTAAATTTTTGCAACCTTTTATGCCTTAATTATCATAATATCGGAGGTAGAATCCCTCATTTTGCCTCTGTCCACACAAACCTGAGGCCTAATGCTTGCCAAAATTTTCAACTTTCCCGCTATATTGAATTTTTCAATTTGAATGAAAAGGCTTTTGTCTCGGTTGTCCAAGACCCGAGGCATAAACTTGTTTTTTACTTCGATTTTAGTTGAACCTGAGGGAGGTAAGTTGGTTTAATGATAAAATTTTTTAATTTTTTTTGCTTTGTTTTATGCCCCGTTTGTCTTTGAACCGAGGTAGAAAGGGGTTTTATGTCTGAATTTTTAATTCAACCGAGGCAAAAGAGTTAGGTTAAAAAAGATTCAAATCAGAACAAATTGCACTTTGTCTTCTCATTTTCTCTGTTACGCGCAAGGTGCATTCTCCATTTCTCTACACGTGACCACCGCACCACCCATTTTCTCTATTGTTTTGCCGTCGTGTCTAACAGTTGCGTCTCCTACCGTTGTTGCCCCTTCGACCATCATTTTGCAACGACGAGAACAATTGTTGGGCTACCATGTTCGTTCGTGCATTGCTTGGTATTTTTTGCATTTTTGTTTTGCAATTTAAGTACCTTTTTTTGGGTGTTTTTGTCCATTTGATTACCAGAAGTGCTTTTCGTTTGATTTCGGAGGGTTCTACATGAACAATTGTGGAAGTGGTGAAGATAGTTGAAGTGATGATTCAAGCTGCTTGGTCTTTCATAGCGTGAAGTTGCATAGATGATTCATTTGGAACATAATAGGAGAAGCAAGATTCATTAGTGTTAGTTGAAGTAAGTATGGAATTTCTTCATTTGGTTGGATGGCTAAGATGAGTGAGTTTTGGTGTGTTTTTGTTTAGGCGTAATTCATTTATAGGTTGATTCAATTTCTTTGTCGATGAAATTTCCTTCATTGGGTGCTGCAATTTCTTGAAACAGGAGGTGCAACAAAACTATAAAATTATTGAAGCTTGCGATTTCTTTTTTAATTTTTAATGCCTATTAGGCCTCTATTATTCTATAACTGAGGTAGTAAGTCTCAATTTTTTTGTCTCGGTTGCCTTTAAACCCGAGGTAGTAAGGGTTGAATATGCCTTGGTTATGATCCGAGGAAGAAAGGTCACCCTTTTTTACCTTGGTTGGATATGCCTCGTGTGTTAAATCAAAGTCAAATGATCAAAATAATTGCGGTCGAAATCCTTTCATGCACTTGTGATTATAAGACAAATTATGGAAATTTTTTAAAACTGTCATGTTAAAATTACAAACTTTAACATTAGTTTTTGTAGTAGAGAAATGAAAAATTAACTATCTTTCAAAATCAACTTACTCTTAAATTATATAAATGGTCATTTTATCATTCATATATATATATATATATATATATATATATATATATATATATAACGTTTTACTTATTTGGATACGAGACTTGAAACTAATTTGATCTTGATTGAAAATGAGATTGTTTATGTTGTTAATGAGATATTACAAAATATGTTGCATAAGTTTCTTTTAGTGGAAATTTCTAAACATTGGAGAGAAAGAAGATTCCAAATCAAGTTTTCTTTAAGAAAGAAAGGATTAAAACTCCTACAAAAGCATTTCGAGGACTTGAAGATCATATTGAAAAAATTATCAAGTCATTCATAGACAAGAAGATGATGGAAATGTTAATCAATCATATTCAAATTCTTCAATGGTTATCATCTCAAAACGACTATAAAGTGGATGTCAAGCTGATAAAAGAAAATACAGAACTGCAATATACATTCAAGTGAAATAGAGTTATCGAGAAAAATTCAAAATTAAAGCCTTGAGCATATATAGTCAAATATAAAGTCTTGTGTGAAAATATTTACTTTGAGAGCTTAAATTTTTCTCTTTTTCTTTGAGAGTATTTTCTCATTTTATTTAAAAGTTCTTTATCTCAAGAGGAGATTAAGAAGGATACATGAAAAGGTTATTTGATAAATAGATGTAGCCCTAAAGTCAGGAGTGAACTAATATAAATATTCTTCTTTATATTTGATATATTTTTTGGATACTTTGATGTCACAACCTATCCCTTTGAGGTCATTTTGAAGGAGATCGTTAATTGTTTTATGTCTTCATTTATTGTGTGCTCGAACAACATCTTGAGTCAATTATGGCCAAAGCTTGTAATAGTTTTAATAGGGCCTTCATGAAATTGTTACGAAATGGTGAATATTTTATTTTTGTATGCAAGTTACCCTTCAAAGGTAGAATGTTGATAGCAATGAAGGTAGCACCTAGTGAACTTCATCATAATAACCGAGCCCTTTTAAAAGCTTTTTCAGTTTCAGTCACTACTCCTAATAAATAAACTAATGTATATGTTTACAGCTAAAATATGGTCTTAAGATCGGTTGGATATCCCAAAATGATGTTCAACCTGGTCTTTTTTTACCATTTATACTTCATCTCTTAAAAGTTTTAAAAATAACTTTTTTATACTGAAATGCTTGCACAAGATTTTCAAAGGAATTTTTCCCCTTGGTTTCCTTATATTAACAAACCTGATAAATTCATAAAACATTTACCTGAATAAGTAGTAAAGGTGTTCTTAGAAAATAGCAATTTTATCTCTTAAAAGAATAAATTGAGCTGACCCATTTCTTAAAGTTTGAAAAGGTTTAATGTCCTCAAATTGAGGGCATAGTTAGCCAGGTAGCAATTTGTAAATGGACCGCAAGGACAGTGAATGAGTAAAAGGGGCAGTTGCTGACACTAAAATAGATTTTTGGACATTTTGTATGATATGTATGCAGCCAAGGGTAGGCATTCATTTCAAGTTTTCTACATTTGTCTTTCTCTCCTTCTCATGCATGCATGCTCCTTCCTTTTTAAAGGCCATCTGTCATTGCTTTATCATATTCTTATAATATATTTTTTTACTGCTAAATTTTAATTATTTTTTTATAATATAATATGGTATTTTTTAGTGATTTTGAAATATTAAATAAAAAAATAGAAAATCATTCAAAATATACACATAAAATTATAAGAAAAAATTAAAATTTAATAGTCAAAATATCATTCTCCCGAATATATTTTTCATTTCATTTTTTAAATAATTAATATATAAGCAACTCTAAAATATTAGAGAGAGTTGAATATGTGGATGAATTAAATTCCACCAACTTTGATTTTCGATATGCACACTGCCAAAAGTAATTGACATTAATAACAAAAGAAAGGGTGTCAGTGTAATTGCATCATCATGAACACTACTATAAAACATGCCTCTGCCTTCAGATATATCTCACTCAACATTTGAAGCTCCTCCTCATACCAAATTCACAACACTTCAAATGCAAGATTCTGCTTCAAAAATGGAGAACAAAAGGAAGACTTTGCTGTTGCTGCTGCTGCTCGTGGCTGAATCATTCTTCTGCATGCCAAATGTAAGATTCAAGATACACTCCTAAAACATATATGCTTACTCTTACATCACAATTTTTTTCCATCACAAGAAAGAAAACTTTGCAGGTGACTGATGCTGCTTCTGATGTGAACTTTGAAGGCCATCTCACCCATTCTGAGGTTGCATGTCGTTTAGCCACCTTTTTGAACTTTGTTCTTTGCCTCTTAATTATCACTGTTTTCACTGCCTTGGCCTTCTTTTCTGCAGCTGGTGAAACGACCCACCAGAAAGTTTTTGTCATTTGTGGGTATGTATAATTACTTTTCTCACTTCTTTTTATCTTTTTAGAAGATAAAACTCGAAAAAGATTGAAGATTTTGTCGTTGTTGTTGTTGTGTGTTTGGAAGATTGTGGAGAGAGGTGCAGAGTGAGATGCAGTTTGCAGTCAAGGCCAAAGATCTGTGCAAGAGCTTGCGGGACATGCTGTTCAAGGTGCAACTGTGTTCCTCCGGGCACTTATGGGAACAGAGAGGTGTGTGGAAAGTGTTACACAGACATGATCACTCATGGAAACAAACCTAAGTGTCCCTAGAACACACTCTTCTTCATCTCTCTCCACACACTTGGATCCATCCAATTTCATTTTCTCTCTCTACTTTTCACTGCATAATGCCTTATGTATTTCGTTTATTTAATCATCACTTTTTGTATCCCTCTGCTGTGCCTTAATTATCTCAATGAATGTATAAGTTGTGGAGTAGATTTGTAACTATATACATCTTCCTCCTGTGTTTATGGATCAAACGAAACAATGTTTTTTGATATTTTAACTCAGGTAATAAAGTACTTTTTTTAAATAAAAAAAAGAGCAAGTATTTAGAAGGAAAACGAATTTTTAACAACTTTTAGGAGTGCTTTTGTTATTGAAAAGATTAATTTTTGTATTTATAAAAAAATCAAAATTATTGAAGGGTAGTAGTGGTGGTAAAGTGTGTGTAAATATTTGGTAGAAGTGGATATTAAAAATATTAAATTCATACTTTTTTTCAAATTGTAATGAAACTAACTTCTTAATGAATTTAATTATTAATATTGACATAGATTTCATACCCCAATTAACACGATAAATATTATTGTTCAAATTAAGCATAACAACCTAAAGACTTACTTTACATATTTTCAACTCATAGCATTTAAATGATATTTCTAACTCTACATGCTACTTTAGGAACAAATTAAAACCAAAAGCATTTTACTATACCAACGTTGTTTTTCAACGTATTAACTCCAGAATAATCAAAACACAAATTGCAAATATTCTAAAGGTTAACTGAGAAGAATCAAAGTTCTCAACACAACTAAGAAATAAAATGAAATCAAAAAGAAATTCAAAATAAAATAAATTTATTTTCTTTAAAAATTTAACTGAAAAAAATGTATCCACGTTCTCAATATCATCCACGGAACACGGTTTGATACTAAAAAAAATGAGTAATAAAGTCAAATTTAAATAAAAAAGAATGAAAATTATGAAGTATCACTACTGCATTTACTAGCTATGGTAACATGGGCTTGTTACATTTACTAAAAGTGTTACTGTATATATACTATGGTAACATTTTCTTAAAAATGTTACTGCAAATAATATTAAAGTAATATTGTAA
>Ga0214544_1002902_pt1 | contig 35797 bp, 27 predicted proteins | sample CNSS3metaG_FD_160074 | JGI IMG/M metagenome (GOLD analysis project Ga0214544, IMG submission 160074) | Root nodule microbial communities from cowpea collected in UCLA plant growth center, Los Angeles, California, USA - CNSS3 | ecosystem: Host-associated > Plants > Roots > Nodule | place: USA...
TTTCCTCTCCTAAAACATCACAAATGTAACCACTCATAAAGTCTGCTCAATAACTCCTAATTTAAGTTTATCCTAACAAAACTCCCCCGTAAACTTAAATACTTCTTCCATCCTTCATTCCGATTAGATTTTTATAGTTATTGAACAACACAGTTGGCAATGGCTTTGTAAATAAGTCTGCAATTTGATCTCTGCTTCCCACGTGCACCATCTCTACATTACCTTCCTTCACCTGTTCTCGGATGAAATGAAATTTCACATCAATGTGCTTACTCCTTCCATGGTTGACCGGATTCTTTGCCAACTCAATAGCCGACTTGTTATCTACTCGAATTACAGTCCCTCCTTTTTGTTTCATCTCCAGTTTGCTTAGAAGATTTCTAAGCCATATTGCATGACATACACTCAATGATGCTGCAACGTACTCAGCTTCGCATGTAGACAACGTCACTATAGGTTGCTTCTTTGAGAGCCAGGTAAACGCCGTGTTGCTCATGAAGAATACATACCCGGATGTGCTTCTCCGGTCATCTACATCTCCGCACCAATCACTGTCCGAGTACCCTACTAATCGGTAATCGTCCGACCTAGTGTAGTATAATCCGAGTGATGTTGTTCCCCGCACATACCTCAATATTCTTTTCAGTGCTCTCCAATGTGTGTAGGTCGGCTCCTCCATGTATCGACTAACTATACCAACGCTTAGTAACAAATCCGGCCTTGTACTCGTCAAGTAACGAAGACTTCCAACCAAGCTTCTGTATTTGTTGGCATCTACGTGATCTCCTCCATCAAACTTTGAAAGTTTTGTACCTGGTTCCATTGGGGTTGAAACCGGGCTGCACCTCGCCATCTTGAATTTACTCAGAATGTCCTCGGCATACCTTTCTTGAGACACAAAGATGTCTGTCTCAAGTTGTTTGACTTCTAGCCCGAGAAAGTATCTCATGTGTCCCAAGTCCGTCATTTCAAACTCTTTCTCCATGGTTCTTTTGAACTTCTTGATTAATTCTGCATCATTACCCATGAACACAAGGTCATCAACATAAAGAGCTATAAACATTATCCTACCTCCATGCTTCTTTATATATAGTGCGTGTTCAACCGGACATTGTTCATATTTATTTTCCACGAAATAAGTGTGGATTCGGTCATTCCACGTCCTTGGAGCTTGCTTCAGGCCATAAAGAGCCTTCTTCAGCCTCAACACCTTCTTTTCTTCACCTCTCCTCATGTATCCGAGTGGTTCCTCAATGTAGACCTCTTCCTTTAACACACCATTTAGAAAAGCCGACTTTACGTCCATTTGGAAAATGGGCCATTTGTTCTGAGCTGCTATAGAAATTAGTAGACGAATAGTCTCCATCCTAGTAACAGGTGCAAACACCTCGGCATAGTCAACTCCTTCCATCTGTCTATAGCCTTTTGCCACCAATCGAGCTTTATATCGCTTTATCTCACCTTGTGCGTTCATTTTCTTCTTGAAAACCCACTTTACTCCAATGGTCCAAGCTCCTTGTGGTAACTCAGATAGTTCCCACGTGTTGTTACGTTCTATAGCAGCAATCTTCTCGTCCATTGCCTTCTTCCATTTCTCATCCACCACGGCTTCTTCAAATCTAACATCTTCCGATTCTGCCAAAAGACACACAACATGTACCTCGTTAGTTGTATTATATATGTCTTGTAGGCTCTGAGTTTTAGGCTGCAATGGTTCTTCTTCCTCGTCGGAGACCTCCTGTTTTTTTGCTGGTACATTGTCCAAATTTCTTCTTTCACTTGTCGGGCTTCCAAAGGTAGTTTCTGAGCTCCCACTTGTCGTTGCATTGCTCTTAACTGCACTGCTGAGTTGTTCCATTCGTTCTCCTCATCTATTACAACATCTCGACTCACAAGAACTTTGTTTGTTACTGGATTAAACAATTTATAGCCCTTTGTTTTTTCATCATATCCAATAAAAACAAGTTTCTTACTCATGTCCTCGAGCTTGGTTCTTTGTTGTGCTGAAACATGAGCATATGCTACACTGCCAAATACCTTCAAGTGAGATACACATGGTTTCTTTCCACTCCATGCTTCATGTGGTGTCTGTCCATTGAGTTTTGCATGAGGACACCTGTTCTGCACATATACTGCACACTGCACTGCTTCAGCCCAAAATTCTTTTCACATATTCTTATCTTTCAACATTGCTCGAATCATGTTGAGAATTGTCTAATTCTTCCTTTCAGCAACTCCATTCTGTTGTGGTGAGTATGAAGTTGTCAAAAATCTTCTAATGCCAAGCTCCTCACAATACCTCATGAACTCGGCTGATGTGTATTCACCTCCTCTATCTAACCGAACAACTTTAATTTTTGTGCCCGTTTCATTCTTATTCATTACTTTAAATTTCTTAAACACTCTAAATACTTCAGATTTCTCCTTCAAAAAATAAACCCATGTCTTCCGAGAGAAATCATCAATAAATGTTAAAAAATACCTCTTACCACTGAAAGATACAGGAGTAATTGGTCCACAAACATCTGTATGCACCAGGCCGAGTTGTTCCTTCACCTGATACTCAGTTGTCTTTGGAAACGAGGCTCTCTGGTGCTTGCCAAGTACACAATCTTCACAAAAATTCTTCTTAAATTCTATGTTTGGCAATCCACGCACCATTTCTTTCAGTACTAGCTCGGTCAACCCTCCAAAGTGCAAATGGCCTAATCGAAAATGCCACTTCATTGCTTCATCCTCGACGTCGAGTTTCAAACACCTAAGCTTCAGTTTATACATTCTGTTTTGTTTCATTTCTACTCGGGTAATAAGGTGTCTGAGATTATCCCTCAACTCCAGCACTCGATCTTTCATGATGACTGAGTACCCCTTTTCCATTAACTGCCCCATACTTAATATGTTGGTTTTGAGGTCGGGTACGTAGTACACATCCCGAATTGTCCCAATTCGTCCATTCTTTTGAGAAAAACATATCGGACCTCGTCCTTTTACCATCACCTTGGAAGCGTCTCCAAATGACACATGTCCAGCTTCAATTTTGGAGAGCTCATCAAACATATTTTCATCTCCGCACATATGGTTACTAGCTCCAGTGTCTAGATACCAGATCGAGTTATTTTGGACTCGCAAACAAAACTCAGTGTTTGTGCTAGAGTTCGGACCAAGCTCGATATCCGAGCTCTTTGTCAACAACATCTCATCCTCATCAATTTCCTCCCATGCCAAATTCTTCATATCATCTACCGAGCTCTTCACATCATGTGCCAAGCTCGCTTCGCTACTGGCCATCAACAATATTCCAGCTTGTTCTTCAACCTCTTCTGTAAGAAGATTGGTTGATTCATTTCTCCTATTTTGAGACCGACAATCCTTTGCAAAATGACCAGTCTTACCACAGTTATAACACTTGACCGATCTACACTCATTTGCATAGTGACCGGGCTTGCCGCACTTGTAGCACTCACCATTGTTGCCTGACCGACCTCCTCGGCCTCCACCTCGACCTCGGCCTCGCCAATTTTGCTGGCTGGGAGCGCCGTCTTCGTAATCATCTCGACCTTGACCACTACGTCCTCGACCTCTGCCTCTAGGACCTCGGTTTTGACTCTCGTGATCTCTTCCTCCTCTGCCCCGAGTGTTCTGAGTTCCAAACGCCTTTTTCTCCTTGAAATTTGTCCTTGCTTGGAGAGCTTGGCCAAGGTAGTCCTCCTTCGTCTTTCTTCTTCTTTGTTCATAGGCTCCTAGAGACCCAGCAAGCTCCTCCACCGTGAGCTTTGAGAGGTCTTTGGATTTCTCTATAGCACACACAATGTTGTCGAAGTCAATTGTCATTAACCTCAAAATTTTCTCCACAACTCGGTTTGCAGGCAACGACTCCCCATTCTTGCCAAGTTGGTTTGCCACAGTCTCCACCCGAGATATGAACTCGGTTACCCCCTCGTTCTCCTTCATCAGCAACCTCTCAAACTCTCCTCTGAGAGCTTGAAGACGAACTTGTTTCACACGGTCATCTCCCTTATATGTTTTCTCCAAGATCTCCCACGCCTCTTTTGAAGTCGTAGCGTTTGCTAACTTCTCAAGGCCTGCATCGTCCACAGCTTGGTACAATGCATACATAGCTTTCCTATCTTTGACTCGTGTTTTCTTCAACGCAACAATCTGGGCAATTGTCTGTTCATCAAAATCCTCTGGCTCTTCAAAGCCACCTTGAACTACATCCCATACGTCTTAGGATCCGAGGTAGGCCTTCATCTGCATGCTCCACTTATCGTAGTCGGATTTTTGTGTCAGCTGGGGTAAGGACATATTGTTGGCCATCACTCACACTTTTTTCACTCTCAGACACTCAGGCTAACTGGCTCTTGATACCACTTTGTTAGCAAAGGCACTCTATCTTTGTAAATATGATTTATTTCACTTGTGTATTTCATATGAGCAAGACACTACAATTTAAAGGACTTACATTTGGCTTTTCATCTACAAGCCATAATGTCTCCAATTATTATAAAAACATAACACTAATCACCATTAACATCCAAAACATAACACATAAAACTTTTGACTTTTCCTCTCCTAAAACATCACAAATGTAACCACTCATAAAGTCTGCTCAATAACTCCTAATTTAAGTTTATCCTAACAATAGTACCCTCCAACCAAATCAACATGCATTCATGTTAACTCTAAAATAAGCAACCAAATACACACAAAAAAAGAGGAAAACACGACAATGTGAGAGTTGGCTTGACTATGAGGTGGTTAGATATACACATACACGCATGGTTGCGCCATCAGAAAGACCAGAGTCCCTTCATATACTTCTTTGAGAATTTCTCCTCATTGTTTAGAATCACTTTTGCTGACTCCATCAGGGTAAGCCTTTGGTTCCTGATAACCTCTAGGTAGTGTAAATCAGGTGTTCCTGATAACCTCTAAGATTTTCTTAGAGGATAACATGTTAATCTCCTCTTTAAACAGATTCAATTAACATCAAGTGATAAAATATTGGAAACTCATTTTATGCTTAAAACTAGGAAAACTTAGATAGTTAGCCTAAGAATAGTAGTTAATTAGATGATTTTTAAAGGTAAGCATGATGTACACTGATGCAGTGGATCCAGTTCTAGTGCCAAAAATTCCATCCAAGAGAGTCCTGAAATCCTTGAACTTCAATGAATAAGTATAATATTTTAGAAGTAAATGGACATAGAAATGTAATGTCAAAGAATCAGACATTACTTGCCAACCAACACCACAACCAAGCACAAATGGTGGAATAGGGGTTGCTTTACCTAATCTTGATGCCACAATGAATGTCCCTGTTGATTGTCCTTAAATAATGAAAATGGCAAAACTTATATCAAATACATCTAAATAAAAAAGAACATCAATAATACCCCTTAAAATTTGGAGTAGTCAAATTACAAGATAATGTCAAAAAGACTGGGGCAAGTTCACAAATTTTTTTTAAATTTAATGTGTTGTTCACCAAGTCGTACTGATATAGGTACACAATGTCATGTGCAAAATATTGCTAGCATTAGACTTTGTGATTATGATTGTTTTATTTCAATAATATAAAAACCATCCTCACAAGTATTTTTACATTAAAAAAAACGAACCTCTATAGGTGCAACAAGAGAAGTAGAAACCATAGAAAAAATATCAGCAACATTGAAAGAAGGGCGTCCCCATCGAAATGGATATGGAACTCTTATCCTGCACAGATGGAATGATGTCTAATTGAAGAACAAAGCTTTAGATAACCATTCACATGAAACCATTAGAAAAATGACCAGGCATGCAACTCCAAGTACAAAATAAAAAACTAGTTTAATGTTTTAAAGCCTTTGATGTTACCATTATCATCTATCACGTCACAAACACAAAATATAGATCTGAAAAACTGCACGAGTCTTAATAACACAAAACAAGCTACTTAAGACTTACTAGGGAGTGTAAGGCCCATTAAAAAAATTCACTTCATTATTTCTGCCCTAAAGTAAAGGGCTGCCTTTTTTTTATTGGGCCTAGGGCTGGCCCAAGTGATATAACCAAACCCTAATCTAACCTAACCCTCTCACTCTCACTATTCCATAGAACCAGCTGTCACCCCTCTTGGCCCCTCACAGAACGCTCTGCTAGGGTGTGCTCTAGGTCTTCTTCGAGCTAACGCACACCAGCTCCTACTCCACGTAAGTCACTCCTCAGCTCATGCTCCTTATTTTCATGGTCTATGTTCATTGTTACTGTTAGGGTTTGGTAATAAACCGCCCCTTTCCTCTGTTTTACCGTTTGTTCCAGCTTGTTGACCATCCTAGGGACAATTTTGCTCATTGTGTGCATGTCGGAGCGTCCCGCTAGCTTGATTTCTAGGTACGAGAAGTTAGGGTTTCGAGTTTTGTTGGTTGTGGCTTGTTCTTGAGCTTGCTTATTGTTTGTATGGATAAATTACTATTCTAGTGCGTGAAGTGCTTGATATGCTTGGTTGAGTTAGAAAAACACATCTGTTGCAGGTGAATCAGGGCGAGAGCTGTTAATCTCGCCCAGGCGAGTCGGACTCTCCTAAGCGAGTCTGGCGAAGGCTCGCCCAAACCAGTTTGCACGAAAAGTCGCCCAGGCGACCCGCTCAAATTTTTGAGCGAGCGAACAACTCGCCCAAGCGAGAGGGGTCTCGCCTAAGCGAGATCCCGCGTTGTTTTCTTGTTCCTGTTTTGAGCCCTCGCCTAGGCGAATGGGGACTCGCCTGAGCGAGACCCTTCAGCCTGAGCGAGGTGATAGGCGAGACAGTACTGTGTTTGGATGTTTGTTTATTCCTGGATGATTGGTTTTGGTTTGGGTATGAATGTTATGATCAGGGACATGTATATAATTGAGTATGATGTATACGTAGCATGATTCATGAATTACAAATGATGGGTTTGGTATGAGTATCGGCATGTTAACTAAATGAGGTGGGTGTTATTAGAGTGGCATGATAATGAGATGAGTTGGATTATATGTACATTGATGGATTATGATGAGTCCAAATGAGTTGGACCTGGAAACGTGAAAGGTAAAGGCTTTAAAGGTTGACATAATGAATGTATCCTTGCATGGTGAATATTATTTGACTATATGATCGTATTTTGTCTGTGTCAGTGCATAATTCCTTGGGGTCTCTAGGTGAAACTTTCAGGGCCGCGCTTCAGTGGTCGAGACGTAATTCCATGGCCCCTGTTAGTGGGTGTCCATGGTGGTGCCCCATCTGTATAACTAGGTAAGATTCAAGTTAAGGTTGCATCCTAACACTCTAAGGAGTCAGTTAGTCTCACTTAGAGCGGACTGACTCCTGTGTTGACAGTAGCAGAAGGCCCGAAATTCATTAAAGGCTAACCTTGTGGTGAGGGAAAATTGATTCATTGTAACACTTATAACACATAGCTTGGGGGTGAGCAGCTCGGGGGTGAGCAGAGGTATCTACCACAAGTGCAAGCATCCGCTGAATCCGACCAGGTTATACGTATCTTGATGAGTCGAGTCGAGTCGCGTCGTAGTGTATCGATTGAAAGTCATAACATGCTTGGTTGTTGTATGGATATTGAATGGTGAAAATATATTTGACTGTATGATGAGAATGTTGTTGGCTCTAGCTTACCCTATTTGTTGTATGGTTGTCTTGTATGTGGCTATCCTTTCTTGCGATGATCATCAATTCAATTGATGGGAGCAGATGGGCGAGGTTCCCGCGGTTAGCAAGGAAATGGCGATTCCGCTGCTTAGCCATCTGGGCTAGACTTTATATTTCTTTCCTTCATGGTTTTCGTTAGGGATATGGCCCATGTATTGTTTTACGCCTTGCTACCCTTTTCTCTTTTGCTAGACTTGTATTTGGTTTCTGTTGGCATCGTGGTGTGCCCAGGTTGTAGGGGTTGTGTTAAGGACCCCAGGACTACGCTACAGTACTACAACCTTATGCAGTTTGATAACAGTCTGTACTTGATTTTTTCTTGTCCAAAACATGCTTCCTTGAGTTCTTGCTTATTTTCCTCCACCACAAATGCTTCCTATAACTTGTTTAACACACTCAAAATAGAGATTAGATGTAAAACAAGCATAAAGTAATTAAAACCCAAAACAATACAAAACACACTAAACTTGAAAATATAACAAGATAAAAGCTAGGAAAGAGTTGATTTATTCATGATAATAAACACACAAAAACATGTAAGAAGCAACATTATCATATTCTCCTCTGATTTTCTTCTAAATAATCTAATATCTTCAAGATATATTTGTTTGTTTTGGAGATCTAAAAAGATTTAAAAAGATCTTGAATATTTAAAACAATTTGGTAGTTATTATCTTCTGATATTTTATGATATAATTAAATAAGATTATTTAAAAATATCAAATAAAATATCTAAAGATATATTTTCCCCAAATTATCTTTTATCATGAATATTTATGATTTATCATGAATATTTTGTTGCTTGTTCTCTCTTCTTGGCTTAGCCAAACTTTCCACCTTCTCAAGCTTTTCTTGCCTTCTTCATGCATGCTAAGTTTGGATTTTTGTGCTTTTGATAATTTTCTATTCTTTTCCATAAGCTCAACTTAGGTGCAACTTCACTATCACACCTAAAAATATCCAAAGAAGGTTACCAACCACTACCAATTTTGTATTCTGCATACTACTGCCTTTTTTTTTAATTTATTCTTACAAATAACATGTAATTTTTTTTAGATGGTCTATGATAACACATTGAACAAACCCTAGTTCCATTTTCATTGGTCAATTTCATTAGCGATTTGATCAACTTCGTACAAAACAAGTACTACTTAAGTTAACTAAATTACATTTTTATTTTCATTCGCATCTAATGTCAACCATTTGCTTTCAGTTCTTGTGGACACCTTATCGACAAAATGAAATAAGTCGATTGATTGTCGTTGTCACCCCTCCGGTATCAAGAGAAAAAAGTACCTATGATTTGGTTCGCAACGTTGAATTTCAACAAGCGGATCGGGTCATGTGACAATTTGGTTTCACACAAAATATCCCGTTTGACCCGGTCAACCTCATTCAGGTTCACAGAGACGATTTGAGAGGGATAAATGATAGAGATTGGGCAGCATATCATCATTAGTGGATTGCAATCTACGAACGAGTTCTTAGACGTGTTTATGAAGCAAGTACTAGAATTTCCACCTAAGAGCGGTGGGGTTCACTTTCGCAATGGTGTTTGAAGCAAAACCAATGTCAATAATTACTAATGGGATGGTTTCTACTAAGGGTATAAAATTAAAGGAGTAAGTGGATGAGTTGTTAGATATGTAGCGATGTAGACTCAGTGGAATCGTCAGGATAACTACAAGTTTAGTGGATCTTGGAGGAGTGGCAGTGATCTGTTAAATAGTTCAAGGTTATGTGTTGGGTAAGGGAGGAATGGATTTTTAGACCTATGGTTCTAAATAGTGGAGGCAATGTGGGGGGAAATGAATGTTAAGACAATAAATGAAAAATTGGATTTCAAGGGTGTCACAACCGAAATTGCGACGGGATGACGAACCAAAAAAATAAAATTTGTAAAAAAAGAGTTTGGAGTCGCCACCATAGTTATTATAGGAAACTATGGAAAACCATAAAAAAAGAGCAAGGTCTACGAAAATAGAGATTGGGGTACGGGAGTTAATCATGCGTAGGGAAGGTGTTAACACCCTACAACGCCCATCCTAAGACGATACCTTTAATTAAAATACAAATTGATGTGGTCTCCTTTAAATATTTATTTTAAAAAAAAGAAATAAAATAAATTAAATTAAATTAAATTAAATTAAATAAAATTAATTAATAAAAAAAATAAATAAATAAAAATAAATAAAGATGACAAAGAAAAACAAAGGAAACAAAAAAGATTTTTTGTTTTATGGGCCCGACAAGGATTACTCCTTGCTCCTACGTATCTCCATTCATAATGGAGAATCAGGGTCACGTAGTTCTTTATGAAAAAACTTTTTGAAAAAAACAATTTGTTCGAAGATGTTGATATCACTTTTTTTCAAAATTTTGTATTTTTTGTAGTAATCTTATAGAAAAGCGAATGTATTAAGTACTAAGATGATGTAACGTCCCATTTAATTATTAAGCAAAATTAAAGGAAACGTCACACCGAGATAACACTGTAGCGTAGTCCTGGGGTCCATAACACAACCCCTACAAACCGGGCACACCACGATGCTAAAGGAAAACCAAATAAAAGTCTAACAATAGAGAGTAGAGCCAGAAGGCATAAAGCAATACATGGGCCATAGCCCTAAAGAAAACCATGAAGAAAATAAAAATCCAGCCCAGATAGCTAAGCAGCGGAATCGTCATTTCCTTGCTAACCACGAGAACCTCGCCCACCTGCTCCCATCAATCAAATTGATGATCATCGCAAGAAAGAAGAGCCACATACACGACAACCATACAACAAACAGGGTAAGCTAGAGCCAACAACATTTTCATCATACAGTCAAATACATCTTCACCATCCAATATCTATACAACATCCAAGGATGTTATGACTTTTCAATCAATACACTACGACTCGACTCGACTCATCCGGATACGTATAACCTAGTCGGATTCAGCGGATGCTTGCGCTTGTGGTGGATACCTCTGCTCACCCCCGAGCTATGTGTTACAAGTGTTATAATGAATCAATTTTCCCCCACCACAAGGTTAGCCCTTAATGAATTTCAGGTATCCTGCTACTCTCACCACAGGAGTTAGTCCGCTCTAGGTGAGACTAACTGACTCCTTAGAGTGTCAGGATGCAACCTTACCTTGAATCCTTACCTAGTTATACAGATGGGGCACCACTATGGACACCCACTAACAGGGGCCATGGAATTACGTCCCGACCACTGAAGCGCGACCCTGAAAGTCTCACCTAGAGACCCCAAGGAATTACGCACTGACGCGGACCAACATATATAAACATCCAAGAATTTACACATACGTTACACATAAAATTTTATACCAAAATCCATGACCAATCCTCGTTTCCCACGAGTAAGAATCAACACCAATTCGTCGTTACCAATCATGAGTAAATTGCTTCCTCTCATACCAATACCATGTCACTGGTTCACCAACCATCAAGGTCCATTGTTGCCCATGCCAAATTCGTGACCACACGCACATGTATATGTGTTCAACTTTTCATGTACAACTCATATAGAAATCATGCCAAGCTCACAATCCCCCACAAATAATCTCCTCCCAACATGCATATTTATTTCCCCCATGCCATCATAAAATAGTACAATAAAGCACAGTTCAACCATCAAAAGACAAGAAAACCCCAAGCTGAACGCATTCTCGCTCAACCCGTCGCTCAGGTTGAGGAGCCTCGCCCAGGCGAGAGTCCCTCGCTCAGGCGAGTCCTCTTCACCTAGGCGAGAGTTCGCGAATCTGGAACAGGGTCCTCCGCACGTTCTCGCTTAGACGAGACGCTCGCTTGCTCGAAACTGAGCGAGTCGCCTGGGCGACCATTTGCGCGAGAAGGCCTGGGCGAGCTCCTGCTCACCTCGCCTAGGCGAGACAAGCTCGCTTGGGCGAGTTTAACAGTCACCGCCACTGTCGTACCTACATCAGTCGTATTTTTCACATGCCAACAACAACCCCAACCATTTCATGCATTCACAGCAACATACCAGTTCAAGGATCATAAAAACATACTGCAAAATAGCTCGCAATCACATCAAACGAAGAGGTTCTAGCTTCCCGTACCTAGACAAAGCTAGCTGGAAACCTCGATACCCAACTATGGAGCACAAACAACTTCTAGGAACAGACCCAGAGCTGGAAAATAGTGAACAAAAGCGGGTCATTACGAAACCCTGACAATAGTTGCGAAAACAGACCAAGGAGGGAAGACTACTAGTTGGAGAGTACTTACATGAGCTAAGGACGACCAAGCTGGATGCAAACACAAGGTGTCGTGGAACCCTAGCAGAGAAGGCGGCTGCAGTTCTAGGTTCTGTGAAAAGTGAGTGGAAAGTGAGACTTAGGGCAACGAAATATGATTTTGTATACTGGGCCAGCCTTTAGGCCCACTTACTAGGGCAGCCCCTTTAATTTAGGGCAGGCAGAAAAGAATTATTCTTAATGGGCCTTACAGATGACGCGAGCGGTCACACGAGCACTTATACATTATAAAAGTTAAAATGGTATTTAAATTATTTATTTGTTATTACTTCCTTTAAAAAAACTTCCAAAATAAGACATTGATACCCAACAAAATGTGACTATTACATATCCATAATTTATGAAAACATTAGGAAAATAAATAAATAAAAGATTAGGAAATAACGTTTAGGATTAAACATATTATTTTAATATGAAAAAGTTTTACAACCCTTAACATGAAAAAAATATGGCACAACATATTCATACAATGTCAAAACATGATATCTCTCACTTATTCACGCAACAACGCTCACAACCCAAAGCAATCAATAAAACATTAATTATAAAACTAATGAACCCAAAAAAGCATGACAATAATGTTTTTTCCATATAAAAAAAATAGTGAAAACATTAAATTCAACCAAGATCAAAAACACATCTCGAGAAATACTGCATAACACAATAAAAAATTAATTTTGCGAACCTGAATGGGAGATCGTACTTACAATAGTTGCGTTGGAACACTAAGGAGCACGTGGGGGGTGGCGATTGAAGGTGAGTGGGTTTTTTATGTGCGAGGGTTAAAAGAGAATGTGTGCTTAGGGTGCGAGAGGTCTCTAGAAATTTTTTGAGAGAAAAAATTAATCCCTTTCATCTTTTTTCTGATAGGTTTATATACACAACATTATAAATCTAATGTCATCTCGTAATAAAGGTCTGCCTTAATTACAACAAGTTTTAAAAGGTAAGAATGGGTCTTAATATTATTACAAAATGGGAATCAAATCATAGAAAAAAAAATAGAGCACAAAATCAAACGTGATCAGCAAAATTGATTCTAATTAGTAAAAGAGATATTGTTTTGAATTATATTACTACTTTCTCTATCTGGAAAAAAGAGGTGTCATAAAATCAGAGCAAAAAATCAAACGTGATCAGGACAGATTAATTATAATTACGAAAAAGATATTCTTGAGTAACATATTAATATTTTCCTCATCTAGAAAAGGAGGTGTCATAAAAGCAAAGCACAAAATCAGAGTAAATAATTCTAAATATTAGAACATATTCTATATCTAATTATTAGACTAACTTCTTAATCTGGAGCAGAAACGACAAAACATAGAGTGGGGGTGCGAAAATAAAATTGGGCTGCCATTAGTTGCAAGAAAAAACGATGTGGGTGTACAGAGTATTTTGGGCTAAAATAGAAACAATGTCTCAAAAGAAAATACATAGAAGATTTAAACAAAATTTTTTCTTTTTATTTATTTATTTATTATTATTATTATCCTGTTATTATTATTATTTAGACAAAGGAAAAAAAAACCAAAGAGAAAACTTATTTATTTTTTTATATTTTATATTTTATATTTTTTACCTTTTTTTTTGAAAAGAAACAAATTATTATTATTATTTATTCTATTATTTATTTAGCCGGACGAAATTGGGTGTTGACAGCTGCCCCTCTTTACTTAGATTTTGCTTGATAATGTGAGAATTTTACATTTTCATATTCTCAAAGAAATATAAGTAAAGATAAAGACACTAATTTCGTCCGGTTTCTAAAGAAACAAAGGCAAAAAATGAAATCAAAGGTCACAAACCAACAACCTCATTTCCAAAGGATTCAATGACCATTACCACATAGAGGGTCTTGATCCAGAAAGTCATAAACTTTTTGCAAACTAAAACTTTTTGAGAAAGATTAGACCAATCCTGAGGAGAGGGTCTACATTTAAAGGATTTGGCGACCATTACCACGTAGAGGGTCTCGATCCAAAAACATAAACTTTTTGTAAACTAAACCTTTTTGAGAAAGATTAGACCAATCCCGAGGAGAGGGTCTACATCCAAAGGGTTCAACGACCATTACCATGTAGAGGGCCCCGATCCAAAAACATATACTTTTTGCAAATATGATTTCTTTTTGAAAAGATTAGACCAATCCTGAGGAGAGGGTCTACATCCAAAGGATTCGGCGACCATTACCATGTAGAGGGCCTTAATCCCCAAAACATATAATTTTTGACAATATAACTTCTTTTTGAAAAGATTAGACCAATCCTGAGGAGAGGGTCTACATCGAAAGGATTCGGCGACTATTACCACGTAGAGGGCCTCGATCCAAAAACATAAACTTTTTGCAAATATGATTTCTTTTTGAAAAAAATTAGACCAATTTCGAGGAGAGGGTCTACATCTAAAGGATTCGGTGACCATTACCACATAGAGAGCCTCGATCCAAAAACGTATACTCTTTGCAAATATGATTTCTTTTTGAAAAAGATTAGACCAATCCCAAGGAGAGGGTCTACCTCTAAAGGATTCAGAGACCATTACCATGTAGAGGGCCTCGATCCAAAAACATAAACTTTTTGTAAACTAAAACGTTTTTAGAAAAATTAGACCAATCCCGAGGAGAGGGTCTACATCTAGAGGATTTGGCGACCATTACCACGTAGAGGGCCCCGATCCCAAAAACATATACTTTTTGCAAATATAATTCCTTTTTGAAAAAAGATTAGACCAATCCCAAGGAGAGGGTGTACATCCAAAGGAGAACCTGCATATTGATTTAAGCATAGACAAACACAATATGAATGCCTTTTGAAAAAGAAGTAAAGTGAGCCCAACTGAAAACCTGCCCCTGTGGGCCCTTATTTTCCTTTTCCAACTTTTCAAAATATGTTTTGATGATAAAAAATGAATGGTATGATGTGATGAGGGTGCATGAAAACCCGTACTTTTCCTTCCTTTCCTTTCCTCATTTTTTTTATATTTACATTGTATTTCTTTTGGCCACCACGACACCCTTTAGGAGCTAGTATGCATCTAGCGAATATACCCGTGATGTTTTCTTTACACAAATATACATTTTTACCAAATATTTTTAATTACCAGCTCAGTGTGACACTTTTACAACACATTTATGAAAACCCAAATGATATATTTTTTATCAAATAAAACGAAATACAAAAATCTTGAAAACAATGTCGATATCCTTAGTTGCATCCTCTATTATGGAATCATCATGCATAAAAATTTTTAACCGCATTAGAGTTGACTGGCAACGGTAACTCCTCCCCATTCATCCTTATGAGAATTAGTGCCCCACTAGAGAATGCTTTCTTCACCACATACGGGCCTTCATAATTTGGAGTCCATTTGCCTCTATGGTCCTTTTGTATAGGTAAGATTTTTTTAAAACTAGATCGCCTTCATGGAACTCTCTGGGACACACCTTTTTGTCAAACGCTTTCTTCATTCTTCTTTGGTATAATTGTCCATGACACACCGCAGTTAACCTTTTTTCCTCAATGAGGTTAAGCTGGTCAAGTCTGGCCTGAACCCATTCTGCTTCTTCTAATTGGGTTTTCATCAATACTCGCAAGGATGGAATCTCTACTTCAAAAGGGAGTACTGCCTCCATTCCATATACTAGAGAGAAAGGTGTTGCCCCAGTTGAAGTATGTATTGATGTACAATATCCATACAAAGCAAAAGGAAGCATCTCATGCCAATCCTTATACATGACCAACATCTTTTATATAATCTTCTTTATATTTTTATTAGCAACCTCAATTGCCTCATTCATCTGTAGATAGTAAGGAGAAGGTTCTCAGTCATCCTCATTATCATCTTCCATATTATCAACAGAGTGCTCAAAAAATAGGAATATCGACATTAATATTTTTAAAACATTCATCATCATATTTGCATCATTTAAGTTTATAAAACGAAAAAAAAAGTCGAAAACGATCAAAAACAAATTATAAATGTTTTGTATTGTCACACTAAGCATAAAAAAAAAAAGTAAGTCATCTCGTAAAGTCCCTCCGGGTAAAGCAAAACGATAAACTAAAAGAATTACATTTTCTTCAAATTAAACATTATGGGTAATTCGTTATCTCTCAATTGTTCAACTATATGTCTGGAGGACAGGACCGCACAAAGTCTAAGCTTTCCAATCCATTTCCATCCTCGATGGGTGATATCTGACAAGCGTTAATCCATCTAACACTGCGAAAGCTCTCTTTAATGTCACTGATGCAAATCTTCCCTTTCTTTCGTTCTCGTCCTTCTATGCAAGCTAGGCTTAGCTCATTCTTTTCTTCTACCAGCCTCCTCTTGTCATCTTTGTCCCCACAACATACTTGCACGAAGTTCTTGTCGATCAAATTTTGTAGAAAATTTTCAAACTTTTTGCACGCCTCGATGGAATGTTCAGCACCTGGATGGAACCCGCATGCGTCCCTTAAGTTATATTCACCTTCCAACAATCCTATTGTTAGTAGTGCCTCAAAAATAAACCTTCGTGAACTCTTAATTTCGCTCACATTCTTCACCAACTGGCGTCCCTCGAGATCAATAGCATTTATTGAAGCATTATCATGCCCAGATAGGGGATTGGTCTTAATGTTGGGTTTATTCTCTTGAAATTTTAACCACCCTGAGTCAATTAAAGCTTGAACTTTGTGTTTGTAAGACAAACATTTCTCAGTAGAGTGACCAATGGCTCCCCCGTGATAATCACATGTGGCATTTACATCAAAATACTTAGGGTATGGTGGCTCCAAAGGCTTCATCGGGCAGATAGCTACCAAAGCATTACGGAGTAGATCCGGCAATAACTCCGTGTAAGTCACAGGAATAGGAGTGAAATGAATATAATTCTTTTCTTGACTCCTTCTAGGACTAGTGATTTGCCCCAAAGACTGGTTGGGATTTGTGTTAGCCTCAGTTTTCCAAGTATTATTTGAGGCGTGTTGTGATTGATAGGATCCCTGCTGTGGAGATTGTGCTTGGTAAGCGGGAGTCTGATTTTCCCACCTAGGTATTGTTGATGTTGCGTGTACCTCTACTTCCATCTTCTTCCCAAGACTGAAATCGGGCTTTTTAGGAGTTGTAGCCGCAAGCGGGCTATATGTAATTTTTCCATTTTTTAGCCCAATCTCTATCCTTTCACCTATGATGATGATATCAGCGAAAATTGAAGATACATTCCCTACCATGTGTTCATAGAATGGTGGTTGTAACGTGCTCACAAACATTGCCACCATTTCCTTATCATGAAGAGGAGGCTCCACCTGAGCAGCAAGCTCTCTCCATCGTTGTGCATACTCCTTAAATGATTCAGCATCCCTTTTGGCCATGTTTTGTAATTGCAACCGATCTGGCGCAATATCCATGTTATACTTGTACTGTTTCAAAAAGGCATCTACCAAATCCATCCAAGAACGAATGTGAGACGCTTCCAAGTGTGTATACCAACTCAATGCTACCCCAGCCAAACTGTCTTGGAAGAAGTGGATTAGCAATTTGTCATCATAAGCATAGGTAGCCATCTTTCGACAATACATGGTTAGATGGCTTATAGGGCATGTGGTACCCTTGTACTTTTCGAACTCCAAAACTTTAAACTTGTGAGGTATTGTGACATCACGAACTAGGCTTAAACTCGCAACATCGCCAAACCCATAGTTTCGACCTCCCTCAATAGCTCGTAGCCGTTCTTCCAAAATTTCCAACTTAGTTTTGGTTCCCTCAACATCAACAGATATGGCCTGCATAGTAGGGCGTGGTGTAATCTTGTCCAAAGAGCTTTCACCAATAGTTGTGTTTAAAGGTTTGGGTATTACAGTCACTCGTGGTTCCGCAAAGGTAGTCGCTTCATTCCTTGGAGTATTGATTGGGAATGAAAAGGAAGCATGTTCAGCCTCTGAATAATCTCCAATAGGTGGAGTGTAACCCGATGGCAATCCGTACGTTGGAAAAGCAACAGGAGCGTCGTGAGTGCTTTCCTCACACTTTGTTGATGAAGCTTCTCCTGAGGCCTTTAAGGACTTCAAGGCCTCCAAGATTTGACCTACTTGGTCCTTTAGTTGACTGATATATGCTTTTATTGTCTCTTGTGCGGTTTCCCAGTCCTCCATGTTTTTACTATTTGCTCGCGTCCTGTAAGGGTGCCTTGGCCTTCCCGTATTTGTTTTTATTATTTTTGCTCTATTATTTTTATTAAACAAAAAAAAAAGATAAGAAAAAGAAAAGGAAGGAAAAACATAATGCAAATCATTTATTTTATTAAGAAATTATAAAGTTGTGAGTAATAGAAATTGACATGGAAAAGAGTCCACACAAACCCAACCCCCTAGGAAGCTCATAAATCAATGTGTTAGAAAGAAAACTTAATCTCTAACCCTAGTTATCACGTTCTCAAATTACTCAAATTACTTTCTACAACCCTAAAGGATAATTTCTTCTTCAAAATATCAAAATCTAACTGCCCCCTACTCTAAATTCCATGTTAATTTGCCTTTTCTTTTTAAACTTAATCACAAATTTATAATTTCGGACCTAAAATTAAATAAACATGATGAGATGATATGGGAAAACATAACTATATGGATGCAATAATATGTTATGCATGATTTTATTACTAAACCGAGGAATAAAAAACATGTATATCTCCCTTTGTGCCTTAACAAAGGTTTGGCGCCTAATGGATCTAAGGTAAAATTCATGCGCTTACCAGGATGGCTTCCTAATACCTACATATCAAGGTCACTAGAGCTATGGCCCACTTCATGGCATTTCCCACGATAGTTGGTAAACAACAAAAGGTGTGAGTACCAATGAAGCAAACAAACTCTAGCTGGGGTTCTCACAATGACCACTTGGGAAGTACATCCACTTGGGAAGTACAACATAAAAAAAGAGCAAGGTCTACGAAAATAGAGATTGGGGTACGGGAGTGAATTACGATTGGGTCACGTAGTTCTTTATGAAAAAACTTTTTGAAAAAAACAATTTGTTCGAAGATGTTGATATCACTTTTTTTAATATTTGAAAATTTTGTATTTTTTGTAGTAATCTTATAGAAAAGCGAAGGTATTAAGTACTAAGATGATGCGAGCGGTGACACGAGCACTTATACATTATAAATGTTAAAAGGGTATTTAAATTATTTATTTGTTATTACTTCCTTTAAAAAAACTTCCAAAATAAGACATTGATACCCAACAAAATGTGACTATTATATATTCACAATTTATGAAAACATTAGGGAAATAAATAAATAAAAGATTAGGAAATAACGTTTAGGATTAAACATATTATTTTAATATGAAAAAGTTTTACAACCCTTAACATAAAAAAAATATGGCACAACATATTCATACAATGTCAAAACATGACATCTCTCACTTATTCACGCAACAAAGTTCACAACCCAAAACAATCAATAAAACATTAATTATAAAACTAATGAACCCAAAAAAGCATGACAATAATGTTTTTTCCATATAAAATAAAATAGTGAAAACATTAAATTCAACAAAGATCAAAAACACATCTCGAGAAATACTACATAACACAATAAAAAATTAATTTTGCGAACCTGAACAGGAGATCGTACTTACAATAGTTGCGTTGGAACACTAAGGAGCACGTGGGGGGTGGCGATTGAAGGTGAGTGGGTTTTTTATGTGCGAGGGTTAAAAGAGAATGTGTGCTTAGGGTGAGAGAGGTCTCTAGAAATTTTTTGAGAGAGAAAAAATTAATCCCTTTCTTCTTTTTCTGATGGGTGTATATACACAACATTATAAATCTAATGTAATCTCGTAATAAAGGTTTGCCTTAATTACAACAAGTTTTAAAAGGCAAGAACTGGTCTTAATATTATTACAAAAATGGGAATCAAATCATAGAAAAAAAACAGAGCACAAAATCAAACGTGACCAGCAAAATTTGATTCTAATTAGTAAAAGAGATATTGTTTTGAATTATATTACTACTTTCTCTATCTGAAAAAAAGAGGTGTCATAAAATCAGAGCAAAAAATCAAACGTGATCAGGACATATTAATTATAATTACGAAAAAGATATTCTTGAGAAACATATTAATATTTTCCTCATCTGGAAAAGGAGGTGTCATAAAATCAGAGTAAATAATTCTAAATATTAGAACATATTCTATTTTTAATTATTAGACTAACTTCTTAATCTGGAGCAGAAACGACAAAGCATAGAGTGGGGGTACGAAAATAAAATTGGGCTGCCATTAGTTGCAAGAAAAAATGGTGTGGGTGTACAGAGTATTTTGGGCTAAAATAGAAACAATGTCTCAAAAGAAAATACATAGAAGATTTAAACAAAATTTTTTCTTTTTATTTATTTATTTATTATTATTATTATCCTGTTATTATTATTATTTAGACAAAGGAAAAAAAACCAAAGAGAAAACTTATTTATTGTTTTATATTTTATATTTTTTACCTTTTTTTTTGGAAAAAAACAAATTATTATTATTTATTCTATTATTTATTTAGCCGAACAAAATTGGGTGTTGACAGCGGGGTTTTGTAGGTTTTATAGAAGTTTTAGGGAAAGGTTTTCTAGAAAGGTGGTTATTTTCTCACCACTACGGACACGAAAGGATCATCATTTGAGTAAACAAAGAATTGAGTATGTGTATGGATCAGAGTAGCGAGGGGAATGTTGGTAAGTGATGCCTATCAATGGTAAGAGGCGCATAGAAGAGTTATTCTACTCATGACCTAGTGATTGATGCAGTGAGGAGTTCTCTAAAAATAACAAATGTGTCATTCATATGAGGATTAGTTAAAGGTATTCAGTGATCATCCAAAGGTAGGAGTGTGGAGTTGAACAAGAAGATATGAACAAGAGAAGTAAAAGATGATTTGAGTTATGGTATCAAAATGGGGAGTCTGTTACTTTTGGGTATGATTTTTTGCAGCAAACAATAGAGAAGGTGCGATTGATTCAGGATCAGATGCGAGTGACATAGAGCAAGTAGATGTCTTACACAAATAAAGGGAGGAGGCCACTAGGGTTTGAGGTTGGGGATCATCTATTTCTCGGGGTTACTCCAACTACTGACATGGGAAGAGTGATTAAATTTAGGAAATTGACTCCAAGGTTCATCGAGTTGTATCAAATTATCAAGAGGATTGGTCTAGTAGCATATAAGATCACCTATCCCCCACACTTAGTGAACTTGCACAAAGTATTCCATGTGTCCCAGTTGAGGAAGTACATAGCAAGCCCCTCTGATGTGCTAAAGAAGGATGATGTTCAGTTTCGGGAGGTTCTTACAGTGGAGGTTGGACTAGTGAGAATATTGAATTCTTAGGTCAAGAAGCTGAGGGGGAAGGAGATCCAGGACAGTGAAGGTTCTTTGGGACGAAGCTACACAAGAGATGACGTGTGAAAGGGAGGACCTCATGAGGAAATCATATCCATAGTTGTTTCCGGGTAAGTGCAATTTCTTAGGACAAAAATTCATTTGAGTGGGGAGATGTAAGACCCAGGAAAATTAAATAAAAGAATAAATATTTAATTAACCATAATTGGGGATTGGAGATACATCTAAGAGAATGAAATTGTGAATTCATAAAAAATGAGCAATGTTAGCTCAAGTGGTTGAGTGTGTTGGGTGGTGTCGAGAGGACTTGAGTTCGAATCTTGAGTGTGCTATAAGTGTGAATTTTATTTATTTAATTAGTTTTGCATGTATGATAGGACGTGGGGTATGATAATATAATCATATGCGTGTGGGGGAAATGTAAGATCCGCTAAATTTAATTAAATAAATAATTAATTAATAAATGTAAGTAGTGGGAGCCTTTATTACTTTTAATGTTGGTTATTGTGACGTGGAAAAGTACTAGCTCAATTGAGGGAAAGTGCTGGGTGACATAGTGATCAAGGAGGAACTCTCAAAATCTCCAATTTTAAGCAAGAGAATCCAGGTTAGGGGAGATGAGTTTCGTTAATGTTTATTTTCATCAATAATTGCATGATGTATAGTATGAAATGCATGAATGTTCATATTTCTGTTTGAATTTTTGTGTTTCAGGAAAATTCCCAGAAACCGCCTAACGGGTTACTTGTAGCCGCTAGGCGACGCATCCTAATTCAATGTATTTTAGGTTCTTATGAGGAACCGCTTGGCGGTGAGCTGTGCGTTGCCAGGCGACGTAAGCCACACAACCCAATTTTTGGGTTTCCCTTATGAACGGCCTGACGATGGTAATTGACCTACCAGGCGACGCATCCTAATTCAGTGTATTTTAGGTTCTTATGAGGAACCGCCTGGCAGTGAGCTATGCGTTGCCAGGCGACGTAAGCCACACAACCCAATTTTTGGGTTTCCCTTATGAACGGCCTGACAATGGTAATTGACCCGCCATGCGACGCTGGCCCTATTGGCTCGATTTAATGATTTTGGGGGTTCTGAGTTGAGTTTGATCGAGGAAAACAATAGCTTTAAACGTTAATTGATCATTGGAGGTTCACAGACTTTGAATTACATGAGATTGGAGGTTAAAATCGATGAAATTGCTATGAACGCTAGTTTAGGGTTGAAATCAGTGGGTTTGAATGTCACGAGAATAATTGGTGTTTAAATTGCTTTGGAAAATGATAATGGATGCGTTTAGGCTATGAATTATTATAATTATAAGCGAGATTGCAGGAGAATTGATGGAAATCTGCAAGTAAGGGAAAATTGCGGAAAGTTGGGGTTTCGCATGTGCAAGAATTTCTAGAAAATCTCTAGAATTCTATGCACTGCCTGGCGGCACTTGTATGGCCGCTAGGCGACTAGTACATATCAGGTGGGTATGCCTTGAGTTGGCAGTAAGGAGAAATTCAGTGAAGGGTGAGTTGGTAGTATGTAAAAGTAGAATCGAAGTTGTTGGCGATAGTAGTAGGAAGAGTGAGTGATTAATGAAAGGAGATGAGAACTAAGGAATGGATTAGAAAATTGTATTGTAATGATAATGTGGCTGAATTATAAAATATTGTCAATGTTTGGTATAGGTTAATCATAAGCCTAGCTAGTCGTTTGGAAGGTTGACTTAAAGTAATTTGACAATTTGTGCATAGGGAACATATGGTATATTAAATGATAAGACATGGTATATGGTTGTGGTGGGGTCATGAATGGACTAGTTATGATATTGTTAGGAAATGGTAAGTCTTAGTCATAAGTTAGTATGAGTTTCATGAGGTGAAAAGTTGGTGAGTCGGTTTGATCTTAAGTAATCAACTCATTGGTATAATGGGATTAGGGAACCATATGAGTGTAAGAATATTAGTAATAAGATAACCATTAAGAGAATTGATACTCTGAAGGTGTGCAGTTGCGTGACTGAGGATTAGCAATTGGATGGAGTGCAGTAAAACCAGTATAGTTTGTTGTACTGGTGTGGCGCTTGGCGGCAGGGTTTAACCCGCCAGGCCAGAGCTAGTATTCCAGAGGGTCTGTATGACACAAGGCGCCTAGCGGTGAGGGATGTCTCGCCAAGCGATAGTTTCAGAGGCAATTGGTTTCTAGGCGCGTGGTGCGTGGTGATACGTGTCCCTCGCTAGGCAATTTGGAAGCGCATTGCGCCTGGCAACTCGTGAGCAGCACCAGGTGACATTGGTGTGGAAAAAGTGGTTTGCTTGCTTGGATGTGCGTGGTCTACAAGGGTTTGGTGATATCTCGAAGGTCAGCTTGCTGGTGTTCGTTGAGTTGTGGCTCGGAACGTATCCCTTGAGTTGTGGCTTAGGATAGGGGTTAAGCACGTGGCATTCCTTGAGTTGTGGCTCAGAACGGTATCTCTTGAGTTGTGGCTCGGGATGGCGGATGAACACGAGAAACCCTTGAGTTGTGACTCGGGTTGGCTAGTGTGGCCGGTGTGAGTTTGCACGTTGTGGCATGTATGGATGGTCCAGTTAGATTGCCCTCCTTAGTATTAAGTTGACAAGTTTGGTAGTCTTGGGACACTACGAATGTTATTCGTATTGGGAATTCTACCTTGCGTTACGAAGAGTGGTCCATAGCATGGTTTCCCGCACGTGCTCTACCAGATGTAGCTGGTAGGTGTGACAGCAAGACATCTTGAGATACTCATCAGAAGATGTAGAACACGGTGAACATGGTGGTGGCCATGTGGTATTAAATCAAAGGATGAATTTTCCTTTGGTGTGATTGTGATATATGTATATGTTTGTATATATGATTATTTTATTGTTAGCTCACCCTATCTACTTGTGTTTGGCGATGATCGTGTACGCGGTACACGTGAGCAGATGATGTTGTAGGTGAATCTGGTGAGGCATAGAGCTGAAGCGGGGCTAGTTTAGGAGAAAAGAGTTTTCAGAGTTTTATGTTTTATGTTTTTAAATAAATTGTAATATTTTATATTACTAGATTTGATAATTATAAAGGAGTTTTATATTTATGGATTTGATCTATTTCAGAATGACGTAATAAAGTTTTTAAATTTCTCGCGTTTTTGGGAATTGGTGTTTTAATAAATGACGATGAGATATTATTTCTCTAGCTTATTATTTAAATTCGTAATATCCGGTCGAGATGTTACAGTGTATTGTTGTGAGCCTAAGGCATGAATGTGTGACCATGTAATGGGGTAAACTTGATTCGGTATGGAGTATTAAAATAGAGTAACTATTGTAGGGGGTTTGACGTAAATGTATGACTTGGCATGATTTAGATGCAATGTTGGGTTTTGATTTTGAGTTTTCTATGAGCATGTCTGATTCCTTGTCAAATTCAAGTAATTAACATGATCTAAATTAGGGAATGTATATGGATCAAATTAAAATTGAAGTATGTGATGTATGGTAGTATAATTAAGTCATATTAAGATATATGAATGTGTATTTGGTATTCTAGATGCATGCATTGTATGATTTGGTGCCTTGGTCACTGTTTAAGGAACTAAAAACCAATAACGCATGATTGATGTGGCATATGGCGGTGCAGATTGGACTGCCAGGCAATAGTTAGGAATAGGGAGCCCTTGTGAGGCATGGTGCCAGGCAGCACTCTGGAATCGCCAAGCGAGGGCGACTTTAGAGAGCTAGCGCCTAGCGGTATGGGTTGGCCGGCTAAGTGGTCCTCCACGCAACATTGCCTAGCGATGCTTATGCAGAGCCGGGAGATGGTCTAGTGGCAGTGGATGCTTTGAATGTTTTGCATGCGTTGTTGTGATAGCCTTGTGTCTAGGATATGCTTGACTTGTATTACGAGCAGGGAGGTTCGTATGTTCCGTGCTCACACTTGAGGATGTTATGAGAGGCGAGGTTGATATTAGGATGTGTTCAAACGTGTTGGACTATGAGTGCTCACACTTAAGGATGTTATGAGTGGGGAGGTTGATATTAGGATGTGTTCAAGCATGTTGGATTATGAGCGGGGATGTTCATAGAGGTTGGACTGTGAGCGGAAGGTTAATAAACTTTGGACTACGAGCGGGGAGGTTCCTAGAGGTTGGACCATGAGTTGGCAAATTTGTGGAAGCATGTGTTATCCTTAAGGCCATGGTCAAGTAGGTGTATGATAAAAATGGATAGGATCATCTCGTATGGGGTATGAGACTTTGATTTTCTAATACCGTGGGTTATAAAGGTCTTTAAGAATGTGTATCATGTGAAGTTAGTATGCTTCAGGTGATGGGCTTATATTATTGATTTATGCATCTATATTTTAGTTGAGCTCACCCTTTCTATTTGTGTTTGACGATGATCGTGTGACTTGTCATGCTAGAGTAGATGATAATCCAGGTGGTGATGGCGAGGCATCGAGACAGAGCGAGGGCTAGAGCTTGGGGTTTATGAAAGACATGTGTTTTTTTATTGCTAGTTGGCTTTGGATTTCAAACTTGGAATAAATTGGTTACAAATTATTTTTAATTTATCACCGTTGAGGATTTTAAATTTTTCCGCATTTTGGGAATAATAATTATGTTTGAATTTATTTTTGTTGAGATGTAATATTTTATTTTTCATGTATAGGATCCCTTCTTTAGGATTAGGGTTAGGACTGGGCCTTGACTCTTTGTATTCTGCTTATTATTTTCTTATATAAACAGTAGTAAAATTGTAACAGTGACAAGTTTTCACTGTTTCATTTATCTGAAATCTCTTCAAGATGGTATCAAGAGCCAGAACATGAGTCTGGTTCATCTTCACTATTTGTCACAGTGACTGTCATCGTCCGCCATCTTCCGCCACTGTCCGCCGCCGTCCGCCGTCCGCCGCCATCTTACACAATAAACCCAATAAATAGCAAACCTCTTAAGAAGTAGATTTTAATTTTATCTCGAACCAACAAAATCGGCTAGTAACATGAGCTTTGCACCCACACACACACTATAAATTGACCATATATCTAATTGACGAGGGATCTCCAACAATTTCTTGTATGTGAACATGCATGATTAATTTAATAAATATTACTTGTACAATCATGGATGCATTTGTATAACAAACAATATTTTTGTGTATCATTATATAAACCTTGAAACGAAAGCTAAACATAATTTCTTATATATATCATGTTTCTTATTGCTAATACTTTTGATTGAAGGTTATCGTTGGAACAATGATCGGTCTAAGGTTTGGGCTAAATGGTCAAGGAGCATTTAGTAAAGTTGAAGCAGATATTCTGTTGTTCTTTATCTGTGCATATGTTGCAGCATTTGCATGGTCATGGGGACCGTTGGGATGGTTGGTGCCAAGTGAAATATGTTCTCTAGAAATTCGACCAGCAGGTCAAGCTATTAATGTTGCGACAAACATGTTATTTACGTTTGCAATTGCTCAAGTCTTTCTTACCATGCTTTGTCACTTGAAGTTTGGTCTCTTCTTCTTTTTCGCGGCATTTGTGGTTATCATGACCATCTTCATTGCATCACTTTTACCAGAAACCAAGAACGTTCCCATTGAAGAAATGAATATACTTTGGACTTCACATTGGTTTTGGAAGAAAATTGTTCCCAATGATATTGATTTTAAATCTAAGAACAGTAAGTCTGTTGTATAAATCCAATTGTAGTCCAATATTGGTTATGAGAAAAAAAAAACATAATTTAAAGAAGGTGTAATCTTTTCAAAATTATGCAATAAAAATAAATGAGTTGTTTTTATCCTTGTTGTTCGATTTTTTTTTAAGTAACTCATTTTATGCCCATATTAACTCCTTAATTCATAAAGTAAAAAAATTATTGTAGGTTGTCGTTTAGATTTTTAAAATTTTACATTTAATTTAATATCTTTTATATATATTAAAGTTGATGTCAATTGCTAATTTCAATTCAAGTTAGGTTCATCGTATTATTTTTTAAATTAAAGTAAGGTGTACTTTTGCAAGTTTTTAAATTATTTCATGTCTTTAAATACTAAATAATAATTTAGCATACTATAGTAAATAGTTAATCATAAACTCAATAATATTTATCTAGTTTAATTTTCTTTTACTTAACCCTTCTATTGCAAGATTATTTCAATGAAAGTATGACACTGGTTCATTCTCCTTTGTCACCATTTACTTGTTTAATGATTAACCAAAATAAATACTTTATTTTTAAAAATTTAATCCCTTTCTTCCATGACACTTTGATAGTTAACCATCATGAATTGTTGGGTCTTTTGAGCCAACCACCAGAATTAACCATCGACTCTGATATCATTATTGGGTATTTCGAGAGATGATCATTAGGGAGATACAACACCAATGAGACATGAGCCCAACCTGCACCTAAGGGATTGGCACCACCTTTAACACAAAACCTTAAGGATTTAGGTTGAGAGTGGTGTCAGTCTCTTATGTGGTTGGGCTCAAGTCTCATTGGTGTTGTGACTCCCCAATAAATGTCTTCCCTCAAAAGACCCAATAGTGGTATCAGAGGCGATGGTTACTCTTGGCGATTGACTTAAAAAACCCAACAATTGTATTAGAGTTCAAGGTTTATCTTTGTAACAAGCTCAACACAATCCCTGACCAAAAGTCTTCTTGACGGAGGGTTACACAAGCATCTCCTGTTTGGGAGCAACATTACCAGTAAGGGGTACTCGTGGCTTGAAGTGCTTCCGCTCGAGGGGGAAGTACCAATTTGAAGGGACTCACACTTGAGGGAGAAATTGTTGGGAATCCTAGTGTGTGTCTAAGTCCAAAATTGAGAAAAAAATAAGAAAGTTAAGCACCATATAAGGATGATGACCCATAAACCCATAGCCTTAAGTTTTTGGGTTGAGATTGGTGTCAACTGCTTATGTGGTTGGGCTCAAGTTGACATTTTTACTCCACATGTTATTTTAGTTAAAAGAAATACTTTACCATTATAGTCTCCAATAAAAATCCTTTTTATGTCATAAAGTTTTTAGCAAAATTAATATTGATCCTTGATGATCAATCTAAACATATTCAATCTCAAAGGATTTTGTTTAAGACATGTGTCATAAAATGGAAGGAAAAGTGAATTTATACCTTGATCAAGTTCATGTGTGGACGATCATAACTTTCATTTTAATTGCCCATGAAAATGTATGTGAGAAAAAAATGTTGAATACTTTTTTATTGGTATGCAATTAGGGAAGTTTCTATAATTAGGTAAGAAATCTTGTAAAAAGTTATGGGAAAAGTTAAACTATTTTTTAAATAGAAGAAACCAACCCAATAAAAATAAATAATCATAATGGATAAAAGCCCATCAACTTAGAGAAAGAAACTGTAATATCCCATATAACGGTCTAAACTATCAAACAAAATATTGCGTAATTAATAAAATCAAAGCATAGATAACTATATATAATTGTCATATTACACTCATCGTAAAACTAAGATAAAAACTAAGATAAAGTGAAATACAAACATTATACTTAAAGGTCTAGAGTTTTCCAAAAGGAAGCAAAAAAATGTACACTAGAAAACACTAGATACAACTAAACAATTGTGTAACATCCCTAAGGAATATTACTAATATTTAATACATAAATTCCGAAATAAAATAAGAACCGCATTTATTATAAAACCATTTTCCCAAAAACACGGGAAAATTCAAAACCTTTAATGCACGTGTCATAAACCAGGAGTCCATAATCATAAAACTGAAATAAAAGTCAATGCCTCTCGAAATGGTTACATAATATTCTCAAAGCTAAAATAATAAACATATATACATATATATACAAAAATATCCCCTGCTAGCCCTCACTCCGAGTCTAAGCATCTCCTGGCCCACCTGTCAAATCATCTGCTCCCGGATAACAAGTTATCCGATCATCGCCATACACACACAGAAAGGGTGAGTTATACACAATATATATAAACAAAACATGAATATAAATATGTTCCCCAACCCAAAATAACATAACTAAAATTCTCATACTTTTCAAATAACCCAACCATGACCTCATAGTCCTTCATGAGTCATATACATGTACTAGGTCTTGGGACTTCCTTGTGCTCCCACGAAACTAACTCATTCGTGGTCCAAACCTATGAGCCTATCCCGCTCATAGTCCTGCCCTACAAACTCTTCGTCTGTAATAAAACATCCAAGTCTCATACTTGGACCCTGGTACGCACGCAATCATCATACTATGGACTTCTCGCTCAATAGTAGCTGACGGGAACATAACAGTTCCTTGCCCATCGTGCGCCCGACACATGCAATCACTATACTAAGGACTCCTCGCCCATTAGTAGCCGACGGAAACTCAACCAGTTCTATGCCCATCATGTGTCCAACTATCTAGCACATCCCAGACCCCTATTGGACTTAGTCCTTCAAGCCCACACACCACAACACATGCATATACTTCCTATACTTAAGAAAAGTAGTCATTTTACCCACACATGGTCATATAAACATGAGAAATTCACATAGACTCGCTTAAGCCAGGGACTCTCGCCCAAGCTAAGCCCTCCGCTTCGCTTAGGCTAGATCACCTTGCCTAGGCGAGCTTCAAACAGCCACAACATCACATTATCTCGCCTAGGCGAGATCATCTCTCGCCCAAACCCTTAATCCAGTCTCGCCTGGGCTACAAAGCACGCAAACACATCACACATGACCACTACATCTCGCTTAGGCGAGACCGTCTCGCCTGAGCGAGACCATGGTTCGCTCAACACAGCAAACTCCTCGCCTGGACGGGGATTCACGCTCAGAACCCTCATGTCACGTCACGATCTCGCTTAGGTGAGCGTCTCTCGCCTGAGCGTGAGGTAATTCGCTCAACACCGATACCGAGTCGCCTAGGCGAGAAAGGCGAACCAATACCCAAACACAAGACCCTGCAACTCTCGCCTAGGCGAGATAGACTCGCTTGGGCAAAAATTGCAGAAACTCTCCTCTGATCACACGCGAAAACAACCAAAATACGTCCATTCACAACCTCTCTCTCTCTCACTCATACCCTTCTGCTAGGTTTTCTTTGCCCCTTCACATTCATACCACAACTAATAGCTAACAAAAATAAAGCTTATTTTTTTGCCCATCAAGGTTTGAACCCGTGACCTTCCACTCATAAGGCCAAAGCACAACCACTATGCCAATTCACATTTGGTGATACCTTCCAATACAAAATAGTTTACATTATCAATCCCATACTCATACATATTATTAAAAATTAATAATAAAACAACAACACATAATTGGCATACATAGGACTCGAACCCAAGTCCTCTCACACAATCAAAGTACTCTCAACCACATGAGCTAGCACTTGCCCACATCACATTAAACAATAAATAATGCCATAAAGGCGCTTTCTACTCGCATTTATTAATTAATTAATTATTAAATTAGTTAATTTCACGGGTCTTACAAATTGCATCTCCTCCCCCTTGCACTAACCCAACTATAGAATCTTCATCTACTCACAACAATCAGGCGATCATTGTAAAAGGAAGTAAACACCACAATAGAAGACACAAAAGAAAAGGGTATGCTAATGTAACTAAAGGATTAAATGAATTCATCATTCAATTAATTATAACATACATAAACAATAGATTCATTTCATATAGTAATCTAAAGCTAAGACTAAATTAATACAGATACAAGCATTTATGTTGGTCCTTGATAAATTGTGCACTTGTGGTGGCATCTAGTGGTTTGTAGAGCGTTAGACATTACCACACACAAGGTTTGTTTGTTAACACCTTTGGTCAGGGTAAAACCCCTAGGCTAGGACCTCATGCTCCTCTTACCACATACCCCATTCTTCTTTAATTGAGAATTTGAATGGTTATTAGAGCGTTAGGATAACTTCCAACTAGTCCCTTACATCAATACTTAAACTACATAAGCACTACTAATCCTCCTTGGATTATCATCAATCAATTTCAACTCAACCTCATGCGAACAATCTTAATCACATCTCATATATCCATCATTTAATGGGCAATAAGGTAAGGAAAAACATGATCTTTTTCTTTTTAAAGATTTATAATGGGCTTAAAAAAAGAAAAAGAAGATTTAAAGCTCAAAGGGGCTAATGGATTAATATTATTGTTATTATTGTTATTATTATTTTTATTATTGTTATTATTAATATTATTGTTATTTTTATTCCTATTATTCTTATTATTCTTATTATTGTTATTATTAATATTATTGTTATTTTTATTCTTATTATTCTTATTATTATTATTATTATTATTATTATTATTATTATTATTCTGGTTGTTGTTACTCTTATTATTATTATTGTTATTATTATTCTGGTTATTGCACTACAAAAATAATTATTTTTAGTGGGGGTTATATTTGGCATTTATGGGGGTTTTAACCCCACTAATGGTTTTACCAGGGGTTTGCAATTCCCCCGGAAGAGCAAGCGTGGCTAACGGATTACCGAAGGTTTTTAGCAACCCCTGGAACTAGCGCAACTTATTGGGGGTTTCAAAAACCTCCCCGCTAATGCTTGGGGTTCCAAAAACCCTCGCTAATGCTTGGGGTTCCAAAAACCCCGTTAATGCATGGGGTTCCAAAAATCCCTACTAATGCTTGGGGTTTCAAAACCCCCACTAATGTTTGGGGTTCCGAAAACCCCCGCAAATGCTAGGGGTTCTGAAAACCCCCGCTAATGCTTGGGGTTTTGAAAACCCTTGCTAATGCCTGGGGTTCTAAAAACCTCCACTAATGCCTAGGGTTTTGAAAACCCCTGTTAATACCAAAAAGTTAGTGCTTATATTATTACGGCATTGCTATAATGTTAAAGTTGTACGAAAAGAACCTTATTCTATGGAATTTCTTATTTGATGGCTTAACATTTTGGTTTTCATTATTATTTTGGAGGATGGTTACATATGACAATACAACTAGAACAAAAAGAAAAGTAACTTAACCATTTTGTATGACCCTACCCTAATATAAATAAATTCAATAAAAACATTCATTTTCATAACACATCTCATTAACTAAAAAGAAAAAACTTCAAGGCCACTTCAAAATAAGCAATCAATACAAATATCCATTCAAATGGTATTAGTAGTGGAGGTAGCATTTGAGTGATAATGACATAATAAGCAAGTGCACCAATGAACCAAAATGTAAAAGGAAATTAGAGTTGTTCCCCTAGTTCATCTTCAGTTCTATCTATTCCTGCTGGAGCCATTGCAATCAATTCATCTCTAGTATGTGTTCCATCAGTTCATTTTCAAGTCTCCTGAGAATGGATAAAAATTGATAAAATTAAAAAAATCACAAAGCCATGCAGAAAAGAAATTGAAAAATATGCTTAAAGAAAATAAGGATAGCTTAAAACATCAACTCTAATAGCTAGTCCTAATACAATTATTGACTCGTTTTGTCCAGAACAGGGGTTCTTGACTCGTTCTCTAAGTCTATAAACATTGATATAAAAACGTATGAAGGAACAAAATCAATTCTCTAATGAATATGAGTTATGATTTGTTGTGTTTAATGAGTTATAGAAACATCTTTGGAATACTTTGAAAAAAACACGTACTAGAAAAATCACCGATGAAAAAAATCCCATAGATTCGACCTTAGTACAATACTTTTTCATTATGGTGATGTAGAGTATTCAATTGATCCCTAAAATAATTTTAATCATCAACATTCACATATAAGTACCTAAACCCCTCAATCCAAAAATTTCCAGTTCAACATTAATCAATATCATCATCCTTATTTAAAGTTGACAACCTGTTATAATAATCCAACAATCCCAAAACTTTGCCAGGCATCAATATAAGTTGATCCCAAACGAGAAACAAATAGAAGCATCCAAAATATCAATTGAATCTCATATAAGCATTACAACTTGGTCATGAACCGAAAACTCCAACACTAACTCCATACATAATCAAATTTAAAGTTCAAATAATAAGGGAGATGAACAAATGAGGCTTGGAAAATTGTGAACTGTAGATGCATAAAATTACCTAGATGGTTTTAGGAGTAACAAGCGTTCAGGGTGCAGAATAGAATTGAATTCTGATCTGAGAAGGTGGAAATAGTGGGTTATTCTTGGCAAGTTTTGATCCAACGGTTTAGGAGGGGATAAAGAATTTATAAGCCATATAGAGATTTCAATACTCTTAAAGAGACCTATGTTAAATAGAAGCTCTATGGTCTGTATTTGAAGGAGTTGCTCAAATTATAACTAGAATGTAAATGGCCCTCTAAGTGGTCTGTATTCAGGCACAATCGTTAAGTGGAACCTATAAGCTATGGTAAACAATGTGAGTGGTTAAGAGATAGCTATGTTTTTTATCTGTTAAATACAAGCACTACAACTCTCTTTTTTTTGTATCCCTTAAGTTCTCAACCATGCCCTTTGACTAGCTGCTGGGGAAACTATGCAAAACAATATTCTGACTCGAGTCTAGAAAATGCTTTATTGATGCTTGCAGATCAGACATGGCTTGGAAATTATGCAGAAAAGCTTTTGCCTAGTGGTGGTATCAGAAGTTTTCAGTGGAGGCACTCTAAGATAGAAACAAGAACAACAAGATTGATAAAAGTTTGGGCGAGACTGGTTAACCAGAAAACTAGCATACAAAGAGTTAGGACCAGTTCCTATGCTCTACATGGAATTGTAGGAAGCAGTCAGGCTGTGTGCCAAAAGAAATAGTTGCAACGGGTTTAAACACATTTCTATGCTGACAATGATGCTATAAGACCTTGTTGTTGGAAAAGTGATGGAATACCACTTTTGGATGGATTGTAAATGTTGTGAAAATAAGCAAATGTGAAAGGAAACGAACAGTTTGGGAGCTACAATCAAATGATTATCAACAAGACTGTGAATGAAATAATACAATCAATGGAACATGTTGTGGGAACCTGTGATCTTTAAGCATGCTATAGGAGAAAGGGTGGACCTTAATTCTTTTGTTTTGTGATTGATATGTGGGTTTGAAAGCCTATGGTGTGCTTGAATAGTTTTAATGTACTAATAGGTATTTTGGATGGTTAATAATTATTTATACTTTTAATTTTATATATATATATATATATATATATATATATATATATATATATATTTACTTTCTTTTACACAATTTTTTACATATTTGGTTGCTTTGTACATAGATTTTAGCACCCCTAGTATTCTTTATATATATAGTTTTGTAGTCAATAAAAAAGAAAAGATCAAGAAACATTATATAAATTTTACTGCCACATTCTCACGCCTCGAACCTCTCATACATGATTATGCAGAAAAACCAAAAGTACAATAACAATAATAAAATTAGAAAAGTTGTTTAAGTTATATAAAACAATATTAAAGTATGTGACATTATTCAACCACTGAATAAGCTCACAAGAGTAGTTATTATTACATTGTATTTTTTTTAATAGACTACCAAGGACAATAGAGCACAATACTGCAAGTCCATATAATAAAATACCAATCACATAATTTCACATAATTTTTCCAAGTCCATAAAACATGCACAGAAACTCAAATGCATAGAGTAAGAACATAGAACTCTAAATCTCAAAAATTCTTAAAACATACAATGCAACATCTTGATTGGCATTGACTCTGCAATGTAAACCCATTTCACTGAATGAGCATGGGAATTGGGATCACTGCCACCAATACGTAAGTAATGATGCCACTTTTGCAATGAATCTACTGTAAGCCTCCAAAAAAGTGAGAATTGTAAGATCCGGGAAAATTAAATAATTATTTAAGTAATTATTTAATTAGGATGGGCAATAGGAACAATTAAAGTAATTAATGTGTGGAACTAGGATGTGGAAAAGTACTAGCTTAAGTGGTTGAGAGTACTTTATTGTGTGTGAGGACTTGGGTTTGAGTCCTATATGTGTCTCTTGAATGTTAATTAAATTATATATTTTTGTTTGATTATATATGGAATGCGTGGAGTGATGATAGATTCCTAAAATTGTAGGAGTTATTATGAAAGATGAATTGGTTTAATGGTTGTGAAATTGACTTGGTGAGTGAGGGGTTGTAGGTTCAAACCTTGTTGAGAACTAACCCATTTTTCTTTTTGCCAAAATTTCGTTAGCCAAAATTTCGTTAGCATGAATGTGAAGAGGGCTGGATACATCATGTGAGGGAACTTAATTAGCCATTAAACCTTCTTTTATTTAATTTCCGTTTTAGTGGTAAAAAGGGGTAATTAGAAAGGTAGTGATTCAAGAAAAGAAAGAGAATTAGTAAGAGGAGAGGTATTGAGACTGGAGTGTGAGCGTTGGGTGGAGAAAGGCTGGTGTGGGCGTACTGCAGAGAGGAATTGGAAGGGAAGAACCGTGTGACGGGTGCAAATCAAGTGAGGAGGAGGTTTTGCTTCAAAGCACACTCACCAAT